>Ga0210389_10000016_pt1 | contig 165235 bp, 144 predicted proteins | sample IncBWH28OmetaG_FD_160127 | JGI IMG/M metagenome (GOLD analysis project Ga0210389, IMG submission 160127) | Forest soil microbial communities from Barre Woods Harvard Forest LTER site, Petersham, Massachusetts, United States - Inc-BW-H-28-O ...
GGCAAGCTGCTGTTTTCCGGGACTTATGAAGAAATTCTGAAGGATTCGAAATCCATCACCGGGAAATATCTCAGCGGGGAATCGCGGATTCCTGTTCCAGCCACGCGCCACAAGCCGGCGGGGAAATTTCTGCGGCTGTATGGAGCGACGCTGCACAATCTGCAGAATGTGGATCTGATGCTGCCGCTGGGCACGCTGACCGTTGTGACGGGCGTGAGTGGATCAGGAAAATCGACGCTGGTGCACAACGTGCTTTACCGCGCTTTGCTGGCGAAACGCAACAGCGCTAGCATCAAGGAATTTTGCGACCGGCTGGATGGCGACGAACAGATCAAGGAAGTGATCATCGTTGATCAATCGCCGGTGGGACGCACGCCGCGTTCTAATCCTGCCACTTATATGAAGGCGTTCGACGCGATCCGGGATGTTTTTGCGGAGACGCCCGATGCCAAGCGGCACGGGTATGCGGCGGGGCATTTTTCGTTTAACGTGCCGGGCGGGCGCTGCGAGACATGTCAGGGCGACGGGACGGTGACCGTCGAAATGCAGTTTCTGGCAGACGTGGAGCTGATTTGCGAGGAGTGCCGCGGGCAGCGATTCAAGTCCAGCATTCTGGAAGTGCGCTATCACGGGAAAAACGTGCACGACGTGCTGGAAATGACCGTGCGCGAGGCACTGGCGTTTTTTGTGAATGTGCCGAAGGTGGTTTCCAAGCTGCGCGTGCTGAACGAGGTTGGGCTGGGATACTTGCGGTTGGGTCAGTCGGCAACGACGCTCTCCGGCGGCGAGGCGCAGCGTTTGAAGCTTGCGGCGCATCTTACTCGTTCGGAGAATCAGGGCGTACTTTATATTCTGGACGAGCCGACGACGGGGCTGCACTTCGACGACATCGCGAAGCTGCTCGCGGCGTTTCGGCGATTGCTGGAATCTGGCGCGTCGTTGCTGGTGATCGAGCATAACCTGGATGTGATCAAGTCCGCTGACTGGTTGATTGATATGGGTCCGGAAGGCGGCGACCAGGGCGGCAAGATCATCGCCACAGGCACGCCGGAGCAAGTGGCGCGCAACGCGCAATCGCACACGGGGCGTTACTTGGCGAAGGCGCTGGCGAACGGAAACGGTGCGGCGAAGCGTCCGGGCAACGGGATCACAGCGGTTGATGGCGTAGCAAACGGGCGTAACGAAAACGGGAAGACAACTCTGCGGGAGCCGTGATGCGGGAACGAATGCAGCGAACGATGCCGCTGGCCATTTTCGCCGCTCTTTTTGCTTTTATCCTTACTGCGTCGCCTGCAACGGGTTTCCAACAACCACAGAATCCTTCCGCCAAACCTTCGCAAGCCAGAACGCAAAAGCTGCAAAATCCCCTGAACGATCTGCTTGATGAGGCTCAGGCGGCCCTCGACAAAAATAATTTCGAAGCAGCCATCCCGCCGCTACAGAAGTTTCTTGCCGAGAAACCGGATGTGGCGTTCGCGCATTTCCAGTTGGCCTATGCATACACCGGGCTCAACCGTGTGGACGAAGCGCGCATCGAGTACGAGCGCTGCGTGGCCTTGGATCCAAAGATGGCGGAGGGGCAACTGAATCTGGGAATTCTGCTGCTGGAGAAAGATGCCGCGGCGGCCGTGCCACCATTGCGCAAGGCCGTGGATCTGCTGCCCAGCCAAAGCCGGCCGCGTTTTCTTCTTGGTATTGCGCTGGAGCGCTCCGGTGACTTGGCGGGAGCGGCAGAATCGTATACAGCAGCAGCGCATTTAAATCCGTCCGATACGGAAACGCAGGCGGAGCTTGGCGGAGTGTATCTGCAACTGAAACGGCCGGCGGACGCCGAGAAAGAATTTCGGGCAGTTCTCGAAACCCAGCCGAAGTCTCTTCTGGCGCTGCGAGGACTGGCGCTGAGCCTTGATGCCGAGGGCAAGCCGGATGCGGTGGAGGCTTACCGCAACTATCTCGCAACAGACCCGAAAGACTCCGCTGTGCGGGAGCGCTTTGTGCAACTTCTGGTCGCCAATAAAAAGTTTGATGAAGCACTGGCGGAAACGGAAAAGCCGGAAGGCGGGCAGGCGCCCACGCTGGATGAGCTTCGCCTGCGGGCCGACATTTTTGTCGGGAAAAATAAGTTGGACGAGGCCATTGCGACGCTCAAGCAGGCGATCGCGCTTGCGCCGCGGGATGCGCAGCTGCATGGCGGCGTGGGGCGCCTGTATCTGCAGAAGCGCGAATTTGCCGACGCCGAACGCGAACTGAAAATCGCGATTCAATTGGATAAGGGAAACGTCGTTTACTGGAAGGATCTGACGGCGACGTTTTACCAGGGCGGCAATTACGCCGCGGCGCTGGCGGGCTACGACGTCGTAGACAAGTTGGAAAAGCCGGGCGCCGGCGTGTGGTTTATTCGCGCGCTTTGTTACGATAAACTCAATCAGGTTCAACCCGCCCTGGACGCATATCGAAAATTTCTGGACCTGGACCAGAACCAGCATCCGGACCAGGTTTGGCAGGCGAACCAGCGGATACATGTCCTCGAAAAACGGGCGGAGAAGAAGAAATGACCGGCGGGGCGGACGGGGCAACCGGTTGGTTGTCCTGCTGTGGGCCGCGCTGCTTTCCTGCTCGGTTGCGCTTGCGATTGCAGACAGATTGAAGGAGCTGCAGGAACACTTTGATCGGGATACTCACGCCGGTTCGAAGGTTAAGGACCTGCAAAAACTGGGGCCAGCGCAATTTGACGCCGCGACGCAGGCGGGCAAAGCCGGCGACTACGGCGCCGTGGGCGTGATTTTCGAAAAGTACCGGGACAACGTGCGGCAGGCGTTTGAGCTTCTGAGAAAACAGGAGCCGGATGCGGACCGGCACCCGGGAGGCTACAGGCAGTTGGAGTTGGAAGTCCGGCAAGGCATCCGCGAAGTGGAGGATACACTGCTGGTCGCTCCGGAGGATGTGCGGCCGCCTCTGGAAATTGTTCGCAAGGATTTGATCGACATGGACGACGCGTTAATCCGGCACTTGTTTCCACGGCGAACCAAGGATCCGGAGAAAGCGCCTCCCGCAGCCGAGGCCAAACCATGAAACGAAAACTATTACTTGCGTTGTTGGCCGCGGTGTTCGGCGCCAGCGGTGTATTACCCGGACGGGCCTTCGCGCAGCGCGCCGACAAAGACTACCTTTCTTCCGTCGAGGCGGAGAAAATCCGCGATGCGGAGACGACCAACGACCGCATCAAGCTGTTTCTGGTTTTTGCGGAAGACCGCCTGACGAAATTCCAATACGAGCTTGACCATCCGTCGTCCAACAAGCACGGGGAAATGCTGAATTATCTGATGAATTCCTACATCGGCTGCGTGGATGACGCAGCGGATCTGATCCAGCTTGGGCTGGAGAAGCAGGACAACATCCGGCAGGGAATTGATCTGATGGCGACGAAAACCAAGGACTTTCTGGAAATTCTGAAGAAGTATGCCTCGAATGGCACCGAGATGGATATTTACAAGGATAACCTCGACGATGCCGTGGAAGGCACCGAGGACGCGTTGCGCGAAGCGGAAAAAGCCAGGAAGAAAGCTGCGCCGCCACCGATCCGGAGAAAGAATTGAGGCGTAAGCATTGAGTCCGCGCGGCAAAGTTGGGTCCCGCGTTTCAGGCGGAGAAGCGCTGTTTCAACGGATGTTCACTCGGATCGGTTGCGAAGGGCGGCCGCCGCATTTCCACGTGGAGTATTACGCGTACAGCAGCCTGGTGATTACGTTGCGGCGGCGCGGCGACGTTTACTATGTGCGCTTTTCCGATCTCTTGCAGCGCGCCCCGCTGGTCGTGCTCGAGGGCGCTGCAGCGTTGCTGCTGGCGCGGGTGTTTCGGCGGAGGCCTTCGCGGGCGCTGGTGCGGCCTTATCTGGAGTATGCGCGTTCAGACCGGACACGCAGCCGGATCAATCATCTGCGACGGAGGAGGGTGCGGCCGGCGCAGGCGTCGGCTCAGGGAGAACATCACGATCTCGACGCAATCTTCGAGCAGCTTAACGAGCAATATTTTTCGCGTGAGCTCGAACGGCCGCACATTGCTTGGAGCGGCCGCGCGTGGCGACGGCAGTTTGGCTGCTACGATCCCGGACCGAACCAGATTGTGCTGAACCGGCGGATGGACCGGCCGGGTGTGCCGCAATTTGTAGTGGAGTATGTGCTGTATCACGAGATGCTGCATGTGAAGCATCCGACGCGGCGGTCGGGCTGCAGCCTGATTTCGCATTCGCCGGAATTTCGAGTGGAAGAAAAACGCTACGAGCATTTCCGGGCGGCGAGGAAGTTTCTGGACCATTTGGCTAGATAGGTTGAATTCGCGGCGGGGATTATTGCGCGGCGGTTGGGTCGAAGGGTCAAAGCGAGAGCTTCGCTCTCGCACTCAAAAGGTGGCCGCTACAGCTTGGTTTTTTCTTTGTCGATTTCTTTGTTCAGTTTTTCGATTTTCTTGCGGATCTTGTCGCCGTCTTCGGCGTGGGGGTAGAGATCCAGGTAGCGCTGGTAGGCTTTTACTGCGGGCTTTTTCTTGCCTTTCTTTTCGTACGCTTCACCCAGATAGAGGAAGGGAATCGCGTAGCCGGGCTTGGCCGTCGTTGCGTCTTCGAAGCGGTCGATGGCGGCGTCAATGTCGCCCTTCTTCATGTAGTATTTCCCGACGTCGAGGTCCTTTTCCGCGCGCAGGGGATCCCACTGCGGCTGGTCGGGCGCCGAACTTACCGCTGAGTCCACGTTTTTTTTCGGCTTGGACTTCGGCTGGCTGGGCGGAGGCGGAGCGCTGGCGGGCGGATCCTGCGCCCGCAGGGCGGTGGCGGACAGAGCGAGGATGGAAAACACCAAGCTCGCCAATATTCGCGGAAAGCGCCAGTGCTTCAACGGGATCACTCCCTCCTGTCTGATTCAGTTTATTCCAGATTGAGTTGCCAGACCAAGACGTTAACGGCTACCGGCCGCCTTTGTATCGGGAGTCCTGTTGGTCGAAGCCTTTTTGGCGGGTCTCGTCGCCCGCGAGAAGGAAAGCCGCATGGTAATTTCCGTAGGGCACCACGTGCGCGCAGCCGTCAATCAACTCCTGCTTGAGGCGCTGGTGCAGTTCGGGGAGTTCCGACCAGTGGACCCGGGGATGGTCGTGATGCTCGGAGTGAAAACCGATATTGAACATCGTGAGGTTGAAAAAGTTAGACACGAAAACGGTGGAGTGGCTGACCGGCTTGGCGGGAGTTTTCGGAACACAGCCAGCGTGTTGCACGTACATCCCCGAGTTCATCACGAAAGCGTTGGCGATCCAGTGTGGCAGCGCCCAAAGGAATACGGCCATGACAGGGTCGATCCAGAAGGGGATTGACCAGAGCGCAAGAAAGATGGCGAGTTCGTCGAACGATCGCCGACGCAGAGACTGGCGCGAGGTGAAATCCTTCCACAGATGTCGCGAGAGGCGCCATGGCCAGTGCGTGAACAGGTAGCGCTGAAAATTTTCAAATTTTCCGTCAGCGGAATGTTTGGGCAAGGTCCAATCGTCATCGGACAAAAGATTGGCGTGATGAATCGTAACGTGGCAGTACTCCCAAAAGAACGATGGCCAGCCGCCGGAAAAAGTCCAAAACCGGCCAAACCACCGGTTCACGAACGGCGAGGTGAAGATTGGACGATGGGAATGGTTGTGGAAGTTGACGCCGACATCGATTCCCGAAATCCAGCCGAGGACCATAGCCGAAGCCAGCACGAATGCTATGCGGGACCACGGGCCGGTGATTCCGGCCACTTTGGGATGCAGGTAGAGCCAGAACGCGCAGGCATAAGCCGCCAGGCAAATGAAATGGAAAAGCACGCAGTGCCAGTCCTGGGGATGCGAAAAAAATCGCCAAGGTTTTAGCGCCGTGGGGGCTGGGAGATCTCGCGCTGCCTGGATCATATCGACCTCAAGGCAACGGCTATTGCGACGACAGTGACTCCCAGGCTGACCCAGGGGCCCCAGAGGGCCGCGCCGAGAATGATCACAACGGCAGAAAGCGGGAAAAATGACCTGCCGAAAATCAGTGCGGTTCTTGACACAAACCCGTGCGCGCGACGCTCCATATTGAGCTCTTTTCCACTGAGGCTTGGCTGTGGGGCAAGTTCAGAACAGCGAAGGATTGTCAGTGCCCGGTGTGAAATGGGACCGACGCACGGAATGGCTGGCGCCGCCGAGTTGGTTGCAGCATAGCACCGAATGGCGCGAAACCTTCCCATTATTTGCAGTTTAGTGGGGGCCATTCGACCGCGTATGTCTCAAATTAGACACCCTGAAGGAGCGCCGGGAAGGTGTTTCTCTTTCCGCTGGAATTCACCGTAATATGACAGAGGCGGCTGAACGGCCCGGCCGCGCCGCTTCAACTCCATGGATCCTCGCGAAAAAGCAGCTGCGCTCCCTGAATCACCCGGGGTGTACCTGTTCAAGGATGCGGCGGGGAAGGTGGTGTACGTCGGGAAGGCGCGGTCGCTGCGGAATCGGGTGCGTTCGTACTTTCTGGAATCGCGCTGGGTGGATGCGAAGACCGGTTCGCTGGCGCGGGAGATTGCGGACCTGGAAACGATTCTGGTGGAAAACGAGCGCGAAGCGCTGGCGCTCGAAAACAACCTCATCAAGCAGTACAAGCCGAAGTTCAATGTCATGCTGCGGGACGACAAGACGTACCCGTACATCAAGCTGACGCTTTACGAGAAATATCCGCGGGTTTATTTCACTCGGCGGGTGAAGAAAGATGGTTCGCTTTATTTCGGGCCGTATTTTCCGGCTAGCCTCGCGCGGCGGATTCTACACTTCATTCACAAGCGGTTTTTGGTGCCGTCATGTTATGTGGACCTGGCCAAGGCTCACCCGCGGCCGTGCCTGCAGTATTACATTCACCGTTGCCTGGGGCCGTGCGCGGAGGGTTTGACGACAGATGCCCGGTACGCAGAGGCGGTGCGCGATACGCGGATGTTTTTGGAAGGCCGGCGGCAGGATTTGATGAGGAGCATTGAGGAGCGGATGCTGGCCGCTGCAGAAGGCGAGCGATTTGAGGAGGCGGCCTCTTATCGCGACTTGCTGCGTACACTGGATGATATCGAGGAGCGTCAGCGGATTGCGTCGGCGCAAGGCGATGATACGGATGTGCTGGCTTACTATGCCGAGCCGCCGCTGGTGGCCGCGAATCTGTTTCACCTTCGCGCGGGGCGGGTGGTGGACCGGCGGGAATTTTTTTGGGAAGAGTTGGAGGAGTTTGATCCCCACGAATTCGTGCCTTCGTTACTCAAGCAGCTTTACCTGGATGCGGAATACCTGCCGAAGATGGTTCACGTACCCATCGATTTCGAAGACCACGCGTTGCTGGGAGAATTGCTGAGCGAACGGGCTGGGCACAAAGTGGAGATTTTTACTCCGCAGAGGGGCAGCAAGCGCGCGTTTCTGGAGCTGGCGGAAACCAACGCCAAACATATTTTTTTGCAGCGGTTCCGTGTGCTGAAGCCGACTTCAAAGGCGATTGGTGAGGCGCTGCAGTCCTCGTTGAATCTTCCTGAAGAGGTGAAGCGCATCGAGAGCTTCGACATTTCACACATTCAAGGCACGGACACAGTGGCGTCTATGGTGGTCTGGGAAAACGGGCGGATGAAGAAATCGGACTACCGCAAGTTCATCATTCGCGGCGATGAAGCGCCAAAAGGACGGGAGCGAGCGCAGAATGACGATTTTGCCAGCATGTACGAGGCGGTGGTGCGGCGGTACCGACGACTGCAGGAAGAAAAGAAGGCGCTGCCGGGCCTGATCCTGATTGATGGCGGGTTGGGCCAGTTGCACGCGGCGGCGCAGGCCCTGGAATCCTTGCAGATCATCAATCAGCCGATGGCCAGTATCGCGAAGAAGGAAGAGATTCTTTACGTACTAGGGCAAGAAGACGAGCCGGTGATCCTGGAACGGCATTCCCCCGTGCTGCACCTGATCCAACAGATTCGCGATGAAACGCACCGTTTTGCAGTCGGATTTCATCGCCAGCGGCGTGCGGCGCGGCAGACGCACACGGCGCTGCTGGATATTCCGGGGGTCGGGCCGCGAACGTCGCAAAGATTGCTGCAGCGGTATGGCAGCTTGGCGAATCTAAAGAAGGCCAGCACTGAGGAGTTGAGCCGGATGCTGCCGCGGAAGATGGCGGAAAAGATAGTGCAACATTTGTCGCTGCAGGAAGATACGCACTAACCCGTATTTGGCAAGAATAGGGGTTATGCTGTATTGCGGCGTTCACAAGCGTGTGTTAGGTTCAATGCGTGGAGGCTTATATGGCTGACAACGTTGGAAGCAAAGTATCGTATTTTCTGGTGGGACTTGGCGTGGGCGCCTTGATGGGCGTGCTGTTCGCGCCGAAGTCGGGCGAAGATACGCGCGAATACCTGGCGAAACGCGCGGATGATGGAAGGGAATTTGCGCAGAAGAAGGCGAAAGAGTTGCGCGAGCGGGCCGACGAATTGATCGAGCGCGGCAAGGACGTGGCATCGCGGAAGCGCGAATCGCTGTCAGCCGCGGTGGATGCGGGCCGCGAAGCGTTTCTACGCGAATCGAAGTCCTGAGGATTTTCAGGGGCGGCTTGGGTTTTCCGCAAAGCTTGCGGGAAGGGTTGGGTGTGTATGCAAATAACGATGCAGGTTTTCATTCTTGCGGCGGCGGTCGCGCTGCTGGTGCAGACGACGATCCTGATCGTGCTGTTCCTGCAAATGAAGAAAACCACCGAATCTGTGAACCGGATGATGGTAGACATGCACTCGCGCGTGGGGCCGATTCTGACGCGCACACAGATTCTGCTGGATGACACGCAGCCGAAGATTTCTGCGCTGGTGGAAGACGCGGCGCACATTGTTTACATGACTCGTTCGCAGGCGCAGAAGTTCGACAAGATTGCGACGGAGGCTTCGGACCGGTTGCGCGGGCAACTGGTAGCCGTGGACCGCATCCTGACCGGGACGCTCGAAGCAGTTGAGGACGCGGGTTCGCAGGTGCGGCGGAGTTTCTGGGCGCCGGTGCAGAAGGCGTCAGCGATCGTGCAGGGAATCAAGATCGGTCTGGACGTGCTGCGCTCGCGGCGGGCTTCGTCTCCAGCGAGGGACACCTCGGTGGAGCAGGAAGATGAGCTGTTCATCTGAGTTGTGAAAGTTTGCGCGGATTCGTTTTGAGATCGATTGAGTTGAGTCTGCTTCTATCAGCGATTCGCGCGCCCTCCTTGTTTTTGCAAAGACTCCCAAAGTTGGAAAAGTAAAGACGCGATTGTTGGCCGCGGTGTTGCCGGAGGCTTCTTTAATTCACACACAGCGAAAGCGCATGAGTTGAGGTCCTTCGCTTCGCTCAGGATGACAGGTGGTTAGTTTGGGTGGGGTGGTTGAAATCGCAAAAGCGGGAGCTTCGCTCCCGCACTCAAAAAGGCTACTTGATCCAGCCGCCAGCTAGCACGACTTCGTCGTTGTAAAAGACTGCGGCTTGGCCTGGGGTGATGGCGCGCTGCGGCATTTCGAAGGTGATGCGGGCGCGATGATTGGGCAGCGCTTCGATGGTGGCGGGCGCGGGGTCGTGCTTGTGGCGGATTTTCGCCTGGCCCTGGACGGGTGCGCCGGGCTCTGCAATCGAAATCCAGTTTACATTTTCAATTTCAAAGGTGCTGGTGCGCAGAGCGTCGTCTTCGCCAACGATGATGCGATTGTTCGCCGTGTCGATCGAGAGGACATAGACGGGCTTGCCAGCGGCGAAGCCGAGGCCTTTGCGCTGGCCTACAGTGTAATTGTGCACGCCGGTGTGGCGGCCAATGACGGCGCCGTCTTCTGTGACGATGTCGCCTTCCTGATTATTCACGGGGATTCCTTCGGCGCGGGAATAGGCGTGGATGAACTGGACGTAGTTGCCGTTGGGAACGAAGCAGAGTTCCATGCTTTCCGGCTTTTCGGCGACGGGAAGATTAACGTTGCGCGCGACGTTGCGGACTTCCTCCTTGGAAAGTTCTCCCAGAGGGAAGTCGCTGCGGGAGAGCTGTTCCTGCGTTAACCCCCACAGGAAATAGGATTGATCCTTCGAATCGTCGCGGGCGCGGAGAAGTTCGAAGCGGCCGGTGCTTTCGTTCTTGCGGATGCGGGCGTAGTGGCCGGTGGCGAGTCGCTCGGCCCCGATCTGGCGCGCCATGCGAAGCAGAGGCTCGAACTTCACGTCGGTGTTGCAATTCGTGCAGGCGATGGGCGTGCGGCCGGAAAGATACTGTTCGACGAAGGGCCGGACGACGCGGGCTTCGAACTGTTCCTCGAAGTTGACGACGTAGTGAGGAAAATTCAGGTGCTGCGCGACGCGCTTGGCGTCGTAGACGTCGTCGAGGGAGCAGCAGCGATGCTGAGCGGGGCCGTCGCCCTGCAGTTCGGGGAGCCTGCGCTGGTTCCAGAGTTGCATTGTGAGGCCGACGATGGGGCGATTTTGCTGGAGGAGGACCGCGGCGACGGTTGAAGAGTCGACGCCGCCGGACATGGCGACGGCGACTAGGCCGGGCGTGGTTTCTTCGGCGGCGGTTGCCGGAAGAGGGTCGAGTTGGAGCTGCGTGGACATGCTCCTTCTATTTTAGCGTGAATGGGGAAATGGTGCTGAACTCTTGAGTGCGGCAGCGCAGCTGCCGCTTTTAAGGCGTTAACCCAGAGGAAAAAACATAATTTGTCGACGCATTTACCTTCGTAAAAGCGGAAGCTCTGCTTCCGCACTCAATAGGAAAATTGGCCGCTAGGTGGCGTGGTAGGTGGGGGAGAGTTTGCGGAGTTGGGCTACCGCGGCGGGGATTAGTTGGAGGGCCGTGGCAATTTCGGATTCGGTGGTGTGGCGGCCGAGGCTGAAGCGAATGCTGGCGCGGGCGTCGGACGGAGTGAGGCCGATGGCGGTGAGGACATGCGAGGGTTCGACGGCGCCAGAGGAACACGCGGCACCTGTGGAGCAAGCGAGTCCCTTGAGATCCAGAGCGATGACGAGAGCTTCACCTTCGAGGCCGGGGAAAAGAACGTTGGAAGTGTTGGGTGTGCGTGGGGCGTTGGCGGAGTTTACACGCGAATCGTGGACGCGGGCGAGGATGCCTCGCTCGAGCGTGTCACGCAGGTGAGATGCGCGCGCGGCGTCTTTTTCGAGCGATAGGCGGGCGATTTCGGCAGCTTTGCCGAGGCCGACGATCCCGGCAACATTTTCGGTGCCGGGGCGGAAGCCGCGCTGGTGGTGTCCGCCGTAGAGAAGTTGGCGGAGACGCGTGCCGCCTTTGATAAAAAGCGCCCCGATGCCTTTGGGGGCATAGAATTTGTGGCCGGAGATGGACAGCAAATCGAGTTGCAGGGCTTTGACGTCCACAGGAATTTTTCCGGCGGACTGCACCGCATCGGTGTGGAAGTAGACGTCGGCTCCGGCGGCGATGCGGCCGATTTCGGCAAGCGGCTGAATCACGCCGAGTTCGTTGTTGGCGTGCATCACGGTGATCAGAACTGTTTCGGGCCGAAGGGCGCGGCGAAGCTCGTCGAGAACGATGAGACCGTCGCGATTGACGGGAAGATAAGTGACGGCGACACCTTGCGTTTCGAGCGCCTGGCAGGCGTTCAGGACGGCTTCGTGTTCGATGGTGGTGGTGATGATGTGCGTGCCAGCGCGGACAGGCAGAAGTGCCTGTGCCACGCCGAAGATGGCGTGATTGTCGGATTCGGTGCCGCCGCTGGTGAAGATTATCTCCTGCGGGCGGGCGTTTACCAGCGCGGCAACCTGTTCGCGGGCGGTTTCGACGGCGGCGCGGGCGCGCTGGCCGGGGGTGTGGATGGAGGAGGCGTTGCCGAATTCGGCAGAGAAATACGGGAGCATGGCGTCGAGGACGGCGGGGTCGACGGCGGTGGTAGCGTTGTGATCGAGGTAGATGCGGTTCATACGGCTACGAACAGGATACTACCAGCGGGGAATCGTGAGGAGTGGTGGGGAATTACTGATCTTGCTTCTTGGGACGCCAATTGATGAGGTTGGAAGTGTAGAGCGCGATGCAAAGGAGATTCGCGGGGACGAAACCGAACTGGGCGGTGCGCACGCCAATTACGCAGACTACAGCGCTGTTGATGGCGGCAACAACCCAGCCTTGCCACAGCTTTTTGCCGAGGAGAACTGTGCCGAGGACGGTCAAAACGCAAGAGAGATAATCGAGTCGAATCATATGAAGTGCGTTACGCATGTTAGGTTGATGAGCCTTTACCGCAGCCTGTTGTAACCATCCAATGGCTTGCCTGCGGTCCCTATTCTCCTTACTAACAAAAATGCTTTCTGCAACGGGTCGCCAACGAAATGTTTACGGGGCAAGAAGCGCCTGGACAAAACGCGAGCAGACGAGTCCTCACCGGGAGAAGAGAGAAGCAACTGCGATGCCACTTCCGATGGTGCCTGACAGGACGTCTGCAATTGGTCTCGCAAGTGAATCGATACAAAGCAGATCTTCCAAAAGTCCAAGAGTTTTATTCAATTCCAATCGATGGCCTGGCGGCTGTGTTTATGCTCAGTCTGAGACGGTTTGTGTCACACCGAAACGTCTACCTATTGAGAACGAGACGACCCGTCCCAGCAATTAGACGACGGCAACATGTGGCTTTGCCGCACGTGCCAGAAAAAGAAGGCCCCGCCCTTTGCAGAACACGTAAAGAGTGGGGCCACGCGGATTGGTTGCTTAGCGAACGTTGCAAGACCGGGATTGACCAGGCTCGCTGGTTTGGATGTCCGAAGTCACGCAGCCGAAGAAGCCGACGAGGCCGGGGGCTCCTGCGTATCCGAGATAGCTGTCGGTGTCAAAGATGTCTTCAAGCGTTTTCAGGAAAGAGTAGTGGTTGAACGGTGTGAGAGACACGGTGCCCGGTTCGAGGAGCGGTGAGAGGAGAACGGCACCGGTGCGGTCGCCGCCGTAGCTTTGAAAAGTCAGGCTGACCGTGGGAGTAATGTTGGTCGTTTGCGGGAAGGGAGCCAGATTGGGGCCGGGCTGCTCATTACAGCAAAAAAGTCCCGGAGCAAAGATGGAAATGCCCGCGGCGGACGGCTGGACGGAAAGTCCGCCCTCGTCGAAATTGATGATGATGAGGCCGTCTCGCTGATAAGCAGAAGAACTGGTGATTATCGGGATCCATTTCTGGAGGAACGCATCGGCGGAAACGAGGCCACCGGGCTGACCGTTCTTGCAGGGAGCATCATGGCCATCGTTGCAGAGATTGGGCGTAATAAAGACGAAGTTGGGGGTTGCGGACTCTTTAAGAAGGTCCTGTGGCAAGAGATTCAAATTGACGACATGCGAACCGCAGTCGGGCGAGTCGATAATGGAATGGAAATAGACGAAAGGGTTGTGGCGAGAAGCATATTGGTCGCCGAGCGGGACAGCGGCAGAAGGAGCTTCAGATGCCTGTGTCAGATCGACTGAATTGAGAGCGGGGTGGCCGCAGGTGGCCGCTTCACGGTTGGGATCGTTGCCCATGTCTTCGGCGTAAGCGCGCCAGGTTTTCCCAATTGTGGTCAACTGATCTGGCAGCGTCTTGATCGAAGCGGGATAGACGCAGCCGGAGCCGATGGCCTGGCCGTCGGAAGTAATGCCGGTCTGGGCGAAGTCTTGGAAGACCTGGCAGTCGTTGCGGGTCTCTGGAGTGGCGGCCTGGCCGCTGAGCATGGCGATGTAGTTATCCAGGCTGACGTGGCCGGTACCGTAATATTGATTCAGGAGAACGCCCTGCGAGGTGAGGGTTTGAGAAAGAAAAGGAGCTTTGGAATTCGGGCCAAACGTGACGTCGAAGCCTTCGTTTTCGAGGACAATCACAAAGACGTGCTTGATGCGGTGGAGCAGATCCTCCGAAGCGTTTGGCGCTGCCATCATCCGAGTGGGAAGTGTCCCGAGTAAGGCTGCCAAGACGAAGAGCAGCCGGAGTTTCTTAAACATTAGATCGGTCTCCTAGATTTTAGATTTTTCGAGCGCAGGAGCCGCGCGGAAGAAATGAGCTCCAGGAACACATCCACACAATGGCGACTCTAGCTGCCGTGTGTTACGGCAAGGTTAGCTGCACGTGTCAATTAAAATAGAGTGCAGTTAGAGTGAACCGGACCGCCCGACTAAAGGGGCCCCGGCGAACGTGGTAGAGTTTGGGAATTGAATCGCGCAGCCTGGGGAAGGTTCAGGAGGAAGAAGTGGGATACGCGGATTTGCGGGAGTTTGTGAAGCGACTGGAGAAGGAGGGCGAACTGCGCCGGGTAAGGGCGGAAGTGGACCCGGTGCTGGAAGTGACAGAGGTGGTGCAGCGGGCGCAGGCGATGGCTGGGCCGAAGGGGAATCTGGGCGGGATGGCGCTGCTGTTTGAAAAGCCGAAGGGATCGCGGTATCCGCTGCTGATCAACGCATTTGGAAGCGTGCGCCGGATGGAGTTGGCGTTGGACGTGGAACAGTTGGACGAGGTGGCGGCGCGGATTCGTGGATTCCTGGACATGCAGACGCCGCAGGGGCTCTTCGACAAGTTGAAGATGTTGCCGAAATTGGCGGAGCTTGGGTCGTTCATGCCCAAAAATGTGAAGGACGGGCCGTGCAAAGAAGTGGTGCACCAGGGCAACGACGTCAACCTGTTTGATTTTCCAATTTTGAAATGTTGGCCGCAGGATGGTGGACGCTTCATCACGTTTCCGCTGGTGTTCACGCGGAATCCGGAGACGGGGAAGCGGAATGTGGGCATGTACCGGATGCAGATATACGACGAGCGCACCACCGGGATGCATTGGCAGACGCAGAAGCATGGCGCGGAGCATTTCCGGCGGGCTCGGGCGAAGAATCCGGAAGGTCGGATTCCGGTGAGCGTGGCAATTGGCGCCGACCCGGCGACGACTCTGGGTGGGATTTTGCCGATTCCGCCGGATCTGGACGAGATGATGTTCAGTGGATTCCTGCGCCGCGAGCCGGTGGAACTGGTGAGGTGCGAGACCAACGATCTGGAAGTGCCGGCCAATGCGGAGATCGTTCTCGAAGGCTACGTCAACCTGAACGAAATGCGGACCGAGGGCCCGTTTGGCGATCACACTGGGTTTTATTCGCTGGAAGGGGAGTACCCAGTTTTCCACGTAGAGTGCGTGACGCACAGGAAAGACCCGATTTACCTGGCCACCGTTGTGGGGCGGCCGCCTCAGGAAGACTTTTATATGGGGTACGCAATCGAGAGAGTGTTTCTGCCGCTGATGAAGCTGACGCATGCGGAAATTGTGGACGTCTCGATGCCGGCGGAAGGGATTGTCCACAACCTGATGATCGTGTCGATCCGGAAATCATTTCCGGGGCACGCGCGCAAGGTGATGAACGCGATCTGGTCGCTGGGGCAAGCCATGTTCACAAAAGTGATCGTGGTGGTGGATCACGACGTGAATGTGCACGACTACCGCGAGGTGGTGTGGAAAGCGCTGTGCGCCATCGATCCGGAACGCGATGTGCAATTTACTCTTGGGCCAGTGGATACGCTGGATCACGCGGCACGGATGCAGGATTTTGGATCGAAGATGGGAATTGACGCGACACGGAAATGGGCAAGCGAGGGATTTGCGCGGCCGTGGCCGGACGAAATGGTTACGGACGAAAAAACTAAAGCGCGGGTGGAAGCGATTTGGAAAAGTTTGGGTATTTGAGAAACGGAAGGAAAAAAGAGAGGACTTAACGCAGAGAGCGCTGAGCTAAGCGCGCAGAGTTCGCTGAGAAGATTAGAAAAAACCAAGAGCACAGCCAGGAATGGCGGTGCTACAAAAGTCCGAAGCGCGCAACTGGTAGAGAACGCTGAGATAGAGCGGGGATTGCGAACTAAGGATTACCGTCCGTGCGGACAGGGGTCCGCACAAGAAAAAGCGCAAGGGATAGTGGTGGTTGTCGTGAAGCTATGCAATTAGTAGTCCTACCTGCCTGCAATAACAGGCCAATTGCCTAAGATTACCTGCATTCTTAGGACAACTACAGAAGAGAATCCCTTGACGCTCTGCCAGCGCGAATGACATAACGTATCCACGAGCAGCACCCGGGGAATCTGTGTCCTGCAGCAAAAGCAAGAAATTGGGTGCGGCGAAGTATGCAAGAAGGGCGAGTGGAAGACAAGGTGGGCGTTCCTCGTGAGCGAATCGCGCGAAGTGATGAACGTACGGCAGGCGTCACAGTATCTGGGCATCAGCCCCGATACTCTGTACCGGTACATCACAGAGGGCGAAATACCTGCATTCAAGTTAGGAAATCGTTGGAAACTTAGGAAGACGATCCTAGACAGGTGGATGGAACGCAAGATGAGCCAAGTGGTGGCGAAGCGCCGCTAGACTTGTCAGAGCGTGAGGGAAAGAGGCCGCGATATGTGGTTACCTGGTGGAGGAAAGAGCAAGCAGCTGGTGGGACTGGACATTGGTTCCAGTTCGATCAAGGCTGTTGAGCTGAAATCGACGAAGGCCGGGTATGAACTGGTCAGCTTCGGCATGGAAGCCCTGGCTCAGGATACCGTGGTGGACGGCGCGATCATGGATGCGCCGCAAGTGGCCAACGCGATCACCAAGATTTTCGAAAATGAAAAGATCAAGACCAAGAACGTAGGCACATCAGTCTCCGGCCACTCCGTAATTGTGAAGCGAGTGCCGCTGCCCTTGATGACGGAAGAAGAGTTGTACGACCGGATTCCGTCCGAGGCCAGCCAGCACATTCCCTTTGACATCGCCGACGTGAACCTCAGCTACCAACTGCTGGAGGCAATGGACTCGCAGATGGACGTGCTGCTGGTGGCGGTAAAGAAAGACAAGATTCTGAATCACACGAACGTACTGGCGCAGGCGGGAAAGACGCCGGTGGTGGTGGACATTGACGCGTTCGGACTGCAGAACTGCTTCGAAGTGAACTACGAACCGGATGCCGGCCAGACCGTTGCGCTCCTGAACATCGGCGCCAGCGTGATGAATATCAACATCGTCCGCGGCGGCGTTCCCCTGTTTACTCGCGACGTCAGCGTTGGCGGCAACCAGTATACGGACGCGCTGCAGAAGGAATTGGACCTGAGCTTTGACGACGCCGAGCGCCTGAAGAAGGGCGATACCCTGCCCACGGTCACCGACGAGCAGAAGGGGCAGATCCTGCGCAGCGTTTCGGACATCCTGACCCTGGAAATCCAGAAGACCTTCGACTTTTTCCGTGCAACGGCAAGCGGTGAAAACATCCAGCGCATCATGGTGGCGGGCGGGACGGCTCGCGTGCCGGGCCTGGTGGACCTGCTGCGCGAGGAATTCGCGATGCCGGTGGAAGAACTGAATCCTTTCCGCAAGGTGCTGATCAATCCCGGGAAGCATAGTGAAGATCAAATCCGGGAATTGGCGCCAAGACTGGTTGTCGCCGTGGGACTGGCCCTGAGGAGCTTCGACTAGCCATGATCCGCATAAACTTACTTGGACAAACGAGGCCGAAGGCATCGCGGCGGCCGGTGGACACCGGGGCGGCGCTGCCGCTGGTCTTCATCGGCGCGGGCGTGCTACTCGGCGGACTCTTCCTCTTCTACTTCTATCATTCCTGGCAGACGCAGTTGAATGATGAAAACAAGCGCATCCAGCAGTTGCAGGCGCAGAAGACGGACCTGGAACAGATCAAGCTGCAGGTGGAAGCGTTCGAAAAACAGAAAATCGTATTACAGCAACGAGTAGGCACGATTGAGCAACTGCAGCGGGACCGCACCGGCGCCCAGGAACTTCTGGACCAGGTGGCGAACACTGTTTCCCGGGCCGAGAATCTCTGGTTGATGTCCATGTCCAAGAAAGGCACGACACTCCAGATGGATGGCGCGGCGGCTTCGCTGAACTCCGTGGCGAACTTCATCACCGCGCTGAAGCGTTCCGGATATTTTCAAAAGGTCGAAATTAAGGATGCGAAGCAGGACGACAAGAACCTGAACGTGCAGACCTTCCTGTTTTCCATCAATGCGGAAATCGCGCCGAATGGACCGGCTGGGGCTACTCCGGCGGCTAAACCCGCCAGCGCGCCAAGCGGCACAAGTCCGACCGCGCCGGCGAAGAAAGGATAGGGGGAGACCATGGCCAATCCTTTCCGAGACATGTCTGTAATTATGCAGGGCCTGGTGGCGCTGGCGATCGCTGTGGTGCTGGTGCTGGCAGGACTGTACGTGCCGGGTTCACCGGTTGCGCAGGAGCGCGCCGACTACGACACGGCGGTGCAGAAGCGCACGACATTAAATCAGGAAGTGACCCAACTGCAGGTTTACAAGCAGCGCTACGGCGAGCTGAAGCAGCAGATGGACGCCCTGAACAAGCAACTGGACACGCTGAAGACGATCGTGCCGGAAGAAAAAGAGGTGGATGAGTTTATCCGCCAGGTGCAGGGCGCGGCGGCTTCTTCCAACGTGCAATTGCGCAAGCTGACGTCGCAACCGATTGTGCCGAAGGAATACCACTACGAGATGCCGTTTGAAGTGCAGGCGGACGGGCCGTATTTCAACATGCTGGACTTTTTCTCGAGGTTGAGCCGGTTGTCGCGCATCATCAACGTAGGAGATTTGCAGTTTGATGATCCAGGGCTATCGGGATCGAAATCGGCGAAGTATCCGATCCGGCCGGGAACGACGGTGACCGGAGTTTTTACAGTCACGACATTCTTCACGAAGCCAGCTGATCTAACCCCAGCAGGCGGGGCCAAGGGTGCAGTTCAGCCGGTGAAAAAACCGTGAGCAGGGATGAGCGAGCCATGCGTCTAGCCATAACAGTGATGACGGGGATTCTGCTGGCAACGGCCGGGAGCAACTTGTATGCCCAGTCGGCGCCTGCGGCGCCTCCGAAAACAGCGGCGAAGCCCGCGGCACAAACGCCAGCGCCAGCGGCCAAACCTGCAGCAAAGCCGGCAACGCCAGCGACGGCCGCTCCGAAAGCTGCGGCGAAGCCCGCAGCCCAAACGCAGGCGCCGAAAGCATCCGCCAAACCGGCAACGGCTCCCAAGGCTGCACCGGCAGCGGCCAAGCCCGCGAAGCGACCAGCAGTCAAGAAGGTCGCGAGTGGCGAGCCTACGAAAACCGGCGCTGCGCCGGAAGCTTCGGAAGCAAAGGTTTCCCGCCGCGATCCATTCGAATCACTGACCAGCCGTCAGGAAGCGGCAGCCAGGGCCGGTGCGAATCTGCCCCCGGGCAAAGCCGGATTACAGGTTGGAACTTTGCGGCTGGATGGAATCGTACGGGCGCCAAACGGAATGATCGCGGTCGTCACGAATCCGCAAGCGCGGACCTATTTTCTGCGCGAAGGGGATCAGCTCTACGACGGGCGAGTAGAAAAGATTGCCATGGACGGCGTGTCGTTCCACGAAGTCGGGAAAGATGCGTTCGGGAAACCAGTGGAACGTCAAGTCAACAAGAGAATTTACTCCAGTGCAGGAGATCAGCAATGAAGACGAACTGGCCGGCCTTCCGGTGTGGTTGCCTGATAGTGGCGAGCGTGGTGCTGGGCGGTAGCCTGGCGAACGTTCGCGGTCAGGAGCCCTCCGGCGCGACATCGACCGCCGCGGTAATTTCGAGCGTGGCGATCACCCAGGAGCCGCAGCGGGCGGCGATTCGAGTCGAGGGAGCAGCGCGACTCGAACTCCATACCTCGCGGATGCAGAATCCGGAGCGCCTGGTGTTGGATTTCAACGGGGCACGGCTGGGAGTCCAGAGAACCGTGATTCCGGGCGTCTCGGCTCCGGTGCGCGGCGTGCGAATCGGGCAGTTCCGTCCGGACGTAGCGCGCGTGGTGGTGGACCTGACGGGCGAAACGCCCTATCAGATCACCCATGAGGGCGATGCGCTGGTGGTGTACTTCCAGATGCAACTGACTCCGGATGCCAGCGCGGTTGCGCCGGTGACGTCGACCTCCAACGAATCCACGAAGAAGTCGATCGAGTATGCGGCCAATTCGCCAAAGACGGCGGCGCACAGGACGAATGCTTCGAATACAGTCGCACCGCGGTTTTCTTTGCCGAAGGAACTGACCCAACCCTCGTTGGTTCTGGCGTCCTTGAACGAGAAGAGCGCGCCGGCGCGTCCCGATGGCGGGTCGCAGCAGGCTTCACAACTGGCCGTGCAACAGGCAACCAGCGCGGCAACCACGGTTGCAGCTCAACAAACTCCGACATCGAACGCCCCACAGGCTGGGCATTACACGGGTGAGCCGATTTCCGTGAACCTGAAAGATGTTGATCTGAAGGATTTCTTCCGTTTGATTCACGAAATCAGCGGCTTGAATGTGGTGCTGGATCCAAACGTAAAAGGCACCCTGACCATCGTGCTGGATGAAGTGCCCTGGGATCAGGCGTTGGACATCGTGCTGCAGAACAACAACCTGGACAAGCAATTGACAGGCAACGTGCTGCGCGTGGCGACTCGCGAAACCCTGAAGAGAGAAGCCGAATCCGCTCGCGACCTGGAAAAGGCGCAAGCCGAAGCGGTTGCTCCTGTGACCGTTACCCGCGTGCTGAGCTACGCGAAAGCGGCGACGATGAAGGATACACTGAAGAAATTCCTGTCGGCCCGCGGCGATATTCTCTCGGACGATCGCTCCAATCAGTTGATTGTCCGCGACATTCCCTCGGTGATCCCGACCATCGACAACCTGATCCGGCAATTGGATCGGAAGTCGCAACAAGTGGAAATCGAAGCGCGCGTTGTTTCCGCATCCAGAACGTTCGCGCAGGACATTGGCGTGCAGTGGGGTTTTGCAGGGACCACGACGGGCGGCCGCTCCATCTTTGGCGGACCGGCAAACGTCGGGGTCAGCCCTGTGACGACGGGTGCGGGAATTCCGCAACCTCCACTGGTTGGAACACCACCCTCGGGCAGCAGCAGCACCCTCCCTGGGCTGCCGTTCAACGTGAACTTGGGGGCTGGCGTGCCGACGAGCGGCTTCTACTTCGGACATCGCTCGCCCAACTTCGCGGTTGACCTGTTTATTACCGCGGCAGAGTCGAAGGGCGTAGGCAAATTGCTCTCGAAGCCGAAGGTAATCACGCAGAACAACGAAAAAGCGATTGTGAAGCAAGGTACGAAGATTCCGATCCAAACGGTCATCAACAACACGATTTCGGTGCAGTACATCGACGCCGTGTTGCAACTGGAAGTGACTCCGCAGATCACCGCCGAAGGCACGGTCTTCATGGACGTGCTGGTGGAAAACACCCAGATCGACAACGGTATTCCGCGCGTGCAGGGCATCCCGGCGTTGGATACGCAGGCGGCGCAGACCAAGGTGACGGTTGCCGATGGCGGCACCGTGGTCATTGGCGGCATCATCGTCACCCAGCAACAGACCAACATCACGGAAGTGCCGATCGTGGGCAGCCTGCCCATTATCGGGTACCTCTTCCGCCGGACCAACGTTTCCGTGACGTCGCAAGAATTGCTGTTCTTCATCACCCCCCGGATCATCCCCGGATGATGAAGTAAGCCTGGCGCGAAGCAGCGCCGGAAAAAATCGGGTAAACTGAGATCGAGGAGGCGCAAGTCTCCTCGATTTTTTTATGGGCGCGGAATACACGAAAAGACGAAAAGCGCTTCTGGCGGAAATCGCCGGCAGGAAACTGGACTGCCTGGTGGTAACCCATCCGGCGAACTGGTATTACCTCACCGGATTTACCGGGGAGTCCGGGGCTTTGGTCGTGTCGCCGGAGGGCACAACGCTCCTAACCGACGGCCGGTTCACGGTGCAGGGGAAGGAAGAGACGCGGGGCGTCAAAATCGAACTGCAACAGGGTGGGTTGTATCCCGCGCTGGGTGCCATGTTGCGCAAAAAAGGCCTTCGCCGCGTCGGCTACGATGCGAATCATTTGACGGTCGCGCAATGGGATACCCTGCGCAAAGCACTGGGAAGCAAGGGGCGCGGGTTTCAGGCGTCAGGCCTTGTTGCGCACCTGCGGATGCGAAAAGATGCCCAGGAGCTGTCGACAATGCGAAAGGCGGCCATCCTGGCGGGAGAAGTCCTGGAAAGCGTGCTGAAGCTGGTGAAGCCGGGTGTGAGAGAGAGCGAGTTGGGGGCGGAGATCGAGTATCAGATGAAAAAGCGCGGCGCCAGCGGCGCTTCGTTTGAAACAATCGTGGCGTCGGGACCGCGGGGCGCGCTTCCTCATGCCCGTCCGACGGCTAAGAAGCTGAGGAAAAATGAGTTGGTGGTGCTGGACCTGGGTGCTATACTCGGCCACTATTGCAGCGACATGACGCGCACAGTGCACGTGGGGCGTGCCACGAAGCGCGTGCGAGAGTGGTATAAGTCGGTTCAGGAAGCCCAGGAAGCCGCGGTCGCTGCCGTTCAGGCAGGGGTAACTTGCGGGGAAGTGGATACCGCCGCGCGGGACGTCCTTAAGAAAAACGGTTTGGAACAGTATTTCGTGCACAGTACAGGGCATGGTTTAGGCCTGGAGGTGCACGAGGAACCCCGCATAGCCCGCGGGCAGACGGTTCGACTGGAAGCAGGAAATGTGATTACCATAGAACCTGCCGTATATGTGGAAGGCGTCGGCGGAATCCGGATCGAAGACGACGTTGTTGTAGAAACAGGCCGGAATGAAGTTTTGACCCGCGTAAAGCGGGATCTTATCGAACTCTAAGAACAGGCATGAAACGGAAAAAGACCGCGAAAGCGAGTGAAAGCCCGTCGTTTGCAAACCCCGAAATCGGGCAGATCGAACAGTTGCTGCGCTTCATGAGCGAGCACAACCTTGAGGAGTTTGAGTATTCGAGGGGGGATCTGCGGATTCGTCTGCGGAAGCCCAGCGCCCATGTCGTGGTCGCCGCGCCTCGCGCGTCGGCCGAGATTATCGTGCCTTCGGCGCTCAGCGCGCCTGAGCCTGAAAGCCGGAGCGCAGAACCCCCGCACCCAGCGGATGTCCGTGGTGGCGAAGATCTGCACCTGATCAATTCGCCGATTGTGGGCACTTTTTATGGGTCACCCAGTCCGGGCGCGGAAGCCTTCGTCAAGGTTGGCTCTCACGTGGACAAGGGCCAGACACTTTGCATCGTAGAAGCAATGAAACTGATGAATGAAATCGAGTCCGAAATCAGTGGAGAAGTGCTGCGGATCTTCGCGGAGAACGGACAGCCAGTGGAGTACGGGCAACCCTTGTTCGGGATCCGCCCAAGCCGCAAGCGGTAAGCGGCCTGCCAGACTATGTTCCAGAAAATTCTAGTCGCCAACCGCGGGGAAATCGCCCTGCGAGTCATCTGCGCCTGCAAAGAGCTGGGAATTCCGACGGTGGCCGTGTATTCGGAGGCGGACCGCAATTCGCTGCATGTGCGCTTTGCCGATGAGGCGGTGTGCATCGGGCCGCCAAGAAGCAGCGAAAGCTACCTGAATATTCCGCAGGTGATCAGCGCCGCGGAAATCACCAACGTGGATGCGATTCATCCGGGTTACGGTTTCTTGTCGGAGAACGCGAACTTTGCCAAGGTTTGCGAAGCGTCGGAGATCACCTTCATCGGGCCCAAGCCCGAAGTCATCGAGATGATGGGCGAAAAGGATCGTGCGCGACGGGAGATGAAGTCGCGTGGTCTGCCCACCATTCCGGGCAGCGACGGCATTGTTGAGGGCGAGGAGCAGCTTTCGAAAGAAGCGGCCCGCGTCGGGTTTCCACTGATTTTGAAAGCGGCGGCGGGCGGCGGCGGACGCGGCATGCGCGTGGTCCGCACCAAGGACGAATTGCTCGCGGCGTACCAGACGGCGAGGAGCGAGGCGCAGCAGGCTTTTGGGACTCCCGACGTCTACATGGAGAAGTTCCTGGAGCACCCGCGGCACATCGAGATTCAGGTGCTGGGCGACCAGCACGGGAAAGTGATTCACCTGGGCGAACGTGAATGCACCATTCAGCGGCGCCACCAGAAGTTGGTGGAAGAATCGCCTTCTCCGGCTATGGATCAGAAGCGCCGCAAAGAACTGGGCACGAAAGTCGTCAAAGCCCTCGAAGCGATCGAATACACGAACGCGGGCACCGTGGAATTCTTGATGGACACGGACGGTTCGCTCTATTTTATCGAGATGAATACCCGCATCCAGGTGGAGCATCCAGTGACGGAATTTGTGACTGGCGTGGACCTGGTAAAATCGCAGATTCGCATCGCGGCCGGCGAAAAGATGGAAGACGCCGTCGGCGAGATGCATTTTACGGGGCATTCGATCGAGTGCCGGATCAATGCCGAGGATCCGGAGACGTTTGTGCCCTCCGCCGGCCGCATCACAACCTTTCAGGCTCCGGGCGGCACCGGTGTGCGCGTGGATTCCGCGGCGTATTCGGGCGCGGTGATTCCCCCGTACTACGATTCGTTGGTAGCCAAGCTGATTGTGAAGGGGCGCGACCGCGCGGAAGCCATTGGAAGAATGAAACGGGCGCTTGAGATGTTCGTGATCGAGGGAATCAAGACGTCGATCCCGCTGCAGCGGCGGATTTTGGCCCACCCTGATTTTGAAGCCGGGAAGTTCGATACCCACTTCATCGAAAAAATTCTCGGTACCAACGGAAAATAGCGTTTCATGCGCCTTGTTCTGCCCAGGCTGTATGTGATATTAGACGCAGGAATGTTGACGGAACCAGTCGGGATTACAGCTCAAAAATTGATGGATGCGGGAGTGAAGCTGCTGCAATACCGCGCAAAACACGCGACGGCGCGGGAGCTTTGGAATGAGACGCGAACGATCGCGGAATTGGCGCACAAGGTGAACTGCACTTTCATCGTGAACGACCGAGCGGACGTGGCGTATCTTGCGGGCGCGGACGGCGTCCACGTCGGCCAGGATGATCTCGATCCGGAGCAGGCGCGCGCGGTTATCGGGCCAGGCCGCTGGGTTGGCGTTTCGACGCATAACCTTGAACAATTCCGGAAGGCGGCGGCCAGTTCGGCGGATTATATTGCCGTGGGGCCTATTTTTCAGACCAGCAGCAAAGCGAATCCCGACCCCGTGGTTGGCAAGGAACTCTTGCGACAGATTCGTGGGTTGACGGGAAAGCCTATTGTAGCGATCGGGGGCATCACGCTGGAGCGCGCTGCGGAAGTGATCGCAGCTGGAGCGGATTCTGTGGCAGTCATCAGTGACATATTGAAGGCGAAGGACCCGGCTGGAACTGCCCGGGAGTTTATCCGACGACTGGATGCCGCGAAGCCCGCGGCGTCCCACTGAGGAATCAGACGCATGGCCGACGCGACTAGCGCGACAACAACGGGTACGGGGGCGGGCAAGGGCGAGCACCAGTTTGTAAAGGCTATTGGGCTCTACGACGCGACGATGATCGTTGTCGGCTCGATGATAGGATCGGGCATTTTTATCGTGGCTGCTGATATTTCGCGGCAGACGGGTTCCGCCGGCGGGTTGCTGCTGACCTGGATCTTGACCGGCTGCCTGACGATTGCGGCCGCGCTGGCGTATGGGGAACTGGCGGCGATGTTTCCGCACGCGGGCGGGCAATACGTCTATTTACGGGAAGCGTTCTCGCCGCTATGGGGATTTTTGTATGGCTGGACGCTGTTTCTGGTGATCCAGACGGGCACGATCGCAGCCGTGGCGATTGGATTTGCGCGCTACCTGGGCGTGTTGTTTCCCGCGATTTCCCCGAAGACTTGGATCATTCCTCCGATTAATTTTTCCTCTAAATTTGCCATCAGTCTCTCCGTGCAGCAGCTCGTCGGCGTGTTGATGATTATTTTCCTCACCTACCTGAACACACGTGGGGTCAAACTCGGCAAGTGGATTCAGAATATTTTCACTTCCGCAAAGATGCTGGCACTGCTGGGGCTGATTCTGATTTGCGTGTTCGTGGGGCGAAACGCTTCCGCAATTGCGGACAATTTTTCGCACCTGTGGGCGATTCGAGGAGCACAGACGATCGAACCTGGCGTCGGTTTTCTACGCAGCCTGCTGCCAACGGTGACGGCGGGAAGCGGCTGGTTCGGACTGATGCTGGCGCTGGCGGTCGCGCAGGTCGGCTCGCTCTTCTCCGCGGACGCGTGGAACAACATAGGTTTTACCGCGGCGGAAGTGAAAAATCCCAAGCGCGACGTTGCGCTCGCGATGGTGTTTGGTACTGTCATCGTAATCACGCTCTATTGCTTGGCGAACCTGGCCTACTTGTGCGCGCTCCCTCTGGCGCAAATCCAGAGTGCGCCGGATGATCGCGTGGCGACGGCGGCGCTTTCCGCGGTATTTGGTGCCAAGGGCGCGTTGATCATGGCATGCGCCATCATCATTTCCACGTTTGGGTGCAACAACGGACTGATTCTGGCCGGTTCGCGGGTCGCCTACGCAATGGCCAAGGACGGCTTGTTTTTCCGCGCGACGGGCAAGCTGAATGCCAAGGGCGTGCCCGGCGTGGCGCTCGTTTACCAGGGAATCTGGATCGTGATTTTGATTCTACTAAGAACGCGCAAGCCGGACGGATCCTATGGGAATCTGTACAGTAACCTGCTCGACTACGTGGTCTTTGCCGCGCTGCTTTTTTATGTGCTGACGATTGTGGGAATTTTCGTGCTGCGCATCCGCCGGCCCGATGCCGAAAGGCCGTACAAAGCATTCGGGTATCCGCTGCTGCCGCTATTGTATATAGTGGCTGCCAGCGGAATCATGGTTGTGCTGCTGCTTTATGAAACGCAGACCGCGGGCATGGGCATGGTGATCGTGCTTCTGGGTCTGCCGGTGTATTGGGTGTGGGCGCGGCTGAAGCGGTCAAGGCAGGGCGCCGAGTAGCCGGAGAATTTCAAAGAATTAACCTGAGAAGGAGGAGTTGCATGGGCAACCCCCTGTTCGCAACGAAGTCGATTGACTCGCTGTTGAAGGAAGCTGGGGACACCGGGGAGCACAGCCTTAAAAGAGCGCTCGGCCCGGTGAATCTGGTGACCCTGGGCATCGGGGCGATCATCGGTGCAGGCATCTTCGTGCTCACCGGATCTGCGGCATCGCTTTATGCCGGCCCGGCGATCATGCTCTCGTACGTCCTGGCTGGGATCGGTTGCGTATTCGCAGGTCTTTGTTACGCCGAATTCGCTTCGATGATTCCCATTGCCGGATCCGCATATACGTACGGTTACGCCACCCTGGGCGAACTAGTTGCATGGATCATCGGCTGGGACTTGATCCTGGAATACGCCTTCGGCGCGGCCACCGTCGCCAGCGGTTGGAGCAGCACACTGGTGGCATTTCTGCAGGACTATGGGATCAGCCTGCCGCCGCAGATCTGCGACGTACCTGGAGCGAAATGGGTCTTGTATGAGGGCCGTTGGTCGCCCGAAGGTGCGGTAAGCCTCAGTGCGGACCAACTTGCCGGACTGCCTCACGCCACGTGTGCGTTTAACCTGGTGGCCTTTCTGGCGATTCTCGGGGTCACGGCGATCTTGATCATCGGCATCAAGGAGTCGGCGAACTTTAATAGCGTCATTGTCTTCGTGAAGCTGGCCGCTGTCCTGACGTTTATCGCTGTGGCGCTTCCTTTCGTTCTGAAGCATCCAGCCATCGCGCATGAGAATTGGAAAGTTTTCCTGCCGCCGAACACCGGAAGCTTTGGTTCGTTTGGATGGTCGGGGGTGATGCGCGGCGCGAGCGTGGTGTTCTTTGCTTATATCGGATTCGATGCCGTTTCCACAGCGGCGCAAGAGGCCAAAAATCCGCAGAAGGACATGCCGGTCGGCCTGCTCGGTTCACTGATCGTTTGCACCATTCTTTACATCATCGTCTCTGGGCTGCTGACGGCGACCGTCCACTATTCGCATTTGAACATCGGTGCGCCGGTGTCGTTGGCCATTCGCCAGACGGGCGTGAAGTGGGGAAGTTACGTGATCAATGCCGGAGCGCTGGCCGGATTAAGCACAGTTATGCTGGTGATGTTGCTGGGCCAATCACGCGTGTTTTATTCGATGGCTCACGACGGGCTGTTGTGGAAGTGGGCGGGCGACATTCATCCGCGTTTTCGCACGCCGTGGAAGTCAACCGCGATTGTTGGTTTCCTGGTCGCCATCGTGGGTTCGCTGGTGCCCATCGGTACGCTGGGCCAGCTGGTCAGCATCGGCACTTTGTTTGCCTTCGTCATCGTGTGTGCGGGTGTCTGGGTGCTGCGAGTGCGGCGGCCGGAACTGCAACGACCGTTCAGGACGCCGTGGGTCCCGTTTGTTCCCATCATGGGGATTCTTATTTCCCTGGCGTTGATCGCCAGTCTGAATGCGCTGACGATCGTGCGGCTCTTCGTCTGGCTGGGAATAGGACTGGTAGTCTATTTCACCTACAGCGTGAAGCACAGCAAGGTGCGCAACCCACAGGCCTGATCCCTTGCATGGGATTTTTGGTTACTGTGCATCACCCGCCCGGTGTTCACTAAAAAACTAGCCGATCGGGCCTCGTCCTAAGGCGGCGAATCGGGTAAAGTGTTTTTTCTGAATCTTCAGCCATGAGCGGACCGGAAACCCACCAGACACCTTTTTGGAAAAGCCTGTCGAAACTCGACTGGCTTGCCGTCGTTGTTTGTATCGCAGGCCTTGCGGCGACTGTGAATCCTCTCAGCACCTTACCGGGCACAGGACTGGTGCGGCTGTTTGGCGTGCTGGCGGCGGCGTATGTGCTGTACCGGTTCTGGAGCCGGTGGCGCGCGGAGCTGCTCTGGAGTCTGCGCAACCGGCTGATACTCGGCTATCTCTTTCTGGCAGTGGTGCCGGTTGTCCTGCTCCTCCTTCTCGCCAGCATGCTGGGACAGATTCTGTATTCGCAACTGGCCGCGTATCTTCTCTATCACGACATCGAAGACCGCATCGGGATGATGGCGGATGCGTCCGCGGGGCTCGTGGCCGCGGAGGCAGCGCTGCCCGCGTCACTCCCGGCGTCGGCCAGGGAGGAGATTCTCACGAAGCAGGCAAAGCTTTCCATCGGCAGACAGCTGCCGGACGTCCGTGTGAACTTTGAAGTGGATCCGGAGTTTTTCAAGAGTGTAGCGAGACCGGCGGCCCGGTCGTTTTCGGGATTGATACAGAACGGAAATCAGCTGCGGCTTGTGGGGATGAAAGAACTGGAGAGCGCCGGAGAGAAACGCATTGTCGAAGTGAGTGCGCCGTTGAATACGGAGATTCTGGAAAACGTAGCGCCGGACCTGGGTCCGATCGACATCACTCTGGCGCAGACCGTCGAATCGGATTCTGCCGGGAAATCCGTGCGAATTGGAACGAAGGACTACATGGCTGTGGGTCACATCCTGACCCGCAAACGAGAGCTGCTGCCGCCGGAGACCTGGCCGGACCCGGTGGTGGAAGGCTTTTCCAAACTGGAAGCGGTGTACATTTTATCCGGGGGCGGCGTAGAGCGAGCGCATCCCGTGTTCGCGTTTTACAAGGCGCGCCGCTCGCAGTTGAATCACCGGATTTTCGCCTCCGTCGGCGAATTCAGCGGCGCACGGGTTTTTCAGATTCAACTGCTAGCCGTGGCTTTCCTGGTGATTGAACTCGCAGCATTGATCATCGGAATCGTCCTGGCCAAGGCCATCACGGGGACGATCGCGGAACTCTATCGCGCGACGCAGTTTGTCCGGGAAGGGAATTTCTCGCATCGTGTGACGGTGGAGCGCAAGGACCAGCTGGGTGTACTGGGCGAGTCGTTCAATCTGATGACCGGCTCGATCAGTCGATTGATCGACGAACAGAAACAATTGCAGCGGCTGGAGAATGAGATTTCCATCGCGCGCGAGGTGCAGGATCAGTTGTTCCCGCGCGGCTTACCGAAGGTGGAAGGGCTGGAGATCGAGGCGATCTGCAAGGCGGCGCGGTCCGTCAGCGGCGATTACTACGACTTCATCCAACTGGACCCGACGCACGTGGCAATCGCGCTGGGCGATATTTCCGGGAAGGGAATTTCCGCCGCTCTTTTGATGGCCAGTCTGCAGGCGGCGCTGCGCAGCCAACTGCTTACACCGGGCAGCGAACAGCTGAGCACCGCGGAACTGGTTGGCCGACTGAACAAGCACCTGGTGCGAAACACCGGTGAGGACCGATTCGCAACGTTTCTCGTGGCCGTATACGACATGGAATCGCGCAAGCTGCGCTATACGAATGCGGGGCATCTGCCGGGATTCTGCCTTTCCGATGGAAAGTCGATGCATCTGGACGTGGGCGGCATGGTGTTGGGTATCGTGGACGACTATCCTTACGAGGAAGGCGTGGTGGAAGTGCCACGGGACGCGGTGTTCATCGCCTACAGCGACGGTTTGGTGGAACCGGAGAATGCCTACGGCGAAGAGTTTGGAGTTTCGCGGCTGGAGGCGGCGGCACAGCGCGTGAGGCAGGGCGATCCGAAGCGCATTGCAACCGCGCTGATGACCGCGGCGGAGGAATGGTCCGGCAGCCCGGAGCAGGCCGATGATATGACCGTGATTGTGGCGAAGCTGAAGTAGAATGTGGACGGAACAGTGTGCGAGCGTTTTAGGGTAGGTCGAAGTCGACGAGGAGAAGAATGGCGCTGCGAAACCGGGTTGCGTTGGTGACAGGAGGAAGCCGGGGAATTGGCCGGGGAATCGCGTTGCGTCTGGCGCAGGAGGGCGCGCGCATCGCATTCGCTTATCGCGTGAACAAGGCTGCGGCGCAGGCGGCTCTGCGGCGCATGCAGGCACTGGGAGCGGATTGCGTGGCCGTGGAAACGGACATCACGGAGCCGGGGCGCGCGGAGCAACTGGTAAAGACGGTGGCCGAGCGCTACGGCCGCATCGATATTCTGGTGAACAATGTGGGTGATTTCCGCTGGAATACATTGGCAGAATCTTCCGTGGAAGAGTGGAGAAGCATTTTCGAGTCGAACTTGATGAGCGTGTTCCTGATGTGCCACACCGCGCTGCCGGTGATGCGCAAAGGTCGCTGGGGAAGAATCATAAATCTGGGCGCGGTGGGAGCAGAGCGCGCGTTTGGCCAGGCCAAGATCAGCGCGTATGCCGCTGCTAAGGCTGCGGTCGTCGCGCTGTCGCGTTCGTTGGCGCTGGAAGAGGCGAAGAACGGAATCACGGTGAACGTGGTGAATCCATCGAGCATGGATGAGAAGGATCTCACTGTAGAAGAGGCGCGAAAGTTGCGCGACGCGCGGTATCCGATTGGCCGGCCCCCGACGGTGGAGGATGTGGCCGCTTCGGTGGCGTTTTTTGCGTCAGAAGAAGCTGAGTACGTGACCGGACAAGTGCTCAACGTGAGCGGCGGATGGATGCTTTAGACCGCGGGCGGCGAGATTCGCGATGAAGGCACTGACAGCGGCGGAGATGCGGGAAGTGGACCGTCTGACGACGGAGCGGTTTGGCATTCCGGGGCTGGAGTTGATGGAGTCGGCCGGGAAAAGCGTCGTAGAAGTTTTCCTTGAAAAATTCAAAGAGCGTAACGGCAGAATTCCCGGACGTGTGTCTGTGCTCTGCGGTAAGGGCAATAACGGCGGCGATGGATTCGTTGTCGCGCGGTTTTTGAAAGATCGCGTCGGCCACGTAAACGTTTATTTGTTTGGGGAACCTGGCGAACTGCGGGGGGATGCCGCGAAAAATTATGAGCGCTGGCGGGGACTTGGCGAAACGGTCACCGTGGTCCGCGGCGAGGAAGATTGGATCCGGGCCTGGACCGGCGTGGCAGCCAGCGAAGTCATTATGGACGCGTTGCTGGGGACGGGGATTCGCGGCGGCGCCAGTGGCCTGCTGGCGCAGGTGATCGAGAATCTCAACCGCTTTTCGCAAGACGCAAAGGGCGCGTGGCCGGCTTGGATTGTGGCGGTGGATACGCCGTCCGGATTGCCCTCTGATGGAGAGCCTGCGCAGGGGCCGGTTTTGCGCGCGCACCTTACGGTGACCTTCACGGCGCCGAAGATTGGGCAGCTGGTTTCAGCCGATGCGGGAAGTTGCGGCTCGCTCGTGGTTCGAGAAATCGGGACGCCGGCGGCGCTGGTGGAAGAAGTGGGGAAGGGCAAGCTGCGCTGGGCGGGCCCGGAAGAATTTTCGGAGCTTCCGCTACAGCGCGCGGCGGAATCGCACAAGGGATCGTACGGACACGTGCTGCTGGTGGCGGGCTCGGTTGGGAAAACGGGAGCGGCGATTTTGTGCGGACAGGCTGCGTTGCGCGGCGGCGCGGGATTGGTGACATTGGCTACGCCGGAGCCTGCCCTTGCCACAGTCGCTGCGGCGCAGGCCGAGTACATGACAGAAGCGTTGCCGGCGACAGCTTCGGGAACAGTCGCGTCGGAAGCGGCTCGGCTGGGTGGGTTCGCGACGCTGCTGCACGGTATGACAGTTTTGGGTATGGGACCGGGAATCGGGACGCATCCGGAAACGCAGGAATTTGTGCGCAGCGTGGTGGGGCACGCGGATTTGCCCATTGTTCTGGATGCTGACGGGCTGAACGCGTTCGCGGGGCAGGCGGAGATTCTTTCGCATCGCAAATCGGCGCACCTGGTGATGACACCACATCCAGGAGAGATGGCGCGGCTTTGCGGATTCGCGACGCCGGAAGTGCAGGCGGACCGCATCCGGATTGCAGCAGAGTTTGCGGGAAAGTGGAACGCCGTCGTCGTGCTGAAGGGATATCACAGCGTGATCGCAGCGCCGAATGGCGACGTGTTTGTGAATACAACGGGGAACGCGGGGTTGGCGAAGGGAGGATCCGGTGACGTTTTAACCGGTTTGTTGACGGCATTGATCGCGCAGTTTGGCACACAGGATTTGTACCGGGTTGTGGCGCTGGGCACGTATCTGCATGGACGTGCGGCGGAGTTGGTGAGCGCGGAGAGCGACGAATCCGGTGTGCTGGCCGGAGAAGTTGCGAGAGCGGTTCCGGCTGCGCGGAGGAAATTGCTGCAGGAGCTGCAGGCGCGTGGCTGAAGAAGTGATTACACGCTCGGCTGAAGAGACAGTCGCCTGGGGACGCGCGTTTGCGAAAACACTGAAGCCGCCTGTGCTCGTGCTGCTTTCCGGAGAATTAGGGAGCGGAAAAACAACGCTGACGAAGGGCATCGTCGCTGGACTGCATGCGGCGAATGAGGATGAAGTTACCAGCCCGACGTTTACGCTGCTGCATGAGTACGGGACGGGCGGTAAGGTGTTTCACGGCGATTTGTATCGCGTGGAGAGCTTTCACGACTTTGAAACGCTGGGAATGGAAGACGTTTTCGCCAAGCCCGCTATCGTGATCCTGGAATGGTCGGAGAAATTTCCCTTGAAAACCGAATGGCCGCAGGTCCGCGTGCGGCTGGAGCACCTGGGCGGCGATTCCCGGCGGATTAGCAGGTTCTGAGTGACCAAAAGAGCAATCCCGCGCTAACTATCTCGCCACGACTGTCCTTCCGTTTTCTTGCCGACCGCAAAACCCGCTGCTAGGTTGAGAGATGGCGGGGTGCGGCTGTTTTCATGGGAAATGAACCGGCAAATCAATTGATGTTGGAAGGCTCGCGGGACGCTCTGAAGAGCTACAACCTCGCGCTGCCGATGGGCTCGTTGTCCATTGGCGTGGACAACATCCACCACGACGTTTTCCTTAGTCCCAAATTCGTGCAGGTGGCGCGCGATTACCTGTTCGACCTGATCCGGCAAAACACTAGCGGGACCTATCTTTCCGGCATCGAATTCCGCAATGCCAAGCCCGTGGATTCTACAAGCTTCCGCAAATTATTGGCGGAATTGTTGCAGAGTTCCCTGGGCAAGGCCAAGCAGCAGAAAAATATCGAGATTGACCTGTTGTTCCGGCTGGCGCTGCTGAAATTTCTTACCGCGGAACTTGTGAACCAGTTCGGCAACGTGATTCTGGACGTGAAAGAGTACATCCGGAAGCGCGGCGAATATTTCGAGCGCAGCCAGCAGGCGCACGTCATCAAGGCGCGGCTTTCGGAGATGCAGTCCGCGCGGCGGGGCGTGCTGCGCATCATCGGGCAAGTGGTGGCGCAGATCTTCATCGACATCGAAGAGAACGTTATCGTGAAATCACGGCGAGCGCTGTTTGGGGAAGAGTTGCCGTACTACGAGATGCTGAAGAACCGCCTGGTGTACCTGGATGGCGGCAAGGACGATTTTTATTTCCTCGAGCATTACGTGCTGCTCGGCAATTATTCGAAGGACCCGGATCGCCTGGAAGCGATGGATTTGTTGTTTCAGGATTTTCTGAGGGAAGCGGGAATCCGGGTTGCCCCAGACAGCGCTCCGGCGAAGGGTGCGGCGGAATATCGGACGCTGTTCACCGAGGCGGAACGCATGCGGAGTGAAATCGCGTCGCTGGAAGAGCAACGCGAGTCTTTGCGTAAGCGCCTGGAGAAGGGCGACGGACTATTTAATAAATTTCTCAGTTCAGCGGCCGACCCGGCGGAAGTGAAGGCTTCGCTGACCGATGTGGAGAATCGCCTGCGGCATTTCCAGAAAGCACTGGAAGACATGGGGCCGCGACTGGACCGGGCGAAAAAGCAGGCGGAATTCGTCCAGAAGGATTACGAAGGGAAGCTCGGCGACTACCTGAACGAGCCAGAAAATGCGCGCAAGCTGTTTGACGTGGCAAATGCCTCCGACAGCGAGCGGCCCGCGCGGGCGCGGCTGCTGGCCCAACTGGTCAGCCGGCTGGAACAACACGAGATTATGCCGCACGTCCTGGCGAGCTACGAGATACGGCCGATTGCCAACGATTATTGCCCGCCGGTCCACTTGCAGCAACTGCGAAAGGCGCTCGTGTCGAAAGAAGAAGCCAAGCGCGTCGAGGAAATTCTGAAACAGGTGCCGGCAAAGCGGCTGACGATGAAACCGCTGGAGGAATTATCGAAGCGCATTCGCCGGTACTCGCGAGAAGAAACGCAGGCGGCAGTGCTGCGATTTGCGATCGATTTTCTGAGACTGCGGCGCGATCTGCGCGACGCGGAGCATCTGGCGGCCTGCATGGAGCGGATCAACCTGGTGACGGCGGAGAAGGTTCGCGAGTTGTCGCGGCTGAACAACCGGCTGTATGAATGCGTGCTGAAAGAGGAAGTGAGGCCCGAACACGATCAGGTGGTTTCGCACGTGATTATCAAGGCGGACGTGCGCGGGTCGACAAAAATGACGCAGGACTTGCTGGCGCAAGGATTGAGCCCCGCTTCGCACTTCAGCTTGAATTTGCATGAGCCGGTGAAAAGGATGCTGGATCGGTATTCGGCGAAAAAGGTTTTCATTGAAGGCGACGCCATCATTCTGGCTATTTTCGAGACGGAAGCTACGCAAGGCGAGGCGCGTCCGGTTGCGAAAGCTTGTGCTCTTGCCAAGCAGATTTTGAATGTTTGCAACTCCTACAACGAGGGTACGGCCACGACTCACTTGCCGCCCCTGGAACTAGGGATTGGCATCGCGTTTCAGGGCTCGGCGCCGACGTATTGGACCGACGGCGACGCGCGCATCATGATTTCCAAAGCATTGAATCTTTCCGACCGGCTTTCCGGCTGCGCCAAGCTGGCCAAACGCATGCTGGCGGGGCAGAAGACACACTTTTCCGTGTTCCAGTTTTTGACGGCGCTCGAAGGGGCTTCGGCGGAAGAGTTGGATGAATTTCTGGTGCGCTTCAACATGAACGGGGTCGAGTTGAATGATGAGGGATTCAAGAAGTTGTCCGAGGAAATCTCGCTCGAAAAGCTGGTTACGAAACTCGATATGCCGTGGGCCAAGCAGGACGTGACGTTGTATTACGGCGAAGTGCCGATGGGCGAATCCGTGGAATTGCTGGTGGTGCGCGAGGGATTGGCCAGGGAATTATTGCCGGATGGAAAAATCGGGAAGACTTCGGATCACCACTATTACGAGGTCTGTACCAGCCCCGTGATTTATGATCTGGCGGCGGCGCTGAAGCGGACGCAGGCGCTGGGACTCGAAACCACGCGAGCGTGAACGTCCACGAGCGACTTATCAAAAATGGAGTCGATAATCCTTTTGATGCGGATTATGGGTAGTCTAAACCGGGGGTTAGTTAGTTCGTGGTACCGCAAGCCGACTGGTAATTTAGAAGCGGTCTCTCGAGAAAGGTAATTTCCAATTATTTCGGCGTAGCGGTATTCGGTATCAATCCGCAAAAATTATTGTCGCTAGATGCCTGCTATTACCATTGAACTCCTGGATACAAGCTGGGAATTCTCTGGCCCCGGTACAAAAACGGAAAGGCGCCCGTCGGATCCATAGACGCGTGAATACGCCAAACCACTTTGGCGTTGCTATCCTGTGTCACTTCCCGGACCTCAGGCCCGTTAGTTACGCAAAACTCTGCGTTCCCATTCTCGAGTACCTCGGCGTTACCTCCGAAGTACGAGAAGCCGGACAGCATTTCATGAAACGCAAGGGTGGCGGTCTTAGCTGTCTCATCAATTTGTAGCACTGGCACTGTGCTATAGCAGGTCGACGAGGCTGTAGTGACGCACTGAACCTGACCGGTGGGAAAAGTCCGGTCGTTTCCATTATCAAAAACTATCAGCGAGAACTGTCCCGTCGTGTTTGCGGTTGCGAAGGAAGGTCCGTGCTGCGCATAGAACCAATCGGTTGGATCCGTCCCCCCAGCGAGCGTGAAATCGCCCTCGTAACCTAGTTTCCAGACTATGTCTCCCGTCCCTGCCCCATTGTTGTAGTTGACCTTGACCAGCCAGTTCTGGTGCCGTATCGAGATGATCAGATTGCCGTCATCGGGCGAATAGATGACGGCATTGGTATGGGTCCAGTCACTACCACCCATTGGGTGACGGCTCGTGTCCAGGTGGTCGAACTCGTTCCAGAGCCAAACTGGATGATGATTCTGGTCCAGATCAATCAAAACATCCCCCTCTAATGGGGTCCCGGAGATAGTCTGGTGGGTCGATGCAAGGACGATCAAGTGTCCACTGGGGAGCATTACGAAGTCATGGTGAGTTCCATTTACGGTTATGTTGCAACCCGTGCAAGTCGCTGCGGCAAGCGCGGTATTGAGGTCTGCAGCCGCCATTTGCCAAATCAATTTCCCACTCAAGTCCACTTCCTGAAGAATCGAGTTGGCTCCGTCCGGAACGGTCCCGCTGAAATTCAACATGATGTGGCCGTTTGGTAACAGTTTGATAGGGTTTAAGGTCGACGTTATCCCGGGGTTGTAGCTCCACAAAATATTGCCCTGCAGATCCGTAATCACTCCTGGTGCTACCGTGGCTCCACCGCCTACCAAATCCAAAATCTCCACTCCGCTCTGAGGTGTCATGCCTGCCGTCGTCGTAGCCGTTAGCGATGGCTCTTGCGCGGTTGGGTAGGCCCCTGTGGTGAACGTCATATCCGTATCCATGTATTGGGTGCCATCACCGAACTGCACCACTCCCCTCATGTGGTACAGGGTGTTACCCTTCATTCCCGCCACGAACAAGCTAATGGGCCCGCCCCCTTGGGGTACCGGTTGTGTCCAAGTCGTCAGAGCGTAGTTCGTATCCAGTCCAAACTGCACCGAGACTTTTCCGGCTGCCGCTGGTGATATGGAATACAGCGCCACTTGAACGTTGTCGGTCGCCGTTACTTGCCCCTGGGCTACGACGTTGACTGTAGCGCTGGCCGATTTGGTCCTGTCTTTCGTGCTGGTTGCCGTCACTGTGACGGTCACGCTCTGTGTCCCAGATGGCGCGGTATAATTGCCCGCGTCGTCAATCATTCCAGCCGACGCCGACCACGTTACCGCTGAACCATCGCTCACCCCGGCGACGAACTGGCTTGTTTGCCCCGTACCAATGGCGGCCACGGATGGGGTTACTGACACGTTGATGGGTGCAGAGTTCGATCCACAGCCGGACACGAACATAGTCGAGATAATTGCGATCAGTGATAGAACGGAATTCAATTTCACCCGGAGTTCTCCTTCACGCAGGAATCGTATCGCCGAAGTCTAAAGAACATAGATCAATGTGAGGGTGGACGAACGCTGTATAACACACAATCGCTGATTCGGGAATGATTTAACATTACGCAACGCACTTTGGGTAAGCAAAGGTTACGTCCATTCTCAAGCAACTAGGAAGCATGTATTCCCTGTTCGCGCGAGGGTCTCCTGAAAAACTTCCACTCTCATGCTCATTCAAATGCCCACAAAACAAGTCCGCGAAATTCCATGATGGCGCGCGAAGCGGTTGTGGTGGCCTTGCAACAAGCAGACGTCTCCCTTGGAGAACTTCTTGCCCACAAGGGATTGGCGATGACTGGGAGATATGCGCACCTCTCAATTTCCGATCTCCATGAAGGCGTCCCCTAGATTTCTGCTGACACCACAACTGACACCACCGCTACGGAGCGGTTTGCGTGCACTAACTAAGTCCCATAGAATCATGCTGGGGGCGAAAGGGGTCCGGTGACCTTCCCGGCCTTCAAAGCCGGCGATTCGACCCTTCGCGGGCCGAATGGTGGATTCGACTTCCACACGCCTCCGCCAAATACTCAGAAATAAGGACGAAGAGGGGACCCGCCCTTTGCGAAATGCGCAAAGGGTAGGCCACCCAAGGAGGTTTTCAATCAGCGTTGTGCTGAGTGGGCGCTTTTTGGAGCCGGGAAGTTCGCCTGGGCCCACGGGGAAAACTTCGTTGGTTGGCGGCCTGCGATTTTGTTTGCGAGTGCGATTTGGTCGCGCGAATCGGAACCCAAGTAGGTGTGTGCCTGGAAATAGCCGAACATTTCGGCTATCTCGGCGGCCCCGGGAAAGAGACCCGCGAAGACTTCATTTGGAAGTTGGTTGACAGAGAAGTTGTGACCCTGCCGATTCAGCGTTGCGACGACTTCATTGAAGCTTAGGAAATCGCCGGCCAGGGGCAGATACTCGCCGTGACCCGCCAGATCGCGGTGGGTGAATGCCCCGGCGACGATGTCACCGAGTTGCGTGATGTCACCCATGTGAATGCTTCGGACGGTTGGATCAATGGGAAGAGTCCAGCCCAGGGAGCCGTCAGGCTGTTTTTGCGGGGCAAGAACGCCGGTAAGGTTCTGATAGTAGAACGGCGCGATGACGAAGGTATGATTCGCGAACCCGGCTTCTTTCACCAGGCGATCCACCTTGGCCTTGTCGGTAAAGTGGGGAACGTGAAACTTGCCTGCGCTGATCGCTTCCACGTCAGGCAGCGTGGACCAGACGAAGTGTTTGACACCGGCATCCTTGGCGGCGCGTATCGCGGCGGTTGCCTGCTGGATCTCGCTGGAACCACCTTCCTCCCAGGCATTCGTGACTAAAAACACGCCATGAGCGCCTTCAAATGCAGCTCGGAGGGTTTCGGGGCGAGCCAAGTCAGCTTGGACGACTTCATCGGCGAGTTCGCGATGCTTGGCCGGATTGCGCGTCAAAGCGCGTACCTTGAATAGATTGCCGGCTTGCAGAGCGCGTACTACGCCGCCGCCTTGTTGTCCCGTTGCGCCGACTACGGCGATCAGTTTCTTATTTGTGGATGCCATGTACCGCGTGCCTCTCTTTCGTTATCTATTGATACAAATTCTATTGATATAGATACATTATACTGGACACCGGTTATATGAAAAGGCAAAATAGTTTCGTCATGGACAAGACTTCGCGAGACCCGGTTCACTGCTGGCTGGTATTGGTGAAGGCCTTTCAAGCGGCCTCGAAATATCTCTATGCGGGACTGGCGGAGAGTGGAATCGACGACACCGATTTTCGGATCCTGGAGGCCCTTTTGAATAAAGGGCCTTTGCCGGTGAATACGATCGGCCCCAAAGTGTTTCTGACGCCCGGTTCGATCAGCACGGCCGTGGACCGCCTGGTCGAAAGGAGCCTGGTAAGCCGGGTCGAGAGCCCTGAGGACCGGCGTGTGCGGATCGTGTCGCTCACAGCAAGAGGCAGAGCGTTGATCGCGCCGGTCTTTCGGAAACACGCTGCCGAAATTAAAAGGATCTTTGCCGATGCGAGCCCGAAAGAGTTGCGAGCTCTTGAAACGGCATTGAAGAAGCTTGGCAATCGCGCGGAGAAGCTGGGGACGGGCGTCAAGCAAAGTGTTTGAGCCAACAATGAAATGACTGCATAGTATCGGAATGAGCGTTTGGACGGGCAACCCGGAAGTTGGCGTGCCAGAACTGCAAAGATCTGGTGACCGCTTCAATTGAGGCATTTGACGTACCGCGACTTCGCATCCCGCGTAAATGCGTTTACCAGGCGGTCGCGAACGTATGCACGACAACTCAGCCGCAGCCCATTCGCATCAAACTGTGCACGTCTATTGTCGAGGGCAAGGAGAGTACTCATGTCTGTCCGAGTCTTCGCGTCCGCGGTGGTTCTGGTATTTGCTGGTCTGGGTTGGCCGCAATCGTCTTTCGGGCAAGACAAAAGCGCGGAAGGCGAAGCCTTCCGAACCCACGTGGATCTGGTTTCCGTCTACTTCACGGTGCGGGACGAGAAGAAACGCCTCGTCAGCGATTTGGCCCAAGACAGGTTCAGCGTTTTGGAAGACGGTCAGCCACAGGCCGTCAAGTTTTTTGCCCATCACACGGATGTGGTTCTCAACGTTGGTGTGCTGCTGGACACCGGCTCGAACATGGCCTGGATTCTAGGCGAAGAGGCGCAGGCCTCGAAGCTGTTCCTCAGGCGCGTGGTGCGCCCTAAGGACCTCGGCTTCGTTGTGAGCTATGGGTCTCGGGTAGAAACCGTGCAGTTGCCGACGTCGGATCCCGCGCTCCTGAGGCAAGCTGCCGAGTCTATTGGAAATGGATCCGCCATAGGATTGCCGGAACAAGCTCCGGCGGCGCCAAGCATCTGGTCTGGCGGAACCGTGGGCATTAACGGACGGCAGCCGCTTGACCCGAACCGCGAATCTCACCTTTACGATGCCATACGTGTCTCCACGCACCGCCACCTTGTGGGCGAAGTGGGACGCAAGGCCATCGTTGTCGTGGCCCTCTCCGGTGATTCCAAGAGCGAATCCACGATGGAAGACGCATTGGAAGCTCTGCTGGAGAATGACGTGATCGCGTACGTCCTGCAGATTTACGATGGCTCAAAGCGGGACAATTGCGACGTGCTTCACATCTACAAAAAGGACAGCAGCGGTGAGCCGGTGCTCAAGAAACTTGCCGAGGCCACAGGTGGGCGAATGCTGGAAGTGCGGGGCATGGACAAACTCGAAGACGCGCTTGATGAGATCTCCGATGAATTGCACCACCAGTACAGTCTTGGGTACTACCCTGAAAACAAGAATTGGGACGGTAAGTTCCGCAAGATCCAGATTTCTACTGGCGAGAAAGCCTTTAAGGTCTATGCGCGCAAAGGTTATTTCGCCAAGCCGCCAGCAGCGAACGTTGCGGCAACCCAATAACCCTGTGGTGAATAGACGCGGTTTCCTCTCACCCGTCAACGCGGCAAGCTCGCTTTCGGGGCTTAATCGTCCATTTCCACACGTTCTCAATGACGCGGAAAGACCGAAGATGAGGAGCGGACCCACCCTTTGCAAAAGGCGGGTAGGCCACCCACGATCGTTAACACTAGTCCGGCGCTTATTATTGGGGCGGATTGGTGGTTGGCTGAGTTTGGCTATCGTTGGCGGTGGCAGGCACATGCTGCGATACGGGAGTCAGGCTGCTGGCCGTGCCGGAGGTTGCTAGTTCGGATGGCCGGTACTTTGGCGCGCTGACGTAGCCGTGGATGAGGTTCTTCTCGATGCGCATGACCACGATCTGCACGGGTTGTGATTCGTTTTCCGTGTGGATCCAGATTGGCTCGTAGAGGTTTACTTTCTTTTTGGTGAGCTGGTTGTCGTCGACGATCATTTCGATGTCGTAGTTTTTGTGCTTGGTGTCGGCTTTGCGCAGGGAGAGAGTGAGCGGGCCGATGCGCTGAAACTGCTTGGCCTTCATGAGGTCGAACTCGGTGTAGCTGCGTTCGCCGCGCTTCTGCAGGACTACCAACTCCTCGTGCGTCCTGGCGATGGAGCCGTTCAGTTCATCGCGCGTTGAGCTGATGTTCCCCTCGAGGTCGGTGCGGTTCTTTGCTACCAAATCTTGGGTGTCTTTCAGTTGCTTTTGCTGATCGGCGAGTTGCGCTTGCAGTTGTTTATAGCGCTTGTCGGTCGCGGCCGGTCGGTGGGCTCCCGTGTGGGCTACGCCTGCAGACGCTTTCTTGTCCGGCTGTTTCGTGGCATCGGCCTGCGCTTGAGCTTGAGCTTGCGACTGAGCTTGCTGAGCTGCGGTCATGTCGTTCAGCTTGGAGGTGACGGCGCTGAGCTGCCCCTGCATCTGGCTGATGGTGGCATCGGAAACGCTCTGTTGCGCCGTCAAGTGGCCGACCAACGTATGTTGGTGATAACCATAACCGAGGGCAACTCCGGCCACGCCTAGCAGCACTACCATCGCGATCACCAGCCATCTACCTGTGCCTGTTTCCGTGGTTTCTGATCTGCTTTCGTGGTCGTTCATTTCGTCGTGCTCGTGCATTTCCTGCCTCCTAAAATATTTCTTTTGCAGTGCCGAACAGTGTCATGACTCCGGGCCTTCTGATGTCACAAACAGCCCTCCGACACCGGTCAGCCGACACAAAGGCGCATCGTCCGGGGATTCGGTTGCAAGAGAGAGGCCGAGTGCGATTTTTCTCGTGCGTCCCTAAGGCATGGGCTTTCAATGGAAAAGAACGCGCTGTAGGAAGAGGCGGATTTTGAAGTAGTACTAGTCCTGGAAATTTTTCCTTGTTGCCGGGCTGACTTTTCCGGAAGGTTCGCGCTTGGTGCAGGCAGTCAAGTAAGGAAGAGGATGTCAGTTCGCAGGGCAGCCCTCTTTATCTAAATCTGCGAGGCGCTTTATTGCCGAGGCGTTTCGCTTTTCAGAGGCCACCAAGAGCAGGACTCTTGCCTGGGCGCAGCTTTGCGGCACACCCGCGCCCTTGATGTAGAGTTCGGCCAACGCTGCCGCTGCGGTGCTGTTTCCCGCCTGGACCATCGCCCACAACTGATCGGGCGTCAGGGGAGTTTTTGGCAGACGCGAATGATCAGCTGAAACTGGCGTTGGAGACGCTGAGGTGCGCGGTGCGGCCACGGATTTTGTCTGATTGGCGATTGCAAAGACATCGGTTGGTGGAGTGCCCGCACCGGGATGGGCAACCGCGGGCGAACTGCTTAGTGGGCCCGGTTGCAAAGGGACTTCCGTGGCGGGTTTCACAGCGGCGCGATGTTCGCCAAGGTATTGCGAAAATTTGAAGGCGGCGACCGTCAAGATGGCGGCAACAGACGCGCCGATGATAAGCCCGATGATCAACTGGCGCCGAACCGCGGCGAGATGGCGTTCCATCGGCACCAGCATTCCACTTGCTGGAGCCGCCGCGGCGGCCGGAAAGGGAATGCTGGCTTCGCGAGGTCCGTGCTTTGGGGAGAAAAGGCTGGATGTTTGCGGACGCGCTCTTGAGACAAAAGTGGCCACAGCGTCGGGTTGAGTGGCGCCTGATTTTGTTGGAATCTTCTGTGCCGAGGATTTGCCGAGATACTCGCGAATCTGCACGCGGGCGCCTTCGGCTAGCCGCAGAAATTTCAAACCGCCGGACTTTCCGCCGGCGTCCGTCCAGGCCAATTCGCCCCAGCCCTCGATGCGTTCGCGCAGATTCAGCGAAAACCAGAAGTGGATCGGGTTGGGCTCCTCGCGAACGGGACCGAAGGATTCGAACCGCAAACCCCCTTCGGAGATGTCTACTACTTTTCCGCCATCGTCCTGCTCCAACTGCAGGAAGGCAAAGTCGTCCGGCACTTTCCTCGTTTTTTCGCGGCGTTCCAGGATGATATTTCGCAGGGTCATGTCTCGTCAGAGGCTTGTTTGATTTTCGGAGCGCCCTTCAGTGGCGGGGAGAGTGAAGGTTGCCGAATTTAGGGGCCTGGGGAGGGTGCGAAGCCGAGCCTCCCGGCTTCACGCTCGCCATTATACTCTTCCCCGGCTGGATTGAAACCCGCATGTCTAAGTTGCGGTTGGGTTGAGTGTCCCTCGTGGGAGGAATTGGTCAAGTTTGGCGGCGATTCGGATGGAACGGAGTGCTATTCTAGGGGCGCATTACAAATAGGCCGAGCCGCATTGTTCGGAGAGAGATTGCCCCCTCCTACGGCTTTGCGCATTCCACGGAAAGTTCACTGAGGAGCGAGCCTTCGCAAATGGCTCGCGAAAAGGAACATGGCTAAATCCCTGCGCCCGATTCTGGATATCGTCAAGAAGTTGGAACTCCCCGAAAAATATTTCGAACAGATTGGCCCCTATGGCGGAAAGGTGCGCCTGGACCTGCTGAACGACGGCGCTTTCCCTCGCCGTGGCAAGCTGATTCTGGTGACCGCCACGACGCCGACGGCGAGCGGCGAAGGTAAAACCGTCACCTCCATCGGCTTGACGCAGGGTTTGGCGCGGATTGGAAAGAAGGTGATTATTACTTCGCGAGAGCCGTCGCTTGGGCCCGTGTTCGGGATGAAGGGTGGGGCGGCGGGCGGCGGCGCTTCCACGATCGAGCCGGCGGCGAAGATCAACCTCCACTTTCACGGAGACTTCCACGCCATTGCGGCGGCGCACAATCTGCTTGCGGCGCTGGTGGATGCGCATCTCTTTCATGGCAATGACTTGAACCTGGATCCAGAGCGCATCACCTGGCCGCGCACGATGGACATGAACGACCGCGCGCTGCGCGACATTGTGGTGAACGCCGGAAGCAAGAAGGAAGGCGCCGCTCGGCGAACGGGATTTGTGATCACCGCAGCTTCAGAAATCATGGCCATCATCGCGCTGGCCAAGGATCGCGCGGACCTGCGCAGCAGGCTGGACCGGATTGTCGTGGGAATCACGCGGACTGGGAAACCTGTCCATGCAGGAGACCTGCAGGCCACGGGTGCGATGATGGCACTGTTGACCGAAGCGATTCAGCCCAATCTGGTGCAGACGGTTGAAGGAGTGCCGGCGTTTGTGCATGCCGGGCCGTTTGGGAATATCGCACACGGAACAAGCAGCGTGATTTCGCAGGAGATGGGGCTGCGGTTGGCCGACTACGTGGTGAACGAATGCGGATTCGCGGCGGACCTGGGTGCGGAGAAGTACATCGACATTGTGTATCGCTCGACGGGAGTGAGTCCTTCAGCGGCGGTGCTGGTGACGACGGTGCAGAGTTTGCGGAACCAGGGCGAGGGCGATCTGGAAAAAGGGATTCCGAACCTGGTGCAGCACTTGCAGATTCTGCGGAAATTTGGATTGCCGACGGTGGTGGCGATAAATCGCTTTCCGAAAGACACCGATGCCGAACTGGAGCTGCTGGAACGCGCATGCCGGGAAAATGGCGCGCTCAGCGCGCGGCACACCGCGTTTGCAGACGGCGGCGCGGGCACGGAGGAGCTGGCGCAGCGCGTGGTGGAAATCATCGAGAAAAATCCGGGTGTTCGGGCGAAGCATATTTATGATGCGGACGAGAGCTTCGAATCGAAGATCGTGAAAGTTGCGCGGGAAGTGTATGGAGCGGACGGAGTAACGCTTAGCGAAAAAGCCAAGGCCAGGTTGCAGGATTTTGCCAACTGGGGCTTTGGCAAACTGCCGGTGTGCATCGCGAAAACACAGTACTCGTTTTCGGATAACCCGAAACTTATGGGCGCACCGAAGGGCTGGCAATTGAATGCCACGGACGCGACTCTATCGGCGGGCGCGGGATTTGTGGTGGTGATTTCGGGGAATATGATGCTGATGCCGGGGTTGCCGAAGGTTTCGCGTGCCGTTGAGGTGGATGTGGATGCGGCGGGGGAGATTGTGGGGATTTGAAGCAGGGGAAGAAGAGAGGATTTAGCGCAGAGTTCGCTGAAAAGAGTAACCCAAGAGCACAGGCTGAAGCCTATGCTACCCGGGAAGTCCGATGAAACGCGAACTGTTGTTCGCGGCGTCTAAATGGTAGGTGTTACCTGCGTGGAAGCGTAGTTTGTCCAGGCCCCCCTCGTGCTCCCGCCCAATCGAGGGAACTCGAGGAGAATGGAATGCAAAATCTGAGATTCGAAGCGCGCAGAGGCTTCGCTGCAAATGCCGTTCGAGCGGGAATCTGCGCTTGCCTGGCGCTGGCCGGTGCGGTTCTCGCGCTTGCACAAACTGGCACACCCGCCACTTCGCCCGCAAAATCTCCGCCGGTGCTGGGAACAATCAAAGCGATCGCCAGCGAATCGTTGACCGTAACGACCGATGCCGGCGCAGAAACCAAAGTGACGATTACAGCCACAACAAAATTGTTGCGCGTGGCTCCCGGCTCGAAGGACCTTGCACAAGCAGAGGCCATCCCATTTTCCGAGTTTCAGCAGGGGGATCGGGTGCTGGTGCGGCTGCGCTGCGCGGGCGACCCGCCCGTTTGCGAGGCGGGAACGGTGATCGCGATGAAGAAGAACGACATCGCGGAGAGACAGGCGCGGGAAACCGAGGAGTGGCAGAAACACGGGATTGGCGGGCTGGTGAAAAGCGTGGATGCCGGGGAGGGCTCGATCACGATCGGCACGATGACCGCGGCGGGAAAGAAGGATGTGAACGTTGCGGTCGGGAAGAGCACGCTGATCCGGCGTTACGCGCCCGGCTCGGTGAAATTTGACGAAGCGAAAGTGAGCAGCCTCTCGGAAGTAAGTCCCGGCGACCAGTTGCGCGCGCGCGGCGTGCGCAGCGCTGATGGAACCGGTTTTACCGCGGAAGAAGTGGTGACGGGAGCGTTTCGAAATATTGCAGGCATCATTTCGGCGGTGGATCCGGGCGCAGGGACGATCACCGTTTCCGACCTTGCTACGAAGAAGTCCGAGGTAGTGAAGGTGAGTGCGGATACGCAGTTGAGAAAGTTGCCGTTGCAGATTGCGCAGATGATAGCGACTCGCTTGAAGGGCGGTGCGGAGCCCGCGGGCTCGCCCCCGGCGGGGCAGCCCGCTCCTCCTGCTGGTGGTGCGACGGGAGCCCCGGGAGGCGGCGCGGGGGGACGGAGTCGCAATGGAGCAGGAGGAGATTTGCAGCAGCTATTGGGCCGGTTAACGGCGGCTCCATTGGCAGATTTTCAAAAAGGCGAAGCGGTGATGATCGTCGCCACAGGCGGAATGAATGACGCGCAGGCCACGGCCATCACCGTGTTGGGCGGAGTGGAACCGTTGCTGCAAGCGGCCACGCAGGAACAAGCATCCAGTATTTTGACGCCATGGAGTTTGAGCAATGGCGGAGGCGACGCAGCCGCGCAATGACGCATGGCGCGAAAACGACAGAGGGGCGGAACTTTCGATTGATCCGAATGAAGCCAGCGCAGAGTTTCAAGCCCAGCGCTATTTTGCTGTTCCTTCTCATGTCGCTGCTGGCCCTGCCGTGTCGCGCACAGAACCAAAGCGGTTCAATTCGTGGCCAGGTAACCGACCCCTCCAGCGCGGCCCTCGTTGGCGCGACTGTATTGTTGACGACGCCTTCCGGCGGTTCGATGGACACGGCCACCAATAAAGAGGGAGTGTACGAATTCAAGAACCTGGCGGCGGGAACGTATGAAATCAAGGCTGTAGCAGCGGGTTTTGCGATGTTTGATAAAGGCGGCGTAGCGCTGGCCGCTGGCCAGGCTCTGAACTTCAATATTCCCCTGACGCTCGAAATCGAAAAGGAAAAAGTCGAGGTGAACGCTTCAACTACCCAACTGGACGTCAGCCCGCAAAACAACGCCAACAGCATCGTGCTGCAGGGGAAGGATCTCGAGGCGCTCTCCGACGATCCGGACGAGCTGTCGTCGGAATTGCAGGCGCTGGCCGGGCCGTCAGCAGGCCCGAATGGCGGGCAAATCTACATCGACGGCTTTACCGCGGGACAATTGCCGCCGAAAGCCTCGATCCGCGAGATCCGCATCAATCAGAATCCGTTTTCCTCCGAGTACGACAAGCTGGGCTACGGTCGGATTGAGATTTTCACCAAACCGGGAACGGACAAGCTGCACGGGCAATTGCAGGTGCAGGGGAATACTTCGTCCTTTAATTCCAGGAATCCATTCGAAACCGCGCAGGAGGGCGTTTCGCCCCCCGGCTACAACTCCGAACAGTACAGCGGCAACGTCGGTGGACCGATCAATAAGAAGGCGTCGTTCTTCTTTAATATCGAGCGCCGGAACATCGGTGCGCTGAACGTCGTCAGTGCCACGGTGCTGGATCCGGCGAACAATTTCGCGATTGTTCCCGAAAGCCTGGCGGTGGCAAATCCACAGACCAGAACCAACCTGAGCCCGCGGATTGATTACCAGATCTCTCCCAACAACACGCTGACTGTTCGCTACCAGTATTTTCGGGATGTTGCTACTAACGCGGGAGTGGGTCAGTTCAATCTCCCGGAAACTGGCAGCAATACGCTCGGCGTGGAGCACACCTTGCAGGCGACGGATACGCAAATCATCGGCGCGCATGCGATCAACGAATCGCGATTCCAGTTTGTTCGTACCGACAACGAGAGCACGCCGCTGCAAACTGGAACGACGGTGGACGTGGGGGGGGCGTTCAAAGGAAACGGCAGCGGGAACTTTGGTTCTTCGGATATCCAGAACCGCTACGAATACCAGAACACCACGTTTCTGAACTACGGCAAGCACGCGTGGAAATTCGGCGGCAGGATTCGGGCCACGAACGATCGCGACCAGGTCAGCAATAATTTCAACGGCACGTTTTCGTTCGGCTCACGGCCGAATCCGGATCCTACCTGTATTCCTACCCCCGCGAACAACAATTGCATCATTACTCCCATCGTGGCGTACCAGATCACCCAACAGGGGATTGCGGCGGGGCTTCCGTTCGCGACGATTCAGGCGATGGGCGGAGGCGCAAGCTACTTCACGCAGACGTTTCAGACCGCGGGCGGGACGCAGATCATTCCTTCGACGGTGACGCTGGTGGATGCCGGCCTGTTTATCCAGGACGATTGGAAGGTGCGGCCGAACGTAACACTAAGCTACGGCCTGCGCTTTGAGACCCAGAACAATTTTCCCGATAAATCCGATTTTGCGCCGCGGATCGGATTGGCGTGGGGTATTGGCGGAAGCGCGAAGAACCCGCCAAAGACTGTGTTGCGCGCGGGCTTCGGAATGTTTTACGACCGATTCACTTACGATTTGGTGGAGACACAGCAGCGATTTAACCAGCAGAATCCGCTGCAGCAGCAACTACAAATTCAGAACCCAACATTTTTCCTGCCGCTGCCAAATCCTGTGCCCTCCGGCACGCTGGTTTCCACTCAGTATCAGGCCAACAACAATTTGCGCGCTCCTTACACAATTCAGACGGGAGTGACGCTGGAGCGGCAGGTAACGAAATTTGCGAATCTGGCCCTGACGTATCTAAACTCGCGCGGCGTCCACCAATTTTATACAAATAACCTTAATCCGTTCCTGCCGGAGACGGCCACGTCGGCTGCCGGGCGTCCTTTTCCGAACCTGGGAAACATTTTTCAGTATCAATCCGCGGCCGACTTTGAACAGAACCAGTTGATTGTGAACGGCAGCGTGCGCTTGGGCGCGAAGTTCTCGCTTTTCGGGTATTACACTTACAATCACGCGAACAGCGATACATCGGGTGTGAACAGTTTTCCTTCGGATCCCAGAGATTTGAGGCTCGATTATGGCCGGGCCAGTTACGACATCCGCAACCGGCTTTTCCTGGGCGGGACGATTGGATTGCCGCGCGGGTTTCGACTCAGCCCATTCGTGATTGCCAGTTCCGGTATTCCTTTCAACATCACTACGGGCACGGATCCGTTCCAGGACAATCTTTACAATGTGCGGCCGGCGTTTGCGACTTGCAGTCCATCGAGCCAAACGAAATTTGGCTGCTTTGACGCCAACCCGCCGTCCACCGCAACCCAGATCCCCGCTTATTTCGGGGAGGGCCCGGGCCGCTTCTCCATGAACCTGCGTGTCAGCAAGACCTTCGGCTTTGGCCCCGCCATCGAAGGCGCTTCGGGTGGAGCAGGTGGTGGGGGCATGAGCGGCGGAACATTCGGGCGCGGGCCTGGCGGGCCGGGCCGTGGGGGAGGCGGCCGTGGAGCGGACGCTGGGGCTACAAACCGGCGTTACTCGTTGACGGTCGGCGTGATTGGTCGAAACATCTTCAATAACGTAAACGTCGCGACCCCGATCGGCAATTTGGGCTCGCCGTTGTTCGGCGAGTCGAACGGATTGGCCGGCAGGCCTTACAGTGATTCCACGTCCAATCGCCGGCTCGACCTGCAACTCACCTTTACCTTCTAATCTAGGCTCAGGGTCACGAAAGATTCCAGATTGCTCGTCGTGCGGCGACGACGTTCGAACCGAGCTCGCGGCTATTCCAGCAATACGTTGTCATTTACCTGTGCGGGATGATAAAAAGCTGAAATGGCGAAGCGAAAAAGAGATCGGCTGGAAAAGGGGACGGAGGCGCGGCGGCGGGCCCGCAAATCCGGGCTGAGGCCGGCCAATACGCGCGTGATTCCCGACAAGCGGAAAAAACCGGGAAAGCATAAACCGGACATGCTTCAGGAATTGGACTGAGCAGGGAATTGCCTTCCAGTCCGGGAGATTTCTTTTTCGCGTCAGGTCCGGACCGGACCTAGTTTTTGGAGCCTCATCCGGGCCTTTGGGCCGGGATTACTTCATCCGAGCGAAAGAGCGGGGCGGCCGCGATTTTGCGTCGCTGCGAGAGTTCAGCGGCGATAGTTTCCAGGTTGCCTTTGTCGAAGCCCATGCAGCTGATCTTTACTTTGCCGTCGGGTTCGATCAGGAAAATCGTGGGGACCATGCTGAGGCCGTAGGCATTGGAGACCGGGTAGCCCGCATCATCCAGCAGCGTGGTGAACTTCAGGCCATATTCGCGATTGAATTCCGTGGTGCCGCGCGCGTCATCCTGCGAAATAGCGATGACTGTTGCGGAATCACCTGAATACCGCTCCGCCAGCCGCTGCAGATAGGGAAACGTGAACTGGCACACGGGGCAGGAAATTTTGAAGAAGGCGGCGACCACCGGACCTTTCTCCAATAATTTTGCAAGCGAGTATTCTTTGCCGTCGAGCGATTTCAGCGTAAAGCCTGGTGCAGCGTGTCCCATAGCAACTGTTGTCAAAGGGGCCCCCCAACCGAGCCATCTGGAAATTTTGTGCGATAAGGACATGGAAAGAGTCTAGCGCAAAGCCGGGAACCCGTCGTTGCGCGCGGACATCAATGAATGGTTTTCGTCTTGCGCTGCATGTAATCCATCAGCAGATACTGGCCAAGATTGTAGGGCGTGGTGAAATACGCCTTGCCTTTGCACATTTGCGTGATTTTCTGCACAAACTGTACCAGGCTGTAATCCGTGGCCAGCATGAATGTGTTGATCATGATGCCTGCGCGCTTGCACTTGTTCACTTCCTCCAGCGTTTCACCGACGACGAAGGGGTCGAGGCCGAACGCGTTTTTATAGATCCGTCCGTCCTCGAGTGTCAAGGCCGATGGCTTGCCGTCGGTGATCATCACGATCTGCCGCATGTCTTTGCGCTGGCGAAGCAGAATCCGTTGCGCCATCCGCAGGCCTTCGCGCGTGTTGGTGTAGTACGGGCCGACCTGCACGCGGGCGAGTTGACCAAGGGGCACTTCCTCGGCTGAGTCGTGAAAGAGCACCAGGTTCAACGTGTCGCCGGGATACTGCGTGCGGATTAAATGCGAAAGCGCCATCGCGACGCGCTTGGCGGGCGTGAAGCGGTCCTCGCCATAGAGAATCATGCTGTGGCTGCAGTCGAGCAGCAGCACCGTTGCGCAGGAAGAATGGTATTCGCACTGGTGAACCATCAGGTCGCGATATTCCATCTGCAAGGGAACTTTTGCGCCTTCGCGGCGAATCGCATTCGAAAGCGTTTCGCTGATGTCCAGATTCAGCACGTCGCCGAATTCGTAGGGACGCGAAATGCCACCGGATTCGACCCCCGTGGAAAGATCGCGTGTGTCGTGCCGTCCGAAGCTGCTGCGGCCGAGCGAGCCGAGCAGATCCTGAAGCGTTTTGAAACCTAGAAAGTCGATGGCCTTGTCGGTAATTTCAAAGCGCGCATCGGCGTCCATTTCGCGCGGCTGGCCCAGGCTTCCGCCAGGGGTATTTTGCGGCGGCGGCGTCACCTGGGGCGGTTGTTGCGGATTAATGAAGCCTTCCTGACCCATGCGCTCCACCAGCTTGTTAATCAGGTCGCGGACCTCTTCGTTGTTCAGCGCGCCGGGATCCTGCAACATTTCGCGCAGCTCGTCACTCATGGCGTCTTCGGGGAAGAGGTCGCCTTCCTGCAGAGCGCGCAAGATCGCTTCGCGCAACGCTTCCATGGAATGGGATGCGTCCATCTCGGAAAGGCCGTAGAACTGCGATTCGAAGCCGCTCTGCAGCAGGAAATCTCCCAGGCGCTTCATCAGTTCGTCGAGGTCGACTGCGTCCGCTGGTTCGCCGATGTACTTTCCGTATTTGATTACTTTCATTCCGTGGTCCTTGTGGTGCTTTGCTGCTTTGGTGGCCGGTCTAAAGTCCGGCCACTACATTTCCTTTTGCGCATCGGTTGAGATCCTTCGTCGCGATGCTCCTCAGGATGACGACCCTTCGTCGGGTCGTCAATTATAATTGCGCCGCGGGCGGCTGACGGACTCCCTTGGCTCCGGCGGGCGTTGCTTTTCCGCGTAGAAGCCGCGCTCTTCGCTGCGGCCAATTCGCCGATGGGCCCACAAGCCTTCGAGAATCATTTCGGCGGCTGCGGCGGCGGGCGCTTCGTCCTTGCGGTTGCTGACGCCCAGCTTGGCTACGTGTTCCAGCAAGCCCTGTACCTTGGCCAGTTGCTCGTAGCGCTTGCCGGTGGAGATGAGATCCGGAATTTTCAGCTCGCCGCCGGATTCGAACCATTGCACCACCGGCTGGAAGCTGACTTCAGCGAAGTATTTCGAGAATATGCGACCGATTGCGGTGCGAATCAGCTCCCGGGCAATCACTTCTGCGCCTTTCAGTTCTCCCTCGTACTCCAATTCCATTTTTCCGGTAATTGAGGGAAGGGCAGCATAAAGGTCAGCGATGCGCGTGACCGCGTGACGTTCCCCGGCCCGCGCGGCGTGCTGCTCCGCGCTGCTGACCAGGCTTTCGAGCGTTGAGATTGGCAGGCGCTGGCTGACGCCAGAGCGCCGGTCCACGCGCTTGTCTTCGCGTGCCTGAAACGCGATTTCCTCCACGACTTCGCGGAGGTAGTCCGGCACTTCCACGCTGATGCCCGAATCGCGGGCGGTCCAGGCTTCCTGAGTGGTGATGGCAATGCCTTCCTCGACCGTGGAAGGATAATGGGTTCGAATTTCCGCGCCGATACGGTCTTTTAAAGGAGTGATGATTTTGCCGCGCGCGGTGTAGTCCTCTGGATTCGCGGAGAAGACCAGGAGCACATCCAGCGGCAGGCGCAGCGGATAGCCTTTAATCTGAATGTCGCCTTCCTGCATGATGTTGAACAATCCCACCTGAATTTTGCCGGCGAGGTCGGGAAGCTCGTTGATTGCGAAGATGCCGCGGTTGGCGCGCGGTAACAGTCCGTAGTGGATGGTCAGTTCATCGGAAAGATCGCGGCCGCCGCGGGCTGCGCGGATCGGATCCACGTCGCCGATAATGTCGGCGATGGTCACGTCCGGCGTTGCGAGCTTTTCGACGTAGCGCTGGTCGCGGGGCAGCCAGTTGATTGGCGTGTTATCGCCCTCGGCGGCGACGCGTTCGCGGCAGCCGCGGCAAATGGGCTGCAGCGGGTTGTCGTTGATCTCGCAGCCGGCTATCACGGGAATCTCCGGGTCCAGAAACTGCAGCAGGCCGCGCAGAATCCGGCTCTTGGCCTGGCCGCGCAAACCAAGCAGAATAAAATTGTGGCGAGAAAGCAGGGCATTGACGATCTGGGGAATCACGGTGTCTTCGTAGCCGTGAACGCCGGGGAAGAGCGGCTCGTTGCGCTCAATCGCCCGCAGCAGGTTGCGGCGGATTTCGTTCTTCACCGAAACGCCGGCAGAGCGGGAGTCGAAGTCCGGAATGCGCTTCAACTCGCCGACGGTACGGGGTTTCGGATGACCTGCGGAATGCATTGAAGTGCTTGGCGCCATGGGGTCCCTGTCTGCGAACCACTCGCGATAGTCCGCGTACTGCTAATTCAAACCGTGCCCGTTGTTTCCGGCACATTGTCGCATTGCCTTCTCTTTAAGTAGATGCGGCGCCCAGTCGCACAGGTACCTGAGCAGGCGTTCCTGGCGTTCGCTCTCGGTGCGGAGCTCCAGGAGCTGCTGTTTGCAAAGCAAATCGAGCGGCAGGGTGGACGCAATGGCGTAGGAAAGTTCGCCGCCTGGCGCTTCTTCCAAATCGCGCGGCAGGCTGTTAAAGAGTAAAGTGTGGCAGGTTTCGTATTCCTCGATCAACTTCCGCTTGCACTTCGGCTCAACCGGAGCCTCGCGGTCTTCCAGGTAATCCACCTGGCCTTCGAGCAGCGGATCCTCGGTAAACAGTTCCACGATGCGGAATGGATCACGGCCAACCGTGATGATATCCATTCGCCCGTCGGAATAACGCTTCGCCACTTCCAGAATCTCCGCAGTACACCCCACGTGGGTTACGCCGTCATCCATGGCCAGCAGCAAGCCGAATGGAGAACGTCCATCCAGGCATTCACGCACCATCCGGCGGTAGCGGGGCTCAAAAATGTGCAAGGGAAGCTCTTCGCCGGGGAAAAGTACGACGTTCAGAGGAAACAGCGGTATGCGATCGGGCCGCATGGCTACAGAAGCCCATGATAGCAGAGCCGCGAAAAAAGGGTGAAATGCGCGGGTTGTTCGGCGAGTCAGAGTCGGAGGCTGGAATCCGGCGGGGTTCATTTGGCAGGCCTCAGGCCTACAAGCGCTAATCCTCGTAACTTGGTGGCCTGCCTGGCATCTCCACGCCTTCTCAAACTATCCGCAGGGCTGTGTACAAGTGGACAGACAAGCGCCGTGACACCCTCTAGGATTGCAATGCGAGGGGAAACCTCGTCGTGCCGGTCGAAACAATCAGATCAGGTCAGATTTCATCCTTGCCAGCTGATGCGATTCGCCCGGCCAGAGCTGAGTGCGAGTTCGAGCGTTAGCGAAACTTTTCTGCCCCCTTGAGGTGAGCGATGAAGCGATCTCTTATAGTTGGAGTGTGTCTCTCGTTTGCCGCCTGCGCGGTGTATGCGGCCACGAAAGAGCAAAAACGCCTGGAAAATTGCGGCGTCGTGATGCAGGAAATCCTGAACATCCCGGACAATCTGCCCCGGCAGGTCCTGGACAAAGCCGAGTGCGTGATCGTGTTCCCCTCGGTGCTGAAGGTAGCCTTCGGAATGGGCAAGGAGTATGGCCGCGGAGCGATGGTTTGCCGCACGGGCAAGGAATTCAACGGACCCTGGGGCGCTCCTGCTATGTTCGCCCTGGAAGGCGACAGCATTGGAATGCAAATGGGCGGCGAGGCCACCGACCTGATTCTTCTGGTCATGAACCAGAAGGGCGTGGGCTCCATTCTCAGCAGCAGGATCAAGTTGGGAGGAGATGCATCCGCCGCTGCCGGCCCCGTTGGCCGCGACGCCTCCGCGAACACGGATCTGTGGATGCGCGCCGAAATTCTGAGTTATTCGCGTTCCCGCGGGCTGTTTGCGGGTATTTCCCTGGAGGGCTCCACACTGCGCCAGGACAAGAAAGCAAACGAGCGGATTTACGGCCGCAAAATTGCAGCCAAAACCATACTACTGGGCAACAAGACGGCCATTCCTCGAAGCGGACGCCATCTCGTTAGCGTGTTGCAGTCGAATGCGCCGCGTAATGAATCGAAACAGGTAGCCACAAAATAGTGGCCGAGTACAGGAAACTGCTTCGCGTGGCCCTGAGTTTCCAGGGGAACCGTTCAAGGATCAAGTAGTCTTCGCCGTTTCGGCCGTCGTCCAGTCGCCGGTCGGGTAATACATTTGAATTCCAACGATGAAGGAATTGGCCAGGTAAGGCTGGCAATGAACAACCCGTGCACGGGAGTAGAGATTCCCGCGAATCGAGCGGACCGAGATCTGTTCGTCGGGCCGCCAACTTCTACGGGTCACGAGGCGTGCGCCATGACAACTGATGTCAATTGTGGGCGCGATTTCGGAAGTCGGATTGTCAGGGCTGCTCAGCTTGACGAACATCTTCAGCGAGACGCGCTGTTCTTTTCGGCTTAGGGGTGGCGCAGGTTTCACCACTGCTCCTTTGGGCCGGGGGGTCCAACATCACTATCCTATCGCCGGGGGTTTCCTGCGCAATGGTACGAAAGGGCAATGCTTCTGTGGCCAAACCTGTACCTCGCCCGGCGACTCGCTTGGTCCTGCCGTGCGAACCGGCTGCCTGCGGTCTTTCTGGTGGCCCGAAAGCTTGATCCGGCTACTCAAGTTGTGTCAGCAACCCTTCCATTTCAGAGCGGGCGTGCTGGTTGCCCTGCCGATCAGCGGCGGCAATGCCTCTGCTAAGCAGTTCTTTCGCTTCGGAGGCGCGGTTGTGTTGCGCTAGCGTCTGCGCGTACATCTGATATCCGGGCACGTAATCGGGGTTGGCTTCGAGCAGCGTCTTGAAATGTAATTCGGCGCCTGGAAGGTCGCCCTCGCGCAGGCATTCCAGGGCAACGCCGTAGCGTGAAAACGCGTCGTTCGGGTTTTGAGTGAGGAATTGTTCCAGTTTCTGCCGCCGGGTTTTGTTTTGTTCCGTCATAGGGGTCTTGCGTATTATACGGGTAGAGCAATTCCCGGCCAAAGGCGCCGCGCAAGGGAGAATGATGAAGTCAAAGCATAAAGCGACAGCCGCATTGATGGATGAATGGAGAGTGAAGGGTAAACCAGTGAGCGCGTCCGCTTCGGAAATGGCGGAAGTGGTGCTGCCGGCACAGACCAATGTGCTCGGCAAACTTCTGGGCGGCCATGTGATGCACATGGTGGACATTGTCGCGGCCATGGCTGCCAGCCGGCACGCCAACAGCTACATGGTGACTGCTTCGGTGGACTACATCGATTTCCGGAATCCCGTCAGTCTGGGGGAAATCGTGATGCTGAAATCGCGGGTGAATCGCGTGTTCACCACTTCGCTTGAGGTGGGTGTGGAAGTGTATTCTGAGAATCTACTGACCGGTGAACGCAAACACACGACCAGTGCCTTCGTTACCTTCGTCGCCATCGACGAGTTCACGCGCAAGCCGCGGCCGGTGCCGCCACTGATATTGAAGACTGCGGAAGAAAAGCGACGCTGGCGCGAGGCCGCAAAGCGCAGGGAGATTCGACTCGCCCACCGGCAAAGGGAAAAAGGCTAGTTCGCGAAGCTGACGCGGACTTCATCCGCGACTTTCATGGCGTGCTCGACGCAAGTTCCAATAGCGGGACCTTTCAGATAATTTCCGGAAAGATAGAGACCCGGGAAATGTGCGCGCAAGGATTCCACCGCCACAAGCCTGGCGGTGTGGCCCAAATTGTATTGCGGAATCGCCTGCCTCCAAATCATCGCGTTGCTGAACACCGGCTCTTCGCGCAAACCGAGTACCGGAGAAAGTTCGCGATGAACCTGAGCGGCAAGTTGCTCCGGCGATTTGTTCATTGCTCCGGGATTGGTGGCGCCGCCAACGAAGCTTGTGAGCAGCGCCTGGCCCTCCGGAGCGCGGCCGGGAAAAAGGGAAGAGTTCCACACTGTACCGAGGATGCTGAGTCCGGAGGAACGCGGCACCAGGAATCCAAATCCAGCGAGGCTGTTGGCAACGTCCTCCCTGCGATAGCCAAGCGAAACTACGGCCACGCCCGAGTAGGCAATCGCGCCGAGTTGCGCCACGAACTCTGGCTGCAGAGGTTCCAGCAGCCTGCCCGCGGTATCTGTCGGTACGGACAGAATTAGCCGCTCGGTTTCAACGGTTTCTTCACCCCGCGGCCCGCGCAGGCTCACGCGAAACCGGGCCGCTTTGGGTTCCTGACCGGGGTCGAGCGCCTCGATTCGAATGACTTCCGTGCCGCAGGTCAATCTGTCCCCTAACCGGCCCGCGATGGCGCGAATCAGCGTTTCATTGCCATCGCGAAACGTTTGCAGCGTGGCTTTTTCCTTTGGCACCTGCGGTTGCGTGCCGTTCGCGGCGTTGCGCTGCTTGATTACTTTGAAGACGCCGCGGGTGATGCTCCCGGCTGTCTTTTCCGCTTCGTAGAGGATCGGGAACGCCGCTCGCAGGCTTAATTTTTCCGGATCTCCGGCGTAGATGCCGGAAACGAAGGGGCCGACCAACCGGTCCAGCAATGTTGGCGAGAATTTCCGGCGGATAAATTCGGCGACCGATTCATCCGGCTCCGGCGATTCGCTTTTGCCGAAAATGTCACGAAGAATCGCGGTGCGCGTGCCGCCGCCCATAAAAGAAGAGGTCAGCAAGCTCGGGCCCATGGGCACGTTTTGGAGTTTTCCATCAATCAGGACATAGCGCGGCGCTTTGGGGTCGGCGAGAACACGGTCCTCCAGAATCCCCAGGTCGCGGCACATCGCGGAAATGGCACTGTTGCCGCTGAAGCTTTGCGGACCGTACTCGAGCAGGTACCCGTCGCGTTTCACGGTTTGAATCACGCCGCCGGGCCGCACCGCCGCTTCCACCACACGGATAGCGATCCCCGCCTTCTGCAAGGCGTAAGCCGTGGCGAGTCCGGATATCCCCGCGCCAACTACCAGAGCTTCGACTTTTTCCGACATGTGTGCGGCCCTTGTTACGGCTAGAGGGTTTTAGAAAAGAGCGGCCGCGCGGCCAGCTGCTGTTTCTCCAGATACGGATCAAACACCATCGCGAGGTTTCGGATAAAGATGCGCCCCAGCCATGCAGTGCGGATTTCCTTGTCGTTGATTACGACCAGGCCATCCTGCTGCGGGAGTTTCAGGTGTTCAAGTTCGGGAGCGAAATATTCATCAAAATTGATGCCGAACTGTTCGGAGATTTCGTGTTTGACGATCACGGTGTGGCAGAGCAAGCGGCTGATCACTTCGCGGCGAATAATGTCGTCCTGTGAGAGGTGGTAGCCACGCATTGTCGCGATGCCGCGTTCCTGCACAGATTTTTCCCAGGAGGGAAGGTCGCGATGGTTTTGAGCGTAAGTGTTTTGAATCCCGCTGATGGCCGTGATGCCCATGCCGTAAAGATCCGCGCCTGCCTTGGTGGTGTAACCCTGAAAATTGCGGTGAAGCGTGCGGTTGCGCTGAGAAATGGCGAGTTCGTCGTTCTCTTTCGCGAAATGGTCCATGCCGATGTAGAGATAACCGGCTTCGAGGAACTTCAGCAAAGCGCCGCGGAAAATGTCGAACTTCTTCATGCCCTCGGGCAAATGCCCAACGAACGAACCCTGCTGCTTTTTCAGCCACGGCACGTGGGCATAGCTGAACATGGCGATGCGATCGGGCGAGAGGCCGACAATCTGCTCGACGGTGTGCGCAAAGCTTTCCGCGGTCTGGTACGGCAAACCGTAAATCAAATCGACGTTGATGCTGTCGAAGCCGAGTTCCCGCGCAATGGTAATCAGGTCGCGTGTAACTTCGTAAGGCTGGATGCGATGAATAGCCTTCTGAACGTCTTCCTTGAAATCCTGAATGCCCATGCTCAGGCGGTTGAAGCCCAGCTTGCGCACGACTTCCATGTGGGCGCGCGAAGTCACGCGGGGATCGACCTCGATGCCGATTTCCGCGTCGGGCGCAAAGCTGAAGCGTTTCTTCGTGTAGACGAACAAATCTTCGATCTGCTCCGGCGAAAGATAGGTCGGGGTCCCGCCGCCCCAGTGGAATTGAGCTACCTGCCGATCGCGCGAAACGCGGCTGGCGATGTGGTCAATCTCTTTTTTGAGAATGCTCAGGTATGGGGGCGTGACGCTTTTATCCTTGCGGATAATTACGTTGCAGGCGCAGAACAGGCACAGGCTCTCGCAGAAGGGAAGGTGCATGTACAGGGAAACCGGGCTGCGCTTCGTGTCGGCGGTTTGCATTGCCGTTTCGAAATCAGTCGGGCCATACGTGTCGTTCCACACCGGAGCTGTGGGATAGCTGGTGTAGCGGGGTCCAGGGCGGTTGTAGCGCGTGACGAACTCTTCTCCCTTGGAGAGTTCCTCCTGCATCTCCCGTAACGATGGATTCATGCTGGGCACGGCGCTTGCCTCCTGCGCCTAACGGCGCGTTTGCACCGCCGGCTGCGCTTGCTGCAGCGCGGCTTGCTGGCCGGTGTGAATGAACAACTGCGCGTTTTCCACGGGGGTGTGCTGCAAAATCCCGTGGCCAAGATTCAGAATGTGCCCATGGCCGGAAAGTTGTGCGGCGATTTCCAGTGTCGCATCGCGGATTTTCTCCGCGGGCGCGAACAAAATCGCGGGATCGAGATTTCCCTGCAACGCCACGCGAGGCCCGGCCAGTTTGCGAACCTCCGGCAGCGGAATCCGCCAGTCCACGCTGAGCACGCTGGCCCCCGCGCGAACCACAGCCGTTAAGAGATGATGCGAAGCCTTGGTGTAGTAAATCACCGGGACCTTATTCCCGAGCCCCGCGATAATTTCCTGCACCGCGGGGAGCACAAATTCCGTGTAATCCTTCAGGTCCAGTTCACCGCACCAGGTGTCAAAAAGCTGCACGGCGGAAACGCCCGCCGCAATCTGCGCCTTCAGATATAGAATCGTCGCCTGCGCGATTTTGTGCAAGAGTTCGCGAAAAACCTTCGGCTCGCTGTAAAGAAAATTCTTCACCGTCGCGAAGCCTTCTTTGGTGCGGCCCTCCACCATGTAACACGCCAGCGTCCATGGGGACGCTGCAAAGCCAAGCACCGGCACATCCGGTCCGGCCCGTTTCACGGTCCGCCGCAAGGCTTCCATCAGGAAGCCGGTCTCCACTTCCGGATCAAAAATATGCAGCTTGCGAACATCGGCTTCGGTCCGCACTGGCTCAGGGAGATTTGGGCCTTTGTCTTCGAGTTCCAGCGGCAGTCCCATCGCTTCGGCGGGAATCAGAATGTCTGAAAAAATAATGATGGCATCCACGCCAAGCCGCCGATATGGCTGCATGGAGACTTCCACGGCTAGATCAGGCGTCTTGCAAACTTCCAGAAACGAATGCTTTGCCCGGATTTCGCGGTATTCGGGGAGGTAGCGCCCGGCCTGGCGCATCATCCACACGGGGAGCCGGGGAACGGGTTCGCACCGGGCGGCGCGGAGAAACAACTCCTTGCGAGTCATTGCCGTGGCTTCGTTGGTCATACGCTGTGTCGTCACAGAATAACAAATCTGCCCGCTTCCCGCCCCGGAAGAAAGGCTATGCGTCACAAACAGAAAAGGCCGGGAGCCAACTGCGTAGCTCATTTCTTTAGGTGTGAGGACTCTTCTCAAATGCGAGGTGTTCTTTGGGTAATGGAAATCCTCGGGCCTGAAGGCCCGAGCTACAGTGCGATGCGTTTGTGAAGTGCGTCACACGGGTTTGTGAGGGCAACCGTAGAATTCTTCTATAGTTGAGAATGCGGTGCGAATGGCAGAGACTTGCGACTACGCTATACTGAGGCTATCTGAGATGTCGCGCGGGCCGAGGGGCAGTACGATTCCTCTGCGCCTCGACTCGGCAAGGACCTAGGCCGATGAATCATGTTTTCGTCATACTGACCGTGTTGGCCTATTTACTGAGCATGGGCCTGTACATGGGCTTTCTCGCGACCGGCAAAGAAGCCATCGGGCGTCTCGCTACCTTGTTGATGTTCCTGGGGTTAGCGTGCCATTACCTGGCCCTGCTGGGCCGCGCCAGGGCCATGCATTCGGTCCCTTACCACGACCTGCAGGGATCGATGTCTCTTTTCGGCTGGCTCCTGGCCGTCACCTATCTTTGCCTTGAAATTTACCATCGCCAGCGGACCGTTGGGGCGTTTGTAGTCCCGATCATTCTGGCCTTCTTTCTCGCTGCCACCTTTGCGCCGGAGCATCCTTCCGCCCCGACCCAGGCCCATGGCGTGGTGTTTGCCCTGCACGTCACCCTGAGCATCCTGGCGTATGCCGGCTTTGCCCTCTCGTGCGTCCTCAGCCTGATGTTTCTTGGCGAAGAGCGGCTTTTACGGATTCGCAAGGTTGGCGACATCGTCTGGCGGCTGCCCTCGCTCGAGCTGCTTGAGCGCATGAGTCACACCAGCGTGCTCGTCGGTCTGATCACCATTGCCGTGGGCACCGCGCTCGGCTTCCTCGCCGTCGACCGCCAGGCCGGGCAGCACTGGTATTTCGACCCCAAGTACATCGTCACGCTGGTCGTGCTGCTGCTCTACGCCGCTTATTTCCAGTTGGCGCGCACCACGGCCTGGAGAGGCGCGCGGGCCTCGAAATTGTGCGTGTTCAATTTTGTTCTCGTAGTGCTCAGCTTTACGGTCGTGAATCTCTACTTTTCAGCGCATCACCGGTATTTTTAGGAGCGCGCTTCGCGCAGCATGGAGATTGTCCTCGTTGGCCTGAACTTCCGCACGGCGCCCGTTGAGGTGCGGGAGAAGGCGTCGTTTTCCGGCGAGCAGGCCCAGCGCGCCGCGGAAGAGCTTCGCTCGCGCGGTATCCTAGAGGAAACTCTGGTCCTTTCCACCTGCAACCGCAGCGAGGTCTACGGCGTGCATTCGAACGCCAATCATGAATCAGCCGGAGCACTCTCTTCTTTCCTCAGCGCTTTTCACAAGGTGCTTCCCGATCAGCTCAATCCCTCGCTCTATCACCATTACGATCATGACGCGGTGCGCCATCTTTTCCGCGTCTCCGCCGGGCTTGAGTCCATGTTGCTCGGCGAAGCGGAAATTCTTGGCCAGGTCCGAGACGCCTACTTGCGCGCGCATGAATGTCACGTCACCGGGCCGGTGCTGAATCGGTTGTTTCAGGGCGCACTTGAAATCGGCAAGCGGGTTCGCGCCGAAACCGAACTTGGCACTCGACCAATGGGAGTCGCTTCCGCCGGAATGAAGCTTGCGGAGCGCATCTTTGGCAAGCTGCAGGATCGCAGTGCGCTGGTTCTTGGCGCGGGCACCATCAGCGAGCAGGTTGTCTCTCAACTGCGCGATCGCAAAATCAAGAATCTGTACTTGATGAACCGGTCGCGCGAAAAAGCCGAGGAGTTCGCCAAACAATACGACGGCAAAGTCCTGGAGTGGGGTGAGTGGGATACTTCGCTGAAATTTCCCGATGTGATCGTTGCCGCCGTGGGCGCGCAGGACTTCGTCGTGACCAAGCCCATGGTCGAGCGTGCCATGGCTTCGCGCGGGAATCGCGCTCTGTTCCTGATGGATCTCGGCATGCCCCGCAACGTTGACCCCACGGTGGCCGGCATTTATAACGTTTATCTGTACTCGATGGAGGATTTGGCGGAGATTGTGAACCAGAATCGCGACGCAAGAAAAAGTGAAGTCCCCAAGGCGGAATCTTTGGTGGAAGATCATGTGGCGAAATTTATCTCCTGGCAGTCCAGCGTTGAGCTGACTGGGGTTCTGGAAACCTTGCGCGGCAGCCTGAAGCAGCGGCGGGCACACTTCCTCGAACAACGCCTGGCGGGGATGAACCACTTCAGCGGGGAAGACCGCGAAAAGATTGGCGCCCTGATGGACGAACTCATCGAGCTGCTGCTGCTGCATCCCGCCGAACGCCTGCGCACCGAAAAAGAGCTGCGGCGCAAGATTCAGAATGTGGAAGCGATTCGGGATTTGTACCTATCGGATCGGGAGAAACCGTGAAGCCGCTTCGCATCGGTTCAAGAGGCAGCATTCTGGCCCGCTGGCAGGCTGAATTTGTGCGCAAACAGCTTTTTCAACTGACGGGCGTCGAAGCCGAAATCATCATCATCAAAACTTCCGGCGACAAGATGCAGCAACAGCCGCTGACGCGGATCGGCGGAAAGGGAATCTTCATTAAGGAATTGGAAGAAGCGCTGCTCGAAGATGCTATCGATCTGGCGGTGCACAGCGTGAAGGATATTCCCACGGAAACACCCGGCAGATTGCACTTTCCCGCGGTTTGCCGGCGAGATGATGTTCGCGATTGCCTGGTTTCCCATGCCGGGACGATGCTGGTGAATCTGAAGCAAGGCGCCCGCGTCGGGACGGGCAGCCTGCGCCGGCAGGCTCAGTTGCGGCACTATCGCCCCGACCTCGATTTTCGCGAACTTCGCGGGAATGTGGACACCCGTCTTCGCAAAGTGGAGAGCGGAGAATACGATGCCATTGTGCTTTCGAAAGCCGGGCTCGACCGCCTCGGCTGGAGCCAGAAAATCACGGAGCCGATTTCTACGGATATTTCCCTGCCCGCTGTTGGGCAAGGCGCGATCGCGATTCAATCGCGCGTGAGCGATCGCGACGCCGATGAATTTCTGTCCAAGCTGGACGATATGGAAACACGCACCGCGATCATCGCCGAGCGGGCATTGCTTTCGGCGCTGCAAGGTGGGTGCCAGGTGCCGGTCGGCGCGTGGGCCCGCATGGAGCGCAGCGAACTTGTGATGGAGGCCGTCGTTTGTTCCGTCGATGGAGCGCGGTACGTTCGCGAGAAAGCCACCGCGCCGCCCGACCAGGCGGCGCAACTTGGGGAACATCTCGCGCGCGTGCTGGCGGAAGGCGGCGCGCGAACGATTCTGGAAGAGGTGCAGCGCGCCCGTGGGTGAAAGGAATCACAATCCGCTGGCAGGGAAGCGCGTTTTTGTGACGCGCGCTCTCGAACAGGGCCAATCGTTGGCGGATGCCCTGCGCGAGGCCGGCGCCGAGCCGGTTATGCTCCCGCTGGTGGCGTTCGCGCCCGCGGACAATCTCGCTGAACTCGATGCTTGCCTTAGGAATTCCACCCGATTCGACTGGGTGTTTTTCACCAGCCAAAACGCACTGCGAGCTGTGCAGCAGCGGTGCGTTGCGTTGGGACTCTCTCTCTCAAGGGTTTTTAAAGATGTGAAAATCGCGGCTGTCGGCCCCGCCACAGCGGAAGCTGTGGCCGCCAACGGCTTGACCGTTGATTTTATTTCCAGAATTCACACCGGTGTTGCGCTTGTTGAAGAACTTTCTGCCGAAACACAAAACAAACGTGTTTTCCTTCCGCGCAGTGATCGAGCCAATCCCGACTTGATCGAAGTCCTGAATCGCCACGGCTGGCAAGTTACGCCGGTAGTGGCGTACAAGACTGTTCCGCCAAATACCGATTCGTCCGATGTTCTGGAATCCCTCCTTCACGGGTATGCCGACGCTATTCTGTTCTTCAGCCCATCGGCCGTGCATCATTTCCGCGACCTGCTCGGTTCGCAACGTTTCCGCGATCTCAGTCATCAAGCCATATTCGTCGCGATCGGTCCCGTTACGGAAAACGCGCTGAAAGCCGAAGGCGTCAGCCGGATTCTTGTTGCCGCCGATTTCACGGCCACCGCGGCCGTCGCCATTCTTTCCGAATATTTCGCAAAGGCGGGCCAACAACAGCCTGCAGGAGCAAAACAAGGATGAGCTTTCCCGTTCACCGTCTGCGCCGCACTCGCCGCACGGAAGCGCTTCGCGGGATGGTCCGCGAAACTCGCCTGACTACCGCCGGCTTTATCTATCCAATGTTCGTCTGCCCCGGCACGAAAGTGCGCAAGGAAGTCAGTTCCATGCCGGGTGTCCATCAGCAATCCGTGGATCAAATCGTGGAAGAGTGCCGCGAAGTGGAATCGCTCGGGATTCCGGCCATCATTCTTTTTGGCCTGCCCGAAAGCAAAGATGCTCGCGGCTCCAGTTCGCTCGCGAAAACCGGCGTAGTGCAACAAGCCATCGAGGCGATCAAGAAAGCGAAACTCAATCTCCTGGTAATCACCGACGTCTGCCTGTGCGAATACACCGATCATGGCCACTGCGGCGTCGTGGAGCACGACGAAATGCTCAACGATCCCACGCTCGAGATCCTCGCGCAGCAGGCGCTGTCGCACGCGCGCGCCGGCGCGGACATCGTCGCGCCGTCGGATATGATGGACGGCCGCGTTGCTGCGATTCGCACGTTGCTCGACGGCCACAAATTTGAAAATATTCCGATTCTTGCTTACGCGGCGAAGTACTGTTCCGGTTTCTACGGGCCGTTCCGCGAGGCCGCCGACTCTGCGCCGAAGTCTGGCGACCGCCGCAGCTATCAGATGGATCCCGCCAACGCGCGCGAAGCATTGAGCGAAGTTGCGCTCGATTTGGAAGAAGGCGCAGACATCGTGATGGTGAAGCCCGCCCTGCCTTATCTCGACATCATCCGCGCTGTGCGCGATCGTTTCGAAGTGCCGGTGGGCGCGTACAACGTCAGCGGCGAATACGCCATGGTCAAAGCCGCCGCGCAAAAAGGGTGGATCGAAGAAAAGCGCGTGGTCCTTGAAATTCTCACCGGCATCCAGCGCGCGGGGGCCGACATTATCCTGACCTACCACGCCAAAGACGCAGCTCGCTGGCTCAAATCCTGAGTTTTGAATAAAAGGTGCCCCGATGAGTGCGACACAAGCGCAGGCAAAACCCGAACGACGGCGTTCGAGGGAAATTTTTGAGAAGGCCGAAAAAGTTCTCGTCGGCGGAGTCAACAGCCCCGTACGCGCATTTCGTTCCGTCGGCGGTGACCCGTTGATTATCGAAAGGGGAAGCGGTCAATATCTTTACGACGCGGATGGCAACCAACTCCTTGACTACGTCTGTTCCTGGGGCGCGATGCTCCTCGGCCACGCGCATCCTTCCGTTAGCGCGGCTATCGCCGAACAGGCTCGGCGCGGCACCAGCTTTGGAGTTACGACCGAGCTTGAATTGCAGCTCGCTACCCTGATTATAAAAGCTGTCCCTTTTATAGAGAAAATACGTTTTGTTTCGAGCGGCACGGAAGCCACCATGAGCGCCGTCCGCCTGGCCCGCGGCGTCACGAAACGCGATTTCATCATTAAGTTTGAAGGTTGCTATCACGGCCACGCCGACAGTTTTCTGTCGCAAGCCGGGTCTGGTCTTGCCACGCTTGGCATTGCGGAATGCCCCGGTGTTCCCCAAGCCCTCGCCGCACTCACTTTGAACGTTCCATACAACGATCTGCAGGCTGTCGAAAAAGTCTTCAACGAACACAAGGACAAAATTGCCGCTGTAATTGTCGAACCGATTGCCGCGAACATGGGCGTTGTGCTCCCGAAAGATGGATTTCTGCAAGGCCTCCGCGACCTCACGCGCAAGAACGGTGCACTGCTCATCATCGACGAGGTCATCACCGGCTTTCGCCTGCGCAATGGCTCTGCGCAGACGCTCTGCGGTGTTGAAGGTGACCTGACGACCATGGGCAAAATCATTGGTGGCGGCGTTCCGGTTGCTGCGTACGGTGGCAGCGCCGAACTGATGAATAACGTCGCTCCGCTCGGTCCTGTGTATCAAGCCGGCACGCTTGCCGGTAATCCTCTGGCTATGAGCGCAGGCATTGCGACTCTCAACGAACTTGCCAAGCCTGGTCTCTACGACGGCGTCAATGCACTCGCCAAGAAACTTGTCCACGGCTTGCGTAACGCCCTTGCCGGCGCGGGAATCCCCGCCCAGGTCAACAGCATCGGCTCGCTCTCTACCATCTTTTTCACGCCGGACCCCGTCACCAATTACGACGGGGCCAAGCGCTCCGATACGAAACTCTACGCCCGCTACTTCCGCGAAATGCTCAATCGCGGTATCTTCCTGGCGCCTTCTCAATTTGAAGCCGCGTTCGTTTCCGCATCCCACACCGCCGCCGATATCGACCGCACCATTTCCACCGCGCAGGAAGTGCTAAAATCCATTGCGGCCCAGCCGCCGGCCTAAATTCACCACAACGAGGGAACCCCGATGCACGAAGTGCTCGAAGAGCATGCACATCATCATGAGGATGACGAGCCGTGGACATTGCCCGTCGCCATCACCATTTCCATCCTTGCGGTACTCGTGGCCATGGCCACTCTGATGGGCCACCGCTCCAGCATCGAGGTGGTGCTTCTCCAAACCCAGGCCAGCGACCAATGGGCCTTCTACCAGGCCAAAAATATCCGCTTGCACGAAATGCAGAGCATCGCGGACCTGATCGAAGTCCTGGATCGCGGGGAGAAAGAAAAGGCGGAGGCATTGCGCGAGAAGTATAAAAAGGAAATCGAGCGTTACGAAAAAGACAAGGACCAGATCAGCGAAAAAGCCAAGGAGTTTGAAAACGAGCGCGCGGTGTACTCCCGGCGGGAAGACCACTTTGACGCCGGGGAAGTGATTCTGGAAATCGCCCTCATCATCTGCTCACTTACGCTCCTTACACGAAGGAAAGCTTTCTGGTATTCCGGAATGGCGATCGGCGTTCTTGGATTCTTCGTCGGTCTCAGCGGTTTTCTAATCCACTGAGTTCTTTTCGTGCCACCATCCTCAGGCGACCGACGGCGGGCGATTGCTCCGCAGCTGCGCCAGCTCATCCTTCAACCGGTCGATGCGATCCAGTAATTCCTTGTGCCGCAGCACATCCGCATCCGGCTTCTTGCCGATGAACGACAACGTTCCTCCCGGTTCCAGGATGCATTGATCCACTTCGCTGAGGGATGCAAATCCCTGCTTTCGCGCCGCTGCTTCCAGTTGCGGCACTGAAATCAATTCTTTCTTCAGGTGCTCCGGCCGGAGCTTGCCGCCTTCAATCAGCACGTCGGCCTTGCCTTCCACAAGTTGATCCAGCGCCTTGTGCTTGTATAAAAACCGAACCACCAGATAGTTAACCGTCAGCAGCGAAGTGGCGCCCAAGATGCCGCCGGACACGGAATTGTCATCCCCGATGATGGCGTTTTGGACGGTGTTCGACAGCGTCAGCAAAACGACCAGGTCAAATGGGTTCAGTTGCACCAACTCCCGCTTGCCCGAGAGCCTCAGTATGATCACCAGAAAAAAGTACACGATCACCGGCCGGAGGATTTTCTCCAGAATCGGCAGTGTAATCACGAACATGTCTTTCCAGATTCCGTGCATGGGGGAAATCCTCCAGGAGCGGGCCTCAGGCGGGCGCAGCTCTCGCGATATCAACAGCTTATGGCTAGGGAGATTAGCACGACCCCTTCCGCGACCGCACTTCACCTACTGACCACACCCTGTCCTTTCGTACAGGTATTGATTCGCAACCCATTCCCTTTGTGAGGTATACGAAAGTCGATGCTTCCGCTACAGTAAAAACATACGATTCACCTTCAGCAAGCGTTTTCTGTTTTAGTTTGATCCTTGGAGGCTTCCGCAAGTCCCGCCGGTAGTTCTGCGCTTCATCCGGCTAATGAAGCAACATCATAAATGGCCCAGAGAATTATCTCGGACCCCGGAATCGCTCTCGGGACCGCCCAACTTGCCTCGTTGCTGGATTCCACCAGGGAAATCATCGCGGTTCTATCGGCCGACGGTACCCTGCAGTTTGCGAACTCCACTTTCCGATCCACTTTGGGATACTTGCCCGACGAACTCATTGGGCGCAGCCTTCATGCATTGACGCACTCCGCCGATGTTGGCCCCATTCGCACGCACCTGAAGCAAGTCGCCGCGCAAAATGGCGCGCCGCTCTCGTGCCGCTGCCGGTTCCGCAGTCGCGATGGTTCCTGGCGCTGGTTCGAAATCACCTGCCGCAGCCGCCTTACCGATCCAGCGATCGATGGCATTCTTTTGCACGGCCTTGATGTCACTGAACTCCATCGCATGGAGTCTGAGCGCCAGGTAATTTCGGACATCGTTCACGCGCTGAACCAGACCGCCAATCTCGATCAGCTGCTTAATCGCATTCACGTAGCCCTCAAGCGGATCCTATCCGCGGAAAACTGCTTCGTCGCGCTGCACAATCCTCTCGGGGACGTCTTCGAATTCCCGTTTTTTGCCGATGAATACGACGTCGCGCCGCCGCCGCAAAAAGTCGATCGCAGCTGCACCGCCTACGTCTTCCGTACCGGAAAAGCAAATCTGATTCCGCAATCGGACTTCGATCGCCTGGCCGCTCTCGGCGAAGTGGAACTCGTCGGTTCGCCGTCTCCCGCATGGCTTGGCGTTCCGCTGAAAACGCCTACCGCCACCATCGGCGTCCTTGTCGTGCAGCACTATCAGAACCAGCACGCTTACGACCAGCGTGACCTCGAATTTCTCGACTCCGTCGGTGGCCACATCGCTCTGGCTATCGAACGCCGGCGCGCCGAAGAGGAATTGCGCAAGAGCGAGTCCATGCTCAGCCTCTTGTTTGAGCACAATCCGTTGCCCACCTGGCTCTATGATGTGGAGACGCTGCGATTCCTTCGGGTTAATCAGTCGGCAGTCGGCCAGTATGGCTACTCGCAGGAAGAGCTCGAACGCATGACCATTCTGGAGATTTGCCCGGGAACGGAGCGCGCAAAAGCTGAAACCTATCTGCTGGAGATGAAAGCCGAGACGGAAGAGCACGGTTTTTGGCTGCACCTGGGCAAAGACGGAAAAACCTTTGAAGTCGAACTGATCTCCCACGAGCTGCTCTATGCCGGCAGGCGCGTGCGGCTGGTCGTCGCTCAGGACATCAGCGAGCGCCGCCATCTGGAGCTGCAGCTGCGGCAGGCACAGAAGATGGAAGCCGTCGGCCGCCTGGCGGGCGGCGTTGCGCACGACTTCAACAACCTGCTGATGGTCATTAAGGGCCACACCGAGTTGCTGCTGGGCGCCCTGGCTCCCGGCGATTCCATCGCGCGAAAAATCGAACAGATCGATCGCTCCGCCGACCGCGCCACGACGCTCACCCGGCAATTGCTTGCCTTCAGCCGCTTGCAGGTCCTGCAACCACAAATCATCAATCTCAATTCGGTTGTCGAAGAGATGGGCAAGCTCCTGCCGCGCCTGATCGGCGAAGACATCGAGCTGGTCCTTCGCCCCGACCGGAAACTTGGCACCATCCGCGCCGACGCCAGCCAGATGGAACAGGTGATCATGAACCTGGCCGTCAATTCACGTGACGCCATGCCCACCGGCGGCAAGCTGCTGATCGGCACGCGCAATTGCGAACTCGACCAGTCGTACACTGCCAGCCACCCGCTGATGAAGCCGGGCTCCTACGTGCTGCTCGACGTCACCGACACCGGGACTGGCATGGACGAGGAAACCCAGGCGCACATCTTCGAACCATTCTTTACAACGAAGGAAAAAGGAAAGGGAACCGGTCTCGGACTCGCCACGGTTTACGGCATTGTCAAACAGAGCGGCGGGTTTATCTGGGTTTACAGCGAACTGGGCAAGGGCACTTCGTTCAAGATTTATCTCCCGCGCGTGAATGAGGCGGAAGTCCACATCGGCGCGCCCAAACCAATTGCGGAATTACCCGTCGGCACGGAAACCGTGTTGCTGACCGAAGATGAGCAGGACGTTCGCGAAATTGCGCGCGAGTTTCTGGAATCCGGCGGCTACAAAGTGATTGAAGCGAAGAACGGCACGGAAGCCATCGCGATCGCCGCTAATCACCGCGGAAAAATCGATCTGCTCGTCACCGACATGGTTATGCCCGGCATGACAGGGCAGGAGCTTGCCGTGAAACTCCAGCAGGAGCACCAGGGGCTCTCCGTCGTCTTCATGTCCGGCTACAGCGAACACGCCGCCACGGAAATGGCCGACGCCGATCCATCAGTTCGCCTGCTCACCAAACCCTTCAGCCGCGGAGCCCTCCTTCGCACCGTCCGCGAAATCCTTCAAGCTCGACAAAAATCCTGAAAGAGTTTCCGTAGCTCACCCCTTCGGGGGTGAGGTTTTACCTTGCGCTGGCGAGGTTGTGCCGTGGTAAGGAAAAGCCTCAGGCCTGAAGCCCTGAGCTACAGCTTCGGATGCTTCTTGTGCCAAGTCGTTGTCTGCTGGAAAATTCTTCCCGCCATCAATACCGCCGCGTCATCTCCCGCGCGGCCCACAAACTGCAGCCCCACCGGCAAAGTCTTATCCGTAAATCCGCAGGGGACGGAAAGCGCCGGCAATCCGCAAAGGTTTCCGATCCCGCCCAGTGGATCGGCGAACGAAAGCCCGGTAACCAAATTCAAGTTTAACGGAGTCGCTGTCACCGGCAGCGAAGCTGTCGCCAGCACATCGTAGGAATCGAAGAGGTCCGCCATCTTCTTCTGCAGAATGTCGCGAATCCGCAGCGCGGTGGTGTAATCCGCTCCTGAAACGCTTTGACTGACGTATCCGCCCAGGCGCCCAACAGGATCGGTCAATTCCTTCACCCGCCCCGAACGAATCAGTTGCGAAAACGCCGAGCCCGCTTCCCCGGACAATATTAATGTCGCGGCATCTTCCCAGGGTCCTTCCGGCAGCGCGGCGTCTCTCACGGAAGGGAAGTGGTGCCGCAGCGCGACCTTTGCTGCGTCCACAATTTTCCCGATTCCGGGGTCGTACTGCTTCCACGCATTCGTCAGCCACCCGATCCGCAGACTGCGTCCTTTCAAGTCCGCCGCAGGCGAATACGTGAACGCCGCCTTGTCCACCGGCAGAGTGCTGCGGTCCAGCGGATCGTGCCCCGCCATCGCCGCGAAAATATTTGTGCAATCCTCCGCCGAACGTGCCAGCGGTCCGATCTTGTCCATGGAATACGACAACGCCATCGCACCCCGCCGGCTCACCCGGCCGTACGTCGGCCGGAATCCACTCACGCCGCAAAACGCCGAAGGGCATACAATCGAGCCCCACGTTTCCGTCCCGATCGCAAATCCTGCCAACCCAGCCGCCACAATCGCGCCCGAGCCCGAGGACGATCCGCAGGTCCAGCACTTTGTGTCCCAGGGATTTTTGGCCTCACCTTGTAACGATGCCGAGGCGTATGCATAGCCCATCCCACCGGCCAGCTCGATCATTGCTGCTTTGCCCAGTAGAATCGCTCCAACGTTGTGCAGGTGCTCGATTACTGTGGCGTTGTAATCGAAGACCTGATCGGCAAACGGTCTTGCTCCCCACGTCGTTGGGAGCCCTTTCACGGCCAGTAAGTCTTTTGCCGCGTACGGAATTCCATGCAGCGGGCCGCGGTAGTGTCCCCGCTGAATGTCTTTTTCAGCAGCGTGCGCCTGCTCCAGGGCCAGGTCCGGGGTTAGCCGCGCGTATGCATTCAGCTTCGGCCCCAGGGCTTCGCTTCGCGCCAGGTAGCTTTCCGTCAATTCCACGGGAGAAATCTGCTTGGATTGGATCTTTTTCGCCAGTTCGCCAACGGATAGGTAAAGCACTTGCTCGCTGAGCATTCGTCGTTCCCTCAGGATTTCTTTGCCGGCGCGGCTGCCGGCGGCTGAACGGGTTTCTTCTCGCGCTCCACCAATGGTTTCAAATAAAGTGCCGGGGCATCGCCATTCTCAAGTGAATAAGCGCGCACCTTGTCGAGGCTCGCCTGCGTGACCAGATTCATCTCGCGCAACGACGCTTTTTCCTCAGCGCTGAACCGGCTGCCATACTGGCTCAAAATCTGCTGGTAGCGCGCCTCTGCCTCCGCCTGGCTTTCCGCGGAAAGATTCGGATGGGCCGGTGCCGTCTGGGGCGCTGGCGGCGCCTGTAAACTTTCACCAAACACGCTGGCCGCCGGAACCATCGAAGCGCTCGCCGAAAGCAGCGCTGCCCTCCGAGCGAACTGGCGCCTCGAAATCCCGCCTTTTCTGGGTTCGTTCATTGCACTGTCCCCCAACAATGGCTCTACGCAAGCAGTTTTAACGTCAGCCGAGGCTACTGAATTCGGCGAAACGCGTCAACTGGCCTTTGGAACATGGTGATGTGAAGGAATTCCGCGCGTTGCTCTTTGCGCGATTAATCGATTTGCGTCAGTGTGCGCACGTGGAGTTCGAGTGCTTGATTGTACTGGCGCTCAATCTGCAACTCGGTTTGGAGCTTTTTCACCAGAATCTCCAGCCGCGAGATCTCCACGCGCAACTTCTGGATGTCACTGGCGGTTCCGGCCGCTCGGGGAGCAGCATTCGGAGAGGCCTGCAGGGCTTGCGGAGCGGCGGTATTCCCTTGTTGCACGAAGGCCTCAGCGAGCGCCCGAGGCCAAACGTTGTCGGCGGGATGTGATTCTGCAGCCGGCGGTGCGGCAAGCACCGGCACTGCGGGCGGCACAATGCGCGGCGCCGCGGGAGCAGCAAACAAGCTGCTCAACGAAGGCACGGCCATCGGCCGCTCCGACGGATGCTGCAGCGCCGGGGCTGCGTGGCCAATGAGATTCTTCACGCGCGAAATCAGTTCCTGGGGCTGAAACGGTTTCCGCACCAGTTCATCGGCCTGCACCGCTACGGCGCGGTCTGCGACGCTCTTGTTGACTACGCCCGACATCAGAATCACCGGGGTTTTCGCGAACTGGGGATTCTGCTTCACTTGGCTGCAAACGGAATACCCGTCCTGGTCCGGCATGATCACGTCGGTGATTACCATGTCGGGGGGATTCTCTTCAAACTGCGCCAGAGCGGACGCGGCGTCGGCGCAGGTGACCACGTTGATGTTCTCGCGCCGGAACGCAATCTTGATTACTTCACGCATTGTCGCGCTATCGTCGATAAAATAAACTGTCGGAGTTCGCCGCGGTTCGGCTGCTCCGGTTTCCGGCAGAACGATTGCATCGCTCATTGGGCCTCCTTGTCCGCCAACTCGTCGGAGCCGGTTCGCTCCGTCTCGTCAAATTCGCGCATGGCATCCAGCATCAGGTCGGTCGCGGAACGCAGCACCGTGCGTTGCGCCGAAGCCGCGCCATAAATAAATTTGTAAACGCCGGATCCGCACTTCACGCAGTTCTTCAGGATGTAAATCACGGCTTCGTCGCCAAAAAGCGAACCGCACTCGGCGTGGGTAATCTCTCCGCCGTCGTAAAACAAAACCGCGTCGGTCTCCCCCGCGTTGATCGTCAACGCACCGGTTTGCCGGGCCTGCCCCAGCATCTGCATCACGCCGGTCAAGTCGTGGTGGGTCAAATTGCCACTGAGGCTCGTGTCCGCTTGCCCGAGCATCTGCGTCGGTTGAAATCCTTCCAGCTTGCTGATCACGATGTTCTTGATGTGATTTGCAATCACGCCTGGCGACAAATGCCGGTCAATATAGTCGTCGCAACCCGCCTGGAACGATTCCATCAGCGCGCGCTGGCTGCCATCGCCCATCGCAATCACGGGCAGCGCCGCGTTTTTCGGGTCGGCATGAATAATCCTGGCAATTTCTAACGCGCCCATCTCCCGCATATTGGTTGCGCACACGATCACCGAAGGCGCGTTGTATTCGAGCGTCGTCAGCGCAAACGCGGCTTGTGTCGCTGTGGTCACTTCGAATCCTTCGCGCCGCAGTGCATCGCCCAGGCGCTTCGAAAACAGCACGTTGCTGTCTATCAGCAGAATCTTTGCCGGCTTGCCAGGCACGATCATGCGTGTGCCTCCGGACTTCCGCCCTGTGCTTGTGCGATGTGACCTGTCGGCCCCGGCAGCAACGCGTCCAGGTTCAACACCTCAATCACTTCGCCATCGTGCGAAAGCCAGGCGGCCACGTGCGGTGAATCGGACTCGCTCGCCGGCGTCAAATCAGCAGTAATCAATTCGCATTCGCCGCTGACGGGCAACGCCACCCAGTCCAGCCCGGCGCCACGCCGCTGCGTTGCCACCAGGTAAAACCGCCGCGACGTCAGCTTTTTCCCCGTGAGCTGTTCCGCTACATCGCAGACTGGTACGACGCGTCCGCGTCGAAGAATTACGCCATCAAGCTCCGTGGTGCGATGCGCAAACCGGAAAACGCGGCTGGGCGCCACCAATTCCGCAATCTGCCCTGCTGCCAAAGCAAAACGCCGCTCGCCTAGCCGCAGCAGCACACACGCCTGTGCGTCGTATTGCTTTACATTGCTCATAGACCCAGGCCCATCTCGTTCACGGCTGCCGTTTCCGGAACAACCATCCGGCTCACCAGCGCGTCGAGAAGAAATAATTCATCCGCGGTCAAAAATCCTTCCGGACTTACCACCGGGATCACGCTCTGATCCAGGACTGTCAGTCCGCGATACCACACGCGCTCTTCATTGCAAAACGCCGCGGGCAAGGCCTGCAAACGGGACATCGTCGTCATCTTTTCGATGCCGTCGATCAAGAGTGCTGTCCGCGACCGCCGGAAAAGAAAAATCAACGAAGCCGGTGAAGGCCGTAACCCAAAATGCACTGCTCCGTTCACCACGTAAAGATTTTGCTCACCGCGGCGGAACATATGACGTACTTTGGGAAGGCTCGGCTCGTCGATTTCCATGGGCGAACCGGCCAGCGAATCCACGCTGCGCACTTCCTGCACCGACGCCGATGAGATCGCAAAAATCTGCGTGCTGCAACGGAACAATATGATCTGCTCTGTCCGCGCGTGCGGCGCCTTATGCGTGGCTGCGAACCGCATCAGCGCACTCCTGTGGGCGACAACCGGCTCAATCCCAACACGCGATTCTCAATTGAAGAATAAATATCATCGAGGCCCAGCACCTGATCCACCGCTCCGCTTTTTATCGCCTCCGCCGGCATGCCGAAAATCACCGACGTCGCCTCGTCCTGGGCCAATACGTATCCACCGGCGTTCTTGATCGCCCGTGAGCCGCGCGCGCCGTCGCTGCCCATGCCCGTCAGCACCACGCCGATGCTCATGGCGCCGGCAAACGCCGCTACTGATTCCATCGTCACGTCAATATTCGGCAGGTAGCCGTCAATTCTTCCCGTCGCCGCATCCAGTTGCATGCGGCCCGTTGGAGAAACTCGCAAATGCTGTCCGCCCGGGCAAATGTAAAACGTCCCCGGCTGAACAGGCTCGTTCGCTTCCGCTTCTTTCACGCGAATTCCGGTGAACTCCGCCAACTGCAGCGCGTATTGCGTGGTGAATGCCGCGGGCATGTGCTGCACCAGGATTACTGCCGCGGGAAAATCTTTTGTAAATCCGGGCGCAAGCCGCATCACTGTCGCGGGCCCTCCCGTCGAAGCCGCCAGAACTACCACGGGGAATCGCATGTCCGGTGGAAGCGCGGTCGATGCAGCGGGTCGAGCGACGGGTGGCTGAGGCTTCGGCGCTGCTCCGCCATTCATGGGCGCTTGCAGCTGCGCCGCCAGCCTGGAGGCTGTGCGAACAACGCGCACCTTTGCCGCAATCCGCACCTTGCGCAGCAAATCGTCTTTTACGCTCTGCATGTCCAAATCAATTCCCGAGGACGGCTTGGTCACAAAATCAATCGCGCCCAGTTCCAGCGCCTTCAACGTGCTTGCTGCGCCTTCCTTGCTCTCTGAACTCACGACCACAATTGGCCGGGGATTCGTGGTCATGATCTGGGCTGTCGCCTGCAGGCCGTCCAGATGCGGCATATTCAAATCCATTGTGATTACGTCGGGCTTTAAGGATTCCGCCAGCGCGATAGCCTCACGGCCGTCTTTTGCGTGGCCGATCACAGTCAGTTGGTCGTCGGCATTGAAAATCGATTCCAGCACCTTGCGCATGAAGGCGGAATCGTCCACGACGAGCACGCGAAACTTTTTTAGGAGGGGAGGGGCCATGGCTCGTCTATCCAACCGGCACGATCGGGCGTGCCGCCTCCGTTCCGATCAGTTGCTCCACCGCGGCCAGCAGCTGATCTTCTTGCACCGGCTTGGTCAAAAATGCCGATGCGCCTTCTTTCATTGCTCGATCCCGGTGCTTTGCGCCGGCGCGCGAAGTCACGACCATCACGGGAATTCGTTTCGTCGACGGGCTCTGGCGCAACTGCGCCATCAGTTCGTAGCCGGTCATCCGCGGCATTTCCAGGTCGGTAATCACCATGTGGCAGCCGTGCTGGGCCACGAGTTCCGCGGCTTCCAGGCCGTCCGCCGCCAGTTTCACGCGGTAGCCGTTCTTCTCCAGCATGCGGCCCACAAATTTCCGCACGCTGATGGAATCGTCCGCAATCACGACCACGCGTTCCTGCTCCACGCGGTCGATCGCTTCCGTAGGAATGGTCCCACGTGCGACGGCGGCAGAACCCGGCGCGAAAATGCGCGCCGCGCTAGCGCTCGCCTGTACGGCCCTGCGGTCGTTGGGCTCCGTCGCCACCATGCGATTCAAATCAATCAACAAAATCAAACTGCCGTCCGGCGCGATCGTGGTTCCGGGAAATAGTTTCACCTTGCGCAGATATTCACCCAGGTTCTTGATTACGATTTCGTCTTTGCCGAGGACCTCTTCCACCACCACGCCTATCTGCCGATTTCCGGCATTCGCAACCACCATGCGGAAATATCCGTTGATCGGTTCCAGCGGCGGCAGGCCCAGATACGAATCCAGCCGCACCACTTCCGTCACGATGTCGCGGACCTTGGTCAGCAATTTCCCGCCGACGTCTTCAATTTCGTCCGCACGCAAGCGCCGGATCTCTTCCACCACTGCCAGTGGCAGCGCAAAATGATGCGAACCGCAGCGCACAAAGAGCGCCGGCGAAATGATCAGCGTCAACGGCACCTTCAGCGTGAACTTTGTGCCCGAACCCGCTACGCTGTTCACTTCAATTTCGCCGTTCAACGCGTTCAAGTTCGAACGCACCACGTCCAGCCCCACACCGCGCCCCGCCAATTCCGTCTTCACCACCGCCGTCGAAAACCCCGGATGGAAGAGCATTTCTCGCAGGTCGCGTTCCGTCAGCCGGTCCGCCGTCTCATTTGAGACCAGCCCGCACTCGATCGCGCTCTGCTTCACGCGCGCGTAGTCGATGCCGCGCCCGTCGTCCTCCACCTCGATGTAAATGTGATTTCCACGATGGTAAGCGCGTAGGGAAACCTTGCCCTCTTCCGCTTTCCCTTGCGCCGCGCGAACGTCCGGCAACTCAATGCCATGCGCGACGGAATTGCGTACCAGGTGCACCAGCGGATCCGAAATCTGCTGAATAATGTTGTTGTCCAGCTCTGTCTCGCTTCCGGAGAAATCCAGGTCCACCTGCTTTTTCGACGACTTAGCGGCGTCTCTAACGGCGCGCGAAAGCAACGAATACAGGGTCCCGATCGGCACCATGCGTGCCGCGGTAATCTCGTCCTGCAGGTGGTGTGCCAATTTCGTAAACTCGTCGATGTCCCCTTCGACTCGCCCGACGTAGCCTTCGAGCTGCGTCAGCACTTCGTTCACGTCAGCCGAGATTTCTGTCATCGAACGCGACAGAATATTGAAGTCGTCGTAGCGGTCCATCTCCAGTTCGCTGAACTCTTCAAGATACGATCCCTCGCCGGCAGCGGCGTTGGTGAGCAACTTCTTCGTCTGGGAATTTGCCCAGGGTGTCGCCAGTTGCGAGCGGATGCGGTTGAATTCGTATTTCTCCTGAAATTCGTTGACCTTTCCATGCAGTCGCTCTTTCGAAAAGCCCAGCGTATCGATCAGTTTTTCGAGTTCGGTTACGCGCCCGACCATCTTCGTGCGGCTGATCACGAGTTCGCCGACAGTGTTCATCATGCGGTCCAGCCGGCCCAGCGCAATGCGTACAGATTTGTTGGCCGCAACTTGTTTCGCGGTAAGCGGCGCTTTTGGCGCGGCGGCTTTAACCGGCGATTCTTCTTCCATCTCCGCAACCGTTACTCCGGGCGCCTCTTCCTCAATTTCCTGAGGCGCAAACGCCGCGATGCGGCCCAGCAGGGAATCGACCCCCGCGCGAAATTCGGCTTCGTCCGCCCATTCCCGGTGCAGCGTCTTCTTCAGTACGTCGACTGATTCCAGGCAGATGTCCACCACAGAGGGCGAAGGCTGAAGTTCTCCGTCTCGCAGCCGCCCGATCAGATCTTCCACGCGATGCGCAATGCCGCCCAATCTCCGCAAGCCGACTTGGGCCGCAGAACCTTTCACTGTATGAATTGCGCGGAATAAACGGTTAATCTCTTCCGGATTGTTGTTACCTTCCAGTGAAAGCAGGCAATCGGCCACTATTTGGAGGTGCTCTTCCGCTTCCGGTTGGAAAAACTCCAGAATCTCGTTTGGCACTTCGTCATCCACGGGCAACGCATCGAAATACGAGCCGGTCTGCCCCACATTCACCGTTTCCGGTTCGTCCTGGTAATCCGATGGAGCTTGTGAGAGCGGCGCGGCCGGCGGTGCGCTCAAATTCAGCGGCGGCGGCTCGGGGGGAAACGCGAAACGATAGCGTTCCTTGAACGCGGCGACATCCTCGATGTTTTCCTGTCCGGTGTCGCTGATCTCCAGCAGACTGTTTTCAAGCAACGAAATCGCATCGGAAAGGAATTCCGTCAAGGGCCCGTGCAGGTCGTCGCCGAGCGGCGCCTGCAGCGCATATTGAAAAATATGAGCGAGCTTTGCCGCCACTTCCGAAAATCTGGGAAACTCATAGCTTGCCGAAGTCCCGCTCAGCGTGTGCGCGGAAATATACAGCCGTTCGAGATCCTCTCGCCGAGGCGAAACTTCCTGCAGCACGCTCACGTACTCCCGCAAATATTGCAGGTGCTCAGCGGCTTCCTGGAGGAACAGCTCCACGGCTTCGCGGTCCGGCGTCACGCGCGCCCCTCCGTTACCAGTTCAGCCTTTTCCCGTTCCTGCATCGTCGGTTTCCGGTACAAAATGCAATCCCCAAGCACGATCGCCTGAAACTTCACCGGCATCTTCGAAATTGATTCCGAATGCCCCAAAAACAGGTATCCGCCCGGCTCCAGCGCTTCATAAAAACGCTGCACCAGCGCCCGCCGCCGCTCTTCCGTGAAATAAATCAGCACGTTCATGCAAAAAATCAGGTCCATCCGGCCCACGTACACTGGTGAGGCGAGGTTCATCGGCGCAAACGAAATCATCTTCTTCAAGCGTGGCTTGACGTGGAACTTGTTCTCCACTTTCGTAAAATGCGCGCCAAGCTGCTTTTCACTCACGCTGCCCAGGCTCCGTCCCGAATAGATCCCTTTTTCCGCGTTCTTCAGGGCAAGCTTTCCGACGTCCGTCGCCAGAATCTCCACATTCCACGCATCCGCAAACGAAAGAGAATCGGCAATCGTGATCGCGATGGAATATGGCTCTTCGCCCGTCGAGCAGCCCGCGCTCCAGACCCGCAGCGTTCGCGGATTCTTCCAGAACTTCGAAACGTGAATTTCCGGCAATACGCGCTTCTCGAACGCCTCAAACACCGCCGGATACCGGAAAAACGAAGTTTCCTGCGTCAACATCCGTTCCAGCAGCGAGTCGTACTCCACGTTCGTTTTCCGCACCGCCCGGAGCAGTTCGCTTCCGCGCGTATATCCGCGCTCGTGCATGTGCTCGCGCACGCGCGTCGAGAGAAATCTCTCGCGCGACTCGTCGAAATGAATGCCCGTACGCTCCTCAATCAGCATGCGGATCTCGCTCAATTCGTGGTCCGTCAAACCGTGTCCCGCCCCGTGGCGTTCACTCATGGCCATCCCACTCGCTTCCCGGTCTACCCGCGGGAGTCACTTGCACCTCTAACGCACCGCTCCTGCCGGGACGGGCCGGTCCGCTTCTTCCAGCGCCGCGGCGGCCTTGGGGTTCGCCCGGAACTGGGCCAGGGCTTCATTCAGCTGGTCAGACAATTTCACCAGCTGGCTGACCGTCGCCACCGTTCCGCGCGTGCCTTGCGAGGTCTGCCGGGTGATGCCCGAAATAATCTGCATCGCGTGCGCCACGCCTTCCGTTCCGCGCACCTGCTGCTTTGAAGCAAGCGAAATTTCCTGGACGAGTTCCGCCGACTGCCGTACTACACTCGAAATTGCGTCCAGTGCGCGTCCGGCTTGGTCGGCAAGTTGCGCTCCGCCTTCCACTTCCTTAGTGCCGTCTTCCATGACGACCACGGCTTCGTTCGTCTCGGCCTGAATCGCTTTAATCAGTGCCGCGATGTCCTTCGTGGCGCTACGGGAGTGTTCGGCCAATTTGCGGACTTCGTCGGCGACGACCGCGAACCCTCGGCCGGCTTCACCCGCGCGGGCCGCTTCAATCGCGGCGTTCAACGCCAGCAAGTTTGTCTGCTCCGTGATGTCATTAATCACGTTGATGATTTCCGAAATTTCCAGGGAACGATCGCCAAGCGACTTGATTTTCTTCGCGGTCGCCTGTACCGAAGCTCGGATGCGCTGCATGCCTTCCAGCGTGTCACGCACGGCCCGGTTGCCCTGCTCCGCGGCATCCAGCGCGCGCCGTGCCGCTTCGGCACTGGCTTCTGCGTTGTTGGAGACCTGTTTCATCGATACCGTCAGCTCTTCCACGGCGCTCGACGTGTTCGTGATTTCCTGGTCCTGTTGCGTCGCGCCGGCCTGCATCTCGTCTGCGGCTAGCAGAATGTTGTTCGAACACACGGCCACTTCCATAGCGGCCTTGCGCACGCGTTCCAAAACCTTGGTGAAGTTGTCGAGCATGTAGTTGATGGAGTCCGACACGTTGCCCAGCGCGTCGTTGGTCACCTTGCCGCGCAACGCCAGATCGCCGCGTGCCACCTGGTTGATGACCGCCAGCAGGTCCGTGATGCTTCGCTGCAGCGAGTCGTTCGCTTCCTGGTTGCTGGAAGCTTTCGAAACCTTCGCTACCGCGCGATTCAGATTGTCCGCGATGTAGCCGAACTCATCATTCGTGCCAACATCCGCCCGCGCCTTGCCGTCGCCCGCGGCCAGCCGCTCGGAGAATGAGGACAGCTCCGCTACCGGCGCAAGAATCGCCGAGCCGAGCCGCCATGCCAAAATGATGCTGACGGCGATCGCGATCACAATGGCGATAATCGTTCCGCTGCTTTCAAACAGCGATCCGCCGTTCGCCGCCTGCTTGCCGGCATTGAAGGCAAACCACATCACCCCAAGCAGGGCCAGGCCGTTCAAGCCGATCAGCCCCCAAATTGTGCCACTCAGTCGCGATTTCATTCCTGCCTCCCAAACTCTTTCCTTGAATCCTTAGATTCCAGGTCCCGGATACACTTCAATCAATCGCCGTAAATCGATCACCAGTGCCAGCCGGTCGTCATGCCGCAGCATTCCCACGCAATGCGGCACGTTTTCCGGCGCCTGCTCCAGCAGATCCTCGGCTTCCTTCACCGAATAAGTGCCTACCACTTCGTCCGCTGCGATGCCCAAGCGCACATCCTCGTGATTGCCATCTCCACGCAGCGAGGCCACTACCACGTGCTTCGGCAGTAATCCTGTCCGGCGTCCCTCGGTCAGCGCGATATCAATCAGCGGCACAATCGCGCCGCGCAAATTGAAAATTCCCAGCACGTACGCCGGCGAAAGCGGCAACCGTGTGACCAGCGGCCACTCCAAAACCTCTTCCACATCCAAAACCGGCAGGCAAAAGCGTTCGCGCCCGCTGCGAAATACGCAATACTGCGATTCCGGCGTCCGCTCGACGCCAGGATCCATGGCCTCCAGCAGCTCGCCCAGTTCCGCGTCCGCGGGTATCGGCGTCAATTGGAATTCTTCGCTCATGCCTCTGCTCTTCGAATCTCCCCTAGGCGAACCGGCGTACGGCTCGCAAAAGCTCTTCCCGCGTGAACGGCTTCGTTACATAGCCGTCCGCGCCTTGCTGCTGGCCCCAATACCGATCGCTGGCAGTATCCTTCGACGTCACCAAAATCACCGGAATCGAATTGAACTCCGTGTTGCTCTTCAACTCCCGGCAAACCTGAAAACCGTTGCGCTCTGGCATCACGACGTCGAGCAGAATCACGCTCGGCCGTTCCATGGCAATGGCCTCTTCCACGCGTCGCGGGTCGTTCAAGCCCACGGGCCAATAGCCCTCCGGCTCCAGCAGACCCTGGATCAGCTTCACCTGGGCCGGCGAGTCGTCGACAATCAGAACTTTTTTCTGCACACGCATTTGTTCCGCACAGTTCTCCACGACGGAAAATTGCACGTCGGCGGCCACCTTTGGGGGCTTCTTGTGGGCCGTGCTCGGTTTTTCTATCTAGCTGAAAGTAAATATCTTAACGGGATTGCGGGAACTGCTATCGGCGGGCATTCGGAGTCGAATTCACTTCTTCCGTCTCAACTTGCGATTGCGTCTCACCCTCTCTCAATTCGCTCGCCAGGGATGAGAATCGCTGCATGACCTCATTGATCCTCAGGGCCATGGTATGAATCGTCTTGATCTGCGCCAGCGACTGCGCCGAAAGACCTCCTGGCTCCAGCAAAAGCAGCTCGGCATTTCCGAGCAGCGAAGTCAGCGCGTTGTTCATGTTGTGCTTCATGTCGTACATGTAGCGGCCCAGCGTGGCCTCGTTAGCGTACTGCGCCGCGTGGCGCTCTGCCTTCCGCGCCAGCTTCAGCGCCTCGGTGCGCCGCAGTGATTCGCCCGCCAGCAGCAGCACCACCTGTGTCCAATCCTCGCGCAGCGGTACATGCAGAAGCTTTGGGTATTTTTTCCTCAGCAGCGCCAACTCTTTCGCTTCCGAAGGCGCGCACAATATCAGTGCCGTATTCGATTCCATCGAGCGCAACACATCCGCCAGTCTTCCGTCTTTCAATGGCCCAACCACGATCAGGTCCGGCGAAGACGTATCCCCTTCCTTCCAGAACTCGCTCGTCACCACGCAAATTCCCGGAAGCTGCCGCTCCACCTGCCAACAGGCCGTCAGTAACCGGGCGAATTCCGCGTCGTCCGTCAGAATCAATACGTTTGTATTTCGCAAGAACCCTGCTCCCTGACCCGTTTTCGCGCTTGCCACGCCTCGTAATTGCAAACTAAAGTTTTTCGGCTTCGTCCAACGCTGAAAGCAGCCGTTTCGTGCTGATTCCCAGATTTACGGCCGCTTCCGTGTCCTTCGCCTGCTTCGCCGCTTCCACGCGTTCCTGCAGCCGTGACACTTCCACGCGCGCAATCGTTAGCGCCCGGTCGAGCCCCGTCGCATTTCCCGTTTCCTTCGCGCTCTCCAGGTTTGAACTGAGCAGCGCCCGCGCCACCACCGCGCGCCGCAAATCTTCCGCCGCCGGCCCGTCCTCGCTCACAAACGCCGCCACTTCCCACGAAGACATCAGCAGTCGCACGGCGCCCAGCTTCACCGTGGTCATCGAACGACCGCGGGAGGGCGGCGCAGAAATCAGCTGCTCCCAGATCTGCTCCATGCACGTCTCAAAGTCCAAGGCAGTTCCACCCGCGTCTGCATGTTTGGCTGCCGCAGTCTCGGGCTTCTCTTTCACCTTCGCCGCAGGTGCCGTCGGCGCAGCACTGGGCAGATTCTTTTTGCTCGCTGCCTCCGGCTCTGGAATCAGGGGTGGCGTGGGCGCTTTTCCCATCACTTTCTCAACCGCGCGCTCCACGTCCGCGCGCAGTCCCAAAAGCTTCTCAAACGCCTGATTTACCGTGCGTTCCGTGTATTCCTTCTGGAACGGCTGCTTCCACTCGTCTGTCATCTGCTGCAGCTTTTCGATGGGCTCCGCTTTTCCCAGGCCTACGCTGTTGCAATCAATCGTTTTCGCACCTGCGTTCTGCAGACTGCTCAGCCCGCCTCGAATGAAAATCAGGTCCGCGTGCATCAGCTCAATCAGTGTCCGGCGCATCAGGAAATTGAAACGAATAAACGCCAGCATCGCCGAAGGATCGTAGAACATCCCGCCGGCTGTCTCTTTCACCCGGCGGCCCTGCTCGATGAAGTTGGTCTGCAGCATGTCGCGCAGGCTCTTGAACCCACGCAGAGCAAGGATCATGTTCTCCAGCGGCTCGCACCACGGCAGCGGTGTCGAATCCACTTCGCCGAATACCGGCCGCAGCACGTTCGCCACGTCGCCAAGTTCGATCTGCTTGTGATAAATCTTCGGTGGCGCCGTAAGCGCGAAATATTGCACCAGCAGGAAGTCGGCTTTGTCGCGATCGATGGTCGTCTTCGAAGGCTTCCGCAGGTGCCGCATGATCAGCGCGCGAAGGCCGCTTTCACTGGCGTTCAACGTGGTCATCTGGAGCAAGTGGCGCAGTTGGTGCACCATCACCTGCTGATCCATCACGTCCAGCCACTTCTGGATCTGGCTGAAAAGGTCAGGATCAAGCTTCTCCGGCAAAATCCGTTTGTTCTGGGCGATGGGGATTTCCAGTTGCAGTTGCTTGGCAAGCGCCACGTAAATCGGGAAGACCGAGCGCAATTCCTCCCACTGGGCCTGCTTTGACCCGTCAGCTTTCGACGGAGCCGGCAAATTCAATGTCGTTATCGTTTTGTTCACGATTGCCTCATCCATTCGCAGCGGCCTTCCGCAAACCGCACCGCAACGGCTTTGCGCCCTTCGTGATATTGCAGCGCAATCACGGTGGCTTCTGCCGAATGTCCCCCTCCGTTATCCGAGATACGAACCCGATCCGCGAATTCCAGCGGCAACGTGCTCAAGAAAATGGCGAACTCTTCCGAGCCGTATTCCACCACCGCGGACTCTTGCGCCCTCACCGCGGAACTCCCGGCCCTAAGAGGAGCAACCCGTACCGGAATGCGCACTCCAGGAAGGCCTGGAAAAAAGCGTGCCAACTGCTCCGCACATCCCAGTTCGTCCGTAATCAGCGTCATTGCTTGGTTTTGCCCCGTACTTTTGACATAGTCGCATTCCTACCCGTGTTCTCCTCGTGCGCAGATACACGTATGAGGCGAACCCGGGCACAATGTCCCAAGCAGGGAATTGCACGCTGAGCGCCAAAAACATTTAGGCTTTTCTGATTTGCAACTTCAAGAAAGGAGAAGGCTTAAGATTTTCCCGGTTCCTATCCGTCAACGCGATGTCTCACGCTGAAACGTTATCGTCTCAGCTTTTCGTATCGACCCAAGCCTCCCCATGAGACTTCACACCCTACATTTCTCCCGCGGCAGCGCCCATTTCTTCCTCTTTTTCGTCCCCGCGCAATCCAATGTTGTAGCGCTTCAGCTTGCGGTAGAGCGTGGCCCGGCTGATTCCAAGCATCTTGCCCGCCAGCGCCTTGTCGCCGTGCGCTTGCTCGAAGACGCGCAAAATCGTCATGCGTTCCATTTCGGCCAGGGCTGTTGTCGAGAGCGAGGCGGCATCCGCGCCTGCCACCGCGTCGCCGGTAATCGGTTGCTCCGTTCGAATTGCGGGTGGCAGGTCCTTCACATCCATCGTTTCGTGATCGCCCAGTGTCACCGCGCGCGCGATACAGTTTTCCAGTTCGCGCACGTTTCCGGGCCAGTCGTATTGCAGCAAGCTCTTCATCGCCGCCGCCGTCACCTGTAAATGTCCGTTGGGCGCGTAGCGATTCAGGAAATGGTGCACCAGCATCGGAATGTCCGAGCGTCGCTCGCGCAGGGGAGGAATGTGCACCGTTACCACGTTCAATCGAAAATAAAGGTCCTTCCGGAAAGTTCCCGCCCGGTAGGCCGACTCCAGGTCGCGGTTGGTCGCCGCCATCACGCGCACGTCCACGTTAATCTTGTCATTGCTGCCCACCGGCCGCACTTCTTTCTCCTGCAGCACGCGCAGCAGCTTGGCCTGCATTTCCAGCGGTAATTCGCCGATTTCATCCAGGAAAATTGTTCCGCCATTCGCGGCCTGAAACAGGCCCGCCTTCGTCTTCGTCGCGCCCGTAAACGCGCCTTTCTCGTACCCGAACATTTCGCTTTCCATCAGCGTTGGCACCAGGGCGCCGCAATCGACCGCCACGAACGGCATCTGCGCCAGCGCTCCCCGGAAATGAATTGCCCGTGCCACCAGTTCCTTCCCTGTGCCGCTTTCGCCGGAAATCAGCACCGGCGTCCGCGTATCCTTCAGCCGCGAAATCATCCGCAGCACGTCCTGCATCCCTGCCGAACTCCCGATGATTCCGTCCAGATTCTCTTCCGTGTTCACGCGTTCGCGCAGGAATGCATTTTCATTGACCAACCGGACCTTGTCAGCCATCCGCTGCAGTAGCAGCCGCATCTTCTCCACGCGGAAAGGCTTCTCAATATAGTCGTACGCGCCCAGTTTCATCGCGTCCACCGCGGATTCAATCGAACCGTGCCCCGTCATGATCGCCACTTCCGTCCGCGGCAGCTGCGCCTTGATCTGCTTCAGCAACTCCACGCCGGTCAAATTCGGCAGCTTCAGATCCGTCAGTACCAGGTCCGGCGGATCCGTCTCCAACCGAGTCGCAGCGGCTTCGGCGCTCTCCGACTCCTGGCACAAAAATCCCAGCGATCCGCCGATTGTCATGCACAGTTTGCGAATGCTCTGCTCGTCGTCAACTACCAATATTTTAATTTTCAGATCGTCGCTCATGGTTTCCCGAAGGTTTTCTCCACCATCGAAATCAGTTTTTGCACCCGAAAAGGCTTTTCCAGGCAGGGAGTCTGGCTGGTTGCCAGCAAATGCTGCGTCTCGTTGTTCGCCGTGTCCCCGCTGATCAAAATAATCTTGCCCGCCATATGCGGCCGGTTCTTGCGGATCCATTCATGTACGTCCGCTCCGTTGATGCTTCCGGGCATGCGGATGTCCGAAATCACACCCGCAAATGTTCTTTCCTCCAGTTGCTGCAATCCCGCCGCTCCTGATGACGCCTGCACCACCTTATATCCGCGCCGCTCCAGCGCCGCGCGCACGAATGCGCTCACCGAAGGCTCATCCTCGATCACCAGGATCGCAGTCGCCGTCCGGGGCATCGTCGTCGCGGTCATCGCCCCGCCTCTTTTACAGCCGCCGCCATCGTGGTCTCCGTGGCTGCCGGCAGCCGCACAACGAACGTGCTCCCACTTTCGCCCTCGTTGTTCCAGCAAAGAATCTCTCCGCCGTGCGCGCGCACAATCCCGTAACAGATGCTCAGCCCCAGCCCAGTGCCTTTCCCGGCCTGCTTTGTGGTAAAAAACGGATCGAATATCCGCTCCGGGTCCACCACTCCCGTCCCGTTGTCCATGAACGCCACTTCAATATCGTCTTCCGCCCGCCGCGTGCGAATCCGGATCCGCCCGTGGTTCCCGGACTCCTGAATTGCGTCATACGCATTGTTCAGAATGTTCAGGAAGACCTGCTGCAGTTGTTGCGCGTCACCCAACGTCGGGCTCAAATTCGCTTCGAAGTCCTCGCTCACTTCCACGCCGTGGCTCGAAAAATCGTAGCTCCGCAGCTTGATGGTCTGCCGCAGCACCGCGTTGACGTTCACCGGTTCCTTCTGCGTCGGCCGCTGCCGCGCAAAGCTGAGCAAATCCTGCACGATTTCCTTCGTCCGCTGCGTTTCCTGCAGGATAATTTGTAAATCCTCGCGCGCCGCGATTGGCATATCCGGATTTTCCAGCAACAGGTCAGTGAAGCCCAGGATCGCCGCTAGCGGATTGTTCACCTCGTGCGCCACGCCGGAAACCAACCGCCCGATGGTCGCCATCTTTTCCGCGTGCGCCAGTTTCGCCTGCAGCAGCGCCGCATCCGTGATGTCCGTCATCACCACCACCACGTTGTTCACCTGGTTCGCTTCATCGCGCATCGGGCTCAAGCTGATTGAAAAATGCCCCAGCGAAGCATCCGCTCGCCGCGCCCGCAATTCCAGGTTGTCCACCTGCTGTCCGTGCGCCGTTGTTTGCAGCGCCGCATCAAAATCTGTGCGGTGCGAGTTTTCCACCCACTCCACAAGTCGGTGCCCGATCAATTCGTCCTTGCGATAGCCTGCCTCGTAGCACCGCCGGTTCGCATAACTGATTAACCCCGCCGTATCCAGCACCAGAATCATGCTCTGCGTCGTATTCAGAATCTTCTGGTTGAAGTCACGCTCGCGCTGCAGTTGCGACTGGAACATCTTTTGCTCCGTCACGTCCAGCATGAGCCCCCGGATCTGCACCACGTTTCCCAGAGCATCCCTCACCGCGCTGATGTTCTGCAGGGTATGCAGCAGCCCGCCGTCCTTCTTCCGCAACGTCTCCTCGTAATTCCGCAGCGCCCCGCGCTCCGCAATCGCGCTCACCAGGCGCGCCTTCGCTGCCGGCGTAGGATAGAGGTGCGCGCTCACGTCCGCACGCAGGAGTTCCTCGGCTGACTCGTACCCCAGCATTCGCACCAATGCGTCATTCACATCCAGGAATTGCCCCTCGGGCGTGGCAAAAAATAGGCCTTCCTGAATGCTGTCAAACAGCTCGCGGTACCTGCGCTCCGCCTCGCGCCGGTCGGTGATGTCCTTCAAAACGTGAATCGTGCGCGATTCTTCCTCCGTCACACCGCGTGTGCGCGAAGTCGACACCAAGAACGTCCGCCCCGCACTCGTCGCAATGTACTCTTCCCGCGCCTCGCGTGTATCGCGGCAGAAGGGGCAGGGAAGCGCACTCCCCGTTTCGGCGATGTGGCGAAGGCTGCTGATCGGCTCGCCCACCAGCGCCGCCGGCGGAATGCCCAATTCCGTCGCCAGCGATCTGTTCGTCCGCACAATCTTCCAAGCATGGTCGTGCACGGCGATGTAGTCGCTGATCGCGTCGATATCTTCCACCCACTGCTTTTTCGACCGCTCCAGCTGCGAAAACCGCCGCACCTTCTCCATGGAGAGCGCCGCGTGGCTCGCCAACGCCGCGAGCAATTTCTCTTCCGCCCGCGAAAACCCTTCGGCCTTCCGCACCATGCAGAGCGTCCCCATCAGTTCGGCATCGCTGGCATAGATCGGATAAAACGCAATGTGCTGGCCCGTACGTATCAGAGGAAGGATTTCCAGTCCGGGTCGTCTACGCCGCAGGCCCTGCGCCAGCCATTCCCGTTCCTTTTCGTTTGCCGGAAAATCCGCCGGCCGGGCGTAAATCTCCACTCGGTTTCCCAAAATCTCGCCTACTCCGGCCCATTCCGCATCCAGCATTTCCGCCGCGCGTTCCGCGAACCCGCGCAGAAATTCCGGCAGCACGCGCGAATTCGCTGCTTCCACCACCAGTTCCATCAATTCTTTAGAGTAGTCGTGCTTCGGCCGTCCGGTTGTCTTCCGGCCAGAGGCAGCCGCGGGGCGGCGCGCAGAGATGCTTTTCCGTTCACGCATAGGGGGCTTAGGGACTTTGCGTGTCTCAAATTAAGAAAGCACGCGCTTCCACGCTACTCAGCCATCTCATTCTGAGTCAATGGAACTTCGTCCCTCTGACACGGATTCGTTACCTCGCCTAGCCCCCGGTCTCTCGCGCTCGTCTCAGCGTGAGACCCAACCGCTCCTTCCACTCGTTCCCTGAGACGTTTTCGCTTCGGCAGCGACCCTGCTGAATTTCCTTCCCTCGCTGTAATCGGTTAAAACAAAAACATTTACCCGTCCTCACTGCGAAGTTTCACGTATCTATATTTCTCCTGCAATCATGGCATCGCACTTGCCTTCTCCTCGTTGGGGTACTTTCCCACCTGAGGAGGGTGTGGTTCAAATGGCATTCACTTGGAGCAAGAAACTGCTCGCCGTCGCTGCAACGGCTCTATTCGTCGTTTCGCTCGCTTTCGCCCAGCAGACCACTGTTGAAGAGGGCAAGCGCAAGGTAAAAACAAGAGTATTGCCGGGCGTTCCGGAGCTTGCCCGCCGGATGAACATCACCGGCAAGGTCAAGATCGAAGTTGTCATCGCTTCCGACGGCCACGTGAAATCTTCACGCGCCCTCGGTGGCCATCCGGTGCTCGTCCAGGCTTGCCAGGATGCGGTGAAGGAATGGAAGTTCGAACCGGCGCCGGAAGAGACGACGCAAGTGGTGGAGTTCGACTTCAAGCAATAGCGCAGAGCGGCTCGGCCGCTTGTGCCGTTCAAATTTTCGCAATCAGTTTCGGATTTGGGGCGTGGAGGAAGTGACGCAATGACCATCAAGCAGCAACTCTATCGGAGCTTTGGGGCGATCCTACTGATCCTCCTCATTCTCCTTTTTGTCGACTTTGGGGCTATCTACAAGACGAGCACGGCAAGCACAGAAGCGTCCAACACGTTGGAAAGCGTGCGCACGATCGAGGCTGTCCGCTACCAGATCATGCAAAATCGCCTGAATCTCAATAATTTTCTGCTTAGCGGTGATCCTCGTGACGAAGACAAAGTGAATAAGGGATTCACCGAGCTTGCGGACCTCGTCAAACAGGGCGAATCCAATACCAAGATCGAAGTTCTGCATACGCCCCTCTTCCAGGTCGAAAGCACGGAAGCAAGTTGGGCCGACAATTTTGCAAAGCCTCTCTTGGCGAAGCGCCACCAGGTGGATTCTGGCGACGCCACCGTTTCCGACCTTCAGATCTTCTATCTGCAAAAAGATCCCGCATCCTGGTTGACCAAGTCTTCCACTGTTCTTGACCAGGCCAGCGATGATATCAGTAAGGCACTTACTAAATCTGAAGCAACAGCATCGACTGTAAGTAAGGGCAGCTTCGGCATTGTGGTTTTTCTCACTCTTTTTGCGATTGGCTTCGGACTCTTCAAGGCAGTGCGCACCGCCCGCTCAATCACTGAGCCTCTCCAGCATCTCATCACCGTCGCCCAGGAAATCGGCAACTCCGGCGATCTCGACCAGAATATTGACATTCATCGCAACGACGAAATCGGCGCGCTGGCCACCACCTTCAACAACATGGTCGCTTACCTAAAGGAAATGGCCAGCGTCTCCATGGCCGTCGCCGAAGGCGACCTCGCTGTCGAAGTCACCCCGCGCTCCAAGCGCGACACTCTCGGCAACGCCTTTGTTCGCATGTCCCACGGATTGCAGGAAATTGTCCGCTCCACGCGTGACAGCGCCTCCCAAGTTTCCGCCGGCTCCAATCAAGTTGCGGGAGCCGCCGACGAATCCGCGAAAGTCAGCGTGCAAGCATCTTCCGCCATCGAGGAAGTCACCAGCACCATGCACGAAATGAGCATCAACGTGCAGAACGTCGTCAAAAACACCCAGGTGCAGGCCTCGAGCGTCGCGGAAACTTCGGCTTCCATCGACCAGATGGTCACTTCCATTCAACGCGTTGCCGACACCGCGAAAGTCCTTCTCGATATCGCGAACCGTTCGCGCGAGGAAGTCGTCACCGGGATTCAGACCATGGAGAAAACCACAGACGGCCTAAACCGCACCAACAAGGCCATCCAGTCCTCCGCGGAAATTATCAACATCCTCGGCCACCGCGCCGACGACATCGGTAAGATCATCGAAGTCATCGACGACCTCGCTGAACAGACCAACCTGCTCGCACTGAATGCGGCGATCGAAGCCGCGCGCGCCGGCGAACACGGCCTCGGCTTCGCCGTCGTTGCCGACGAAGTCCGCAAGCTGGCGGAAAAGTCCACGCAATCGACCAAGGAAATCGCCGACCTGATCCAGAGCATCCAGCGCGAAGCGCGCCAGGCCGTCGAAAACATGGAGCACAGCACCCGCATCGTTGAAGAAGGCCTCAGCCTCGGCAACGATCTCGGCAGTGCCCTGCACAAGATTTCCGACGTCGTCACCGAAGTCTACAAATTTTCCCAGGAGATTGGCGCCGCGACCAACGAACAGTCCGTTGGCTCCTCGCAAATCGCCAAGGCCACCAACCGTCTTACGGAAATCACCCAGGAGATCAGCTCCGCCGTTGAGGAACAGGCTTCCGGGGCGCAAGCCGTCGTCCGCGCCATGGACAAGATGCGCGAACTCGTGCAGCAGTCGGCTTCCAGCTCCACCGAGCTTTCCGCCGCGGCCGAACAGATGCTCAAGCTTTCCCGCAACCTGCTCGACACCATGGACCGTTTCGTCATCGATCGCGCCGCGCATTCGCGCTATCGCAACGACGCGCCCTCGAAACGGCGGCCAGCATCAGCCCGTGAATCCGCCGAACTCGAATACGCGGAACTCACACGGTCCTAGGGGCGGAGAAACCTTCATGGAGAAAGAACTCCAAATCGTCGGCTTTCGAATCGGCAGCGAAACCTATGGCGTTCGCATCGGTTCCGTCCGGGAGATCGTCCGCGTGCCGGAAATCACGACCGTTCCCAGTGCTCCGGATCTCATCGAAGGCGTGATAAATCTTCGCGGAAAAATTATCCCCGTGATGGATCTGCGCAAACGCTTCGGCGCCGCTCCCACGCAGCCCGACAAGAAGAATCGCATTCTCGTCGTTGAGCTGGAAACCAAGCTCATCGGCTTGATCGTCAGCTCCGCTTCGGAAGTCCTTAAGATTCCGCCCTCTGAAATCGAAGCCCCGGGCTCCGTTTTTGCAGACAGCGAATCCAACTATGTGACGGGAGTCGGCAAGCTCAAGGGGCGCCTCATCATTCTTCTGGACATCGCTCGCCTTCTGCGCCAGCCCGAATATCGCAAGCTCGAGGAGGCCGTGGATCCCGTCGCGCTTTCCAGGTAACGCCAGACCGCGTTGCCGCCGCCACGGATTTCCGCATCACGCGACATGGGCACGATCACAGCGCAAATTCAGCTCACCGAAGCCGAACTCAAGCTGCTTCAGACGCTTGTGTACCAGGAATGCGGCATGTTCTTCGACGAACGCCGTTCACATTTCCTGAAAGACCGCCTGCAGCGCCGTCTGAAGGCTTGCCAGCTTGATTCTTTCTACGCGTATTACCGCCTGCTGACCAGCCGTGAAGGCCGCGCCGAGCTTGCGTTGCTGCTTGAAAATCTAACGGTGAACGAAACCAGTTTCTTTCGCAATCGGCCGCAGCTCGATCTCCTCCAGAAATCGGTTCTCGAGGAAATTCTTCGCCACAAGCAGGAACGCCGCGACTGGAATCTCCGCGTCTGGAGCGCCGGTTGTTCCGCCGGCCAGGAAGCCTATTCCGTTGCCATCCTCATCTGCGACGCCTTGGCCTACTACTATTTGCGCAACCCCCTTCCATTCGAAATGCCTTCGCCGAAGCCGCTGATTCCTCCGCCCTGGAAACTCGAAATCGTCGCTTCGGACATCAGCTACGCCAGTCTTCGTTCAGCACAAGAGGGCATCTACAACGAACTCCAGATGGAGCCGGTGGACTACACAACGCGCCTTCGCTATTTCGAAAAGTCCAGCGACAAATATTCCGTCAAGCCGCAACTGAAAGAACTTGTCCAGTTCGACTTTCACAATCTCAAAACCGAATTCCTGCCGCGACGCAACGACATCATTCTCTGTCGCAACGTCATGATCTATTTCGATGAAGCCGAGCAAAAGCGTTTGATCGAAAAGTTCTGGCACTGCTTGAATCCCGGCGGTTTTCTCTTCGTCGGCCACGCGGAGAGTCTTTTCGGCCTCACCCAGAAATTCAAAATGGTCCACGAGAATAACGGCACCGCTTACAAGCGCATCGAGGTGAATTCTTGAGCTTTCTTCCCGATGAGCGGGGTGCGGAGCTTCGCGCGCTCTTTTTTGAGAGCGCCGGCGAGCTTCTTCAGACCATCAACGATACCGGTCTGCAGCTCGAAAAGCGTCCCGCGGACGAGGAACTCATTCGCAGCGTCCGGCGCGCCATCCACACGCTTAAGGGAGATTCCGCCGCTTGCGGCTTTTCCAAGCTCAGCGAAATTGCACACGAACTCGAAGACATTCTCTCGCCGCAAATCGGGCAGTCGCACGGCCAGCAACTCGCCGAAGTCGTCCTCTCCGCCGTTGATACGTTCGAGAGCATGCTCAGCGCCTATCAAAAAGATGTTGAGCCGCCGACTCCCGCTCCCCTGCGCACTTTGATTCAAGAATTGCTGCGGTCCGCGGGGGGCGTCCAGCCCTCCGGCAAATCAGCCGCTGGCTCCATTCCCGCGCGTTTCGATTGGAGCGAGTACGAGCGCCTCATGATTTCCGAAGCGCTCCTCCGCGGCGACAACGTTTTCAACATGGCCTTGCGCATTGATCCCAACAGTTCCATGCGCGCCGCCGCCTTCCAGTTAATTCGCAACACCCTCCACGCTTGCGGCACGGTCATTGCCCTGCGTCCAGAAGACAATCTCGCCGCCGCTTCAGTCGAAATCGTCGAAGCCGCCATCTCGAGCAAGCATCTGATCGACCACATCTCTCACCGCTGCAAAATTCCTGCGGTCGTCTCCGAAGTCCGCATCGAAGCCGCCGAGCATGCCGAATCCTCCGAACACGAACTTCTCGGCGATCTTCTCGAAGCTCAGGCTGCCCAGATTTCCTCTCGTGCCGCAGAGGTGCCAGGCGCCGCGCCCGCGAATCAGGGCGCTGGGTCTTCCGCCGTCGCTACGGTCACCGAGAGCTCCCTGCGTGTCGACGCCGCGCGCATTGACGCGGTCATGAACCTCGTAGGCGAGCTCATCATCGGCAAATCCATGCTGCACCGCACCCTTACGGAATTCGACGTTAAGCACGCCCGCGACCCCGTCCGCGGGAAACTTGCCGAAGCTCTGGCCTTCCAGTCCCGTGTCCTCGACGAACTGCACAAGTGCGTTCTTAAAATCCGCATGGTGCCGGTTGAGCAGCTTTTCCGCCGCTTCCCGCGCGTCGTCCGCGACATCGCAAAACTCTGCGGCAAAGACGTCGCCCTGGAAGTCTCCGGCGAACACACCGATCTCGACAAAGGCATCCTCGACGCGCTTTCCGAGCCGCTCACTCACCTCGTCCGCAACGCAGTCGATCACGGTATCGAGCCTGCCGACGAACGCCTCAGCGCCGGCAAGCCGGCCCGCGGCACCATCTCTCTCAACGCCTACCATCAAGGCACGCAGGTCATTATTGAAATTCGCGACGACGGCCGCGGCATTGATCTCAACAATATTCGCGAACACGCCGTCCGCAACGGCCTCATCAAGCTCGAAGACTCCATGCGCCTTTCCGATCAGGACGTCATAAATCTGATCTTCGAGCCCGGCTTCAGCACGGCCTCGGAAGTCACCGAAGTTTCGGGCCGCGGGGTCGGCATGGACGTTGTCCGTACCGTTCTAGACCGCCTCAAGGGCACGGTCCACGTAAGTTCCAGCAAAGACAAAGGCACCACCATCCAGCTCCGGGTTCCACTCACCCTGGCGAGCATCCAGACGCTTCTCTTCCGAGTCGGTGGCCGCCTCTTCGCCGTGCCACTTTCCGCTGTCGTTGAAATCACCCGCATTCAGGATCAGGAAATTCACAAAGTGGACCAACGCGAGGTTCTTCGCCTCCGCGATCAGATTCTCACGCTCGTTCGCCTCAACCAGCTCAATCGCATTCATCCGGTCGAAACGCACGGTGCTAAAAAAACAAAAAACTTCGTCGTGGTCATCGGATTGGCAGAAAAGCGCTTTGGCCTGGTGGTAGACAGCCTGGTGGGCGAGGAAGAACTCGTTATCAAAGCCCTCCCTAGCGATATCGTTTCCAGCGATCTCGTCAGCGGCGCCTCCATCCTCGGGGATGGCACCGTCGTCCTGATTCTTAATGTTCCGGCAATTCTTTCGCGGCTGTCTCGATCCGTGTCTCTCGGAGCCATCGCATGAAGGAACGCGTTCGAGTCCTGGTCGTCGACGATTCCGCACTCATGCGGAAACTGATTCCCATGATTCTTGAGCGTGATCCGGACATTGAGGTCGTCGGCACCGCCATGGACGGCGCTTTTGCCCTGCGCAAAATCGCTGAACTCCAGCCGGACATCGTCACCCTCGATCTTGAAATGCCCCGCATGGACGGCCTCGAAACCCTGCGCATGATCATGAAGGGCGCACCGCTGCCCGTCATCGTCTTCAGCACGCATTCGAAGGAAGGCGCCTACGCTACTTTCAAAGCCCTCGCCCTCGGCGCCATCGATTTTGTTCCCAAACCCAAAAACGCCGCTGCGGGCAATCTCGAACCGGTTGCTTTACAACTCGCCGAAAAAATCAAAGTCGCCAAGCGCGCCGGCGGCCGCAAGTCCATTCCCAAGCCGGTCCTGGAAATTCCCCCCTCTTCAAAAAAGCATTCGCGCCCGGCTGTGCCGCCGAATCGGATCATCGCTATCGGCATCTCCACCGGCGGTCCCAACGCGCTTCAGTATCTGCTTACGCAATTTCCCGCGGATTTTCCCGCAACCTTCGTCGTCGTTCAGCACATGCCCGAAGGCTTTACCGACATGTTCGCCCGGCGTCTCGACGAATGTTGCGCGCTCGATGTCCACGAAGCCAAATCCGGCGACCTGCTTATTGCCGGCCGGGTGCTCATCTGCCCGGGCAATCGCCACATGATGGTTCGCCGCATGCCTCGCGGCGAAATGGTAGTCCTCTCGGACACGCCTCCCATCAACGGCCACCGCCCTTCGGCGGACGTCCTCTTCCACTCCGTCGCCCAGGAGTTCGGCCTCACCTCCGTCGGCATCATCATGACGGGCATGGGCGAAGACGGAGCAGAAGGAATCGGCGCCATCAAAGCCGCTGGTGGCATGACCATTGCTCAAAGCGAAGAAACTTGTGTGGTCAGCGGGATGCCCCGCGCCGCCATGATGAAAGGTTTCGTTCAGAAAGTGCTTCCGCTCGATACGTTGGGAGCGCATCTGCTCAGCCAGTACGGTTCAGATCGCAGCAATTCAGGCAAGCAGGACTCTTCGGAGAAATCCGATAAGGGTGAAAAAGTTCCCGTTTCAACTCCGCGGACCTGACGGGGTCCCGGAGCAAAAGGAGATGTTTATGCCACAGTTCGCGCCATTACTTCGCAAGGACCACCAACCGGTCCGCTACCTTGTGGTGGACGATTCCGTCTTCGCCCGCAAGAACATCATGAAGATGATCGAGCTCTTCGGCGGCGAAGTTGCCGGCGAAGCGGGTGACGGCCTCACCGCCATTGCCGAATTCAACCGCATCAAGCCCGACATCGTCCTCATGGACATCACCATGCCTCAGATGGAAGGCATCGAAGCCGTCGAACGCATTGTTCGCCAACACGCCGACGCCCGCATCATCATGGTCTCTTCCGTCGGTTATCAGGAAAACATTTTGGCCGCGCTGCAAAAAGGCGCGAAGCACTTTGTCCAGAAGCCTGTGAAGCCCGAAGTTCTGTACGAAATCCTTCGCTATGTTCTCGGTGACGATCCAAATGCCGCGGGCGCGCCCGTTGCCCTCGCGGGGGAGCATCAACTATGAGAATGGAACTCATCCAGCCGTTCATTAACGCCGCCGACGCAGTTTTCGCCGAAGCCCTGCAGGCGCCGACGAAAATCGCCGACCTCTCGATGGACGAGGACACCTATCGCCGCAAAGGCGTGGCCGCCCTGATCGCCATCAAGGGCGACATCGAAGGCCGCGTCATCCTTGATCTCGCTCCGGACGTCGCCATGCGCGTCGCCAGCCAGCTCGCCGGCGAAGCCTTGCCTGAAAGCGAGCAGGTCATCCGCGAGACCGTCTGCGAGCTCGCCAACATGGTCATCGGCAACAGCGTTACGCTGCTCAACGACCAGGGCTTCCGCTTCAAAGTCTTCCCGCCCGAAATACACATGAGCGAACAGGGCCTTGGCGGCAGTGCTGACACCGAAGCCATGGTTCTCTGCATCGAGACGCCTTGCGGCGAAATATACCTCAACATCTCCATGCACTATCTGCACCGCCGTCGCGCCGAGCGCACCGCCGTCAGCACGCTCGACTAACAGTTGTAGCTCACCCCTTCAGGGGTGAGGTTTTCCACAACACCGCCGAAGCCGTCGCCCCGAAGGAAACCCTTAGGCCTCAAAGGCCCGAGCTACAAGACTTTTTCGTTTACCCTTCCTGGACAAACAGCCTCGCATACTGCTAATCTAATACAGCTGGCTGTCATCTAGCTGTATATAAGGGCAACATTATGAAAACGATAGGCGCCTTCGAAGCAAAAAATAAATTGGCCGAGCTCCTGGACCTCGCCGAAAAGGGTGAAGAGATCATCATCACCCGCCACGGCAAGCAAGTCGCTCGCTTAGGCCCCATCCAGAAGCCCTTCGACCGCGAAGCCGCCCGCCAAGCCGTGGAAGACATCAAGAAGCTGCGCAAAGGTATGCACATCGACGATGCGACCATTAAGGAATTCATCAACGAAGGTCGTCGTTGATCTGCGTTATCGATGCCTCCGTCGCATTGAGTTGGGTCTATTCCGACGAGCATAGCGCGGTCAGCGATGCGCTCCTCGCCCGCGTCTCCCACGAGGGTGCTGTCGTCCCGTCGCTCTGGCGTTTGGAAGTTGCCAACTCGCTGCAGACCGGGATTAAACGCAAACGCATAGACGCGGCTTACCGGGATTCCTCAATCCAGATATTCCTTCGTCTCCCGATCGAAATCGATCTCGAAACCAACGATCACGCTTGGACTGCCGTCCTCCACTTAGCGGATATGCATCAGCTCACAGTTTACGACGCTGCTTACCTCGAACTTGCCGTTCGTCGCAGACTACCGCTCGCCACTCGCGACGAAGATCTAGCCGCGGCCGCAAGCAGCGCCGGCGTCGTTCTCCTATCCACTCGCTGACTCCTTAGTCCTTCATTTCCTGTTGTAGTACACTCGCTTCGCTTCCGTTTCATCTTCTTCTCATTCCGAATCTGGGGGTTCACTTGATTCGTCGCTCTTTCTTGGTTTTCGCACTTTGTTTTTTTGCGGCGAGCCTTCGCGCGCAAAATGCCACCTCTCCCGACACTCCGGAACCCGGCTCTGCTGACGAAATCTCCAAGGCTACGACCGAGGCTCGTTTCCTCTCTCCCTGGGTCTCTTATCTCCCCGCCTCTGCCACGGTCCCATCTCCGCGCGCCTTTTTCGGCCGCATCATGGGCGCGCCCGGCGAACTCGTCGATTCCGCAAAAGCGTACGCCTATTGCCGCGCTCTCGCCGCCGCTTCTCCGCGCGTCCGCGTCTTCACCATCGGCAAGTCCGAAGAAGGCCGCGACATCCTCGTTGTCGCCATCGCCGACGAAAAGGGAATCGCCTCCCTCGACCAGCTCAAGTCCGCCACCGCGGCGCTCGCCGATCCACGCAAAACCGATTCCGCCGCCGCCGAAAAATTAATCGCCACCTCTCGCCCCATCTATTACTTCAACGCGGCGCTCCACTCCGACGAGACGGGCTCCACCGAATCCGTCCTCGAACTCGCCTACCGCCTCGCCGTTTCGGATCAGCCCATGATCGGCCGCATCCGCGAAAATCTCGTAATCCTCATCAATCCGGTTTCCAGTCCCGATGGCCGCGACAATCAGGTTCAGTGGTTCTATCGTTACCTCAAAGGCAAAACCGATCGCGCCTCTCTGCCGCGGCAAGCTCCGCCGTACTGGGGCAAGTATGTTTTCGTGGACATCAATCGCGACGCCCACCAACTTACACAGGAAACCACCAAAGCCGTCGCCCGCATGTTTTTCGACTGGCACCCCACCGTCATCCACGATCTCCACGAAGGCGAACCATTCCTGATGTCCTGGAACGGCACCGGCCCTTACAATCCCGACGTCGATCCCATCACCTTTACCGAATTTCTCGCCCTCAGCTTCCACGAAGTCCAAACCCTCACCGGCCAGGGCATGCCCGGTGTCTCCACTTGGAATTTCGGCGAAGGTTTCGCAGAACTCTTCCTCGATTCCGTCGCCATGAACCACAACTCTATCGGCCGGGGCTACGAAACCTTTGGGAACGGCACCGCCGAAACACTTACCTGGCTTCTCTCCGGCGAAGAGACTTCCCGCGAGTGGTATCGCCCGCTTCCTCCGCCCGCTGGAAAAGTCACCTGGTCCGCGCGAGACAATCTTAACTACAACGAAACCGCTGCCCTTGCCGCGCTCGATTACACTGCGGTCAATTCCCGCGCCTTCCTCCACAATTTCTACGAGAAAAATCTCCACTCCTATCGCAAAGGCCTCGATGAATCCCCCGCCGCTTTCCTGATTCCTGAAGACCAGGGCGACCCCGCCCGCGTGGCGCAACTCGTCGCTCGCCTGATGAGCCAGCACATCGAAGTCAGCCGGGCCAAAGAATCGCTCCACGTGAAAGAAGGCAACTTTCCCGCCGGCACCTACGTCGTCCGCCTCGATCAACCCTATCGCAACTACGCCGTCGATCTCCTCGCGCCCCAGCAGTATCCAATTGACGCGTTCGAGCCCTACGACGATGTCTCCTGGTCTCTTCCCGCTCACTATCATCTGCAAGCGTTGCCCACGGACGACGCTTCCGTGCGGTCCGCCTCACTCACGCTTCTGACAGAAGCTCCGCAGCCTCACGGAAAGCTCACAGGCGCCGGCCCTGTATTCCTCTTGAAAGATACCGGCCAGGAAAGCTTCCTCGCCGCAAGCTATCGTCTCTCCAATTTCAAGATCGAAATCGCTGAGCACTCGTTCACTGCCGGTGGCGTTGAATATCCCGCCGGCTCGTGGATTCTTCCATCCCAGCCGGGCCTTTCCGACGCGCTCCACCAAATTTCCGATCAACTCGGTCTCGATTTCAATGCAACCGCTTCCTCGCCCAATATTGCTCATCACACGGCCAAAGCTCCGCGCCTCGGCCTCTGGGTTCCGTGGGCCGACACTGATTCCATCGGCTGGGTCCGCTACTCCCTAGACCAGCGCAAGGTCCCCTACGTTTACATCCGAGATGAAGACATCCGCGCCGGCAAGCTCAACGACAAGATTGACGTGCTCCTCTACGGCCACGTCGATCTCGAACTCGCCGAGCAAATCGAGGGTCTCCCCAAGCGCTGGAGCCCGATGCCATTCAAGAAAACACCCGAAACTCCCAACTTCGGTTTCCCCGCCGAATCCGACGACACCACCTGCGCCATCGGCTACCACGGCCTCGCGCAAATTCAGGATTTCGTGGAACGCGGCGGCCTCCTCATCACTCTTGGCAGCGGTTCCATGCTTCCCCTCGAAGCCGGCTTGGTTCGCGGCGTTCGCCGCAGTGCCGGCGGCGTCCCGCGCAGCACGCAAGGTGGCGGCAGCGATGCCGCCGCAGCCGCGCAGCGAGCCGCCACGCGCACCCCGGGCTCTCACCTCCGCGTCACGTTCGACCGCCCGGATCATCCCATCGCCTATGGCTATTCACCGCACACCTACGTCTTCCGTCAGAATTTTCCGCTGTACGCCGAACCTCGCCGCTGGCTCCGCATGGCCTATTGCACCACTTGCCTCGACGGCCCCATAGACACCAGCACGGTGGTCCTCGAATGGGGCGACACCTCGGGCGCGCCCATTCTGATCAGCGGTCAAATTTGGGGGGAAGGGAACTTGCTCGGCCGGCCAGCCATTCTCGATTCACCCGTAGGCAGCGGCCACATCATCACTTTCAACTTCAATCCGATTCACCGCGATCTCAACCGCGGCGACCAACGCATGCTCTGGAACGCCATCCTGAACTGGCAATCCATCCTCGCCGCTCCCGTTAAGTGAGGATTGGCTCGACAACATTAGAAACTCGAACTAGAGAGCGGCTGTCATCCTGAGCGCATCCGACAAGGATGCGCGAAGGACCTCAGCTCATCCCATTCATAAATTTTAGTTAGGGGAAAATCTTACCCGCTACTCCGGCGACCTTAAATACGCCGCCCCATGCCGGAATAAGCCCGCCGACGCAATCGGCTGCGAAAAAACAATCCGTATCGGTACAAAAATCGCTCCTGCGCCCGGCGTATAGGGCACCGCCACTTCCAGCCGCGTACCCTCCGCGTAAGCGTTCCTGCTCCGGAAACTGATTCCGCCCTTCGACAAGTCTTCGCACACCGCCACTTCTTCTGTAAACCCACGCTGCCGGATGCAAGCCAGCACCCGTGCCTTCACCCGTAACCGATTCCGCCGCGGCACCACGCGCTCTTCCACCGCCGCGCGCGAAGGCAACACTTCCGCCGAGTTCACATCCGACTGCGCCTCCACCCAGATCGACGGCGCATCGCAATGTTTGCATACTCGCGCCGCGCAGCGCCGCACCTCAAACGATTTCAATTCCCTCTCGTTTAGGTACACCACTTCGCGCCGTTGGCAGAAACTACATTCCATCAGCAGCCGCGCCAGCGCCTCTTCGCCCTGCTGCAAAGTCGGAAATTCAATCTCCCAGAAGTCCGCTCGCGGTTCCAGCATCGCAATTGCGTAAAGAAAACCTTCCGTCTCGCGGTCGATCTCCGCCACAATTCTCGCCCGCGCCGTTTTGACGGTATCCTCTTCCAGCGTCCGCCGGAGTGTCAGTTCTTGCCCCGTAAACAGTTTTTCCTGCAGCCGGATCACCCCGCCGTTCCGGCTCACCAATAGCGATTCCGCCGGCTTCGTCACGGCCACACCATCGCCGTTAAACCACGAAGCTTCCACTTCCAGACGCAGCGTGACCCGGTCGCTTTGTCGCATTCGTTCCGTTCTCATCATCCGATGCAATGGGGAATTGCTTACGATTCAGGCTATCACGCGAAAAATCACGGCAATGCGGCTCCAAAGCCGGTAATGTCGTACCCACTAATAACCCAGCGGAGCGCCATTTTTCCCTCAGGTTTACCCTTTCGACGCCCGTTGCTAGCCACCCATTTCCAATCCGGCACACTTCCGTCAGACTGAATCCATGGGGAAGCCTGATTCGCCATCAGGTTTCTTTCACCCCGCGCATATTCTAGGTGTGTGAAGTGAGCAAAGTTATCACAATGGCCGACCGCAACCCCTCTAATTCCGGCGTTTCCGGAGTCCGCGACCGCCGCTACGCTATCCGGTTTCCCTTTGCCGCCGACGTCGAATTGATCGACCTCGAAACCGGCAAGCAAGTCGAAGGCGTCACCTCTGACATCTCCCTCGGTGGATGTTTCGTCTGTACCAGCAAGCCGCTTCCCATGAATGCCCGGGCCCGCTTGAAACTTGTCCGCAAAGGTCAGATCCTGGAAGCTCTCGTCTCCGTCCGCATCGTCAAGCCACGCATCGGCATGGGCATTGAATTCTTCGACCTGGAACCTGCCTACAGTGAAATGCTGAGCGCCTGGCTAGACGCGCTCCGCCAGGCCCGCTAACGTAGAGGCGGCTTACATCGCCTTCTTTGTCGCGTTAGCTTACTAATGAACCGTCTCCATCGGCTTCCCACTCTTCTCATAAAATTCTTTCTGTAATTTCCAACTCTCCTCATCCGCCTTCACCGCTCGGATCGCCCGCACCACCGTATTTATCCACGCTTGCAAATCCTCTTCCCCTTGCTCTTTCGTGGCCGTGGAGCCGTCCCCCGAATAATGATTCGGAAACCGCGCGTACCACCAGATTCCCGTGTACACATTCTCCGGCAGCCGCACCCGCTTCTGATCCGCCCCTGATTCATTCTTCGCCCGGTCCATGTGCGTCAGGTTCGGATGCGTTACCAGCAGGTTCGACGTCTCCGTCTCCCCCGCATGCCAGTCCGGTCCTTCTTTCTCCGCCCCCACCTTCTTCGTTGCATCGTGCCCCCATTGCACGTACACGACATAATCATGTGGCGCATCCAACTGCGACTGCGCGAAGTACGGAAGAAAATTCTCGTTCCCTCCGTGCCCGTTCACGATCAGCACCTTTTTGCACCCGTTCCGTCCCATCTCATCCGTCGTCGCCTGCAGCAATTTCATCTGCATCTCCGCGCTGTACGCCACTGTGCCCGCCTCATGCCGCGCTTCCGCAATCTGGCCGAAATAATAATCTGGAAATATCACCGCGTACTCCTGTGCGACGGCGTGCTCCGTCACGTACCGCACGTTCAGTAAGTCGGTCCCCAGCGGCAAGTGCGGCCCGTGTTTTTCCAGAATCCCAATCGGCAGCAGGCAGGTCCCCTGCGCCCTCCCAATCGCCTGCCGAAACTCGTCGGCCGTCAGCTCCTCCCATTTTGCCGGCAGCTTCGCCTGTCCCTGCCCCCAGCACACCGTCGCCACTCCCAACGCCAAAACTCCCATCGCCCAACGAAGCATGCCCGCCTCCAATCCTCGTCCAGAATGTCGAGGCCAGATTGTAACGTAGCCCTGCCACCAGCAGTAGTCTCGAAAAATGAATGGTTTGCGCGAGACCAGGAAGGAAGGGGAGGCACCAGATGCTGAAGCAACATTTCCCCCTTCCGCGAGAATTAATCTAATCCTTTTCCCCTGGCTTTGAATCTAAGCACACGTCGTCAGAAGAATAATTCCGCTCGGAGCATCCCGGTGTGCGACTCAAGTTTTCGGGGACTAGCTCCCTCAATCGGCTAAAGCTCAATCAATTTGGAAGGGAGCCTACGAACATGGGTACGAGTCAACAAATGAAACTCTCGGATTCTCAGGATGTTCCAAATGGAATGGATCTTCTCAACTGTCCCATGCTCAACAAGGGTACGGCCTTCACTGCCGACGAGCGCAGCAGGTTTGGCTTGCTCGGACTTCTCCCACCGCAGGTCGAAACCCTCGCGGAGCAGGTGGTTCGTGCCTACGATGCCTACAAACGAAAAACGGAAGACCTCGAACGTCACATCTATCTGCGCGCGCTGCAGGACACGAATGAAGTCCTGTTCTACGCGCTTTTGCTCGCTCACATCGAAGAGATGATGCCCATGGTGTATACGCCGGTGGTGGCTCAGGCCTGTGAGCAGTTCAGCCACATATACCGGCGGCCGCGCGGCCTCTTCATCTCTTATCCGCTGCGCGACTCCATCCCCCAACTCCTGCGCAACCGCCCCCACCGCGAAGTCGACGTGATTGTCGTTACGGACGGCGAACGCATTCTTGGCATCGGCGATCAAGGCGCTGGCGGCCTCGGCATCCCCATTGGCAAATTGTCTTTGTACACGTTGATCGGCGGGATCCACCCGGAACGCACGCTGCCCATCGTACTGGACGTCGGAACCAACAATTCCGAACGGCTTAGTGATCCCGAATACATCGGGTGGCGCCATGAACGCGTTACCGGCCAACCCTATTTCGACTTCATTGAGCAATTCGTCCAGGCCGTCAAGCAGGAACTCCCCGGGACTTGCCTGCAATGGGAAGACTTCGCCACTCCGCACGCGCGGCCGATTCTCCAGCGCTATCGCGATCAATTGTTGACGTTCAATGACGACATCCAGGGAACCGCATCCGTTACCGTCGCCGCTGCTCTGGGCGCGGTTAAGGTTACTGGAAAGAGTTTGAAGGATCAGCAGATAGTTATGCTCGGCGCGGGCTCCGCGGGTATCGGCGTCGCCGATGGTTTACGAGCAGCGATGGTCGACGAAGGCTTGTCTGAACAGGAAGCCCGCAGTCATTTCTGGTTCGTTGACAGAGACGGTCTCCTGCACACCGGTCGAACCGATCTCAGCTCCGAACAGGCAGTTTACGCTCAGCCGCAGGATCGTTTGTCTGGTTGGCCCCGAACTTCCGGCGGACACGTGGGGCTCGCCGACCTCATCGGAAAAATCGACGCCACCCTCCTGATCGGTCTTTCTACAGTTGGCGGCGCGTTTTCCGAACCGATTGTTCGCGAGATGGCTCGCAAGGTGCAGCGTCCCATCATCTTTCCACTCTCCAATCCGACCATCAAATCCGAAGCGAAACCCGACGACCTAATTCGTTGGACCGATGGCCGCGCTCTGGTTGCCACTGGTTCGCCTTTCCCGCCCGTCCATTTTGCCGGCAAAACGATTCCGATCGCTCAGTGCAACAACGTCTTCATCTTTCCTGCCATGGGGCTCGGCTTGGTTGCTTCCGGCGCACGTCGTGTTACCAACGCGATGATGCTCGCGGCGGCGCGAGCTCTTGCGGAAAATTCACCGGCGCTCAAGGATTCCTCCGCCTCCCTGTTGCCGCCTGTAACGGACATCCGCAGAGTGGCCGCGGAAATCGCGATTGCCGTTGGCGTCGCGGCCCAAAAGGATGGCGTTGCCTCTCAAGTTTCCATGGAGGAACTTCGGCAAAGAGTGCAATCAGCACAGTGGTTTCCTGCCTATCCGTCGTAACTGCTCCCGGCGAAATCCGCTTGATTCGCCGCGCTATGGGCAACCTTCAACCTGACCCGTTCATCCATCTCTTCAGTTGGTTTTCAGGTGCAGGGCCAGGTGCAGCGAATGAAGTGCGGTTGCGCTCCCCTAGTTGTGTCGTTCCTGGGGCTGCTCGTTGCAGCCCCGGCCATCGCGAGCCCCCAGGCTGGCGAATACCCTGGCGAAGAGGACACCCACGCTTTCTCCAGCTTCCCCGCTCATGCGCTAATCGACGAAATCAAGTTTTTCGGCCTGCACCGCATTCCTGCTGCAACGGCGATGTCGCGGCTCTCGATTTACCCCGGCCAGGAATTCGACCCGGCGCAAATCGCTGCCGACGTTCACCTGCTGAGCCATGCAGGGTGGTTTGAAGATGTCTCCGTCGAAGCTGCGCCCTCATCTCATCTGCTCAAATCAACAGATGGTTCCTACTACTTTCAACTCCAGTTCCACGTCACCGAATATCCGTATCTTTCCGCCATTGCTTTCACTGGATCAAAACTTCTATCTCAGCAGCAAATCAAAAAACTCCTCGACGACAACCATCTCTTCCCCCAGTTGGGCGCTCCGGCCGACCCAGTCCAATTGCATCGCGCGGCGCTAGCCATTCAATCCGAACTCGCTTCAGCCGGCCACCCCGAGGCGCAAACCGCAATCAAGCAACAAACTCTCCCGGGCCAGCGGGCAAAAATCGAGTTCCAAATCCGCGACGGCCCGCGCCTGCCTGTCAGACAAATATATTTCTCCGGCGATCCGCAAGTTCCCGCCAATCTCCTTCGCAAACAAATGCGCCAGGTCGCACCCGAAGCCTGGTTCGCCGGGCTCCGAAATAAAAATGTATACACACCGGAAAAATGCGACCAGGATCGCGCGAACCTGCTGTCCTACCTGCAGAATCATGGGTTTCCACAAGCCCGCGTGGCCCCGCCTCACGTCACCGTAGTAAATGCTTTCACCGATACCGCTACTCCCTGGCATTTTCGTGCTGTGCGACCTGGCCTGACCGTCGCCATGCCCATCGACTCTGGCAACTTCTACAGGTTCGGTGCCCCCGAAATCAGCGCCCCTCTTCAGCAGCGGCTGAACGCGCTAAGAAAAGGGAATCTGCTTTCACCCGAACTCAATTCTGGCCGTCCCTTCTCCGAACACGCGGTCGAGTCCCTCCGCCGCGACCTGGAGGTCCGCCTCCACCGGAATCTGCGACGCCAGCAGGGAACTGGAGCGTATCGTCTGCGCGCCACTTCAGCCTTCGACTACACCACGCACATCGCCACCGTAAAGTTCGATCTCGATCCCACGCCGCCATACACAGTCCGCCGTCTCGATTTCCGCGGTAATCAGCGTTTTCCGGACAAATATCTTCGCCGCCGTATTCCCCTCAGCGAAGGCCACCCTCTCGATGAATACGCAATTGAAGGAGGCCTCGCGCGCCTCGCCCGGACGGGGTATTTTCAGCCCTTCAAGAAAGAAGATGTTCAGATCATTCCTCATGCAGCGGATCACTCCGCCGACGTAATCATCCACGTTCATGAAAAAGGTAAACAGCGCATCACCTTCTCCGGCGGGCGCCAGCAGTTCGGAAGCACCGCCGGAATCGCGTACACCGTTTTCAATCTTCTCGGCCTCGATGAGTTTCTTTCCACTCAATTCGACGGCGGCCCGGAGTCGCTGCAACTGGCCATCAGTTTCGCAAAGGAAGGCTTTCTCGGTTCACGCGGCACCCTCGCACTCTCCGCCTTCGACACATTTATTCGCCCGCGCCTGACGCCCGGCGTGCAAGGCCCATTCCAGCGTTCACAATCCCAAGGCGTAAATCTCGGCTGGACTTACGCCGCCTCTGACGTGGACGCGGTCGCCGTCAACTTCGGAATCTCTCGCTCCGTCACGGAATATATGGTCAATCAGCCCGCAAACGGGGCAAATCCCCAGCCCATCGATCTGCAAAGCAAAACCTCCAGCCACTCGTTCGGAATCGGATGGACCCACGGCACCGGGGCGCAAATAATCCAAATGAGCGACTCCGTTTCCGGCGGCTGGCTCGGCGGCGACGAAAACCTTCTCAAATCGAAAGCCGAATACGGCCAGATTTTCCCCGATGAACTCTTCAACCATCGCAACGCCTGGGCTTTCCGCACCACCGTCAGCGCCGCTGGCAGCTACAAAGGCGACATGCCGCTCTACGCCCGCTTTTTCTCCGGCGACGATTTCGTCCGTGGCCTCCGCCCCGGCGAACTCGGCCCCTACCAGACACTCACCGCCGGCTCTCCCTCCGGAGCCACCACTTACTCCGCGGCACCTACGGGCGCCAACCTCATCGCCGCCTCAAATCTCGAATACCGCGTTCCGCTCACTCACACCATCGAGGCTGCCACCTTCCTCGACGCTGGCTCCGGTTTCCTCCTCACCAACTGGTTGGGTCCAACGCGCCCTGCCCTAATCCAATCCACTAACGGCCTCATCCACAGCACCACCGGCTTCGAACTTCGCTGGACACTCCCCATCCTCGGTGCCCCGGTCCGCATCAACTACTCCTTCAACCTTCTTCGCCTGAACCGCATACTCCTGCAACCCGACGGGTCACTCACGCGCCTCCACGATCCCCTCGGCGCGCTGGGCTGGGGCCTCGGTCCGTTTTTCTGATTGATGTTTGCCGTTCGTGCAACAGAACAAGACAGGAGATAGCGCCGGGACCTGCGATGAAGCTAGCCGGCCCGCTTAGTGCTCGCCCGCCGGGGCTTCGCCTTGCTCTTGCCCTTGGGTCCCTTGAGGTTGAGCGCGACTGCAGAGCGGATGAGATCCTTCAGGGCCGCCCCATTCACCCTCTCGCCTTCGTGGATGTCGATGGCGCGACGCACGTTCCCGTCGAGGCTGGAGTTGAATAGCCCGGATGGGTCCTTCAACGCGGCCCCCTTGGCAAATGTCAGCTTGACAACGCTCTTGTACGTTTCACCCGTGCAGACGATGCCGCCGTGAGAGAAGACGGGAGTCCCCATCCACTTCCACTCTTCGACGATCTCCGGGTCGGCTTTGTGAATGATTCCGCGTACTTTCGCGAGCATCTTCCCGCGCCAGTCCCCAAGTTCCTTGATCCTCTCGTCGATCAATGCGGATGCGGATTCCATCAGGACCGTCCTTTCAATTTAGACCCTTAGCGAGCCGCGGAATGCCCTGGCGGCATAGTAGGATTCCGCTCCGTTGTGGTACACGAAAACAGTGTCGAAGCGGCGATCACAAAAAAGAGCGCCTCCGAGTTTTCTGATGGAAGGAGGGGTTCTCACCCAACTCGACGTTTTCGCGTCGAAATTACCAAGTTTCTGCAACTCTCGATACTGTTCTTCCGTTAAAAGTTCAATGCCCATGGCGGCTGCCATATCAATCGCGTTGTCTCCTGGCTTATGTTCTTTCCTTGACCTCAGCGCTTCGCGATCGTAGCAAACACTTCTGCGGCCTTTAGGACTTTCCGCTGAACAGTCACAAAAAATGTATTCGCCCGTCTTCGTATCGTGACCAACTACATCCGGTTCGCCACCGGTTCTTTCCATCTCGTTGAGTGGCCGCAGCTTTTCAATATTAGCTTCCAGTTTTGCTTGTACTTTAGCCCATTCAAGCCCTTTATGGCGGTCCATGTTCTTCTCAAATCGGGCTTTCAATACTCCAAGTAATTCTCCGTACTGTTTTTTTGGAACGGTTACGTTTGCCATAGTTTCATCCAAAGGCCGCTAGGGGTTAGCTGATGCACCTTGTTGGGCGCGTCCAAGTTTTTCCAGGTTTCGGTATTCGATATGACCTGACCGGAATAGAATTGCCATCTGATCATTTTCGATAATTGCTTACTCGGGTGTTTGCCCTATCGCTTCAGTCATTTCGTCATTTGCCTGTATGTATTCCAACTGTGACTGAAGGAATAATGTTTTGGCTTCCAGTTCGCGTGCCTCCGCGGCGGCAACTTGCGAACGAAGCGCGCTTCCTCCCTGCAGTTGTTGGACGAAGACACGGTGCGACTCCGTGCGCAGAGTCAGAACCTCTTCGGACACTTTCATCATCTGGCGAGTGCGCTCCAGTTTGTTGTAAGCGGTTTGCACACGAAGCTCGACTTCCTCTTTCACGCGCGCCAGGTTTTCCTCCGCCTGAGCCAACTGGGCCTTACGTTCGGCAATGGCCGCGTTTCTCCTGCCTCCGTCAAACAAGTCGTAACCCAAATGCACACCGAAGGTCCCGAAATTGTGCACAAGAAATGGAACATTATCCGCATAGCTATAGCGAGCGAAAGCCTCGACGTCCGGAATATATTGGCGCTTGGCCAAACGCCCGGCTGCGGTTGCTTGTTCCACTTTTGCCTGAGCTTCTGCGATCTCCGGATGAGACTCAAACGCCACACGAAGACATTGTTCGCGATCGCAAGTGTTCGCGACTTGGCGAACAGCAGGGTCAAGCGCCAATGACGTATTCAACGGTAGTCCGACGACATCGTCGAGCTGCATGGTGAGGTCCGAAAGCTGCAATTCCGTGGACAACAGATCCTGCTTTGCTTCCAAAGACTGGGCACGGCTCTCAATGGCCTCTTCTTCCAGCGTGCTGCCGAATTTGACTTGCTGCACGCGTTCGGCTTGCAGGGCCTCATTGGCTTGAATTTTGGCCAGCGCGGCCTCCTTATGGGATTGCAGAACGAGGATCCGGTAGTAAAACTGATGAACCCGCAGCGCCACTTCATTTTCCGTCTGGCGGGCCTTGCCGCGTGTCGCTTTTAGTTCGGCGGCAGCGACGTCATTTGCTGATTTGATCTTCCAAAGTTCGGAAAGCGGCTGGGTCAGGGAGGTACCACTGGTCACGATAGTGAGCCCGCCCTGGTTCAAGGTCGTAGATTGAGCGGGAATGGGAGTTCCTCCCACGGTCCCAAAGCCGCCGGCGGGAATCCCGATGAACTGCGTGTCTGTCAAGTGAGCGACAGCACTGTCGTTGCGGAGCAGCGGGAAATAGGCGCTCCGTGCCATATCCTTCGTGTGTTCTTTTTCTTGAACACTGTAAGCTGCGATGCGCACGATGTGATTATGCTTGAGCGCAAGCTGCACGGCCTCATCCAGGGTGATGTGCCGAGGCTCGGGCGATTTGGTTTCCTGCGCAGCGAGCGGCCCGGCGTGGAGTAGCGAGAACAGAGCACAAAAAGGCAGGGTACGTCTCATCATGATTTTGTCCTCTCTGTTGCAGAAGGTTCCCCATCCGGGAAGCTCAGCTCGCCGTAGTTCAAAGGTGATTTGCGGAGCAACGCAACCAGAAGCAGCGCTAACACACAGGCCCACGCGATGAGATGAAATCCGTCAATGAAAGTCAGGGTGAACGCTTGCAATCGGACGCGCGCGCTGGTCAAGCCCACAGCGCGTCCCGTGGCAGCAGCCAATCCGGAAGATTTTCCATATAGCCCCGCGGTCATCTGCCGGATGGAAGCATCGTCCAGCCAATTGCCGCCTTGTACGTGCAGGCCGAGCAGGTTCGAATGAATCCGCTCGCGCACGGCAATGTAGTGGCCCATAAGCACGACTCCCATTTGTCCGCCCAGCAAACGGACAACGTGGAAGAAGGCGGAAAAAGTGAGCGCGTCCTGGGCTTTCGTGAGGCCGCCTGAAAAAATGGCCTGCAATACGATCGTGGACACCAGGCCGATGAAAGCAAAGGATTGGCCGACACCCATAAGCAATTCCGTGCGGTAAAAGTTCCCCGCGGACCAGGCGAAGGTGTACTGCGCGTTCAGAATGCACGCGGCAGCCATGCAGGTGAATCCCGTGGCCATCAAAAGACGCGAATCCAAGCCGTGCAGGAGAAGCAATGCGGCGATGAAAGCAACCACGATCTGGGGCAAGGCGGTCCAAAGCACCGCGGGGCCAATCTGCTCTGCCTCAAAACCATGAAGGGCGAGGGCCTGGGGGATCAGAATAATCGTGGCCAGCAGGCTAAAGCGAAAAAATCCCAGCCCCACACCAAGCACAATCGTGTTCCATTGCCGCAGATACGGAAGATCCACCAGCGGATTCGGGCTGCGCAGGCGCCGAACCAGCGAGGCAAGCAGGAAAATCATGGCGCTGAGGAGCATCCCGTTGAAAAGGCCGGAACGCCACCAATCAAGGCGCTGCCCCTGGTCCAGAGCCGCAAACAGCAGCGCGAAACCGGCGCTGGCGTAGAGGAATCCGGCAAAACTCGGAGGCGGGCCGGCGCTTTTTCGCGGCGGCGAAGGGGGAATTCCGAAGTGAATGCACAGCGCCATCAAGGGCGTGATGAGCGCCGAGTTCCAGAACATCCAGTGGAACGATAGATGTTCGCGATACCAGCCATAAAGGGACGGGGCGATATTCACCGCAAAGTCGACAGACGTGGCATAAAGAGCCAGCGTGAAGGGAAGAAAGCGCGGCGGGATGTTCTTCAGGGCAAACGTGAGTGTCAGTGGATAAAAGGTTCCGGAAGTCAGCCCCGCGACTACAAGCGCGGTCAGAAGCAAACTGTAGTTATGAATCAGCGGCAGCAAAAGACAAACCAGAGTGAAGGAGATCGCCGCGATGCGAAGCACGCGGCGCGGGCCGAGCAGGCCTCCGAAATACACCGTGAACGGCCCGATGAACATCAGTGCAACGTTGTAGGCGCTGCCGATCCAGGCTCCATCGTCGACGCCGATGCCGAGACTCCCCTTGAGATCAGAAGTTCCCAGCGTGAGCATGCGCCCGGTCAACGTGACGATTCCCGCGCCCAGCACCACGCCCAGAATGCCCAACAGCGGGCTCTGGGAAAGCTCCGCAGGCAGCGCTCCCGCGATGGCATGCGCGATCTGTTGCTTGGAAGGCGGGTGTAGAACTGTTGCCGAGGTAGCCATCGCGCTAGTCACTTACTGCCTGGTTCGAACGGTGGCAATCACCGAAAGGCCCGGGCGCAAACTGCTTGCCAGGTTCGCGTCGTCGAACGCGATCTTCACGGGGACTCTCTGAACCACTTTTGTATAGTTGCCCGTGGCATTGTCGGGCGGCAGCAGGGCAAATTGCGAACCGCTGGCGGGCGCAATTTCGAGTACTTTGCCGCGGAACACTTTTCCCGGGTACTGGTCAACGCGGATTTCCGCCGGATCGCCGACTTTCATATTCGTCAGCTGTGTCTCGCGATAGTTTGCCTGGACCCACTTTGTTTCGGGCACAAACGTCAGGACTTGCGTTCCGGGAGAAACGAGCTGTCCGGGCCGCACTTGTTTTTCGCCGACCGTGCCATCTGCTGGAGCGGGAATTTTCGTGTATCCCAGGTTGATCTTGGCCACGGTGAACGAGGCTTCTTTCGCGTGGAGATCGGCAACGAGTTGTTGTTCCTGGGACTCCAGGACTGCTTTGCTGCGGCGCTCCGACTCCACGGCGATTTCGTTGCTGCGCAACGATGTTTTCGCTTGCTCCAGGTCGGCTTTGCGACTGGCTTCTTGAGCGGCGAAACGCTCCTGGTCGGCAACGGCTGCCTCCACCTTTTGTTTTGTCGCGGACTGGGTTGCAAGAAGCGCTTCTTGCCTCGTGCGCTCCGCCTGCGTTCGCACTACGTCAGCTTGCACCGCCTGGACGCCCGCCTCCGCTGCCGTGATCTGCGCCCTGGCCAGGTCGATCCCGGCCAGCGCTCGCTGAATACGAGAGTCTTGCAACTCGCGTTGCCGCCGGTTGTTCTCGATGGCTGCTTTCGCGGCTTCCACCGCGGCGCCGGCCTGAGCCAATTGGGCCAGATAGTCTTCATCCTGAAGCTCAACCAGCAGGTCGCCCGCGCGCACGCGCTGATAGTCAGTCACCTTCACGCTTCGCACAATGCCTGCAACCTTTGTGCTGAGCGGCGTAAGATCGCCGCGGACAATGGCATCGTCGGTTGCCTGTTCGACCTTGCCGCCCTCCCAGGCGTTCCAATTTCGCGTGAGAGTGATCAGAACGGCAAGCGCGAGCAAGACGACGAACAAAGGAGTGGCGTACTTCAGCCACGACCACTGGGGCTTGGCCTTGGCCGGAGCCGGTTCAGCATGACTAGCTGGGGTTGGAGCGGGGCTCGCCGGGGGAGTTGGAGCCGGAGAACTAGCTGCGGCCATGATTAAAACTCCTTCTCTCTGCCTTTAGGGCATCGATCTAAGCATTTCGAACACCGAGACTGCTCATGTGCAAATACGACGAAAAACGTTAGGGCCGCAACAATGCCTGCGCTTGCAAGTCCTACATGAGGCGGCGGAACAAAGAGATTTGCGCTTCCTGCCCACACCTGCACGGCAGGCAGGACTGCGGGGAAGATACTTAGGCCGGCAAGGGCAGTTGCAGTGAACAGAACACAGCCAAAATCAGGGGCAAGCATTTTCGACATGGCTCCAAGGACCAGGTGGCGCAAGTTCTTTGAGATTAGATGCTTGAGTCTACATAAGGATGAATTTTTGAACAACCGGAGCGGACGGCGCTTCTGGCACAGGCCCCAAACCTTAGCACTACTCCAAGAAGCATCATTTAGCTCACTCGTTCATCCAATGCTTCAAAAGAACGTCCCGTCTGACAATAGACGGATGAAAAAGGACGAAAGATGGCAACCGAAAGCGGTCAAGCGAAGGCCCCAACGAATCAGCAGCCGGTAGGCCCCTGGGCGGCAGCATTGAACCAACTCAAGGAATGGGATCCAGCTTGGGCAGATCACGCCTTGAAGATGACCACGAATCCATGGACGGACGGGATTTTGCCCGTCAAGTTCATAGAACTGGTCAGTGTTGGCTTAAATGCCTCTCGCACCAATCTGAACCCGGATGGCACGCGCCGCCACATTCGCGCTGCGCTCGCCGCGGGTGCAAGCTGTAAGGAGATCTTATTCGTTCTGAAGTGTGCGTCCGTAGTGTCCGTTCATTCTTTCAGTTTTAATGCCCCCCTATTAGTCCAGGAAGCTAGCATGGGCAGCCTGGAGGACTTCAGTGACTCGCGGAAGAAGCGGCTGGAACGGGTTGGAAAAGCCACCCCGGCCGTGCAAAAGATGAAGGCAATCGGACACTGGAGCGAAGAGTGGGATTCTGTATTGTTTCTTGACCCGGTGTGGACCGACGAATACCTGGCAATGTGTATCTCGCTCTATGCCGAAAACGTTTTTCAGCCCAAAGAACTGGAGCTTTTGCTTGTCGCTTTCGATGCCGCATACGTAAGCATTTATGGATCCGGCACGCGGCGCCACATCAAGAACGCGTTCAAGGCCGGCGCAACGGTGGAAGAGATCATGGAAGTTCTGAAGCTCGGTGTGGTGCAGGGAGTGCAGGCTTGCAATCTTGGCGTCACGCTTCTGGCTGAAGAATTAGAGCGTGGTGCAGCGGCATAAATCGAGATCAGAAGAACGGCATTTCCGCCCTTTGAAACCAGGTACCGGAGAGTCTGCTCATGCACGGAAGATTCGAACCTGTGGTTCTGCTCGCCACGCTGCTTTTTCCAGTGGTCGGATCGGGAATTCCGTCAACGGACAAGCCCGCGGAACCCGCCAATTTTTTTCACGAGTTCGTTGGCCTGAACGACGGCCAAATCAGGGAAATCCGCGAAGGGAAGGCAATCGCGAAGATATTGGACTCCCCCACTGCGGATCAGGTATTTGTTTTTGGGGCTGTCTACATAAATTCGACGCCGGAAAGTTACCTTAAATTCGCATCGGATATGGATGAGCTCCGTAAACTCCCGAGTTACATCGGGCTCCGGAAGTTCAGCGATCCGCCGCAACTTTCGGACCTCACTGATTTCACGATGGATGAGCAGGATTTCAAGCAACTGAAGAATTGCAAGCCAGGCCATTGCGAGGTGCAATTGCCGACCGAAGCGATGGAAGAGTTCCAGCGTTCCGTGAATTGGTCCGCGCCGGACGCCAACGACCAGGCCAATCGCCTTGCGCAGCAGATGGCCCTGCAAGCGCTGCTCAACTACGAACAAGGCGGCAATGCGGCTCTTGGAACCTACCGCGACAAAAATCACCCGGCTGTCGTGGCGGAAACGTTTGCTTCTTTGCTCAGCCGCTCCAAAGCGCTCCCCGTGTATCTGCCCGAATTGCGTGAATACCTCCTCAACTATCCCAAGGCCGATTCCGCGAATATCCAATCGGAGTTTTATTGGGAGAAGGTGAATTTTGGATTGAAGCCGACGCTGCGCATGGTGCAAGCGATCGTCTATCAAGGCAAGTCACAGGAGCGGCCGGTGTACGCCATCGCCGTGAAACAGTTGTACGCGAGCCACTACTTTGAAAGCGCGCTGGACATGACGGTGTGCGTCAAAGACGACGAAGACCCGGTTCATCCCGGCTTCTACCTGATAACCATGAAGGGATCGCAACAGGCGGGCCTGACCGGTCTGAAGGGTGGAATTGTGCGGAAAGTTGCGGTGGATAAGACCCGCTCTTCGCTGGAAAAGGCCCTGGCTTCCATCAAACAGAAACTCGAATCTCAGGCGCAATCATCGAATCCCCCGAGGTGATGAATATGGCGTTCCCGGATCGCCGCACCTTGAGTGTACTCACGACCGCGCTGCTGTTCGGGTTGGTGCTGGCGATTGTCTACGTCGCCCGCGCTGTCATCGTGATTTTCGCTTTCTCGATTCTGTTCGCGTACCTGATTAATCCCATCGTGAGGTTTCTGCAGAACCACTCGCTGTTTTTCAAAAATCTGAGGGGCCCACACGTTGCGGAAGCCTACCTGGCACTGCTGATCCTTCTCGGGCTCATCATCCACAATCTCGCTCCGCAACTCGTCCCCGGAGTAATGCAGTTCGCCAGAGACACGCCAGCGATGATGGAAAATGTTTATTCAGGCGATATTGCCGTTGATATGGGACACCGGAATGGCTGGAACGAGGCCCAGTCGCTTCGCGCAAAAGCTTTTCTGCAACAACGCAGGGCAAGGATCCGTGGTTTAGTGGAATCCGTGCAGCAGTTTGTATCGGTTGCGTTTGGTGGAATTGTGCTGATTCCGATTCTCGGTCTTTTTTTCCTGAGTGACGGCGAGAAACTGGCGAATGGAGTCATTCAACTCGTCTCGACCAGGGAAACGTACGAAGAAGCCAGGGCCTTAGCCGCGGACCTGAACGACATGCTGCGACACTACATTCGGGCCAAGGTCATCCTTGCCCTCCTGTCGCTCATCTTTTGCTCCGTTGCCATGCTGTTCCTGGGCTACCCGCACGCACTAGCTCTTGGGCTGATGGCTGGAGTCCTTGAATTCATTCCAGTGGCCGGTTGGATCACGGCGTTAATCGCCATCGCGACAGCTGGGATGCTTACGCACTCCCACTGGATCTGGATGGCGTTGCTGTTGGGCCTCTGGCGGGTAGTCATGGACTACGGAATTGCCCCGCGCGTCATGGGCCACGAACTGGAGATCCATCCTCTGCTGGCCATTTTCACGGTTATGATTGGGGGCGCGGTCGGCGGAATCGTGGGGATTTACCTCTCCGTGCCGTTAGTCGCCGCTTTGCGCGTCATTTGGCACAGATTCGCCCCTTCTGCCCAACTCGCCGAACCCGCGTCTGGTTAGCTGAGCGCTGCTATGGAATCATCGGGGACGCTCTCGATCCCGTCATCGATGCGCTCCGACGCAACGGAAATGTTGAGTTTCCGATTCCGCTGGAAGATTTAGCTTTTCTTCAAATGGAAGGCGCAACATGGGCGACCAACAAAACAACGAGAACTATTCTGGAGCGCGAGATCAAAAAATCCGTGCGGCGCTGGATCAACATTGGGCGGCGTCCGATGCCAACGATTTTGAAACGGAGCATCACCTCTATCACCAGGACGCGGTGCTGGAATACCCGCAGTCAGGCGAGCGAACCCGCGGCCGGAGCAACATCCAGAACCAACGCGCCAGTCAGCCGAACAAAAAGCGGTTTTCTATCCGGCGAATCATTGGCGGCGGTGATCTTTGGGTCACCGAATTCATCCTGACCTATGATGGCAAGCCGTCCTACACCGTGAGCGTCATGGAGTTCAGGGACGACAAGGTTGCGCGGGAAACACAGTATTTCGCGGATCCATTCGTGGCTCCCGCATCGCGCTCTCATTGGGTAGAACGGATGGACACATAATTTCGAGCCGCGAGCATTCACTGACGCCACCGCCATTTGCGGTTTGCACAGGCGAAGTGCGTTGAGTTCGAAATTTTCCGCAATCCGGCTTGTCATGCGGATGGAGATCCTGGATATGACCAAACCGGTGCTGGTGGTAACCAGCCATTATCCGAAAGAGATTGAAGACCGCATCGACCGCGATTTCAACGCCCGGCGAAACCCGAACCTGTTTCCTTTCAGCCAGCAGCAGTTGTTCTCCGCTGCCGATGGAGCCGACGCCCTGTTCATAACGCCCGCCGATCGGTTGGACTCCGGGTTTTTCGAAAAAGTCTCGCCAACGATAAAAATCATCGCCACATACTCGGTCGGTTTTGAGCATATCGATCTGGAAGCCGCCGCTCGCAGGAAAATTCCGGTCGCCTACACCCCAGGTGTCAACCAGGAAGCAACGGCCGACATTGCCATGCTGCTTTTACTTGGCGCTTCGCGTCGCGCTTACGAGGCCCAGGAACTTGTTCGAACAGGAACTTGGCGGCCCTTGAGTCCCGACAAACTCCTGGGCTGGCAGGTTGGCGGCAAGGTCCTCGGTATTTTCGGAATGGGGCGCGTCGGACAGGCTGTGGCCCGCAGGGCACGCGGATTCGGAATGAAGATTCACTATTGCAATACGTCTGAGTTACCCGCGGAAATTGCCGGCGACGCCGTCTACCATAAAGATGCGTCTGATCTGCTCCGCGTAAGCCAGTTCCTGAGCCTGCACGCTCCGGAATCTCCTCAGACCCGCCATTTCTTGAACTCCAAAGCCATAAGCCTTCTGCCTCCCGGGGCCATCGTGGTGAACACCGCCCGCGGCGGGTTGGTGGTCGATGACGACCTCATCGCTGCTCTTAAGAGCGGGCGAGTCGCCGCGGCCGGACTCGACGTATTCGAAGGCGAGCCAAAACTTAACCGGGAATATGTTTCGCTGAAAAATACATTTCTATTGCCGCATATTGGCAGCGCTACGGTCGAAACCCGGACAGCAATGGGCATGCTGGCCCTGGACAATGTGGACGCGGTCCTGAACGGAAGGTCTGCGCCGACCCTTGTCCAGCCCTAGGTGCAGCTCAACCCTTCCCGCACAATCTGCCACTTTTCTCCCGGAGTTCGCTCGACGCGTGGTTTCCTGCTCATATTGCCTCCTGTTTGGAGGCCCTGATTTTACCTATATGCGCTCTCCAGTTTTAGCGGGGGAGACTACATGAGATTTGCTGAACCAGTCTGTTGGCTGGGACGAAATCCTTTGCCACTTCATTCGGCCGGGTCTTTTGCTTGTCACTTTTAACAATTACACTGGGCCAATCTAGAGGGCAATATCTCCCAAAGCCTGAGCTTGTAGCGTTTTAGTATTTTTGCGCCTCGATCATGCCAATTCTGGGAAACTTCGCGAAAGCCGTCACGCTCGCACTCTGCGCGACAGGCGCGGCCTGGGGGCAAGACCTTGCACCACGAGCCTATCTGATAACGCCAGTGCATGCCAACGCAATTACGATCATCTGGTCCTTCTATGACGGAGGCCTCAACTTCAACGGCACGATACCGGTTGCCAACGCAAGGGGAACCTACAACGTACCGGTCTTCAGTTACTACCATTCACTGAATTTTTTTGGACGCTCAGCGAACATAACGGCTGCGCTGCCTTATGGAGTGGGAATTTTTCAGGGCGACGTGTTGGGGCAACACACATCGGTCTACCGTTCGGGTCTGCTGGATTCCAGCTTTCGCTTTTCGGTGAACCTGATGGGCGGCCCGGCGATGCAACCGAAGGATATGGCGAAGTGGAAGCAGAAGCGGCTGTTGGGAGTGAGTCTGAAGATGATCGCGCCAACTGGACAATACAGCGGCTCGAAATTGATCAACTGGGGCGGCAATCGATGGGCTTTCAAACCGGAACTTGGGTATTCCGAACGCTGGGGCCACTGGGTGCTCGATGGCTATGCTGGAGCGTGGTTCTACACCACGAACCCGACGTTTTACGCCGGCCCGGTCACCAAACCACAAAATGTAGCGCCGATCGGGGCTTTGGAGGGGCATTTGAGTTACGACGTGAAGCCGCGCTTGTGGCTGTCACTGGACGCAAACTTCTGGTGGGGTGGGATTACCAGCTTGAGTGGCATACAGAACCTGGCGACAAAGCAGACCGGCTCACGCATTGGAGGCACGGTTTCATTCCCGATCAGCAAACACCAATCCATCAAAGCAAGCTACAGCAGTGGCACATACATTCGCTTCGGCGGAAACTATCAGAGCGTCTCTCTGGCGTGGCAGTATTCCTGGTTAGGCCGGCCAAATTAAAAAGTAAGCAGGGGAATACTCTTAAGGACACGGTTCAAAGCGAAGCCCACTGACTCAGCGTCTAAGTAGGAACAGTGAATCTATTTTACGCCGCTCACTGGCACGAACCATCCTCGACAAACTGGCCGTTGGCAGCCATCGCCGCCAGGGAATGTGCGCAGTCGAGGATTTTCTGGTTCATCGGATCACTCGTTAGAGAGTCTGGGGCGATGAACTGCATGGACTGGCGCATGGCCACGTAGTTGCTGCTCAGCAATTTCATATTCTCGAATTCCGAGTTTAGCAAACGATAGGCATTGCGATCGGAATCGGTAGAGATGGCGACGAACGACAAATGGAGAGCTGTCGTTGCCTGACTGCGATAAGCCGACAACCAGTCCTCAGTGATTGGAAATCCGTTCTGGATGGCGTTCGCAAGTGCGGTCCGCCACTCGCGAATTATGGTCATCTGTTCGATGCCGGCCCTCAGGAAACTTTTCGAAAATTCAGAATTCGCCGCCGAGCTTGCAGGGGCCGGTGCCGGTGCGGGCGAGTCGCCGGCGCCCGGGAGTGTTAGTGAGATTTGATTCCCATTAAAGTTGAGGGAGCCGTTCGCGGCTCTCGCCAGTGCTTCGAGATCGACGTAGGAGTGGCCGTTCATCTGAACCACAGAGATTTGGGTTCGCTGACCGTTTACGATAAGTGTCTGGGGCGCCTGAGCGGCTCGACACAAAGCAAGCGCAGGAACAATCATAAGCACTCCCAGGAACAGTGCTGCTCCGGGCGATTTTCTATGCATGACTGCGCTCCTAGCTTGGCTGCGGCCCTTGCCCTACGGCAAACATAAGGAGACAGGCCGCGGAAGACGCGAATTGATGGGAGGTGACTTGGCCACCTCCCATCGAATTGTGCGTGACTTTGGACCGAGTGGCCTCGTTGCGTAGTGCTAGGCGATCCGCGCGAGAACGTTGCGAACGGCCGTTACGGACAGCGAAACACCGCAGAAGAACAGGCCAAGCAATCCGATCAACGGCAAATCGCTCGCCGTCTTGGGAAGCTGCTTGGGCGCTGGTTCGGCCGCCGCGACTTCGACCGGGGGAGGAGCTGGCCGCTCCACAGCCACCAACATCGGGACATCGGGCTTCGGCGCCTCCGGAGGAGGCGGCGCAATTCCGGTTCGCTTGATTTGTTGGGTAACCACAGTTTCCGGCTGCTCCACTATCTTTTGCGCATCGATTTTCATGCCCTTCTTCAGACCGAACGCGTCCGTTTCCTGTCCGTTGACAGTAAATTTCTGGCCTTTAGGGATGGTGAACTTCTGGTTCTTGCCGTTTTCGAGCGTCAGGATAACCATGCTCGGTGGACTTACCTGCCAGACGGTTCCCGTCACGGTTTGAACGGTCGTGATCATCCTTGGGGTGGATGTCGTGATGGTTTGCCTTTCGATCACCATCCCTGGCTGGATCTGGTGAATATTCAGCTGTTTCCCGTCCACAGTGACGGTGACGCTTTCCGGAACGTTGTCGAAATGGCGGAGTGTTCCATCCTCCGCTTTGATTACGCAGCTGTTGCCAGAGACGTAGACCACTGTGCCGCGTTCGACCTTGATCGACTTTGTTGGGTCCCCTGCTACCGCAGTGCTGGTGTTGGTCTGCACTTGACCGAGGGCTGTAAGAGCAAATGCGGTACAAAGGGCTCCCACAGCTAACAGCCCGCGCATGACCTTTCTTGAGTACTGAATCGAGATCATCTTGCATTCTCCTTTTTGTTGATTTTCTTGCCCGTGGAACTTGAGGTTGCGTCTACACTCTCATCCGGTTGGCCAGAAACTTGTTTGGACGCGCTCACGATGTAGCGCTGGGGGGCGCTGCCGACGAAATAAAACGGATAGCAGGTGACCAGAGTTAACGTGGGAGCCGGCGTCGCATCCAGAACGGAAACATTTTCAGGACCTACTATTTGAATATCGGTGATGATGTATTTATCGGTGCGCTCCGGCAGGATCAACTCGATGACATCGTCACGGCCCACATCTTTCAGACCGCGGAAAAAGCCGTCCCTGTGGCCCGCAATCCCAATGTTGCCCGCTCCTCCGATATGTGCCGTGCCAATAATCCGCCCGACGCCGCGATTCAGCGTCAGATCGTCCGTGGCGTTAAACACCGGAACTTCCAAGTGGATCTTTGGAATGCGAAGAATGGCGAGCGGAAGATCCTTCTTCGCCGCAAGACTGCCCTTGTAAGCCTCAATCCTTTGCGGAGACCATTGCGCAAAGTCCACCCCTCCCGCCGAGGGAGCGCCGAGTCCCTGCGACGATTCCGCATAAAATCGCTCGATGGCGGCGTCCGACGCCGTCCTACCATGGAAGCGGGCCGCTGCCCAAGCCAGCAGGAGTGACACACCGATGGCGAGCAGTATCCGTTCCGCGATCCGGATCTTTCCGGAACCATTTGAACCCATCGTTTCCATTACGTTTGCTGACCCCCTCGTTCGGGCCGAACTACACGCCCGTTCTTCCAAGGTGGGCGATGTGTTGAGGCGAAACCCGGCCAGCATCGGCTCAAGGTAGGCAATTTTCGGGAATAAGGACATTGTCAGAAGTACCACATAAGGAATATCGGGCCGGTATGCCGCGCAACGGATTGGGGTTATTGTCCCACTGGGTTGCTCATTGAATCTCCTCGACCTGGCCGTGGAGCACGTCCTATATCGTTGAACAGGCCGGAATCAGTCCCGGCTGAATGTGCTTGCCTGGAAGGGAGAATTTCTCTATCGGGTCGCGATGATATTGTCCTTCTCGAGTTGCTTGGTCACTACCTTGACCAGACTTTTGATTGCTTTCATCACCGAACCGATTTCAAACGTGTTGGTAATTCCCGTCCAAACAAGCTCTCCATCGGGTTTGCCGGTGGAGTACATGTTGACTTCGACCTGGCCGACTCGCTCGGTTTGCATGTAGCCCGGGGTGTAGACGACGGGATAGAGGGTGTTGTAGTAGCCATAAAAAGTTCCGTAATAGGCGACAGGAGTGTAGACAGTGCCAGGGACATAAGTAGTCGTGGTGTCGTGTTTGGTCACGCGCGCCACGACAATAGCGTCAAAGTGCTGTTCCTTGACGAGTTCCCGCATATCCTTCATGTCGATAGGGGTCGCATCAGGCCGCATTATAAATTCGTAACTCGGATAAGCTTTCGCTCCGGGCCGGGAAATTGCCGCCACCAGTTGATCCTCGAACTCCATGCGGTTGGCCGCCCTTCCGTTCAGAGCCAGCACAAGAATCTTTTTGAACTGTCCACCGGAGTAGCCGGGATTCTTCCAACTCATCTCCAGTTTCGGGCCAGCAACCGCAAACATGGCCAGGCAGGCTAAGGCAGCAGTGAATATTGCGATTTTCGTTTTCAAACCAGTTCCTCCCTATCGCTGACTTCATCCTACTGCAATGTCCGGCACAGGGAATCGACCTGCCGGCCGAATGGTTCGAGGGTTCGGCCCCTGAACATTCAAGAAGATTCGCCGGGAAGATGGCCGGAGGTGAAAAAAAGTCCGCTCAATTTTTCCTTACCCAAGATGTCGCGCAACTCTGTGAACGCAAAGAAGGGAACCAAAAGGACGGCGAGAATCGCCGTCATCGCAAGTATCCCATTCAATGTGCCGCCTCCGACCTCCGCGATACTCTCGCCCGCCGACTTTCCGTTGTATAGACCAATGCCAACTTCCTCGAGAATCTTGAAGACTCCCAAAATGATGGCAAAGGCGACAGACTTGAAAATAGTCGCGTAAATCAAAGGCTTTTCCTTGAAATTTTCCGCGAAATGAAGCTCCCGGGCCACCAGCATGACTTTGCCGAGGGCCAGCGCGTTAATGAGAGCTTCTCCGTGGGCGACGAGGGAGAACCGTTCGGACAAAAGGACCGCCCGGTATAGGACGAACAGGCTGAAGACCAGCCAGAGATAGCAGGAGATCGCAAGATACTCTTTGAGTCCCTGGTAAGCCTTCTGCTTGAGAGTGCGGTTTGGCTCGCCCATGATGTCATCTCCAATTCCAGCACGCCCCAAGTCGGGGTCCTCAGCATTGCAAGAGTGAAGGCACCCCACCGTGTATTTGGCTTTCGTACAGGACCTTTGGATGTCTCTCGCTTGCTGCGGACGGAGTCTACCCTAGTGCTGGTCCTGCACCAGCGGAATCAGCGACGCCACCTGCAGGTCGATCAGCGCGCTTATCCGGCGCTCCATCTGGAAGAAAGTGGCCGTCTTTGTCCCCGGCAGAACCTTGTTGATGATCGGCACGTACTTGATGCGCAGTTGCGTCGCGGCTTCATCCAGCGCCAGAGAGCGGTTGAGCAGACTCTGCGCTTGTGCGTCCGTCAGCGAGCCGAAGCCTGCTGCGTATTCCTTGATCAAAGCAAGTTTCTGATCCCCGAGTGTGGTCATTTCCGCGCTGAACTGGTCGTACACCGGCCAGAACTTCGTGGATTCGGCGTCCGTCAGCGTCAAATTAGCCGCAATCAACTGCTTTTTCTTTGACCGAAGGTCCTGGCGCAACAGCTTCACGTCCTGCTCGCTCACCGTCTGACTATCCTTGCTTGCAGCGGCTTGCGGGTGCGCCGCTGGCACCGTTAAAAAGCACACGCATCCCAAAACGAATACCACCATCATTTTATTTTTCATTCAGACTCTCCTTGATTTTCACAAAGTTTCTTCCCGGTGGAGCGACCTGCCTCCGGCTAATCTCTGCTGGCGCCCTGCAATTCCTTGTTCGAAGGGATTCCCCCAACTCCACATCACTGGACGGCAATTCACGTCCTAAAGGTGCTGATAGCTGGCGTTCTGGGTGGCAATATTCAGCTGCTTGCTTACCCCATTCATGATTACGTTGCTGACATGATTGGTGCCATCGGGCAGGCGGTTGAACTCCACGGTCAAGGTCATGGCATCCTTGGGATCGTCCATGTACGAAGCGATCTCCAGACTGAGTAATTGTTTCTGTGCCTTGTCGAAAATCAGTGTCATGGAGTCCTGGGGCTTCACATAATTGTGGAAGACCAGTTTAATTTGGGCAGGCGGAAGGCCTCCACCGGGGATAATGCTGATGTTTCCCTGCGCATACGCCTGCTGGATCATCTCTTTGTCCGGCGGAACATATTGCTGAGCCAAAGCTTTCATCTGCTCGGCGTATTCTTTGTACTCTTCCTTTTTCTTCTCCACGATGTGCTTTTTTAGCCTGCCTCCGGAGGGAGGTTCCGCGGGTGGATCCAAGGAAGTTTTCTGAGGCTTGCCGTCGGGGCCCAGGCGCACCTGGAAATGTTCCTGCTTCTTGAGTTCGCCCTTCAGGCTAATGTTGACCTGCTCGACCCAGGTGTATTGGGCGAGGGACATCTTGTTTTTCGCCATCGACTCCTTGAGTTCCGCGACCCGTTCTTGGAGTTCTGGACCTTGGGCCTTGGCGGGAGAATGGAAGATGGCTCCCCCCGAAGCGACAAGCAGTGGCAGACACAGGATTCGAAACACGTGCGTTGCATTGATTTTCATCAGCGTCCTCCCGGGATGTTTTCAAGCTCCGACCGCGACTAACTGGCTTTGGGCGGAAAATTCTTCATCAGCTTCTGCATGGCCTTGTCGAGATTCTTCTGCTTCTTGCCCTCATTGGCGCTGGGATCAAGTGTTTTGGAAACGCGCCCCGTCCAAACAAGCTGCTTGCCGGCGGGATCGTACATGTCTAAAACGAGAGTGCCGGTGCTGATGGTGGATTGTTGTGCCGAGGCCATCCCGCCGCCCCACCGCATGCCACCCGTACCGTAGGCGTTCCATTGTTTTTCCTGCGTGATGGAGATCTGGTAGCCGATAAGAAGGTCGGCTTTTTCGCCATCCGTTTTAGTGAGGCCTTTGGTGGCCAACTGAGAATCGATGGACTGCTTGATCTGCGCATCGACAATCTGGTTGGGCACCACCGCGCCATCAATGGGAACCCACTTATAGGTGTGGTATTTGCTGAAGTCTGCCCCGGGCATGGAGTTGGTGGATACGTCCTGCGCCGGGGTTAAGGCGCAAGCCAGCATTGCCAACGCAAGACCCGCGCCAAGCTTGATCATCACTTTCCGAATTTCTTCCAACATTGCTTTTCTCCTTTTCATACCTGTCTCACGAAAGCCCAATGGATGCCGTCTCTCAGTTGCAATGGCAGTGAGTCGCCTCAGGCAGGACGCACGTAAGCATCATTTGGCCCCACCGCTTGAGACACAACGGAAGCCCAAATGATTTGTTCCCGTGCTCACCTCGCCCTTGCCCCGAGTCCCGACCATATAACGAGAACAGTACTGATCCGTGCAAAGGAAGGAACCGCCGCGATGCACTTTTTTCCTCTCGTTGGGTTCCGAGGGGTCGAGCGGAGTTTCCGGGCCCCTTGGATTGCGCGCCACTCCGCCCAGCTTGGCGAGTTGAGCGTAATAATCGGGGCGGTACCAGTCAGAAGTCCATTGCCAAATGTTCCCGGCCATGTCGTAAAGCCCGTATCCGTTGGGCGCGAATTTGCCGACAGGCGAAATTCCAATGAATCCGTCAGCGCCGGAATCCTGATCGGGGAAATGCCCCTGGAAGGTGTTGGCCATCCACTTTCCGTCGGGTTTGAATTTCTCTCCCCAAACGTACGGTTTTCCCGCCCGCCCCCCGCGTGCCGCGAATTCCCATTCCGCCTCAGTGGGCAGACGCTTGTGAGCCCACTTCGCATAGGCTTGCGCGTCAGCGTAGGCCACCTGGACGACTGGATAGACTTCTTTTCCTTTGACTGAACTATTCGGGCCGGAGGGGTGTCGCCAGTTCGCTCCCTTTACGTAACTCCACCATTGGAAGTGATCGTTCAAGGGGACCTCATGATCAGGAGGGGAAAAGACCACTGCTCCGGCGACAAGATTTTCGGGCGGTGCGCCGGGGAATTCCGCCTGTGTGGGAGTTTTCTCGGCAATGGTTACGTAGCGAGTTGCTTTCACGAACTCCGAGAACTGAGCATTTGTTACGTCAGTCTTGTCCATGAAAAAACCGTCGACGTAAACTCTATGGATGGGCCGCGAATCTGTGGTGGCGCTCATCCCCACCATGTCCATGTCGGGAGGATCGGCTGCGCCCATCGAAAACTCTCCTCCGGATATCCACACCATCCCGGGTGGCGTAGGCGCAGGGGCCGGCTGAGTGTTCGGCACGGTCGGTGCGAACGCGGCACCGGGATTTGCGGGTGGGTTGGAACTGGCGCGCACAGAGGAGGCCAGTGCATGAAAAGCAATCGCGCAAAGGATGGCGGCGGCCAGCCAGAAAAACGCCAAGAAATAAAACTTCCCAAACGCCGCAGGATCGCCCCGCCAGACTGGATTATCTGCGTCTTTTTCGAAGTGGTTTTTCTCTTTCAATTTGATCGCTATACCTCGTATGCGATTCTTTGGATTGGACGGCCCAACGGTTGCTCAATCTGGCTGTTGGCCGAACAAAGCCGGGCGGCTGGGGAACTCATTGAGACTGGCTCGACTCACTCTCGCAAGTAATTGTCAAAAGTGACATCCAGCTTGAGATGAGAGAACCATGCCGGCTGAGCCATCATCAGAATTTGGACAAATGGCCGCGCCCAGAACACTGCGTCAGTGCTAATGCTTGAGCACCAAGGGAGGCCCGCTGATGCGCTTCGCCTTCAGGTTTACGGTAACCTCGACGCGGTCAGCGATTGTCACGAAGGGGATTCCTTTATTCATCCCGTATTCCTTGCGGTCGAACGCCATTTTCCCTTTAATTTCACCTTCCCCTGCCGCTCTCGCCGCCGCCACGTCTGAAAGCGTAAACGTCAGGGTCTCGGGTTTTGACACTCCCCGTACCGTAAATGTCCCCGGGAGTTCAAAGGTGCCGGGTCCGGTCTGCACGATCTTGTCGGAGTGAAACGTGATGTAGGGATCCTCCTTGACGTTGAAGAAGTCTTTGCCCTTCAACTTGCCGTCCTTCATGCCGCTTCCGGTAGTTACGGAGTCCGCCTGAATCTTGATATCCATCACGCCAGTCGACACATCCGTGGACGGAAACGTCAACGATGCGTCCCATTTCTCGAATTTACCCTCCAGGGCCACAGACGCCTTCACGGAGAAGTCGATCTTGCTCTCTTCCGGCGTAACCTTGAATACGGGGGCCTGCCCCAGAGTGAACGACGGAAGCACGGCGCATGCTAAGAGACCGAAGAAAGCGAATCTCATGGGATTCCTCCTGAGCAGAAAAACCTGTCGACTTTTACGCGACGATGCTTTCATTTGTCCCGACCCGTTACCATTGTCAGAAATGACAGGCTAGTGAGCGGCCAGAGGCGTTGCAGGCCGTCAGGTTATTGAATAGGCTTCGAGGTGAACTCAGATTCAACGCAACTAATCCTGCTCTCTTCCAACCCCTGGGATCATAACCATTGCGCACAGTGCTCTTGTCGCTTGGCCTTTAATCGGAGTTGGTCGGCACATTGCGGTCGTCACAAAGAATTTATTGGACATCGCCGCAAGTTTAATATATGCAACTACGTAGGTGGGTGGAACCTCGGCCGATGACATTCGCATCGAGTAACCACCTGACCTATGTTTGCTAGGGATTCTCTACCGCCTGTGGAGTATCTCTATGGCCTCTTAGTCAAGTCGGTTAGCCCAAAAACCCGGCCACTTTAGTTGTCTTAATTGTCGGAGTGTCTCTGAGTCGAGCTTGCATGACCGTTCGATGTTTGTTTGCTGCCTTAGCCCCGGAGGCGAGTCATGGAGAGCAAAAATAGCGGGTCCCTCTGGAACACTGGAAATCTGAGTTTGCGATTCCAGACAGTGCTCCTATCGTGCCTGCTGGCCGGGGCATGTTATGCGGCCGCACGACTTGGCGGAATCTTGATTATTACCAAGCCCCAGGCGCTCTGGCCCCTTTGGCCTGGGTGCGCGCTCCTTGTTGCCGTTCTGCTGATATCACCGCGGAGAATCTGGCCGTTCCTTCTTCCAGCGGGCCTGGCAGGGTTTCTTGTCTATGACTTGCAAGCCGGCGTGTCGTACCCCGCCATTGCTTGGCTCATTCTTGCCGATATTATCGAGATTCTGGTGGTTGCCTGGGGTCTCAACTATTGCCTGAATGGCGTGCCCCGCTTGAACAGCCTGAAAGCCCTTGCCAAGTATTCCTTTTTTGCGCTGCTCCTGGGGCCGCTCGTTGTATCGCTCATCGGCCTCCAAGGTATGAATGGAGACCATTGGATTAGCTGGAGAATGAGTTTTCTCTCCGAAGGATTGGCGTTTCTAACTATAACGCCCGCCATTCTTGGTTGGGTCGGCGAAGCCCGAGCAAAGGTACCCACCCCTCGTAGCCGTTATCTGGAAGCAATCGTGTTGTTCGCGGCCATCTTTTCGTTGAGCTATTTCATGTTCGTCGGTCGGGAGAAAAGCCTTCCCCCGTCACTTCTCTATTCGCTCGTGCCATTTCTGCTCTGGTCTGCATTGCGTTTCGGTACCGCGGGCGCCGGCACCTCGGCTTCCATCGTTGCCTTGTTGTCCATTTGGGGTGAGGTCCACGGCCTCGGCCCATTCAACAAATCAGACCCGATCCGCAATGTGCAGTTGCTCCAGCTATTTTTGCTGTTCACTGCGGCGCCCTTCATGGTTCTCGCGGTCCTTGTAGAAGAGCATGAGCAAGACGCTTTGGTACTTCGCGAAAGTGAAAAACGCTTCCGGCTGCTGGCGGACAGTTCTCCTTCGTTGATCTGGATGTCCGGTACAGACAAGCTTTGTACTTTTTTCAATCAGGGTTGGCTGAAATTCACGGGCCGGCCCCTGGAACAAGAGCTGGGAGAAGGCTGGCTCTCGGGCGTGCATCCGGACGACCAGGACCACTGCCGGCGACTCTACTCGGCGTCGTTTAACGCTCGCGTCGACTTCGAAATGGAATACCGTCTGCGGCGCTTCGATGGAGAGTTCCGCTGGCTGCTTGATATTGGCGTGCCGAGATTTGAATCTGATGGTACCTTCCTTGGATATGTTGGTTCGTGCATCGACATTACGGACCGCAAGACCTCCGAGGAATCCCTGCACGCGCTGACTGGCCGCCTGATTACCGCCCAGGAAGAAGAGCGCGCGCGCATCGCCCGGGAACTTCATGACGACTTCAGCCAGCGCCTGGCGCTGCTTGGCATCGGGCTTGGACAACTCTGGAAGAAATTGTCACCGAACGAAGTCGAGCAGCGTGAAAACGTACTGGAGATGTTGCGGGGAACCAAGGAAATGTCCTCGGACCTTCACACCCTCTCTCACCAGCTCCACTCCAGCAAATTGGAGCACGTGGGGTTGGTACCGGCTCTCCATGGCCTGTGCAGGGAAATCAGCGAGAAGTACAAGATCGAAATTCATTTCAGCGAAAGCGAGGGTCCGATTGACGTACCTAAGGACGTGGCGTTGTGCATGTTTCGAGTGGCCCAGGAATCGCTGGGTAACGTCGCCAAGCACAGCGGCTCCAGGGAAGCGCAGGTTCAATTCAGCACCAACGCCATTGGCATCAGCCTTCGCATTTCCGATCGAGGCAAGGGTTTTGACCCGGCCACTAAAAATCCTGCCGCCGGAATCGGATTGATCGGGATGACCGAGAGACTTCGGCTCGTCGGAGGCAGGCTTCTGGTGACTTCGGAATCCGGTCGCGGAACAGAAATTTTGGCTGAGGCACCGGTTGCTCTCCCTGTGGCTGAGGTAAAGGTAAAAACACATGCCGCCGGAAGATAGAACCTCGCGTCGCCCCCGCGTACTTCTGGCCGATGATCATCAAATGCTGCTGGATGCCCTGAAGCGGGTCGTGGAACCCCGTTGCGAGGTTGTCGGCATGGTGAGCGATGGACGGGCGCTTTTGACAGCGGCTGCCAAGTTGCAACCGGACATTGTCGTGCTGGACATCGCCATGCCCCAGCTGAATGGCCTGGACGCAGCCCGGCACCTCAAGCCGGCTTTACCGAAACTGAAACTCATTTTCATGACCATGAACGAGGATCCCGACCTAGTCGGCGAAGCATTTCGCGCAGGTGCTTCGGCGTTCCTGCTGAAGCAGGCGGCAGCCTTCGAGCTGATGGTGGCAATTGAAAAGGTGCTGAAGGGCGGTTCCTATGTGACGCCCAGCGCTGCGGAAGGTCAGGCCGCCATCTCCCTGCGCGATCCCAAAGCCCGGGCGCACATGACTGAACCCACGCCCCGGCAAAGGGAGGTTATTCAACTCCTTGCGGAAGGGCGTTCCATGAAAGAAGTGGCCTCCATCCTGCAAATCACGAAACGCACGGTTGCCGCTCATAAGTACGCCGTAATGGACCTTTTGCAACTCAAGACCAATGCCGATTTGGTACAGTACGCCATCAAACACAGAATTATCTCTATCTAGATTCCTTCCCACCACCATTCCTCCCGCATTGTAATTATTGCCAATAGGCAACCGCCAGAATTGCGGGCAACTTGGTCAGCAGAGTCCTGCTGCAAGGTGAAGTAAATCGGCTCCAGGCGGGAGATCACACTACACGCGGAACTTGTTCTTAATATTCGGTACATCACTTAGAACTGATATACAGCTCGGGGGTGAGCTCGCATGAGGCTCAGCCGCGTGGTATTGGCCGATGATCTTGCGCAGGTGTTGAGCGCAGTCGCTGCCCTGTTGAAAGAGAAATTCGAAATAGTCGCCATGGTGACCGATGGGCAGGCAGCCCTTGACGCAACGCTTGCCCTTTCGCCCGATCTCGTCGTCCTGGATATCTCGATGCCGGGTATGAGCGGAATCGAAGTCGCCAGGGAACTCAAGAAGCGTGGAAACAAAGCAAAGATCGTTTTTCTCACCGTGCACCAGGACTCGGACATTCTGACCACTTGTTTTGCGGCGGGGGGACTTGGTTACGTCGTGAAAGTGCTCATGGAGACTGACTTGGTCCCGGCGATGTACGAAGCGCTGGCGGATTGTCCGTTTGTCTCGCGTTTTTCGTCTGCGCCGAACACTCTCGACGGCTTCTAGCGAGTCACTGCAATATCTCCTTTGAGGAACCGCGACTCTCCAAGAGCCGGATCTTTGATCTCGCAAAGTCCGCTAGCATGTCACTTTTGCCAATTACGCTTTGTCGTCGTGCGGAGCAGCATGCATCCATCAGTGAATTTGCATCTTGTATTTAAGGCGAAGAATCGGCCGAATCGTTTCTCCGGCAGATGATAAAGGGGATCGCGTTTTATGAAGTGGACCGCACGAGCAAAGCTTGTTTTGGCAGTACTCTTCAGCATTCTGTGCTTGGCTGTGGCCCCCACCACTTCTGCGCAGCAGCAGAAGAAGCCGAACATCGTCGTCATCATGTCGGATGATGTTGGCATTTGGAATATCAGCGCTTACCACCGCGGGATGATGGGTGGACGCACGCCTAATATCGACCGCATTGCCGCAGAAGGCGCGCTGTTCACCGACTATTACGCGCAGCAATCTTGTACGGCGGGGCGAGCCGCATTCATCACCGGTCAGACGCCGTTTCGGACGGGCTTGTTAATGGTGGGCTTGCCGGGAGCCAAGCAAGGCCTTCAGGACAAAGACCCGACGATCGCGGAGTTGCTTAAACCCTATGGTTACGCCACGGCACAGATCGGCAAAAACCATCTGGGCGACCGCAACGAATACCTGCCGACGGTCCATGGCTTCGACGAGTTCTACGGAATGCTTTATCACCTGAACGCCATGGAGGAGCCGTATCAGTACGATTACCCCAAGCTGGCCAATTTCAAAGAACGTTTTGGCCCACGCAACCTGATCTCTACGACGGCGGCTACTGTGGATGATCCGGCCACGGACCCGCGCTGGGGCAGGGTCGGCAAACAGGTGATTAAGGACGAAGGCCCGCTGCCTCCGCATCCCAATATGGATCCAAAAGCAACGACCAACATGGAAGACATCGACACCGAACTCGTCCGGCGTTCCACCGATTTCATTGATCGCTCCGTGAAGGCCGGCAAGCCGTTCTTCCTCTGGCACAACTCCACGCGCATGCATGTCTGGACGCATCTCTCCCCTAAATGGGAAAACAAGAGCGGCTACGGTCTTTACGCTGACGGAATGATGGAACTGGACTGGGAGGTCGGCGAACTGCTCAAAAAGTTGGACGACCTGGGCATCGTCAATAACACCATCGTGCTGTTCACCAGCGACAACGGGGCTGAAATCTTTACCTGGCCGGATGGCGGCAATCACCCGTTCCGCGGCGAAAAGGGCGTTACTTACGAAGGCGGATTCCGCGTGCCCATGATCGCGAAGTGGCCCGGCGTCATCAAGCCCGGCATCGTTGTCAACGACATCATGGCCATGGAGGACTGGTTGCCGACTCTGGTTGCAGCTGCCGGTGATCCCGACATAAAAGACAAGCTCCTCAAGGGCGTGAAGGTGGGAGACAAGACGTTTAAGACTCATCTGGACGGTTATAACTTTATGCCGTACTTCAAAGGCGAAGTCCCCGCGGGGCCGCGTCACGAATTTTTCTACTTCGGTAACACCGCGGACCTGATGGCCATGCGATATGACGATTGGAAGGTGAGTTTCAAAACCATCAAAGGCAATCTGTTTACCGGCGAAGCAGAGAGCACCCAGGCTCCAATCGTGACCAACCTGCGCATGGATCCATGGGAACGCTACCAGGATGAGTCGATGAATTACGGCAAATGGTGGGGCGAGAAGTTGTGGACGATGGTGCCCGCGACCGTAATCGTGAGCCAGTTCCTGCAGACGTTCGAGGCATTCCCGCCCAGCCAGAAGAGCGGGGGTCTAACTGTCAGCCAATTCCTTGACGCTGTCGCCAGAGGCGCCCAAGCCGGTGGCCACTAACGAGATGAGATCCCGTCGATGAATCTCGTGGTCAGGTGTGGGGACTAGAACTGGTGGAGTAAGAACCATCTGGATGGTTACAACCAGATGGCCGCCATCACCGGCAAGGGCCCATCCGTGCGCCATGAAATTTTCTACCTGGGTGAAAGCACAGTCGGTGCCCATCTTTTTGCGCGATGTCCGTTTTTTCCATGACTTCAGAATGCCTGCGGTAAACGGTTGCGTGGAACAGGATGTTGGCGAGGCCACGCTCTTTCTTCGTTCATCAACCATGTCACTTTTGACAATTCCGGTTGGTACCCCGCATGGCAAGAATCATCGCGCACAAAAGAAAGGAAGTTCCCATGGGCTCTTACCACAAGGCTGCAAGGGTAGGTCTAGTGACTTTCGCGTTGGCCGCTTTGCTTTTCTCCCCCTGCGCCGGCGCCCAGGCGCAACCGGACATGAATACGCCCGCGCCACAAACCAAGGAGGTGGAAGCGAGCACGAATGACGGGTGGCATTTCGCCTTTACCCCGTATATCTGGTTCGCGGGTATGCACGGATCCGTGGGAGCGCTCGGCCATGAATCCAGCGTGCACGCAAGTTTCGGTGACATCGCCAGCTATCTCAACATCGGCGCGATGGGCAGTTTCGAAGCGCGCTATAACCGTGTGGTGATGCCCGTCGACTTCATATGGATGAAACTGTCCGACGAAAAAGGAATTCCTATTACCGATAAGGTGGACTCCGTCAAAACGACAGTCAGGGAAACCTTGCTTACGCCCAAAATCGGCTACCGCATCGCCGATGGCAAAAAAGTAAAAGTGGATGCCCTTTTCGGAGTTCGTTACTGGCACCTGAGCAATGAACTGAGGGCCTTCACGCAAGGCGCGCAAATAGGCAACTCAGTTTCTCGCTCGGCAAACTGGGCGGATGCCGTTGCCGGGGCGCGGATTGAACTTGCCCTTTCACCAAAGGCTTTTGCAGTTATCGGCGGTGATGCGGGCGGAGGGTCCGCGAGGTCCGACTGGCAGGTTGGGGGAGCTCTCGGTTACAGGATCAAGCCAAAGTGGGTTCTGCTGGCGGGATATAGGTACCTGAGCATTAATTACCGTCCGAGCGGCGCCGACCAATTCATCTACAACGTGAACATGCCTGGCTTGGCGTTGGGTGTGACCTACAACATCAAGTAACAGGGGCCGACGCTTTACCAGGTGCGGGGTACGAGCCACATCGAAAAGCCAGCATTTCCGATGAAGCAACATTTCAAGAAAATGTGGGGATGGACGCTCCTCGCCTGCCTCACAGGCTTGCCTGCGCATTCCCAAGACGCGCAATTTCTGCCAGAAATCGATGCCCACCTGACACTGAATTCCACTCTTCGCGCGTATCTTCAGGCCAAGGATGACCGGGATGGCGGCGATCCGACGCAATTTACATTTGGCCCCAGCCTTCAGCTCTACCTGAAGCCCTTGATCAAACTCAAGAAAGTCAAAGCTTTCGATCTGGACGATTCGAAGTCAAGATTGCTGGTCCTCGAAATCGGCTACCGCTATATCACCGCACCGGGTGCTCCTTCGGAAAACCGCATGCAAGTCGCGGTGACTTCAAACTTCCCTTTGAAAGCGGGATTTTCCCTCTCCGACCGGAATCGCGCGGATCTGGATTGGAAGAGCGGAATTTTCACCTGGCGGTATCGGAACAAATTAACACTCGACCGTACTTTTGCGATCCGTTCCTATCACTTCATTCCGTATTTCGCCGCCGAGCCGTTTTACGAGAGTCAGTACAGCAAGTGGAGCACCACGTCACTCTATGCGGGCAGTTTGTTCCCCGTAGGCAAGCACGTTCAATTCAATACCTACTATGAGCATGACAACAACACCGGCAAACACCCGAACCGGCAAGTGAATTCGGTCGGATTGGTTCTGAACCTCTACTTTTCTCTGGAGAAGAAATGAACGGGAAGCTGTTCTCAGAGACTGCGCAACAGGCTGGTACTTTTGACAATTACTTCCCAGCATTGCCGATGCCAACATCGGCCGGACTTAGAGTTAGCAGCTCTCAAACGATGGGGGCGAACGCGGAATCCGGAAACCTGCGATTCACGCCAAAAAAAGGGAGATGGAGATGGGCAATAGAACGAAAGTTCTCCTAGCAGTTGCGATCTTCCTGGTTGCCCTTGCGGCGCCAGCGCGCGCCAACGACGATCTTGCCTTGCGACTCAAGTGAACGCCGGAGCGTATTTGCTGGCAGACCAAGGCGCCACCAAATCTGCCGCCTTCGTTATGACTGGCCGAACTGCTTTGCGATGCCAGGCCGCTGTCGGCAAACGAACAACGGGGCGTTGCTTCGTGGGTAGAGGCAGCAGGCGGAGATGTTTCTCTCGCGCGCGTGCGCGACAAGGAGTCAGTTATGCGCCACACCAAACTTTGGGTCGGATGTCTCGGTTTTATTTTGGCGGCCTGCTCGTGTGCTTGGGCGCAGGATCCCGGTTGGCCCCGAAAGCACGTTAACTCGGGAGGCTCAGTCATCGTCTACCAGCCCCAGGTGGACGACTGGCAGAATTTTACCGATATCAAGTGGCGCCAGGCCTTTCAGCTTACTCCCACAGGTGGTAAGGAAATCGTGGGTGCCGCGGAATTCGAAGGCACTACCAATGTCAACACCGACACACACACGGTGATTATCTACGGAATGCAAGTTCTGAACGCTTATTTCCCGTCGGAGGATCCGGCGAGTTCGGCGCAACTTACGCAACTCCTGAGATCCTTCCTTCCCCCGACGTTCACGATCGGTCTGGAACGCGTCGTGGCCTACCTGCCAAAGCCGCAATCGGTCCAAACAGTGAACCTGAAAAATGATCCTCCGTTTATCTTTGTCAGCTACACTCCCGCAATTCTGCTCGGCGTGGATGGCGAGCCCGTCCTCGCGGAAATTCCGAAGACCGAACTGAAGTTTGTCGTCAACACCATGTGGCCGTTGTTTTTTGACAAAAATAATTCCCAGTACTACCTGTTGCTGAATAATATCTGGCTCACTGCGGGTGATTTGCACGGGCCGTGGTCGAGGGCCATGAAACTGTCCAAAGCATTCGAGAAGGTACCCGACTCCGGCAAATTCGCAGACGTGGCGAAGGCGGTTCCTCCTCCGCAGGTTGCCAATGCCATTATTCCGCAAGTCTTTTACAGCCAGTTTCCCGCCGAAGTAATTTTGTTCGAAGGGCGGCCGACGTACACCGCGATTCCGGGGACGCAACTGGTCTATGCCGACAACACCGATTCTCCCCTCTTTGTTTATGGCGCCACCCAAACCTACTACTACCTGGCGGCGGGTCGCTGGTTTAGCTCGCAAAGCCTGACCGGGCCGTGGACATTTGCATCGCTGAGCCTGCCGCCGGACTTTGCCAATATTCCTCTCTCAAACCCAGCGAGCGCTATCCTCGCTTCCGTACCCGGTACTTCCCAGGCAAAGGACGCGGTGCTGATCGCGCAGATTCCCACGGTCATGGAACTGAATCCCGGCACCGCGGCGGCCCAGGCAAAAGTAGACTATACCGGAAGCCCGCAATTCGCACCGATTGAGGGCACAACCCTGCAGTACGCAACAAATACCCCGGACAAAGTGATTCAGGTGGGCAACGTCTTCTATCTTTGCCTGCAGGGCGTTTGGTTCATGTCCACCACACCGCAGGGGCCGTGGACTACCGCGAGTTCCGTGCCCCAGGTGATTTATACGATTCCGCCGAGTTCGCCTGTTTACAACGTGACGTATGTTACCCAGGTCACGACTCCGAGCGGCAGCGTCCAATCGAGTTACACGGCAGGATATCTCGGTGCGTTCGTCATGGGCGCGGCCGTCGGAGCCATCGTGGCCAACGGCAGCGGTTATTACTATCCCCCCTACATTGGTTACCCCGCCTATGGCTATCCCGTTTACCATCCCTACCCCACGTGCTACGGCGCTTACGGCACTTCCTACTATCACACTTCGACAGGAGCCTACGGCGTATCGCAGACGGCTTACGGAGCGTACGGTTCCGCGACCCGCACGGCGTCCTACAATCCCTACACCGGAACATCCACGCGAACCGCGTCCACATCCACGGCGTATGGCAAGCAGACCGTCGGCCAAGCGTACAACCCGTATACCGGATCGTATGGCGCAACACATCAAGGATCGAGTCCCACCGCGCAATGGGGAAGTTCCTACGTCTCACAAGGAAACAAATCCGCCACGACACAACATTATTCGACGGCGCAAGGAACTGTAGCGTCCGGGCAGACTTCCGCGGGCGGCAAAATTGCGGGCACGAGCTCAGCTTACGGGAACACGGCTGTCGGCAAGTCATCCAACGGCGATTTGTACGCCGGCCACGACGGAAATGTTTACAAGAACACCGGCTCCGGCTGGCAGCAGTCCAACGGCAGTGGCGGCTGGAGCAGTGTGAACACAACCCAGAACCAACAGAAAGCCCAGCAAAACGCGCAAAGTTATGAACAGCAGCACCCCAACAGCCAAGCCACGGCTCAGCAGGACAAATCGAACTATCAACAACAGCATCCAAGCAGCCAAGCCAGCTCCCAGCAGCATGAACAGAGCATGAATCAAAGCCGTTCCTCCTACGGCGGATCCACTGAAAATCTCGACTCAGAAAGACAAAACCGGCAGAGCGGTTCCGCCCAGAGCCAACACTACGAAAGCGGGAATCGCAGTTCGGGCGGATACGGCGGCGGTGGCCGAAGCTGGGGCGGCGGTGGAGGTGGAGGCAGACGTAGATAACAAGGCGTTGCTTACGGGCTGAAGTTTTTGAAACAGTTGACACCCTGAAACGGCCCAGGTTTCGCAACAGCGAGCTGGAAATTTCAGGCGAACAGGTACTGCGATCATGGAAAATCCAAAGCGTTTGTGACCGTAACAAGCAATCTGCATTGCGTAATGTCTAGGGCGAGGCAAGAGGAGCGGGAGCATTCATGGGTCCGGAAACTCTCTCGAATTGGGGCATGGATTGGGCTTGGGGTCTTCCTTTAATCGTACTGACTGTTGTCTTCCATGCTTTTGGCCTCGGGTTCATCAACAAGAGGATAGCTTTCATGCTCGGAGGCTCGGGCTGGCTTCGAAATCAGTCGACCGTCGCAATCTTTGTCATGGGTGGAACCGCCCTTTGGGCCACACTCTTGCACGGTTTTGAGTGCGCTCTTTGGGCCGGTGCTTTTCGATTTCTAGCGGCATTACCGGACAACCGGACGGCCATGCTCTATTCCCTGAGTGCCATGACCAGTTACGGACACGAAAATTTCGAACTGGCACGGGATTGGCAACTGATGGGCGCACTGGAAGCATTGAACGGCTGGATCTTGTTTGGCCTCACCGCCGCTTTCCTTTTCACCATCATGCAAAAAGCGTGGTCGAGCACCTGATACCGGACAATGGCCCTCATCTCGTTTCTCGCCGCGGGAAAACGCGACCCAACCACTAGTTCGGATCACCCGCGTGATTCTGCACCTATCCACAATGGCGTTACTCGAAGTGGAATTTCCCCTCGCCGGGAAACCGAAAGGCAAACATCCCGGCGGGAAAAGGGTTTGGTATGAAAACTGGAATGGCCGTCCTGTGCTGGTCTCTTTTTCTTGCCGTGCCTCTTTCTTCGCGCGAAAAGAATGACGTCATCATCATGAAGAACGGCGACCGCATCACCTGCGAGATTAAGAGCCTCGCCTCCGATACCCTCTACATCAAGGTCGACTACATCCTCGATACTTTATCCGTGGAATGGATCAAGGTCGATCATGTCGAAAGCAAGCAACTGTTCATCGTCAAAACACAAGATGGCATCGTCTACTCCGGCACACTCTCCACGCCTGAGTCTTCCGGCGAACGCCCAGTCAAACTCCAAATTCTGGAGCCTCCCGATACCAAAGTCGAGATCGACAAGACTCGGATCATCGATTTGGAACAAACCTCCGATACAATCTGGCAGCGTTTCAACGGCGATATCGGACTCGGTGTCATTTACAGCAAGGGCAATCAGTCCACGCAATACAATTTCAGTTCTTCCCTTAACTACCCCCGCGAGCGCTGGTCGGCCGGCGTCGCCTATAATTCAACATTGTCCTCAAGTACCGGCAGATCGCCCGCCACGCGCAACGAGCTCAACCTGAACGTGGAACGTCTGCTGCGCTGGAACAATTGGTTCTACACGGGGCTCGCGGATTTTCTGCAGAGCTCGGAGCAGGGAATCCAACTCCAGAGCGGTATTGGAGGCGGCGTCGGGCGCTACCTGGTGAACGATAATCGTTCCATGGTCTCGCTATATGGCGGACTAGTCTGGCAGCGCATTAATTACCAGCAGACGATCGTGCCCTCCCTGACCCAGAATGCCGCGTCCGCCCTGATCGGCAGCGAAGTCCGGATCTTCCGTTTCAACAAAACCAATCTTTCCGTCAGCGCGACCCTGCTTCCCGCCCTTACGGAATCCAGCCGTGTCCATTTCAACCTCAATACCTCTTATTACATCAAGCTGTGGAGCAATCTCACCTGGAACATCTCCTTCTATGGGAACTGGGATAATCGCCCCCCGCCGAACTTTTCCGGCAGCGATTACGGCACCAGCTCCGGCGTAGCCTGGAAATTTGGTAATCGCTGATCATCGCCCTGCAACCTCGACAATTAGTTCTGACAATAGTGAAGCCCGCGGCGACACCGTCCCCGAGTTCCTGATTTCGCCGGGACTTTCGCTCAAAGCCACTTACGGCGAAAGGCTGGGTCGGGACAACGCTGTTTCGGCCGGCAGCACGCCGACCGGGCGCAACCAGGATCGGCCGGTGGAAGCCCGCTCAGAACTATAGCTAGTTAGATAAGAGTGGATGCCAATACCAGCCAGCCTCGAAGCTTTCTTGATTGTTAGTTTTGCCAATGGTTAGGGATCTGGCGAACGAACAGGATGGTTCTGAATGGATGGAAATACTGCTCATGAAATGAGTTCCGGGTAGCCGACATGAGGCTATCGAGGAACGTCGGGCAACAGTAGCACCAGCCCCGCCACCCGAAGCGCAAGTTCTCTCAGTGAGGAAATATGAAGCTAACCCAGAGTTGCATGTCACTTCTGACGTCATTCTTGTTGTTGATTGCAACTTCCGGCCTGGAAGCTTGCGGCGTCAAAGATCAGGCCGCTGCCCCCGTGGTTCAGCAGCAGTCCGCGAACCCACCCGTCCAGGATGCTGGCACGCAGCAGGCACCGGCCGCGGCCGGAGGTCAAGCCGCACAAGCAGATCAGGGACAGCCGCCCGCCCAGCTGCCGGAAGTCAACTTGACGGCCGATGGGCTGGATGAACTGCTCGCACCGGTCGCGCTCTATCCCGATCCCGTGTTGGCGGTGATGCTGCAGGCCGCGGTTGATCCACAGGAAGTGATGGACGGCGGAAACTGGCTGGTGTTGGACCAGAATCAAAATTTGAAAGAGGCGGCCCTCGACCAGGCTTCGAGCAAAGCTGGATTTACACCAGTGATGCAAGCTCTGTTGCACTATCCCACGGTGATCGATTTAATGTGCCAGCAGTTTGATTGGACCAAGCAGCTGGGCGCGGCGTATCAGGGGAATCCAAAAGCGGTGCTCGAGTCAGTGCAGAGGTTACGCGCGCAGGCTGTGGATAACGGTGCGCTAAAAAGCTCGCCACAGATGTCTGTCCAAGTGAAGCAGGACCAGGGCAGGGAAGTCGTCGAGTTGAAGCCGACTGACCCGAAAGTTGTCTATGTGCCTCAGTACGATCCTGCGCGGGTCTATTCGACAACCACCACGACAACTACTCCCAACGGAACAACCACCACGACGACAACGAATGCTCCGGCCAGCTATAGCGGCAACTCCACAACGGTTGTTCAACAGCAGAGCTCCGGCGTGAGTACGGAAAGCGCGGTGCTGATTGGGCTCTTGTCATTCGGAGCGGGGATCGCTGTGGGCAAGGCGATCAACAGCAACAATTACTACTACCCGGCGTGGGGATATGGGGGCGTGTGGTATGGTCCGAGACCCTATTATCCTCCGCCGTACCACCCGATTTACTATCCTGGGTATCGCGGCGGCTACTACAACCGCCCGGTCCACTACGGCAACACGAACATCTACATCAATAACAATAACTATTACAACCGCTTCAACAACAACAACAATCTGAATCCCAATTACAAGCCAAGACCTGTGCCCTATAACAATAATCCGAATGGTGCCTATGCGAAGAGCATGGGGAATACGCCGGGCGGAAGCAAAGGCGTAAACTATCGCCCGAACCCTGCTACAAGCACCGGGAACGGCCAGGGAAATTATCAGGGAAACCGGCCGGCAAACAACACGGCGGCGAATCCCCGGCCGGCTACAGGCAACGTTCAGAATCGCCCCGGCGGCGCGAATGCGGGGAACAACCCAAGCCCGACGCAACGGCCAAGCGCTGGTGATAGCTCGAACAATTGGAAAGGACAGAGTACGTATCAAGGCAATAAAGGTCCAAATACCGCGGGCAACCCCCAGAGTCGGCCCTCCACTCTCCCCAGCAACGCCAATGGCGGAGCGAACAATCGAGCGAGCATCGGAAATGCACCGACAAGGAATGCATCCAGCGACCGTGGATACGGGCAACCGGGAACAACACGGCCATCCACAACCAACACGCCCGCCGCGCGGCCTTCCACGGGGAGCGCTTCCACCACGTCGAGACCGACTACACAGGCACAGCGGCCGTCTCAGCCGACGGCTGGGCAGGGGAACCGAACGCCTCCGTCCTCAGGCGGCGGAGCTTTTGGCGGAGTCAGCAGTCCAAACACCGATAAAGCCGCAAGCAATCGCGGCAAAGCCAGCATGGGCGCAAATTCCAAGCCCACCGGCAACGCCAACCGGAAGAGGTAAGCGATGAACGGGATGATTTCCAGAGGTGGTGGAATGCATATGCGAACGAAAATCTTTCTTACGATCGTTATCCTCACTTCCATGTCGATTGCGGCCCTGGCCAAGGCTGCTGAGCAAAAGACTTTTGCCACGCCGGAAGAGGCCGTTCAAGCTCTTGTTAAGGCCTCGGCCGACGGCAACCAGGAGGAAATGCTCGCGGTATTTGGCGATGAAGGGAAGGAGCTTGTCTATTCGGGCGACACGGTTCAGGACATGGCGCGCATGCGGGGTTTTGTGAAGGCGTATAACACCAAACACGCCATCGTGACACAGGATGAAAATACTCGAATCCTGCAAGTGGGCGCGAGCGACTGGCCGATGCCGATCCCACTGGTGAACGACGGCGGCAAGTGGAGATTTGACACCGAAGCCGGCATACAGGAACTGCTCTTCCGCCGCATCGGCCGCAACGAGTTGGGAGCGATTGCGGCGTGCCGGGGCTATATCGACGCACAAAAGGATTACGCTGCGGTTGGCCACGATGGATTGCCCGCGGGAATTTACGCGGCAAGATTGATGAGTGACTCCGGCAAGCAAAATGGACTGTATTGGGAAAGCAAAGACGAGGAACCGGCAAGCCCCGCGGGACCATTCCTGGCGAAGGCCAATAGCGAAGGCTATGGAACGGCGGCGGGGAGGAAAGACGCCGAGCCTTATCACGGCTATTTTTATCGTACCCTGACGGCGCAGGGAGCGGCGGCGAAAGGCGGGGCGAAAAATTATCTGACGGACGGAAAACTCACCGGGGGAGTGGCACTGGTGGCGTATCCCGCACAGTACAAGGTGAGCGGGGTCATGACCTTCATCATCAATCAGAAAGGTATTGTTTATCAGAAGGATCTGGGGGAAAAAACATCTGAGCTGGCGGGAGCAATCACGGAGTACAACCCAGACAGCACTTGGAAGAGAGTCGTCAACTAGGCAGGAATCGCAGGCTTCCGTGGGTTGCATGTCACGTCCCGCCGATTCGTTTGCGGGCACAATTTCGAGCAATCTCCCCAGCAGGCTGCAGTCCCCTGTTCTTTTTGACAATACCCACCCCTTTGCCTTGAAAGCAGAATGCGGACGGTCATCGTCGGCTCGCGCACGCGAATGGGACTCTATGGCGTGGTGGGGTGAACATGATTGCTCGTGGAGTTCATGACTTTCCAGGAGATCCATAGATGAGAAGGCAATTTTCTCGCATCGTTGTTGTCGCTGCCTGCTTATTCGTGTGCATGTCGCTTGTCGGCGTCGCCCAGGATAAAACTTCTCCAGAGGCCTACTCCGGTGTCGCCATCGGCACTGGCGGGAGCGTCGGAGGCAAGACAATCCAGTTTGATTTTCGGATCTCGCAGTTCACCACCGATGAAGAAGTCCAGAATTTCGCCCAGCTTGTCAAAGACAAAGGGACCGACGCACTCCGTCGGGCACTGGAAAAAGAAGATAAGGGCCGCATCAACGCGGTGGGCTCCACGGGCAATCAGATCGCTGTCGCGCGCAAACGTCAGCATGGGACAGACACTATCATCACCATCGTCACGGCGCGCACCATGCCCTTCGTAGAGCTGTACAACAATGGGCGCACCACCGACTACCCGTTCGGTTTTCTTCAGGTGACGCTCAACGCCAAAGGCGAAGGCACCGGACAGATCATGGCTGCGGCCAAAATCCGCTTCGACAAGAAGAAAGGGCACTACGAAATCGAGAGCTTCGGCAACCAGTACATCAAAGCCACCAATGTTCGCCCATGGAAATGATCTCCGGCCGCCCATCCTTTCGGCGATGTTTCCGCCGCCACTCTCGCGGTCAATAGCCGGACTTTGCAGTTCGCCGGCGGCGACCTCCTCATGCCGGTCACCGACGGATTCTTCGAGTGGGCCAATTCCGCCGAGGAACTTTTGGGCAACGAACGTCTGCAGCACAGCGTGCGAGGCACTCGCGATAAATCCGCGGCGGAGATCATCTCCATTCTCTACAAGGATGTGATTCAGTTTGCGGGCGGAACTTCACAGAAAGATGACCTGACGGCGATCGTGATCAAGCGAATCCAAGCCGATCATCGTCGAGCCGGCATAAATAAGGGACACGACCCCGATGGAAAACTCTTCTCCAACCACAACGCAAAGGCGATTTCTTGCCCACCCGAGGTCAATGCTCGAGGGCTTCATCCACAGTGAGACTTCCGGGTCAATCCTGCTCTTCGGGGCCACCGTCGTGGCCCTCGTTTGGGCGAATTCGCCCTGGAGCGCATCCTACTTCGCGCTTTGGAAACTTCCGCTGAAAATTGGCCTCCGCCCTCTTTTCGCGATGGACCTGCATCACTGGATTGATGACGGCCTCATGGCTGTTTTTTTCCTGGTAGTTGGCCTTGAGATCAAACGCGAGATCGTGAAGGGTGAACTGTCATCCTTTCGCCAAGCGGCACTTCCCATCGTGGCAGCACTCGGTGGCATGGTCCTCCCGGCGCTTCTCTATTCCGCGTTGAATCGCTCCGGCACAGGAATGCACGGCTGGGGCATCCCGATGGCCACGGATATCGGCTTTGCACTCGGTGTTCTCGCGTTGCTTGGCAAACGTATCCCATCCAGTTTGCGCGTCTTCATGTTGGCTTTGGCCATCGTGGACGATGTCGGGGCAATTCTCGTGATTGCATTTTTTTATACCCCTCAAATCTCTCTGCCCGCGTTAGCCCTGGCTGGCGGCATTTTGATACTTCTTGTAGCGGCCGCAATCCGCCGCGCTCCTCTATCGGTTTTTCTGGTTGTGGGCTTTTTTTTCTGGGCCGCGATTCTGAGTTCTGGAGTCCATGCAACGATTGCCGGCGTCATTCTGGGGCTAGTCGTACCCATCAGCACAAAATTACGTCCGCAGGACCTGGCTGGCAATGCGGAACCTCTGCTGGAGGACTTCCGGACCCAGTTACTGGCCGGGGACAAATCGTCGGCGGAGGCAACACTCACGCAACTGGACCAGCTTCTCGCTGACACCGACTCGATTGGAGAACGCCTGGAAAGGAGCGTTCACCCATGGGTCTCTTTTCTTGTTCTACCGCTCTTTGCGTTGGCGAGTGCAGGAGTCGCTTTGTCCACCGAGCAACTCCGTTTGGCGATCACCAGCCCGATTGCCATTGGGATCGTTGTAGGCCTAATCGTTGGGAAAACGATCGGAATAACTTCATTTTCGTTTCTGGCAGTGAAGTCAGGAATTGCTGGGATGACAGACGATTTAACGTGGTCCGGGATTTTGGGAGTTGGCCTTCTCTCAGGATTGGGATTTACCGTGGCCCTGTTTATCAGTGGCCTTTCCTTCGACGACGAGTCTATCGTCGCCACGGCAAAGGTTGCGGTTCTGGTCGCCTCCTTAGCAGCCGGATCGTTTGGTTACCTTTATTTTCGGTTTACTCACAAGGAGCGCAATGGTTCGATTTAACGGGACACATAATTACCGTCACGTGGCGCGACTCGAGTCGGCCACAAACGCTTCGAGGCGCCCAATAGACTGTTACTTTTGACAATGGCAATCCGCGCCTACCGGTCGTAGTTTTCCCGTGATTAGAGATTCGTTTTGTCTCGCCTCATGAGGCACCCGATTACAACTGGTTTTTTTGTTTGACGGCAAGAAAGAAGGAGACAAGCAGACAAACCATGCATTGGACAGGGAAGATAAACCTCGCCTTGGTAACTGTTGCCACACTCTTCGGTTTCGCTGGAGCACCTTCGGCAAGCCAGTTTCAACCTACGACAAGTAATAGAGAAGCTGTCAGCAGGAGCCGCCAGCGGCAACAACTGAGCGATAACTGCAGCCAGTGGCCGATTGGTCGGTTCCACGAATCACGGCGGCGAGGCGCACATTCTAAGAGCCAGGAGGAAGGCTATGAGAAGAACACCATCTGAATCAGGGGATAGACTAGCTGTGGACCGCCGCAGATTTTTCGGCACGGCTCTCGGCGCCTGCGCCATCAGCCCAATTGGCTCTTGGTCTACGCAACTTGCGGCCAGCATGAGTGGGTCGCTGACAAAAGAGCAACGTGACAGCATGACTCCGTCGCAGGTTATTGACGAATTGAAAAAGGGGAATGAGCGATTTCGCGCAGGCAAGATGGCTCCCCGGGATTATTTAGCTGAGAAACGCGCAAGTGCCGCCGGCCAGTATCCCGCGGCTGTAATCCTGGGATGCGTCGACTCGCGTGTGCCCGCGGAAATCATTTTCGACGCCGGGATCGGCGACACGTTCAATGGGCGCGTGGCCGGCAACGTGGTCAACGACGACCTGCTCGGGAGCATGGAGTTTGCATGTGCTGCTTCGGGAGCAAAACTGGTCCTAGTCCTGGGTCACACGGCTTGTGGAGCAATAAAAGGCGCAATCGACGACGTGGTTTTAGGCAATCTCACGGGATTGCTGGCGAAAATCAAACCAGCCATTCCGGCAACTAAGTTTGAAGGAGAACAGTCCAGCAAGAATCCCGCTTACGTCGACGCTGTGGCCCGAACCAATGTCAAATTGGCAATCGAAAACATTCGGCGGCGAAGTTCAGTATTGGCGGACCTGGAGAAGAAGGGCTCGATCCAGATCACCGGTGCGATGTACAACCTCGCGAATGGCATCGTGGACTTCGTAAGTTAGCTGATTGTGGATGATCGCAAAATCACTTGCTCGTTGGGAGAAAGCAACATGAGAAACAGACGAATGCTCCGGGCCTTCCTTGGCACTGTGTGTGTCTTTGCATTTACCGGACAAATTCTGAATTCACAACAGAAGGCGCCTTCGAGCTCCGCCGAAGTGCACGTAGTCATTACAGACATGGCCGTCCAGAGTGATAGCGAACTCCCGCGCCTACGGGAGGGTGAGGTAAAGGTAAAGCAGGGCAAGACGTTTCTCCAGGTCACGCAGTTGGTTCCTGCACAGGGAGACAACGCGGCGCTTCAGTTGATGATCCTGATCGACGACACGCTCAACCCGGTCATCGGAGGCAACCTCAATGACCTCAAGGAATTCATCAAGGCACAACCGCCTTCGACCGTGATCGGCATCGGTTACATGTCCAACGCGGGCGTCAACGTCGTACAGAATTTCACCCCGGATCACGATCTCGCCGTCAAAGCTGTGCGCTTGCCGCGAGGCCTCCTTTCCACCATGGATAGCCCCTACCTGTCGCTCATTAGCTTGGTGAAGGGTTGGACGCAGCAAACCGTACGGCGTGAGGTACTGATGGTCAGTGATGGAATTGACCGGCTACGTGGCGAAACTCCAACGCCTTCTCGTCTTGGTCCTAATTTTGGCAGCGTCTATCACAGCATGCCGACCCTCAGCGCGGACGCTACTTCGGCGAGCGAAATCAGCCAGCGCTACAACGTCATTGTTCACTCGTTGTACGCAGTTGGAGTCGGACGGGCTGGCCGAAGCTCCTGGGATCTGCAAATGGGACTATCCGGACTTTCTAAAATCGCAGATGAGACTGGTGGTGAATGTTATTCGCTTGGCACTTCCAATCCTGTCAGCTTCAAACCTTACTTGGAACGGCTTCAACGGACTCTCGACAATCAGTACTACCTCGTGTTCCTCGCTATTCCGAAGAAAAACGCGGGTCTGCAACGCGTGAATATTTTGACGGAAATTTCCAACTCCGAGATCGCAGCACCCAATAACGTCTGGGTAGGTGCAGCCAAGTGATTTCTCTTTAGGAATCTTCTGAACCAGTTTATTTATGGGCGAACACACTCGAAAGGATGAAAAGACATGAAATTTCTGAATCGTGTATTCATGGCGGCGTTTTTTATTTTGGCGCTAATCACGGCCCCCGCTGGCGAGGCTCAAACGAAAACTCAAACCGTTAAAAGCAAGACTCCGGCGCCTCCTCAGAGCGATGAGCAGAAGAATATGCAAGCTTACATTGACCTTCTTCGCAGGGATGTGCGGCAAGAGAAGGCCGTAATCATGGGATCGGTGATGATATTGAGCGCACAAGATGCGACGAAATTCTGGCCAATTTACAGCGAGTACGACGCTCAGCTGACTAAATTGAATGACCAGCGGGTGGAAAATATCAAGGAATATGCGCGGACCTACCAGCAGATGACGGACGAAAAAGCGGACGAACTGATTCAGAAATCGCTTGTGTATCAAAAGCAACGCGCCGAACTGCTTGTGCAAACCTATGACAAGGTCAAACAAGCCTTGGGGGCAACTACCGCCGCGCGTTTCGCCCAGGTAGAACACCAGTTGCTCTTGATCATCGATCTGCAAATTGATTCGTCCCTGCCTCTTGTCGGGGAAGGTTCATAAATTTCAGGAAACCGGAGGATACACCGATGCGGAAGGCATTCATTTGGGCAGTAGCTCTATTTTGGGGAACGGGAATGTTTTGTCCGATTCCCGGAGAAGGCGCGAGGTTGGAGGGGCTTTCTTGGAAACAGCCCGCAGCTGATCCCCCCGCTCAAAATAAGAAGAAAATTACGGTTCCAGCGGGAACACGAATCCTGATTCGAATGGTCGATTCGATCGACTCGTCGAAGCAAAAAACAGGCTACCGCTTCACCGCTACCCTTGAGACCAACCTGCAAGTCGAAGACACCGTAGTCGCGCCCCGCGGTGCGACGTTGTACGGGCGTCTCGCCGCAGCTTCCTCTGCCGGAAAAATGTCCGGAAGCTCTGAACTTACCTTGGAACTGACCGACATCCTCATCAATGGGACTGCTTATCCCCTCCTGACAAGCACCTATGAGGTGAAGGGCAAAGGTGAAGGTGGGAATACGGCGAAAAAAGTCGTCGGCGGTGCCGGATTGGGCGCGCTCATCGGTGGGTTAGCCGGAGGAGGAAAGGGAGCGGGAATCGGCGCACTTGCCGGTGCAGGAGCTGGTACCGCAGTAGCCGCCTCTAAAAAGGGGCAACAACTCCAAATTCCCAGCGAATCCTTACTCGAATTTCGCCTTCAGCAGCCGGTGTCTTTGCCCGTTGCCGGCTAGTCAGGCCCAATCGCACGATGCGTGTACGAAGAGAAAGGTTATTCTTCACAGAGAGGAAATGTGAATGCACAGGTCTGGCCATCCTGAAATTCACTGCACATCCGATTGGCGGATCGCTTGCATACGCCATTCAGCTGACCTGCGAACCTCGCGAGGCAAGTTCATATGAACGATCCATGGAGATCCCCGTTTCTTGTTTTCCCTCTTTCATTTGTTGCGATGTGGCTCTCGGTCTGGATTGGTGTCTTATTGCGCAAGCGCCATCAAGACATGGACAAAGACGTCGGCCACGATTTTGAACTTATTACGGCTTCCACGCTGACACTTCTCGGCCTCATTATTGGCTTCACCTTTTCGATGGCCATCAACCGTTACGATCAGCGCAAGAATTATGAGGAAGCGGAGGCCAATTCAATCGGGACGGAATACGTCCGGGCAGATCTTCTGTCGGCGTCCGACGCGGCAAGAGTGCGAAAACTGCTGAAAGATTATCTCGACCAGCGCATTTTGTTCTATCAAACCCGTGATGCTCGCGACCTTCAACAGATCAATGCGCGTACGGCCAATCTGCAAGCCGAATTATGGTCTGCCGTCCAGGTTCCGGCTACGGCCCAGCAAACTCCCGTTCTCGCCTTGACCCTTTCCGGTATGAACGATGTGCTGAACTCGCAGGGATATACACAAGCCGCCTGGTGGAACCGAATACCCATTGGGGCCTGGGGCCTGATGGCAGCGGTCGCCATCTGCGCTTGCCTCTTGGTCGGTTATACGGCTCACCGCGCGCTGGAGGGGCATATCCGGTTGCTGATTCTGCCGATTATTCTAACTATTGCGTTCTTTCTCATTGCGGATATTGACGCCCCGCGCCGAGGCGCCATACTGGTACTCCCGCAAAATCTGCTGAGTCTCGCGCAATCCCTGCCAGGCCGCTGATGAAAGGTCCACCCCTCTCCACTTGGGCCCCCGGGCCGGGGCCGGGAAGTCCGCATTACAGGTCAGATCGTTTTGATGCCGTTCCGCACGCGCATTCGCCAGGGCAGACTCCCCAGCCCGGGAGAAATCGTATGTTACTTTTGACAGTTGCGGGCGATATCCTCTGGGGGCATCCTTGGCGGGCTGAGCAAAGGGAGTAGCTTGCTCCGCGAAAGATTTGCTTCGTGCTTTGCAACGGCTGTCCACTGCAGATACCGTGAGTATTTGGCTTTGCCGTTCCATAAGCAATTGGAATCTGTGGCTTTCGGGAGAAGATAAAATGAACATTCCCAGATGGATTCGGTTCTGCGCGTTCAGCACCCTGGCCGTTGCCGGAAGCCTTGCGAATGCACAAAACAAGAAGGAAATTCCCGCGGCGGATGTGGTCAGCAAGTCGATTAAGGCCGTCGGATACGAGGTTGGTGGCGGTTCGACCAAGGTGATATTTCTCGGCACCAGCGCCGCGCCCCAGGCTAGCGGTGAAGCCAAAGTGGAGGCCAAGACGGGTGGGACCAGCATAGAACTCAAGGTGACCTCGATGCCCCAGCCCACCACGTTAGGCGCAGAGTTCCTGACCTATGTCCTCTGGACTGTCACACCAGACGGCACCACTAACAACATTGCCGAGATCCCCATCGATAAAGAGGGAAATGGCAAGCTTTCTACGCGAGCACAGTCGCAAACCTTTGCGATGATCATTACGGCCGAACCGTACTTTGCCGTGCAACTCCCCAGCGAAGTCGTGGTCCTGGAGAACGACACTAAGAAGAACACCAAGGGCAAGATCTATCCGGATAATGACTACAAGCTGATGAAGCGAACCCAATATTCCAAACTCGGAAATCCCTTGGCTCTGACCCCGGACCTGAAGAAGATACCCCTGGATATCTACGAAGCGCGCAACGCCGTTGACATCGCTAAATCTCAAAAAGCTGAGCAGTATGCACCGGAAATCTTCAGTAAGGCGGCGAGCAGCTTGCAAATGGCGGAGAATTCACTGGCCTCAAAGGCTGATAAATCCCAGATCATTACCAACGCGCGTCAGACGATCCAGTTCGCGGAAGATGCCCGCGCACTTTCTGCAGAACGCCAGGAAGCCGAACGAATTCAGAACGAGAAGAATGCAGCGGCTGCCGCTGCTGCTGCAAAGGCCAAAGCCGAAGCCGACGCTGCCGCTGCGACTGAAGCAAGGCGGCAAGCGGAACTCACCGCGGCTCGGGAAGCACAAATGAAGGCGGAATCTGCAGCGCAATCCGCGCAGCAGAAAGCGGCCGCGGAAATCGCGGCACAACAGGCAGCGGCAAAGGCTGCAGCGGAACAAGCTGCTTTGCAAGCCAAGGAACAGGCGGCAAGGGAAGAGGCGGCACGCGCTCAGGCCGCCACGGCTGCCTTGCGCGCTAAACTCCTACAGCAGCTTAACGAAGTCTTGCAAACGACGGACACCACACGCGGGCTGGTTGTGAATATGGCGGATGTCCTATTTCAAACCGGCAAATACGCTTTGAGCCAGGACGCGCAGCTTAAGCTGGCGAAACTTTCCGGCATCATTCAGGCCCATCCTGGCCTCAATCTGGCTATCGAAGGCCACACCGACACGACCGGTGCAGCGGACTTCAACATGAAGTTGTCGCAGCAGCGCGCCGATACCGTCCGGGAGTTTCTGATCGCGCAGGGACTCTCTCCCGACACGATTACGGCAAAAGGGATGGGCGAGGACAACCCCGTTGCAGATAACAGCACGGCGGCCGGACGCAAGCAGAACCGCCGCGTTGAAATCATCGTCTCCGGCGAAGTGATCGGCGCAAAACTCGGCAAATAACCTGCGGCATCCTTTCTTAGAACGATCGCATTCAATTTGCCTTCCGCATATTCCCCTCCCAAGGCGCGGCTGTGGCAAGAATGTAGTCCGCGAACGAGCAATCGGACAGTTGTCCTTAGTGTCGTTGAGTTGAAGCCGCATGGACTTCCTGCAACAACCTGGAATATTCGGGCTCAGAGCGCAACAGGTCAAATGCCGGGTCGCTCTCCACGAACATCATCCACCCCTCATGCCGTTTCATCGCCATCTGAAGGAATTTCAGCGCTTCCGCCTTGTCGCCAGCAAAATTCATGCAGCGTGCGGCATCGACCATGCTTCCCGTGTATGTCGTGCCGGAAGAAGTGGAGAGGGCATGTAGCGACGCCGCGTATCCCTCTTTCTCATAGGTCAGCAGAATTCTCTTCTCATTTTCCGGCGTAGAAATTACGTGAACGATCGTCTTGAGTTGCTCCCACGCACGAGGAAAGTCTTCCGTCACCGAATAGGTCCACCACAGTTTGTAATGCGCCGTCAGGAAATTGGGATTGTCGTGGGCAACCGATTGCAGTTCCTGAATCGCAAGTGGATATTGTCGCCCCATGTAGTGCACCCAGCCCAGATTGGTGCGCAGGATCAGCGCCCTGGGATCCAGCGCCAAGGCTAGGCGCATCTCTTTTTCGGCATTCTCGATTCGTCCGCTGGTCATCAACACCATTGCGTACCAGTGGTGCGCGTCCACGTTACTGGGCTCCAGTTGGATGGCCTGGAGCAGTTCCGTTTCCGCTCCCGCGGAATCCCACTCGTAGAACCATTTGTTGAATCCCACCGCCGCATGCGCGTCAGCCAAATTAGGATCGGCCTCAACCGCCTGCAGAGCTGCTGCTTTGCCTTGTCCATGCGCTTGGTTCGTTCCTATCCAGTTATATTGCCCCATCAAATTGTATGTGACCGCCAGTTCAGCATAGGCGCGCGCATAGTGCGGATCTTCGGAAATCGCGGACACAAAACTCTGGAGTGCGTTCTCAAACCCTTCCTTCGATCGCAGCGAAAGATAGTACCGGCCCTGCAAATACGCGTCGTGAGCTGCCGCGTTTGTTGGGACGTACTCCGGCTTCCTTCCCGTCAGCAATTTAAGCGATAGCGTCTGGGCAACGGAATCCGTCAGGTTGCTTTCAAACTTCAGTATCTGGCCGGAGTCTCCGTCGTACGTATCCGCCCATATGTGAATTTGATCCTCGCAACGAATCAATTGCGCCGTCACCCGGAGTCGCTCTCCCTCGGATTGGACGCTTCCTTCCAGGGCGTACCGCACTCCCAACTCCCCGCAGATCTGCTTCACCGTCTCGTGAGACAACTTGTAGGACATCGCCGAAGTGCGTGCGATCACGTGCAATTGCCCTCCCTGGGTTCGCGCCAGGCTGGTAATCATTTCCTCGGTGACGCCATCGGAAAGATATTCTTTCGTTGAGTCGCCCGTAAGATTTGTGAACGGCAGCACCGCAATCGATACAGCGGAATCGCGCCCCCCGTTCCAGAATTTCCTGTACCCGAAGTAGCCGCCCGTCGCCAATAAGGCAATCAAAGCGCTCGCTGCCGCAACGATTTTCCAGTTCGGTGGCTTTGACGCCGTCCGGCTTGTGGATGAGTTCTCTGGGCGGCCCGGCGAAGAACTTGCTGCTGCCCCTGAAATGGCGACAGGAGACCCTGTTTTTTCCTCGGCCGACTCTCCGCGCGAGGCGGCAGGTGTGCCAGGGATAGCAGACACCCCAATGGGAGAAGTTGGCCCAGCCCTGATAACTCCGCCCAGCTTCTCCACCGCTACCAGGAAGCGGTAGCCGCGTCGGGGGATGGTCTCGATGTATCGGGGAGTTTCCGCGCTGTCGGAAAGTGCGTCGCGAAGCTTGCTGACGGCGGTGTTCAGCCCGGTCTCGAAATCGACAAAGGTGTCTTCGGGCCACAGACGTTTCTTAAGTTCCTCGCGGGTGACGAGCTGGCCTTGCCGTTCGGCCAAAAGTGCCAACACCCGCAAGGGTTTTTCCTGCAGCCGGATCAGGGAGCCGTTCTTGCGTACTTCGCCCGCTGTCAGGTCCACAAGGTAAGGACCGAACTTGAGCATTGGCGAGCTGGGTGCCTGCTCCATGAAGTTCCTTCAAAGGAAACCCCGGGGACTGGCAGAGTGTAGCATGGAACCAGTACTTGCAAGCCCAGTCAGTGAAACGGGACTAACCTTCTTATTATCAAATGGCTGGCCGATAAGACTTACTACACAACTAAATTTTCCTCCGTACATTGACCTTCCTTGCCGCTCCGCGCACACTCCCGCACGTTGTCCTCGAACTCGGCTACCCATGAAACGGTCTTCGCCCATCCGCAATGAAACGGAGTTTCAACAGTGGCTCGCCCGGGTGTTGCAAGCCGAGCGCGAACGGCTCCGCAAGAAAGCAGCGGCACGCGAATCTCTGAAGCACATGAATTTTGAAGTGGCAAAGGAAAAATGCAACCAAGGAGACACGGCATCATGATGATCAACGGTAGACAGGAAATGCTTGCACACTTGGCCCGGCGGGGTTTGGTGGTCGCCCTTCTCGCCATGGCGCTGATTTGCGCTACTTCTGGTCGTGCACAGTCGAGCGTGACAGCTGCGTCGGCTCAAGATGCGAAGCCTACAGCGGCACCCACTGTGCCTGCACAAAAGCCGGCAGCTGTCGCGAAGCCAGCAGCGGTTCATGTGCAGACAGTATCACCAGAGGAAAAGTCTCCCGCGAAAGGCACTCGAGAAGGAATCATGGTACATGGCCACTGGACCATTGACGTCAAAAATCCTGATGGAACGGTTGCGTCTCACTCGGATTTTGAGAACACCCTTGATGGCAACGAAGGTTCGGATCTCCTAACTGGGGTGTTATCGGGAGAGTATATTCCGCTCGGTTTCACCATCACCCTCCTCAACTTTTCCAATGGCACGAGCACCGGACTCTGCGGAAATACTGGTGCATGTCTTCTGGCTGACAGCCGGGACCCCCAAGCTATATGTACTGGTGGAACTCCGGGAAGGCCCACGCCGCCTGGTTCTCCTTGCGGGGGCCTCCTAACTTATGTTCCAAATAAAGGTGGGACACTAAACAACGCCGCCGGTTACACACTTAGTGGTACGATTCCCAACCTCTCAAACGGCGGCACGATAACCGAAGTTTTTTCTGGCTTACACGCCTGCATCCTGCCAAGTGCTATCGTGCAATTTCCAGCTATCGGTGTCGCATTGGGAACGATCGGAAACGCTACGACCTCGACCGCTCTCGACCAAACGATAACTGCTGGAAATTCATGCGGCGTACCAACTAACAATCAGAGTCCTGATGGCTCCGGCTTTTTTAATCTTACAGCCAGATTTGTAACGTTACCCGCGGTAACCGCTGGCCAGTCCGTCGCGGTTACCGTGGTCATTACTTTCTCCGGCAGCTAGGCAGAAACTCGTTAGCCTCGAGCGGTTGTTGCTTGCTCCCTGCAAATCCATTGACTGACAGAAGGAAAGAGTCCGTCAAGACAAGGTGCCTTTTAACCGACGGCGGCGAACCACTACCAGAGGGCTGAGTTTATGACAGGAAAATTCACGACGGACAAGGCGTCCGATCTTTGCCGGCTCGGTTGCAGCGGACTGATACTGGCCTTCGCGTGCTTGTTTGGCGGAGCGGTGATGGCGCAAGGTCCGGCGCCAACGCTTATCCAGGCGCCCCAAGTCTATAGCGGCGGCGCCAACGCTCTATTCTCGATTTCCAATGCCGTCGCGATGGGTGACTTCAAGGGAAACGGTTTGCTGGATTTTGCCGTCGTGGAGTATGCACCCCTCTTGCCTGACAGTTCGCAGGTACAGATCTTCCTCGGCAACCAAGACGGAAGTTTCACCGCAGGCAACATCTACACGATCGGCACCATTTCCGGCCAGCCATTCGCCACTAATCATACGATCGGCGTGGGCCATTTCAACGGACCAGGCAGGCCATTGGGGATTGCCGTTGCGGTCAATCAGGCTCCAGGGTGCGCTTCGGGGGGCGTGGTGTTGCTCTACGGCAATGGCGACGGAACGTTTCAACCGCCAACCTGCTTGGCTAACCCCACCGGCGTAACTTCTGTTGCCGTGGCTGATTTCAACAACGATGGTTTCGACGACATCGCCGTTGGCAACGCTAGCGGCGCCACCGCCGGTACCATCACCGTGTACCTTAACGCCGCCAGCGTGAATTCGACCACCAACCAGAGCGGTTTTTCCAACTATGGAAGCTACTCGGTGAAGCCACTGTTCCTGGGCGCCCCCATACTCTACGGAACGATCGTGGCGGGAAATCTTCCGGGGCAAACTGCCACCAGTCTTGCGCTCCTCGCCAGCACAGGTCCTTTTGCCCAGTATGTCGGCGTCATCGAAACAGATTCAGCACTCGAACAAAATGGCAAGCCGGTGGGCCTGACGTTCCTCCCATCCGTAGCAGTGGCCGCGCCCATAAACTTTTCGGATATTGCCTTGGCGGACGTTTTAGGAAACGGCAGTGGATCCCTGGTGGGTATCGGGGCGCAAGGTTTGCAATACGCGCCTGCGGGTGGCGTCGCCATCGGCATCGCAACACCCTTCGTGGGTACTTTTGCCAGGTTATCGTCTAGCCCCAGCGGACTCGCGCTTGCCTCGGCTGACTTTGACGGCAATGGGATTCCCGACTTCGCCTTCCTGGATACCAATCAAAATTTGAATATCAGCCTGAATCCTGGCTCGACGACAAGTTCCCAAATCGGACCCTTTGGGCCCGCTGGACAAGGTGTAACTGCCGGTTTCTCGACCGGATTGGGGAAATGGGTGTTGGTGGACGCCGGCGTTTTTGTGCAACTCAACCCGTTGTTCGCGCAAATAGACGAAACCAGATCGGTGGCGGTTTATCTGGTGGATCCCACAACTGGCCAGCCCACGCTCGCTCCGCTCTACTCGCAATCTCCGTTCCTAACTACGGGCACGCAAAGAGCCTTCGCGGTGGCTGATTTCAATGGTGTGGGCGCTCCGGACGTAGCGGCGCTCGGGCAAAATGAATCAACTTTCGCTGCCACCGTTTCTATTTTTCAGAATGCCTACAAGACAGCGACTCCACCGGGATATGCGAAGCCACCCACGGTCATCGATCTGGGTACTCTCTCGGGCCAAGGTGGCGGTTCGATCGGCTCTGGAGCATCGGCTGGTTACGCGTTAGTCGCGGGCAGTTTCCGATTCTTCGACCCAGACATTGTGCTTGTGACTTCGCAGGGCATCACTCTCCTGGAGAATCAGGGAGCCAACACCACAAGCCCATTCAATTTCACCCTGGCCCCCAACTGTCAGGGATATTTTGGGGCCCCGCCGAACAACTGCTACCTCGGCGGCGATCCTCACTTTCCCGGCCTCGGCTTTTCCCCTAACAGCCCGCGTCCACCGATTCTTGCCGTGGATGTAAATGGCGATGGCTATCAGGATGTCGTGGTCGCCTTCCCCGAAAACTGCAATGCGAGCACCAAGTCTGCCATCTACGTCTTCCTCTCCAATCATGACGGAACTTTTCAAACGCCCATTTATATTCAATCGCCGGTGGTGAATCCCGTCGGACTGGCGGCTGGCAATCTGTTCGGCCTCGGGTTTCAGGATTTGGTGGTCGTCAATGGCGGAGAGATGTGCTCCGGCACCCAGACGATTACCGGGCCGCAGGTCTCCGTAGGCGCCGCGTTGCTGCAGAACCTTGGCGGCAAAAGCTTCGGCCCTACGCTGAACTTCGGCCCTGTGAACAATATTTTTCCGCAGCCTTCCGACGTAGTCGCACCAAACATTTCCGCTGTAGCCGTGGCGGATATGAACGGCGACGGCCATCCCGATGTCGTCATTTCCGCCTCCGATGGCCTCCACGTCCTGATCAACGCTGGGGGAACGTTCACCGATCGCGGTGCTGTACCCCTGTACGGCACCCTGCTGGGTTTCCAGGACATCATCACCAATACGGCGCAAATAGACATTGCCGATCTCAACAAAGACGGCACGCTGGATGTTGCGGCAGCGATCGACGGGATCGTGTACATCTTTCCCGGCGATGGCAAGGGAGGATTAACAACTCCGGTGCAGGCCTTCGCTTCTGGGCCGAACTCAAACCAGATGCGAGCTATCGACGTGAACGGCGATGGCACTGCAGACGTGCTCGTGAACAATTCTCTGGGGTTCTCGGTTTTGCTGAACGGCTCATCTGTTAGCTCGGGAAATCCTGTCGCTCAGTACGAGCTCTCCCCGACCTTGAACTTCGGAGGGATCGCGCGTGGCGCGCCAACAACGCAACAGCTGATTCTCGAAAACACTGGCGGGGTCGATCTCCAGTTGGGCAACCTTGCTTTAAACAACAACGCGGGGAACCAGTATTCCTTCGCCTTCTCTCAGTGTAGCAGTGGCGTATTTAACAGCGGCTCCTTGGGCCAACATATTTCTATTCCCACGGGGGACAGCTGTACGTTCAATGTCACGTTTACGCCAAACGCCATCGGAACCGCTGACGCGCAATTGCTTATCTACGACAACGCGCCCACCAGCAATGCCCCGAATGTTGCGGGCACAGGCGCCGGATCATACGTGCAGACCATTAGTCTGAACGGCGCAGGTATTGCCTCGCAGGCGAATGTGTCCATCAATTTCGCCAGTTCTCCCGCACTGCTAGCCGTCGGAATTCCTTTCACGTACACGATCACTATTGCAAACAGCCCACCCGGCAGCCCCGCCACCAATCTAACATTTGCCCATCAACTGGAGTCCACCCTTCAGCTCCTGAGCGTTACCACGACCGGTACAGGTTGCACTGGAACACCGACGCTCGGCACCCTGGTGACCTGCAACATTGGGACTTTACCTTCAGGCTCCTCAGCTACCATTACCCTCACGGTTACTCCGACCGTGGCGGGTGCGTTGGCCAATCCATTCAGTCTGTCTTACGATGAAACCGCCAATCCCATCATTGCCTTTTACAATCTCAACATTCTCAGTTCGCTTACGGTCAACCTTGGCACCATCACGGAAAACATTATGGTGAGTGATGCACCAACGTTCACCGACATTCCGGTCAGCGAACCGATCACCGTAAGCGATCAGGTGTTCATCACGCCGCTACTGAGCACCTTCGCGCCCCCGGCCGCTGCTTTTTCTAACTCCAGCTTGGGCTTTGGCAACACCACCGGATTGGCATCGGCGCAGACGCTTAGGCTCTCAAATGTCGGCGGGGCGCCTCTGGGTTTCACTAGCGCTCCGCAGGTTTCGTCTGGCTTCAAGCTGGCCACTGCAGTCTGTTCAGTCCCAAACTCCCTCGCGTCTGTTTCGTTGCCAAGCGGTGGTCAATGTGTCTTCACGATTGTCTACACGGGAGGGCCCGGAGCACCGACAAGTGGATCAATCGTTTTCTTTGACAACGCCGCGCTAAGTAATCCCCCAAGCTCGCCCGCAATCGGCGCGAACAACTATTCGCAGACCATTCAATTGAATGCCGCGGGCAGCAACTCCGTCCTGCTGAACCCGCCCTCAGCAACCGTCAGCATCCCCACCATCACTGAGAACATTAACGTCACCGACGCGCCGAACCTGAATGTGCCCTGCCAGGCGGTGGTGAGCAGCCAGGTTGGCGTTTCAGGCACCGGGTTCGGCTTCCAATACAATCCGATTTCGCACCAATACGCTCGAACGCTAACCCTGACGAATAACGGCGCCACAGCGATTCCAGGCCCGCTGGCGCTGGTGATCAGCGGGCTCAGCACCAATGCTTCGCTACTCCACCCGTCCGGCACGATCGCGGCAGGATGTACATTGGCAGCGGGAGCTCCGTATGTTAGTGTGCCGGTTGCCTCACTTGCCCCGGGTGGGACGGTAACTATCACGCTTTATTTCGCCGACCCCAGCAGGACGGTAATTACCTTCAGCACGAGTGTGACGGCTGGGAGCGGAGCTCCATAAGGAACTGAGTAGCGTGTGAAGAAATAAAGGCCGAAACATTGCGAGACTCGAAAGAAGGAACATTCGATGATTAGAAAAATTGCCAGTTCGCTGACCTTGCTCGCGGCCCTGATGTTTTTGTTAGCTCCAGCGGGAGCACGAGCCGACGGCTTGTCGCTCAACGTCTCGGTTGACACTTCAACGCTTGGGCAGAGCGGCCCGTCCGAGATCTTCTTCGTGCTAACGGACGGAAATGCCCCTGCCGCTGGCGGCAACACCGCCACGTTCAGCACCTTTGCCTTTGGCACGGCCGGTACCGGCGGCCTGGTCGACACCTTGAACACGTTTGGCGACGTGACGTTTGGGACGAACCTCGCAGATGGTGCAACGATGGTGAGCGATCAGTTCACAAACGAGTTTGCCGGTTTCTTTACCGCTGGCAGCGAGATCTCTTTCCTGCTAAATCTGACCACAAATTTGGCCCCAGGTGCGCCCGCACCAGATCAGTTGGCAATTTACATTGCGGACCCCACCGGCAACCTCGTCGCCAGTGCCGATCCCTCGGGCTTTGACAGCTTGCTACTCATCAACATTGACTCCGCGAGCCCCACAGTGAACTCCTATTCATCCATCGTCTCTGCGTCTCCCGTTGGGACCGTGCCAACACCCGAACCCGAAACACTTTTACTTTTGACTGCCGGCCTTGCTGGTCTCGGCATCTTCCGCAAGCGTGCAAGTACAACTCCTATTGCCTGAGCAGAATCCCTTTAGGCCCGGAAATCGTACGCCGCCTGTGCCGCCGCATGCTGATCTCCTCGCGGTCTTGCGGAAAGACATGTCGGGCCACCGAATATGGCCGCCTCCGTTCGCGCGTAGCGGCTTCGAAGCCCCTTTGAATCGATTTTCTGATTTAGCGCTGATCTCTAAGACCTTGAGGGTTACGGGTAAAGTGGGTACTGGACCACGCTCTCCAGAGAGAAATGGCGGGGACGACGAGACTCGAACTCGCGACCTCTGCCGTGACAGGGCAGCGTTCTAACCAACTGAACTACGTCCCCGCGGGAATTGCTGTCACTGGGATGGTGGGCAGTGCAGGGCTCGAACCTGCGACCTCCTGCTTGTAAGGCAGGCGCTCTAACCAACTGAGCTAACCGCCCTCTGCTCACATTTCTCCATGCTACAGGAACCCGCCCGCATCGTCAACGAAACGCCAAATTATTCCTCTTTTGGCGGCCCTTCGCGCGGATTTTGTCGTGGCGCCTCGGTTGCGAAATATCCGCTCACCCAGTAAACTCAATAGCTTGCTATCCACTAAAGGAACATCCCAGAGATGCTGCTGAACCGCGATTATGTGGCCCATATGGCCTCGCAAGTGGTCAAGAAGCTTGTCGAAGACGAGCAGATTTCCGTCAAGGAAAAAGACGTCGAGCCGGTGATCCTGAAAGTCCGCAACCGCATGATGGAAGAGATCACCATCGAAGACAAAATCAATGAGGAAGTCCGTACCATCCTCACCCAACACCAGGACGAGATGCGCCGCGCGGGAATTTCGTACCAGGAAATGTTCAAAAAGGTGAAGGGGCAGCTGGCGAGGGACCGCAAACTGATTTTGCGTTGAGCTAGTAACGAATTTGCAGCGGCAACAGGACAGGGGCGAACCAACAGAATGCGATTGAGCCGGGAAAAAATCGTGCGCATCTCTCACCAGATCGTGGACCTGCTGGTGCAGACCAATGAAGTCGAATTCGTCGAGGACCGCGACACCATCCGCCAGCACATGGTCCAGACCATGACCAACATCCTGCGCGAGGAAGAAAAGATCGAAGTCGAAGTCCGCAAGAAAATCACCTCGCAGAAAAAAGAGATCCTCGAAGGCAGCGAAGAGTGGGACGTGCTGTTCCGCAAATATTATTCCGATGAGTTGAGACGGGCGGGGATTGCCGCGGCGCCGGAAGAGCACCAGAAAGCCGGCCACGGCGGGCATCGGTAAGAGCAGAGAAAGAGCGAGAAGGAATTTGAGCCTCGTTTCCCGGAAGGGAAGCGGGGCTTTTTTGTATTTTGAGAAGAAAGATTTCACCACAGAGGACACAGAGGTCCACAGAGTTCGCGGAGAAGTTTGGAAAAAGCGGATCATCGGAGGGCGCCGGAGGGGGTGGGGCGGCGGTTGAAGAGGAGGCCGCGGCGGGCTGCCAGGCGGCGGCATTCGGCTTCGTCGGGAGGAGGGATGTTGCGGTCGGGATTTTGGGAGCCGCGACGAAGCGTTGGATCGAAGGGGTAGAAGTGGCTTGGATCGAAGGGAGGAGTAGGCGTTTTGGAGGTTAAGGAGGTAGAGGAGGTTAAGGAAGTAGAGGATTCGGAGGGAGAGGGGGTGGTGGCTTGGTTTGGTGGAGTGGATTCGGAGGCAGTTGAGTTAGCGATCGTTGTGGATGGAACCGGCGTGGCGGCGGCAGTTGAGTTGGCCACAGAGGTTTCTGAAATTTGCGCGACGGGCTCGGGTGGATCGGAGCGGTCGGGACGGGGGAGATGCCATAGCAGTCCAGGTTCGTCGGGACGAAGACCGGTGGGGACGTTCCACGTGCTCGGACGGCGAGGACGGTTGAGGTCTTCGCGTTCGGACTGGAGTTGTTGGAAGTGGTCGATTTCGCGGAGGGAGCGGAGGAGATTCTGGCAGAGGTAGGAGTAGACGCTGGCTTCTTTGGGAGTGATGCGGCCGCGGACGCGATTGAGGAGGACAGCCTTGAGGAAGCGGTGGACTTCATCGGGGGACGAAAGTGTGCCGGCGGCTTCGGTAAGTTCGGCGGTGGTTAGTTGCTCGGACGATGGTTTGTGGGTGCCGCAGAATTGGGGATCGGTGGTGCAGACGGGCTGGGAGCATTGGCGTCCAGAGGGGGAGCGATGCTCGCAGCGGGGGAAAGCGAGTTTTGATTCAGACTTGAAGAA
>Ga0210389_10000017_pt1 | contig 163509 bp, 278 predicted proteins | sample IncBWH28OmetaG_FD_160127 | JGI IMG/M metagenome (GOLD analysis project Ga0210389, IMG submission 160127) | Forest soil microbial communities from Barre Woods Harvard Forest LTER site, Petersham, Massachusetts, United States - Inc-BW-H-28-O ...
TTGACGCAATTCTCTCCCCACGTTTAAAAAGCCAAAAGTTGTGAACACAAAAATGTGATATCACACTCAAAAAACGCTGATTTTACTGGGTTTTATGTTAAAAACACCAAAAAACTGCTCAGACGGTGCAAAATTGTGTGATTTCGCAGTTCTGAGCAGTTTCTGGTGGTTTTAAGAGCTTTTTAGCGCTCTGATTCGTATTTAGGAGCTTTTACGTTGGCGTAATCGCCAGTCGTTGGGTATGCAGGGCGTAGTTCGATTCGCTCGCTGCCCTTAGCAACACAAACCTGGAACATCATGCGCTTCCACGCAGGATTGGTGGACAGTATATTAAGCAGGTCTTCAAATTCTTTTCGTGCCTGCGCCCACGTCAGCTTCTTAGAGCTGGTGTCTTCGGCTGCTTTGGCTACGGCCTTATTCATCTCCTGGGCTACAGCCTTCATAGTCGTGGAGGGGACTGTGCCTGTGGCAGAAGACATTTGCGATACAAGATGCAGAGGAAGAGGCTCACTGGTCGGCAGCTTGCGTACGTGGATTACGTTTAGGACGGAAGTGCTAGGAGCTGTGCTCTGGCCCTCGTAGAAGTGCGCCGTTCCGTTGTTGCTTACGGAGTAATGGTCGCCCTCTACAATCATGGTGTCCTTGACCGCTACTGAATCGTAATACCAATCTCGGCCGTAAACCACAGGCTGTCGTGCCTTAAGAGACTTGGCGAGTTCTTCTCGAATCTCAGTCGCCTTGTCCGCAGGTACTTCGATTTCGGTGTTACGAAAAGACGGACTAATAGCCTGGTAGGTTACCTCGTATGTGTTCATTTTTAACTCCTGTGTGTTAGCGTGTTTGCTCAAACTTACCATAACGGCTAAGCTTGCGCCCATGAGCGATTTGAAGTTTCTGACAGAAGACGACGTGGCAGAAGAACTGTTCACGTGGGAAGCACCGGTTACTCCTGAACGCTGGGCTTGGCTTGAAGGACTAGGCATTCCTGATTTGAAGCAGTTCGTGTATCGTATCGATTTTGTGCAGATGTACGGTGAGGCTGAAGGTAACGCTATGCGATTGCACCGATTCGCCACCAACAGTGAAAACAGCAGGTTCATTACCGCGTGTCCGCACGGGGAACAGCATGCTGCTAGGATTAGGCCGTATCTAGTACCACTGGCTGAGCTTCCTCCGAAGGAGTACCGTGACTAACGAGCCTACCTTTCTGTTCGAAGGACGCTGGGACGATTCGAAGGAAGAGTTCTATACGCAGGGAAACAACCGTATAGAGTTTAGAAAGGTCACTGTGCCGGCGCTAGGCGAGATGTTCTATTGCCTGGTTAAGGAAGAGACAGAACCTAGCGTGTGGAAGATTACGCACCACACGTGGGGTCACACCAAGCTGGAAGCTTTCATTGCTTACATGAACGAGTCTAGCGCCCAGATAGTTACTCGCATGCGAGCACAAGACCCGCCGTCCATGACAGAACCTGACCCTGTACGCGTGGAAGACTACCTGCCCCCTGGAGTCAGCCGCCTGATGTTCTAGAATGGTAGGAATGAGCTTCGACAAACTACTAGGTGGCGCAGCCTACCTAACACAGAACCAGGCTTTTCACGCTCTTGGCAAGCTAGGACTGGAGTGGGAAGTAGCTCAGCACCTTATCCTGAGGTCAATCGAGATACACAACGCGGATTCGTACGAGAGTAGATTCGTGTCTTTCGCTACGCATAACGGAGACGCTTTCTGGCTTAGGTATCACGTTAGGCTTAGTATGTGGTCGCTGGCCAAGGGCACCATACCGCCCGAAAACTTGCTAGCGTAGAAGCATGAGTGAAGAAACTGAGCGTCTAGCAAGTACGCATACCGAACTAGGTCCGGCTCCGTTGTGGAAGCGGACTCACCCCGTCGAGCACCTACCCGACTACGTTGAGAACATTGCCGCTGCACTCCAGCGTAACGGCATGGATGAGTCTCAGGCGATTGCTACCGCAATCAACAGCGTTAAGCGCTGGCAGCATCCGGGCGAAAAAATAGGCCACGGCCACGTGCACCCGGAAGTTGTCCAGGCGTCAGGCGAGGCCGTGGCCGAATGGGAGCGGCTAAAGGCTGCTAAGCAGAGCAAGAGCGATAAGTAATTAGCAAACGCCGGGGTCCCAGCCTCCCGGGTGTATATGCCCGTATTGCTGACGGATTTCTTCGTGACGAATACTCGCCTGATTTTCGATACACGGGTCCGGCTCTTCATTGCGGCCTGCTTCGGCTATTATCGCGAGTTCGTGTGTGCCATGACAGAAAGTGTCTTCCAAGGCGCGGATTACTAGCGTGTCACCGTCTAGGGCTATTTGCTGACTTGTGCGACCGCGTGATGCGTTACGCCAGCTCCTGTAAGACATGATGTTGGCACGAGTGAATTGAATAAAAGCACTAGATACGTGTAGTGGATTGTCAGGCACCCACCGATTAGGGAACGTTCCGACAATAGTTTCTAGGGCTGTACGGCGGTGATGACGAGCGATTTCTTCGTTTTGGCATAGGACTACTCGGTTCTCCGGGTCTTCCGCCCACCACTTAAGTATCTGATGCGTCTTGCCGTACTGCCGGGGCCAAATCATCCAGCGCATCTTACATTCCCTTCTCCAGGTGACTGTCAGGGCAACTCTACCACAGGTGGTAGGCTGTCTGGCATGGGATGGAACGAAGCAGACGTATACATGGAGCCGGAGAAGTTCGGGCTGAAGACTGTAACCCAGGTAAACCCGTACCTGAGCTACGAGTTCGACATGCTCGTGTTCTGGCAGGACATCGCTACAGGTGAGTTGTACTACGGCGAAGACCGGGGCTGCTCATGCCCGTCTCCGTTCGAGACGTTCACAAGCCGAGACGACCTTCTAGGCCCGGTTGACAAGAACCGGGCTTACGAGCTGCTAGACGTGTTTGCTGGTCGTTACACCCCTACTCGTTACGACAAGTATGAGGAAGTTCCAGTTCAGATTGCTGAGGCAAAGTCCGCGATTGCGGCACTATGAGCCTGTTTAAGGACCTCATCGGTTTTCTGAACGACAAGCGGTCTGAACTACGGAGCATGCTTGACGGTACCCCGCGAGACGTGGACCTCCTGGCGAAGCTTGACCTGCTTGATGAGATAGATGAGTTTCTGAAGGAATGTTACTGATGCTTTCTGAGTGTGATGCTGTGCAGTACGGCGGTGCACCTACGATGTTTAACGGGCAGTGTCGTTGCCTAGTGTGCGCTCGTTGCGGGCATCATACCGGGAATAGTCATCAGGGGCACTTCTGGTCGATGTGCAAGACTACGCGTACACTACGAGACTTCCACTTCTGCTGCCCAGATGAGGAGCACGGTTGCGAACTCGAAGACAAGTAAGCACTTACTCATCACCGTTCCTTCTCAACCCTATGTGCATGGATTCAGGCACGCTGGACTGGTTTTATGCGCGTGAAAAGTTCGTGAACAGCGGAGACCGTGAAGCATACGACACACTGCTGAAGCACGTTACACTGGACAACCCGCTTATGGCCTGGGATTAGAACACCTTCCAGTGAGACCACGTACCGTTAGGGACGGCTTGCACACGCCATGCGTACTGGCCACCACCGGGCAGCGTAAGGTTAGTCACGCTTTGCACACTGACAACCTCATCTAGTACTGGTGTACCGAATACACTGCTGCCGTGGTAGTGCATAACCTGCACGTGATACTGAAGGGCGTAAGCAGGCCCCCAAGCTAGTGTGACTAGTAGACCATTTAGCGTGTCAACAAGGCTTCCCGGTGCTGGCAGCGGGTCTGTCGGCTTGTGATTCAGAAGTGTCCATCGGTAGCTGTCAGTTTTGCCTGTAGCCCTCATATGGTGAGCTGTCTCCCACGCCTTAAGAGCTGCTTCAGTGTTAGGCCCGAAACTTCCGTCAGTAGTGAGTACAGGACTGGCGTGCCAGGTGTTCAGGTCTTGCTGCAAAAAGACTACATCGGGACCCGAAGAACCGGGCTGGAGAACTACGTTGGTGGGCTTGCCGTTACCGCCGCGCATTAGGGCTACGCTGTCGAACGGGTTTGAGCCGTGCGGACTAGTGGAAAGGAACCCAGGGGCGCAGCCTAGGTAAGCAAGCAGTTTGGAGTAGTCGTAACCTTCTGCGGTGGACCACTCACCAGTGCCCGTGTTAGGGTCAGCATCTCCGCGCTGAGTAGCCAAGGTGCCGTCGCCGCCACCTACTGCGGCCCATCCGGTTTCAATCCACGGGCCAGGAGCACCATTAGTGCCTATGTAACCGACAATGGTGTTAGAAGTTACACTGTCCCCTACGCTAACGGCGGGTGCGATGTCTTCGGTGATGTACCAGGAGTGTCCTGCGAGAGGTCCGCTAGTTAGCTTTCCTACAACTGCACCGCCGCCAGGCCAACCGGAGTTAGCTGTAGCTACCGTAATGATAGACGGACCTAGTGCGTATGCCGGGCCACTGCAAGTGTAGTCAACGCCTTGGTCAATGCGACCGGGCACAGGATTACAAGCACGAAGCGGGTTGTTGTACGCGGTAGTCATAGGGAACCTCTCAAGGCACGCGGCAGTGTACTCACCTTAGCGTACAGGTTATGCGTGTACTAAAGAAAGGGCCTAGCAAGTTCAGAAGCTATAGACAGTTATTCGTAGCGGGAATAGTTGGCCACCATGCTGTGTTGTGAGGGGTGAGGCGACCCCTAGGCGATAACAGCAAGAAAAAGAGGTACCCATGCCGCAGCAGTACGGGAAGAACCGGTTGCTCTACTGGGCAACAGACATCGAAGGTGACACGCTTGAGCAGGCTGCTCGCGCGTCCCGTTTGCCGTTCGTGGAGGGCCATGTTGCCCTGATGCCCGATGCTCACATCGGTATGGGCGCTACCGTAGGCTCGGTAATCCCGACCAACGGGGCAATCATCCCTGCTGCGGTAGGGGTGGACATCGGCTGTGGCATGATTGCAACCGAAACAGGCTACACGGCACACGACTTGCCCGATGACCTTAGCCCGCTGATGTCGCTGATTGAGCAGCGAATCCCGGCAGGTGTAGGCGCGGGGCACGCTAACGATAACATTGACCTTAGCAAGATTCCTGAGTGGGAGTCGCTGGACCTAACATCAGCTCAAGAGCACACGCTGTGCTCTCAGTTCGGGTCGCTAGGTTCCGGAAACCACTTCGTTGAGGTGGGACTCGACCCTAACGGATTCGTGTGGACGGTACTTCACTCGGGAAGTCGTGGCATCGGCAACCAGCTAGCCAGTGGCCACATTAAAAAGGCAAAGGGGCTGATGAAGCAACTTTCAGTTAGCCTCGAAGACCCTGACCTGGCTTACTTCCTTGAAGGTACACCTGAGTTCCAGGAGTACATGCGCGACCTTGTGTGGGCACAGAATTACGCTTACGGTAACCGTCAGGCGATGAACGATGCCTTGCTGAAGTCCTTGTTCGAGGTTGTAGGCATGCCTGAGGTGTGGGAAACTATTGATGATGGTATCGTTGAAGTCATCAACTGCCACCACAACTACACCGCACGCGAGACTCATGGCGACAAGGAGTTGTGGATTACCCGTAAGGGAGCCATTAAGGCTGATGTAGGTGACCTAGGTGTAGTCCCTGGCTCTATGGGTACGAGCACGTTCATCACTCGTGGCCTGGGCAGCGCGGAGTCTTTCAACAGCAGCTCTCACGGAGCCGGCCGCAAGATGAGTCGTTCCAGGGCAAAGCGTGAACTCGACCGCGATTCGTTTGTCGCTCACATGGCTCGCGCGGGAATAACTTGGAACGCTGACCGCGTTGATGCGCTCATAGACGAGGCCCCCTTGGCGTACAAGGACATCCACGGTGTCATGGCCGACCAAGCTGACTTGTGCGAAGTAGTTACTGAAATCCAGCAGGTTTTTAATTATAAGGGCTAGAACGTAAGGGTGGGAAGAATGATTGACGTTTACGTGGTGCTAGTTCAAGACCGACACGCCGACCCGGATATTAAAGTGTTCGCTGACGCAATAGACGCTATCGAGTATGCCGATAGAGAGCTTAAAACAGGTAGTCGCCACTGCCCCGAAAATATCGAAGTTTATGAGCTTACTCAGAGCATGCTGGATGATGGCTGGATTTTCTTTGCCACTTACAGTTGCGAAGGTGATAGCGTTCGCGTTACGAAGCACCAGGTGAGTTCATGACCTACGTTCTGTGCGGGGAAAAGTCCGATGTTTACTTGTTGGAAGTCGTTCAGAACACCTCCAAGGTGCTACAGTGCGTCGGATGCAAGTTCGTTCCTGAAGATGAGAACGGCAAGAAGGTAGAACCCGACCCGGTGTTCCACTACTGCAAGTTCATCGACCAGCACCTTAAGTTGCACTGCTACGCGGGACACAAGGTACCAGCTAGCATGTTTACTAGTATCCGCCGTAGTAACAACACGTGGCTTAAGGACTAAAAGATGGCTGACGCTACTTCCCTAGTGCATTTTCTTGAGGGTATTGACCTAGAGGGTGCGCCGCCTTGTGAGCTATACGACGAGGAAGGGGTTACCGTTTGCGGTAACCCCTCCGTAGCTCGCGTTATCGTGAATTGTGATACGTGTAATAGGTCAACACGGCCCCGTTTCGTATGCTATGAATGCCTGCCGTACTTTCAGGATAAGGCCGTGAATCACATCCCTTGTGGGACGCTAATCACAAACTGGCAGCGCGTTTAGGGAGTAAGCGTGTACTTCTGGTAGAGAAATGTTAGTGTGTGACCTTGCGTACCGTGCACTTCCGACCCGAATTGTACGCCGTAAAGCTGTGCGCTCGGTGGAACTGTGCCTCGTGTGCGAGAATCCTTTTGAAGCGCATGAAGCAAATCCGCTATGTGAAGAGTGCCTGACGTACTGTTCTTCGGTAGTACGAGGTCAACACGCCTGCAAGTTGTGCAACCAGACAGGTCCCACTTCTGACCATCGACGGTGATGGTTCCTTCTGGCGTACTGCCTGTGCTCTGCCCATGTGTGTACACCCAGAACATTACCTCGTGAGCACCGTTAGCTACTTCGCCGTTGATGCCGATGTCGTAGGCTACATTCCACTGACCGTAGTTACTGGGAACGCTAAAACCGTAAGTGCTGACAAGCGTCTTAATAGAGCTTACAGACTTACCGTTGTAGTCTTTTTCCTCGTTAGCGTAAGGCCAGCCACCATTAGGGTTAGAGTTAGCGCAAAAGCCCCACTCTCCCTTAGTGGTCGTAGTGAACATAGTGAACTTGTCGGAACTATCTGTTCCCCATTGATTAGCGTTAAGGGAATACGTGCTGCCATCAGTTCCCGTGAACGACCGAGTAGTCCACTGCTCGCTAGATGACCAGTTAGTCCCGTTCGGCGGGCACTTCTGGTTCGGCGCAGTAGAAGCTATAGCCGCAGGCGCAGGGAGCATGAACAGTCCGGCTATAAGCCCGATTACTATCGTGAATATCTTATACAGAATCATGTATAAAAGGCTAGCCGGAATAAGCGAAACGCACTGGGTGTTGGAGGGGTAATGACGACGTGGAAATTCTGGAAGCGGCCTGACTGGCCTGAGTACTTTCTCGACCTGGCTGAGACTGTCAGCGAGCGAGCGGACTGCACGCGGCGCAACGTCGGGGCTGTCATCGCGAAGGATAACCGCATTGTCGCGACGGGCTACAACGGAGCGCCCTCGGGTGAAGGTTCTTGCCTTGAGGGAGACTGCCCGCGCGGTCAGCACTACAAGGTCTTGTACAGCAACCATAATGACTTTGATTCAAAAGGCTGTGGCACGTGCAATACTATCGGATGGCCGTGCAAGTCTTCGGTGGAACCCGGTTCCAGCTATGACACTGGCGCAGGGTCGTGTATCGCCGTACATGCTGAGCTAAATGCACTCCTGTACGCCGACCGTGATAAGTGCGAAGGTGCCTCGATTTATATTACGGCTATTACATACGAACTTCGTGACGGTCGGGCATTCAATCGCCAGCGGGTGAGTGGTGAGCCGTGTGGTGGCTGCATGAGGGCCATCAAGGGCGCGGGAATAGCTCATGCCATGTGGACGTTGGACTACGACAAGACCGACTCGTGGGATAGGTAGGGGACATGGTAGAAATCACGCGCAAGTCCACAGTAAGTCTCACTCTGTCCGACCAGGACGCTCGCGACCTGTGGATGACGCTGGACGAGGCCCTGTGGGCCACAGCACAGCCGCTGGCTCAAGACGGTATGCCTTTCAACTGGCGGGGTAACCCCGGACTCCTGGCAGCGCTGCGCGACCAGCTAGGGACGCTGTACGCTCCCGTCTCGACAATGCCGCTGCTTCCGGGCATAGCGATGCCTGTAGCGCAACTCCCGCAGTACTAATCATGAGGACGGAAGCACTAGAAGCACTTAAAGACGTGCTTCGTAAAGCACAGATAGTTAAGCTGGACAACAAGGGTCCGGGTACTTACGACGTGATGGTAGACATGAACGGGCAACCCGCCCAGATTAAGGGCGACGACCCCGGCATCTACACTGTCATCCAGCAGTACCTGAACGACCCGTACAACTTCTGACAAGATTTTTGCTCAAGATGGTTTGAGCACTCGGAGAGCGTGGTAAGGTAGAAGCATGATGACGAAGACCTCCGCACTGAGCGGCACCGGACGAGCCTACTGGCACTGCCAGCGGGTCATCCGCGCTGCCTTCAGCATGCCGAAGCTGGGTAACCCTGGTTAGGGGCACAATCTCGGAAAATCGAGAGACCGCCCCGGAATAAACCGGAGGCGGTCTTCGTTGTTAGAGGGTACAAGCGCAAAACAACTAAATAAGAAAAAAGTATAGGTCACTGGTGTACCGGAAGCACACGAGGCTCCAACCCTCTTAGACAGAGTTCGACTCTCTGGTGGCCTGCACGGACTTCGCTACGGCGAGTGTCCTGTTATTTGATAACTCAACAGTGATAAGCAAGATGACCTGAATAGGGGCGTGTGCCTAGAATCCCGGCTTCCGGGAATAGCTAGACGCATTTCCTTGTTCAGGTCACCATGGGCCATTAGCTCCAATCTGGTAGAGCAACACCTTTGCACGGTGAAGGTTGTCGGTTCGAATCCGACATGGTCCACTTGCTGGGAGGCGCAGGTTCGAATCCTGCCTGGGTGACGGTGAAGCGCATGAGAGTGCGTGGAGTTGCCCGGTGTTGTATGGAGGGAGCATACCCGGCGTTAGTTCACGGAGGTCGCCGTTGGAATCGGCACCCGTCCCAACAGGGGCAGGATGGTGTAGGGAGCATAGCACACCGTGCTTTAACTGGGCGTAGCGCAGCTTGGTCAGCGTGCCGCATTCGGATTGCGGAGGTCGGAGGTTCAAATCCTCCCGTCCAGACAAAGTTACAGAAACAGGTGCCGGTTCGACTCCGGTCAGTGCAAGGGTAGCTCCCACGGCACTGTAGCTTAATGGCAGAGCGGCGAATGTAACTTAGGCCACTGATTGCAAGCGGTGGCTGTATCAGGGTGTAGCGCAGCTTGGTTAGCGTGCCTGCTCGGGATGCAGGAGGTCGTGGGTTCGAATCCCACCACTCTGACGTAGTTCAATGATGAACGAGTTGCCGTGATTTCCGGAGCAACCAAAATAAACCGGGCTCCACGGGGTGTAGCGTACTGGTAGCGCGCATGCTTTGGGAGCATGCAGACGGAGTTCGATTCTCCGCATCCCGACTGCCCTATAAAGGGTTATGGCTCTCTAGCTCATATGGTAGAGCACTTGGTTGAAGCCCAAGATAAAGAAGTTCAAGTCTTCTGGGAGCCACTGCGCGAAAGCGCTATGCGAGTGTTGGTTAATGGTTAAACTCCCACTCTTCCAAAGTGGCACTGCGGGTTCGAATCCCGTCACTCGCTCTTTGCCCCGTTAGCATAACGGTAGTGCAGCTGGCTCTTACCCAGCGTTGTCAGGGTTCGAATCCCTGGCGGGGTACTGCTAAACTGTAATCATGAAGAAACTACTTGTAGCCTTGTTCACGATTGCAGCGATAGCACTGGGCAGCGGTTCAGCCCTAGCATCGCAGTCTCACCCGGCTCCGAACACTTCCTGTTCGCGACTCGGTACAAGGGCTGTGTATCACAGTTACTGGTTCTTGCGTTGCGAGCGTTACCACAGTCAGACTATCTGGAGGATTGTGGGACACTTTTAGAAGGTTTGCCCGACTAGGCCAATTAGGTAGAGTCGCCGGTTTCAAACACCGGATGTTCGGGGTTCGAGTCCCCGGTCGGGCACTGCGCGTTGGAGAAGTTCGGTATCTCGCCAGGCCCATAATCTGGAGAACCCCGGTTCAAATCCGGGACGCGCCCCCACTTGCCTGGGTAGTTCAATGGAAGAACACTGGTCTCATAAGCCAGACACGAGGGTTCGATTCCCTCCCTAGGTACTGGTATACTTAAGGTGTACCCGCGCGAAAGCGCTAATCCTGTGTAGCTCAACGGCAGAGTAGGCGGCTGTTAACCGCTTGGTTATAGGTTCGAATCCTATCACAGGAGCTTCCTCGCAAGAGGATATGGCTCTATAGCTCAACTTGGTCAGAGCACCGCCCTGTCACGGCGGAGGTTACGGGTTCAAATCCCGTTAGGGTCGCGCACTAGTAGCAAAACGGATAATGCACTTGACTACGAATCAAGAGACTTGGGGGTTCGAATCCCTCCTAGTGCACTGCGCAGAAATGCGCTATGGGCGATTAGTTCAGTGGAAGAGCATCTCTCTTACAAAGAGAAAGTCGGGGGTTCGAATCCCTCATCGCCTACGGTGACCGTGGTGTAATGGTTAACACGCTAGTTTGTGAAACTAGCCATCTGGGTTCAATTCCCAGCGGTCACACCATGCCGGATACCACGTGGAGTGGAAGCAGTCTGTAAAACTGTTGCCTTTGGCACCGGGGGTTCGATTCCCTCATTCGGCACTGCGCGAAAGCGCTATTCCGGGGTCGTCTAACGGCAGGACGATAGGCTCTGAACCTATTAATTGGAGTTCGAATCTCTGCCCCGGAGCTTTGCCTCATGTACTGGGTACACAGCCCCTTCGTACGGGGATGTCGCGGAGTTCAATTCTCCGATGAGGCTCTGTTCCGAAAGGAACTATGCGCGGATGGTGAAATGGCAGACACGCTGGAATGAGAGTCCAGTGACTCGGAAGAGTCGTGAGGGTTCAAGTCCCTCTTCGCGCACGCAGTAACAATGCCTCGTTAGCTCAGTGGAAGAGCAGTGCCCTTGTAAGGCGAAGGTCGCGGGTTCAAATCCTGCACGAGGCTCGTAGTACGTTAATGCGGTATCGTCTAACGGCAGGACGACGGGTTTTGGTCCCGTCTATCGAGGTTCGAATCCTTGTACCGCAGCTTTGCCTTGATAGCTCCAGCGGAAGAGCACATCCTTGGTACGGATGAGGTCCCGAGTTCGAATCTCGGTCAAGGCTCTGTGCGAAAAGCACTATGTGGATGTGGCGCAACGGTAGCGTATCACCTTGCCAAGGTGATGGTTGCGGGTTCGAATCCCGTCATCCACTCTGGCTCGAAAGAGCTTATGCCGCTCTAGTCCAATTAGGTAGAGGCGCTGGCCTCAGAAGCCAGATGTTCGGGGTTCGAATCCCCGGAGCGGCACGGTCTGTGGAAGTCCCGGTTTAGGCGTCCGGGCAGCGAGTACGCTGTAGGATAAAGCCTTTAAGTCCGTCACAGAAACCCCCTTGGAAGATTAACCAGATAGGTTCTGGGCCTCGCTGCTAACGAGTGCGGTGTAGAGATGCACTGGGATTCGAGTTCTCAATCTTCCGCACTGCGTAAGCCTCCACGCACCTCAGCCTGTGTACAGGGCCTGTATGATGAGGATTAACGGGGCAGTATGGCCGCCTAGCCCAATTTGGCAGAGGCGCAGGCTTTAGGTGCCTGAGGTTGTGGGTTCGAGTCCCACGGCGGCTACGCAGTAACATGGAGAGTGAACCTGGCAGGGCTGGGCACTCGCTGGAAACGAGCTGGGCGTCGTAAGGCGCTGGGATTCGAGTTCTCCGCTCTCCGCGTTGGAAGATAAACCCGTAAGGCTGCGGGCGCTGTTTCGAAAGCAGATGGGTCCGTCAGGACTGGGTTTCGAGTACTCTGTCTTCCGCGCTGCGATGGTCACTATCGCGTTCAGGGCACCCTGCCGTGCCGTCAGCTTGGCTGAACAAAAGCGACATCGTGGAAGGTTAGCCAGCGGCCTGGCAATCCGGTTTGAACCCGGATGCACCGAAAGGTGCGGGGGTCGGCACCTCAATCTTCCGCTTTGGCTCACAGTCCACCTGGTGGGTGGAACTATCCTGATAAGATAGACGTGCTGGGTTCAATTCCCAGGTGAGCTACGGGGTCGTCGTTCACTGGTTAGGACGCATGTCTTATACACATGCTAACAGGGTTCAATTCCCTGCGACCCTACTTTGCCTCCTTCGTTCAATAGCGTAGGACAACGGGCTTTTACCCCGTGTATCAGAGTTCGAGTCTCTGGGGAGGCACTACGCGGCAGCCGACGTATTCGGGCGGGAATCTTCTAAATTCCTAGGCAGGGTTAGACTCCCTGGTGCCGCGCCAAACGTGATAAGCTGAAACCTTGGAGGTAGCAGCTTATGTCTCGCGGAGTAATTAGGGAAAACGATTTGGCTAACGCCTACTTGTACCCTCCGTGGTGGAACGATGAGGATGTAACTCGCATCCGAATTGTAACTCACTCCCGCGAACTAGATAATATGTCCTTCAAGAAAGAAGATTGCGCGATACTTCCGTCAGGACTCAGCATTAATGTTTCTGACGGAGACTACGCGGGACGAAAATTCCTCATAACCTGGAGCAGGCTAGCTATCATAGCCAAGTTCCTAGACCCTGTTCTTGATTCAAATGACCTAGTAGGTCCTTATCCTGAATCAGGTGCAGAAATTTAGTATGGCCCTATAGACAAATAGGTAAAGTCGCCACCCTCTCAAGGTGGAGTTTCAGGGTTCAAGTCCCTGTAGGGTCACTGCGCGCAACCGTGTACACTGTAGTTGCAAGGCCCCATGGACAAATTGGTTAAAGTCACCTGCCTTTCAAGCAGGAGTTTTCAGGGTTCAAATCCCTGTGGGGTCACTGTGCTTCTAGTAGGGGAACTTCCGCCGACCCTCCGAAGGTTGGTTGTCCGGTTCGACTCCGGATAGAAGCACCATGGGGCATGTCTCGATGGTTTTCGGGATTCCGGCTGCAACCCGGAAGTCGTGGGTTCGACTCCCACATGCCCCTCTTTGCCCCCGCTGACGGACGCAGCGCCGAGCCTCCTAAGCTTGGCTACCCGGTTCGACTCCGGGCGAGGGCACTTCGCTTATCACTGATTGAGTTACACTTGAACTTGGGCTAGGTTGGTCTCGTCTGCTAGATAAAGCCGCAACGTCGGAAGCTAGTAGCACCAGGGTTCGATTCCCTGCTAGTCCATTTAAAGCTTGTGAACTGTAAACGACGTGGACGAGTCCTTGATTATGGACGTTCCGGAGAACGGGAACTTATAAAGCTGCTGGAGCACCCCGGATGTGTGGGTGAAGGATGCTGCCGTGAAGCCCGGTAGAGGTTGCCCAAACGCCTCAGCAATGGCTTCTCCGCTGTTCTCGTGTGAACCGTATTCCGTGTGTACGGTGTCAGTCCAGTGCCGTGTAAGGTCAAACACTTGCAGGACGTAATCGTCACCTGTGTGCGCTACAGAGAACTTCATGTGGTCGCCGGCCTTTACGGTGCCCGGAAGTGCCTGAGCTGCGGCTGGCCACATCTCATACCACGGACTGCACCCGCCGAAACCGTTCAGTTCGGCACACTCAACGCCGTCCTGCTGGATGCCTGGGTTCCCCTTGCCAAGACCCGCCCAGAACGCTACAGCGCCGTTTGGGGGCCGCACAGTGGGTATCGTGAACTGGGCTGAAACCTTGGATGTGCTGACAGGCCAGGAGTAACCCTCCCAGCCTGTCGGATTAAACATGCTTGCTGCTAGAGCTAGTCCGGGAATAATCATGTAACCAGTGTACTACCCAGAGTAATTAGCTCCGGAATAACTAGCTCATAAAGGTTAGAGGTATCCCAGTTTTGGATGAATTCCGTGAATAGCCACACAGGAAGTCCGAGCGCTTGATGGCACGCTATCTCAGACTTAGTACCCATTGAGCGGTGCCAATCGGGACCTACAGCGCACCCATCACTGTTAGCCGCAATCCAGGCCCAGTCCAGTCCTAGAGTGCGCCTACGGTCGAATCCGCGCGCTATAGCCTCATCCTCGTTACCTGCCAGACCCTTCGCGTCGAAACCGTACTTACGGTCCCCTTCAGCCGGATTGAATACTTCCGTAACCAAAGGAATGCTGCGCAACGAAGTTGCCGCAGCGTCGAACCACGGGAAGTTAAACTCCGGAAGCCCTGCCATCTTATTGGCTAGATAGATTTTCACTGAACCTCTATGAGACCGTTGGGTCGGATGATGAACACAGGGTGCTTCGCTGCTCGCCCGTAACGAATTGTCGTCCAAGTACCAGAACGCATCTGCTCTTCAGATTGTTCCGGTGTGGCCACCAGGACCCAGGACGCTCTGACGATAGCCATATTCCGCTTCAGGTATGGCTCCGGAGGGCGTACGACACCAGACAACCTGATAGCTTCAGGAGAAATTAGCTTGTCGTCATCAGGTGGATACGCTACGACACCTTCCGGAGGCAAGAAATACCTCACGGCTACTACAGCTTGTTCGTCAGCGCCAACACAGGCACCGTGATGAAACCTAGCTGGCGCTATAGCCTGGACTATGCGCTGAAGGGTTTGCATTTGCTCTCGTGTCATGCCATTTCGGGTGCCTGTGAAACCTAGATTCACTTAACCTCCCGGCGCTTTATGCGCTTAGCTTCAGTTAGCAACGTAGTGCTTGTACTAGTGCGCAAAATATGCTCAACGTGCTCTAGGGCTGCTTGTTTCTCCACAGGTGTACCTGACTTAAGTAGGTCAGCAGCGTAACGCAGCTTCTCGAACTCGTCCTTCATGGCCATGACTCACTCCTTACAGTCACACGTTGCTGACTTGTAGTTATTTTTTGATGCACAGAAAGCCTTATGCCTTACGCGCTCCCAGTGACCCGTACTAGGATTGAACCACCAATCGTGCAGCGAAGGGGCTAGGAGTCCCGTAGCTATACCGGATTGTGCTGCATAGGCGTCCACCATCTTTTTGTAGGCTTCTTCTACCGTGTCACTATCTGACAGCGGAAACTCTTGGGATGCAGCGTGTTGTTCTTGCTTTGCCTTGATATTACGCCGCGTCAAATCAATGGCAATTGCATTCCACAGCACTGCTGCGCCATGGTCCTCACCATCTTCTACCCCCGTGAGGAACTTAAAAACGTGACGAAGGAATGCATCCTCGTGATGTGCCAGGGATTCTTCAGTAGAAGACTTCTCGTGGTTCCTGGCTCCGTATTTCTCTGCTCCGCGAGCATACAGCGCTGCCAAGCGCGTAATCATTTGTTCCTCGTAGGGAACACCCTTGGGGAACATAAGCGAGAACATCGGCTTGCCTGTGGTGTCGTCTCGGCGCATGCCATCTTCATACTCGCTCATGGAGCCAGAATCGTGAGTTACGTAATCAGACATCTTTCACCAGCTTAAGTTCCGCACCGTCATCAAGATAACCCCATGAATACTTCATGATTGAGTGTGGCGCATAAGGCGTAGCGCGTCCTTTATGCAAAAGAACTAGCGTGTATTTTCCTGACAGGTTCATTTGCTTGGCGGCACAGTCAGCTACTGTTTGCGCGAGGTCACTGCCTGCGATTTGAATTGACGCTAGCTTCTCTGTGAAAAGGTCCCCGCCTCCGGGCTTATATTGAACATACACCGCGCGAACACCCACGTCTTTGACACCTATAGCAGCCTCCGGTTCTTTCTTGCGATTCTCAATTTCGCGTTTGAGGTACCAGGAAGCCTTCTCCAAATCTTGCAGCACAGCCTCGGGGTCTTTCTTCCCTGCCCGCGAAATATACTTAACCGTATTGCCTAGGCAGAAGCCTAGTTCCCAGGCTTCAATTACTTTAATAGCTTCGTACGGATTGTCTTCCCCACCGTAGTGGGCAGGGTGGTGCACAGATTCTGGCATGACTACTCCAACAACTAGAGCCTGCGAGGTATTCCGAGGGTACCATGAGCTTGTGAGTTCCTGGCGCGTGGCACACCCCTACCTTTCGTGTGAGAGTTGTGGTGGTAGCATCCATGAGGGTGCATACCTCACAACGTCACCGAGCGGTGATGGCGTGCTGTGCTCTGACTGCGGAAGTGGAGAAAACTGCGTTGGTAAGTAACGGAAATCCGTTCACCATCACCGTGAGCGAGCCTGAGCCGATTTACCCCCCTGTCAAGGTCATCCTGCGGCACCCGCAGAACCACCCGTGGCACCTGACGGAGGCTGACGCTTTCGAGCTGTACGACATGCTCGGGAAAATTCTCGCGGAACGCACACGCCCAGCTCAGCTATAGACTTACGGGGACAGTGTCCGCACTTCCCTAGGAGTAGTATGTCAGTCCCTCAGGAGTGGCTTTCACGGAGCGTTAGCTACAACGTTAACCGTCCCGTTCAGACTGTCTGGGATGACGGAATGGCTATAGGCATGACTCACAACTACGTTGAGTGTTATCTAGAGAACGTGCCGTTTAGCGATTTTGAGAAGACGGTATTCGAGCAGCTAGGGTCAGATAAAGTTACTGATTTCTTGCCTAACGGCTGTTACGGTGATTATCGTGTTTACACGTCCTTGGGCAGCGTTAACCTTGAATGGACTAGACTGTATTTGACCGGAGACTGGATTGGGGAGTTCCTTACTGAGATAGGTAATAGGCGTGCCCGTCAAGAAGCTTTCTGACCTGGATGTTCAGCACATTCGCTTGCTTAAAAAGATTGGCTACAGTCAAGCTTCGATAGCACGTGCCTTTGAAGTATCTGAATCCGCTATTAGCCTTATCATTAACGAGAAGGTTCATAAGAAGCGGGTGAAGTAAATGGGTTCATGGTTTGAGGCTAAGCGAGACGGCTCTTGCGGTAAGTGTGGCGCACCCGTCATCACCGGAGAGCCTATGTACGCTGTGCGTAAGGGCATGTACGTATGCCAGCAGTGCGGTCAGATAGCCGAGGAACTACCGCCTGATAGCGGCCCTATGGTGACCTCAGTACTGTCAAACCTGGACGAGTTTCCTCCTGAGGTACGCGAGGGTTCTCTAGCACAGTCGATGCTGTACATGGCTCGTCAGCTAGACATGGGTGAGGTAGCAGCGCGGGACGTGGCCCCGTTCATCAAGGAAATAAGGCAGAGCTATATGCAGTTGAGGGCCTTGTACCCACCGTTGGGTGATGAGGACGAGACTGACCTGATGGCCAAGCGCCGAGAGGAACGGTTCAGGTATGACGAAGACCGTGACCGTTAGTAAGCCGGAACCTGAGCCGCTAAAGACATTCTACATAGTGAGTATAGTTAAGGCGTCATCAGAAGTAGAAGCTCGTAACCTTGCTAGTATCATGATGCGTGCAGGTTACGTGGACAAGATTCAGTCGATTCGGGAGGCAAAGTGACTACGCCCGCTAACATGATGCAGAAGTACAACGTCAGTGACGAGTCCTGGAGCCTTGGCCTGTGGGGTCGACGTGTTCCCGGCTTCGGCTACTACGGCGCGCTTACTCCTCAGTTCACAGGCATGCATGTAGAGGTCAACCCTGAGCTAGCATACCGGATGGCGGACAACCATCCCCGACCACAGCGCGCACGAGAGCTGATGGCTGACATAGAACGCGTCAACATCGGCAAGTTCCCCTGGCAAGAGGTGCGCGTAGCCCTGGCAGCCGCGTAGGAATACCCAACGCCCAAGGAGTGTTAACCTCCGCATGGACGCCGTTAGCAGCCGACTCAGGGACGAACTGCGCACCCGCGAGATACAAGCGCTCCGCGACAAGCGGCTAGAGGTGTGGCGCACGCTCAAGAACACCTTGGACAGCTTTCAGGCGCGCGCTAGCGCTGTACCGTCTAACGAGCTAAGTACTTATAAGAACGTGTATGAGTACCTAGAGTATCTAGACAAGCAGATTACAATGCTACACAGCATTCCACCTCATCGCATGGGCGCAGTAGAAGTTACTGCGCTTGGCAGTGCCGAACCTGAGTACATACCGACATATCCCAGCGCTCTGACGGACACTGACTGCGTTCCCAGCGGCCTCCATCCTCCGTTGTGTGCTGACCCTGCCTGGAATGCCCGGTATTTTGGGGGCAGTACGCGCACTACCGGGGCTAAACCCTTGGATTCGTGGGAAGCGCGAACTTATCAAGAGGTTTACGGGTCACCCGTAATCGATGGTCCTCACGTCAGGTACCGCAAGCTGATAATAGAGCGCGAGCACATGATTAAGGCGCTGTGTTCAGACCTTAAATACGGCCGACCTGAAGCTCCTGGACTTAATGACGCCATTACGCAAGCTGATAACGAGATTGAACAGCTGTGTGAACAGCTCGGCTACGAATACTTGCAATGGACGTGTGTATGGAGTGAGTACACTGGCCCTGAGATTAGGTATGAGCCTACGCCACCTAAGCCGCGCGAGATTGTTGATGAGCTTTTCACCGAAATAACGGGCCTCAATCCAGAAGACACCTATGCTGGCTGGAGAGAGGCTTTTATGGAAACCGGGCTAATGTCGGCCCTAGAGCACATGAGGGAGCACGTGCGATGAAAATCCCTGGCAAGGCTGGCTGGCGTGGCTGGGTAGCAGTTGGATTGGTAGTACTAGCGGCTGAAGCTTTCGACCACATCACTATGAGTGAAGTATTTAATGATGCATCACGAAAGCCTATCGGACGCGTAATAACTATCGTTTCATGGGGCACGCTTACCGCACATTTGTTTGGCGTTATACCTGAACAATACGACCCTATCATTTTGTTTGCACAGTACAGCAGGATTCCGCACCGTACGCGTACTACGATTAAGGCGATTAATTAATGCCCGTAGGCAGACCTTGGACAGAAGAAGAAATTCAGATAATTAAAGACAACCCTAGCTTGGAGACCTCTGTACTAGCCGACAAGCTAGGGCGAACTAAGAGCGCTATCGAAGCGAGACGCTGGCAGATTGCACCGTCTATTAGACGAGGTAAGGGACTGGCCTGGACACCTGAGGACATTGCGTTCGTCAGGGAAAACAGGGGGGAAAGCACAAAGCTGCTGGGGGAAATACTAGGGCGCACACCACACGCTATTGCCCAGCTTAAGACTAAGTTTAACAAGGAAGAAAACACCGCACCGGAACTAGCGGATATAGACCGCCGCCCAACCGGTTGGTATCAAGACACTATCGGCATTTTGTTGTTGAGCTTCCCTGACGTGATGGCCACGTGGCGGCACTTCCATAAGTACGTTAAGGTCGAGTATATGGAAACGCAGAAGACCGGATGGGTGACGGTTAAGTGCTACCGTGACGCTGATTGTGCTATGACGGAGGAGGAATTCCTTGAGCTACCGTATTCCTGAAGGTAGCCGTAGTGGAGAGTGGCGCATTAACTACGAGTACAAAGTTATCTGGTGGCAGCTAGCAGCTTCCGATGTTGACCCAGAATTGTGGTACTGGAAGTTGCTTAAAGGCGATGAGCCAGTTAATGGCGGGATGACACCATCCGTAGAACGGTGCAAGTCGGAAGCTAACTGGGCGTTCAACCGCATTATTGAAGGTACGTTCTGTGCTGTAGAAGGATTTGATGAGCGACTAGGCCGTACAGTAACGCGACTTCGGAGGCCCGATGTTCCGTAAACCTGACAAGTACGCTCTTAGCGAAGAACAGTGGGAAATGGTGTTGTACTATGCAAAGCGTGGCGTAGAGGGTTGCTCGTACTGTGACCCAGACGCGCACCCTATAGCGCGCGGAGCTGTTAGGGAGTTCGAGGAATGGGTATTGCGCCAGCGATATCGCAAGTAGTGGTAAGCTGCAAGGCATGAGTGAACTTCCCAAGGCCCTTACTACTGAAGCCTACCGTGTGCCTGCGGCGGGCTTGCTTCCTCACCGTCAGCTAATTCGGTACGTTCGTGATGGCAAGATTCACGTTGTACGCGTCATGGCTCGTCCGGAGCAAGTTCAGAGCATGGCTAAGGCCGGAACATATACCCGCATTATGACCGATGCTGGCTGGACTGACTTTGAAGCTGGCGAAATGGTTGGTCAGCTGGTTAGCGAAGAGGGTATTGAAACCCCTTTTAGTACAGACATTCCGCGTAACCTTAAGTAAACTGGGGGCGTGGCTAGCCCCTATTGTGAAGAAGAGCTCATCGAACTGCCCGATGGCACGACCATTGGCGTCGATGAGCTTATTGGCGCGCAACGGCCAAGATTGTGGACAGCCCCACCTAGGCACCGAACTAAGCAAGATGGTTGTCACTCATGTGCTAATCCTAACTATCCAACCATCGGGTGCGGCGAATACGTTTCCCGAGACATGCTCGACTGGAGTCGAGGTATTGGGTATGAACTAGACGAGTGGCAAGAATGGTGTATAACCGAGGCTAACGGAGTTAAGCCGAACGGTAAGTGGGCCGCCATGGAGGCGTGTGTTATCTGCACACGCCAGAATGGCAAGGGCACCATCCTAGAAGTACGAGAGCTGGCAGGACTCTTCGTACTTAAAGAAGAGATGATTATCCACACGGCTCACGAATTCAAGACTTCCCGTGTGCATTTCGAGCGCGTACGGCGCACGATTGAAGGTAACGCCAGCCTTTCCCGCCGTGTCAAAGAGGTACGAACCTCTCACGGTGAAGAGGGTATCAAGCTAATACGTCGTCGTTCCCTAATCATGGGGTCTGACAAGAAGTATGTTTACCGTGACGTTGCTCCTGAACTGAAGTTCCTGGCGCGTTCTCGCTCAGCCGGCCGTGGTTTTACCTGTAACTGCCTGGTATACGACGAGGCAATGATTCTTACTGAAGAGCAAGTAGAAGCCTCTGTGCCTACGATGTCCTCGGTGCCTAACTCACAGATGTTCTACATGGGTTCTTCGGGTATGAAGGACTCCTACCAGCTAGCTAAAATTCACCGCCGTATTGAGCACGACGAGAAGTCTTTGTTTGGTGCAGACTGGAGTATTGACCCGCACCTTGCAACGTGCCCGCGAGATGAGCAGCGAGGCCGTAAGGCTAACCACTACATTGTGTGCAATAGGCATGACGACCGTGATGACCCACGGAACTGGGCCAAGGCTAACCCTGCTTTCGGTAAGCGACTTAGTTACGACTTCACGAACAACGTTGAATTCAAGGGCATGGCTCCTGTCGGCTTTGACCGAGAGCGACTAGGCGTCGGAGAGTGGCCTGTAGCCGAGTCACCCTGGCTCGTGATAAGCGAAGACTCCTGGCGTGAACGTACCTGCGCCGACCCCGGTGGAGCTACCAAGCCTATCGTGTTCGGCCTGGACGTAGAGCCGGACGGTAACGCCGCCACAATCACCGCAGCGTGGCTCATGAAGGACGGTCGCAAGGAAGTCACGGTTATCGAGATGCCCGCTGACTGCTACCGTCAGGGGACCGCCTGGGCTATCCCACGGCTCAAGGAGCTAATCAAGACTCACCGCCCTGCGGCTATAGCCATACCGTCCACCGGAGCCGCTGCGGACCTCAAGGACGAAGCCATCGCCAACGGCATCGAAGTCATGGTGGCAGGACCTACACACGAAGCTGCGGCGTTTGCTCACTTCCGGAACTCGGTAAAAGAAAAGCAGATAGTTCACCTAGGTGAAAATAGCCCGAATGGTTCTGCTATCTGGAAAGCTATGGGCAGTGCTGACACACGTACAACGGGTGACGGCGGTAAAGCGTGGTCGCGCACCAACAGTAACTGTGATATCTCCCCCGTAACTTCCGCAACTTTGGCTGCATGGGGCTTGCACCAGAAGCGCCGTAGCTACGACGTAATGAAGTCAATTGCGTAATGATTATCTGGTCTTTCATCCTCGGTGCCTTGAACGTACTGATTTTGGCATTCGCCTTGCGAGGCCATTCGTGTGTAGCAGGCTGTCTTAGTATTGCCGTTCAAGTCCCTTGGACGTACTACGATATAGTCACGCATCAGTACGGCTTCTTGCTAATCAGTGCAGGCAGTGTCGCTGTATGCTTGACGGCAATGAAGAAAGGGCACAAAAAGCATGTCGCAACTATGGATGGATTCTGACGCAAGCGTTAAAGGTCCAGCGGAGGGTAACGAGCATTGGTACCTTCAGCAGCGGACTCACGAAGCGGCACTTTGCTGTGAGCGTGTTGCGCAGTCTGAAGTCCTACTTGGTTATGATGATTCCGCGCAAATGTACCGAGAACTAGCTACCGAAATTCGAGAAGCCGGAGCGTGGTGGCTAAGTCAGCGTACTGATGTAGAGAGGTATCACGGCATGTTCGTGCCTGCACCGCTGAGAGGAGCAGTGGCTTAATGACGACTACAGTAGCCGAAATCCAGGACAAGGTGGTTCATGCTCGTCCTAAGCGAGTAGCCGCCACCGCAGCGCTCGGCACGCTGTCAGTAATTGGCTGGGTAGCAGGCGTAATATCCGTAAGTGTTCTCAAGGCCGTAACAGCCGTGGGCTGGGGTATTGGCCTGATAACTAGAGTTGGCCTTAACTGCTGGACTGCTTTGGCGTACGGTTTTTGTAAAGGTGCTGGAATAAAGAGCGTTAAGAAAGCTGATTTGCAAGCCCCGACAGGCCCTCCTCACGCAATTCCGCCTAACAGTTCTCCCGGAACCTTCCCAGGAACCTTTATTCAGTAGTAAAATGCCTGTACTCTGATATGCATGGGCTATCTAGAAAATCTCCGGAGCTTCCGGGACGAAGAGCAGCGCGTCATTGGTGGCGTGCCGTGGCGTCCTTGGGATAATCCGTACTGGCGTTTTGACGCCGGTGGCCCAGTGCACCCTACACGCCAGTTTTATGGTGTAGACGACGCTATGGGCCTGCCGGCCCTTTACTCTGCCATTAAGCTGCTGTCTGACAATGCTGCCAGCCTGCCCATTCGCGTGTACCAGAACTACCGGGACAATAACGGAGACTGGCGACACAGCCGATGGATGGGACCGACCCTGTTTGACCAGCCCTCGCAAGTAGGCACTCCGTTCGACTGGATTGCTACCTGTATGGTGTCGTTGCTGCTCCAGGGCAACGCGTGGGGCTTCATTACGAACAGGGATGACTACGAATATCCCACAGGCATTGAATGGATTCCGCCTGACGACATTTACGTAGAAGATGACGAACAGCAGCCCTGGAACCCTCTTCGCGCTCGTGTCTTCCTCTACGGCCGTCAGATTGACAATTGGCAGCACGAACTGTTCCATCTAAAGGCTGTTCCCATCGCAGGACGTATCGAGGGTATCTCTCCTTTGCGTGCATTCGCGGACACTATCCTCACAGGGAAGATGACGCAAAAGTATGGTACTGACTGGTTCATGGGCGGCGGTTTCCCTCCGGGCGTGTTCAAGAACTCTGAAATTGAGATTGACAAAGCCCAGGCTGATGAAGTTCGTGACCAGCTTGTTCGTACACAGCGTCGTCGTGAGCCTCTTGTAGTTGGCCGGGACTGGGACTACAAGCCCATTACCGTTCCGCCGAATGAAGCCCAGTTCATTGAGGCCATGCAGCTTTCCGCCACGCAAATAGCTGCTGTGTACAACGTGCCTGCGGCTCGTGTTGGAGGACTTCCGGCTGGCGGGCTGCATTACAGCAGCCAGTCTCAGGATGCATTGCAGATTATCGAGGCTTTGCGCCCGTGGCTTAAGCGAATGGAGTACGCATTCTTCAACTGCTTGCCCAAGAAGCGCTTCACTAAGTTCTACACTGACGCGTTGCTGGACACAGACCCGAAGACGCGTATGGAAATGTACGTTCAGGAGCGCCAGATTGGTGTCCGCACGGCTGACGAGATTCGTGAGCTAATGGACTTGCCGCCGCTTCCGAAGAAGATTGGCGAAGAGGCACTGCCCCTCGCCTTGATGCAGGAAATGGCAGCTCGCGCAGGTGTCATTCCGAAGTCAATCTTGAGTTCCGTAGAGTTCGAAATGGACATTGCGGCAACGCGCCTTGAGCAATATGCCAAGGAGCACCCGAACCTTATGCAGCCAAAACCACCTCAGGTGCAAGATGCAGGTTCGTACTATGCAAGCCTGGTAAGTGCCACTAACCGTGGTAGCACAGAGGCTGAAGTACAGCTACGACGTATATCAGAACGTGCTGTAATACTGGATAAGCACCCTGAATATGTAGGGCCTTGGATTCCCCAAGACCCGCTAGTAGCTTCCCGCCAACAGAGCAAAGTCAAGGACCTTGTTCTAGACCGTATTGGATAGCACGTAAAATGAGTATTGTCCAGCGGCCTTGTATAACCTACCATTATGATGAAGAGGGTCAGCAGAACCCTGTCTGGCAGCCTAAGGAAAGGGTCAGTTAAATGGCTGTTCTTGGTACCCAGGAAGAGAACAACCTTCCTGACTCCGCTTTCGCTTACATTGAGCCAGGGGGCCGCAAGGACTCCACTGGGAAGACCACACCTCGCGGCTACCGGCATTTTCCGGTTCACGATGCGGCTCACGCCCGTAACGCTCTGGCCCGTGCCCCGCAATCCGAGTATGGCAAGAAGGCCATGCCGAAGATTCTTGCGGCCTGCCGTAAGTTCGGTGTTACCGTTGACGGCCACCAGCGTTCGCTATTCGGTGACGATATCACTGACTACGCGGCATCTCCTGAGCGTCGTTTCGTTCAGTTCCCCCCGGAAATCCGTAGCTCTGCTGCCTTTGGTGACCCCAACGCGAAGCACATTTACGGTTATGCAAGCGTCTTCAACAAGATGTCTCGCAAGCTGGGCGGCTTCCACGAGCAGGTTCGCTCTACTGCTTTCGATGAGTCCAAGGCTAACGGCTGGCCGAACGTTGTCTGCCGCTACAACCACAAGGACGACCAGCTTCTGGGCACCACGCATGCGCGGACCCTTGAGCTGCACCTCGATGGACAGGGCCTCCTGTACGACGTTATCCCGCCGAACTCTCGGGCGGATGTTCTTGAGTATGTTCAGCGTGGAGACGTTCGCCACAGCTCCTTCGCATTCCGGGTTTACCCCGGTGGTGACGAGTGGGGCCTGAGCGAGTACAACTACCCGCTGCGTACTCTGCACTCCGTTGAACTGGTGGACGTTGCACCCGTTCTCGACCCGGCTTACCCGGACGCAACTGCTGGCTCTCGTTCCATGATGCAGGAGCGGGCAATGGCAGGTGCCCTTGAGTCCCTGGCGCAGTGGGTCCAGGCTGACACCGACGAAGTTCGTTCTTACCTAGACGAGGGTCGTGCGGTTGAGTTCTTCAAGCGCTCTGACCGTTCTTACGGCCCGAAGATTAGCAAGATGGACGGTGGCGAGAAGCGGTCCCAGAAGCCGCGTATGTCCGGTGCTCAGGCTATGCTTGCGGCCCTAGAGAACATGCGTGACCCGTGGGCAGGCGAAGACTTCTAAGGAAGTTTTAACTTCTGATAGGCTAGGTTACGGTAAAAACCGTAACCTAGCCTTTGGAGTTTAACATGGCAGATATTGGCCTCGGTATCCAGACCGTAACCCAGACCGCCACTATCACATCGTCTTCAATTGTGGACGTAGACATCCCTGCTAACACTATAGTTGTGTCGTCCGGTATTCAGATTACGTCTTCTGAACTGGGTAGTGGAAGCGCCTTCATGTCAGCAGATGGTCCGCACCCTACGGATGCCACGAAGTGGCGTTTTCAAGCTTCGGTAGCTAATCAAAGTGGCGGAAACAGTTACACAGTAGATATTCTTTGCTGGATGATTGTCGCTAACGCCGCTACTTGTTAGAGGATTTGCTCATGAGGCCCCTAGTATCCGTGATAACCCCGACGTGGCAACGGCATGACACGCTGCTGCATAAGTGTTTGCCTACAGTTCAAGCGCAACAGGTGCCTCATGAGCACATCATTATTTCAGACGGACCTGACCTAATGCTAAGTCAGTACAACTGGCCAGACAGCGTGCGCTACGTGGAACTAACACAGCATGATTCCGAGAAACATTGGGGACATCATGCTCGTCCTTACGGATTGAATATAGCTCGCGGAGATTTCATCGCTTACCTGGACGACGACGACCTCTGGGAGCCTAATCATCTTCAGGTACTAATATCTGCGCTACTAGAAGATGAAGAAGCACAATTTGCTTACACGCGAGCAGAAGTGCACATGACTAAAGGGACTGTACGTATAGGGGACGGACCTCCCGCGCACGGTCGTGTTCAGACATCTATGCTTATGCATCGCCGGGAACTTCTTGATACGGCCTCTTGGGGTCCTGCACATCCTGCCGAAGACTGGGAACTGGTGTTGTCGTGGCTTAAGGCGGGCGTTAAGTACGCGTCTGTTGACGCTCTTACAGTTCACTACCACCCTTCGGTCCCCGTTGACCCAGAAAAGAACGTACTTGTGACGTTCTCACCTCCGGAACTTTAGAAAAATACACCTAGTTTCACGATTAGGTATTGTCAATACGCCGTCCATCTGTATTATGGATAGTGACATGCCGTGGCCATACTCGCCATCTGGGTAGACGGAGCCGGTGCCAGTTAAAACCTAGAAAGGTTAAGCTAGTGGCATCTGAAGTCGCAAAGCGGCTCCGTGACCGGCGTATGAACGTCTGGAACGAGGCCAAGGGCATTGCAGAAAGCGCTGCTGAGGAGAACCGCTCTTTTACCCCGGACGAGCAGGGTAAGTGGGAGGCTCTTCAGGAGGAGCTTGGCAACATTGACACTCGCCTCAAGGCTGTTCTCGACACTGAGAAGCGCGCCAAGGAGGCCGACGACGCTTACGACGAGCTGAGTGGCCGTAAGGCAGAGCGCAGCACGCAGCAGGCGGGCGGCACGCAGTACGTAGAAGAGCTGCGCCGTTGGGCACGTGGCGAAGAGGGCAGCAAGTCTGTCTTCGAAGTTCGCCGTCAGGCAGCAGGACCGGTTAACTACCGTGTTCTGACCACGGCAGGCGCGGGTGCTGGAACTAACGCTTCCGGTATCATCCCGACTGACTTCTACGACCAGCTCATTGCGTACCTGATTGAAGTTTCCGGCATCATGCAGTGTGGACCTACGGTCCTTAACACTGGTGGTGGCGAGACCCTCCAGATTCCGAAGGCTCTGACTCACACCACGGCAACGTCCGCTGGTCAGAACGCAAGCCTTCCGACCGCTGACCCGACCTTCACGCTCACCACTCTGGGTGCGCAGAAGTTCGGTGTCCTGATTCAGGTCGCTCGCGAACTGATTGACGACACTGCGGTTGACCTGCTCGGCTACCTCGCAATGAGCGCTGGTCGTGCACTTGGTAACTCCTTCGGTACCTCCCTGGTTAACGGCACCAACGGCATCTCCGGTGGTCTTACGTCCCTCGCGGGCGCAACCCCGGCTGTCACGGGTGGCCTGACCTCCGCTATCTCCGGTAACGGCGTGGCAACCGGTGGCGCAACATACGCCAACCTGGTTGACATGGAGTACTCCGTTATCGCTCCTTACCGTCAGTCCCGTAGCTGCTACTGGCTCGCTGCTGACAAGACCGTGGGCAGCTTCCGTAAGCTGACCGACAACAACGGTCGCCCGGTCTGGGAGCCCTCTGCGGTTCTCGGCGCACCGGACCTGCTTCTGGGCAAGCCCCTAGTTGCAGACCCGTACATGCCGGCAATCGGCACGAGCGCGCTGTCCATCGCTTTCGGTGACTTCGCTCAGTACTTCATCCGCCTTGTCGGTGGAGTGCGATTCGAGCGTAGCGACGACTTCGCGTTCGGTTCTGACCTAGTGACCTTCCGTGCACTACTCCGTGGTGACGGTACACTGGTAGACACCAACGCTATCAAGATGTTCAAGGGTGGCGCAAGCTAACCTGCGGGACCTTGAGAAAAAGCCGGTAGCCGGTTATCGGCTACCGGCTTTTTCATCGTCAACACTTAGGAGAGAAAATGAGCGACGAGCGTCGTGTATGGATTAAGCTCATCAGCCAGCGCAATGGCTCGCGTTATGACAACCGTGAGTGGCCGACGCCTGGTGAGCCTTTTAGCGTTCCCGAGTGGGAAGGCGAAGCACTAACCCGCATTAAAGAAGCTGTGTACACCTCTGACGAGGAAGCAGCTAACCTTTCCCAGCCGAAGGTTGATTCTGAGGTAGTTCCTCTCGATGAGCCAATTGAGCGCGAATACCATGGTGGTCAGCCTGTTTCTTCACCTAAAGTATCCGCAGATGTAGAGCCTGTAGTTGAGGAAAACGTCGAGGAGCCTACCGAGGAAGTTGTGGCTGAAGAAGACACAGCAGACGAAGCAGTTGAGGAAGTTACGAAGCCTGCTCCCTACGCTTCCAAGGCAGACTGGGTTACTTATGCGGTATCTCAGGGACACGATGCTGATGATGCATCATCTTTGACCAAGGCAGACCTACAGAGCCGCTATGGTGGACGCCTTTAATGGCTTACACTGAATAAGACGGCACCGTAACGAAAGGTGTAATAAAAATGGCTGTTAACCCTAAGGAAGGTCAGGCGCTGGCTTCGACCACGGTGCCTGCCCGTGAGCAGATAGTTGGCCGCGCTGGTCGCGGTGGCGGCGAGGATGTTACCGACCAGCCCGGTCAGTACCCCGCTGACCTATTCGGTGTTGCATTGCCTCAGGGTACCGGTGCTCCCGGTACTGCTGGTTCTAGTGCGACTGACGCATCGGCTGATGCCACCAACATGCCTGGTCAGCTTGACGAAGACTTCTCCGGTCTTGGTCCGAACGACACAGCTGAAACTGGCTCGCCTGGTACTCAGGGCGTAGTTAACGCAGCTGGTGGTGACAGTGTTACCTACACGCCTCCCGGTTACCTTGATGGCGGACCTTTCCGTGAGGCAACTGCACAGGGTCACGTGGACGGCATGGGCGATTGGTCCCAGGCCAACACTGACGGCTACGCAGGCGGACCCACCCTTCCCGGTCTTGAGGGCAACCGCCCGACCAGCACAGGTGCAGGCTCTGGCCGTACTCTGCGTGGCGGACGTGCGGTAAAGCCGTAAGGCTTAGCTGATGAGAGATTTGTCAAGCGTGCCCTGGGCATCGATGCCGGTTTACGGTAGCCCGCGTGCCCAGAGCAGCTTGATAAAGGATGACGTTCTCGTAACAGGCATACCGCCAGAAGACCCGGACGAGGACGTTGTTCCTGACGGTGCCGATGATGACGCCGTTCCTGATGACCAAGATACTGGCGAGCCGCCTGAGGAGGCGAACACAGGTGAAGGACCTTAGCAACATGCCGATGGCTGAGCACTCGCTAGTCGCGGGAAGTTCCATGGCAGCCGGTAATACTGTTAACACTGAAGCTGAAAAGTGGTCCATGAAGGCACCGGGCAGTGAACCGGTAGACCCGTTGCCCGCCAAGGAAGAGCAAGACGACCCTGGCATTCAGGACACTCCTGTAACACACGACCCACGCGCTACAGTAATGGAGCGTGCTGGACGGGGCAGTGACTATGCCGCGCCTACTCTTGAATGGAAGGAATGCACCAATGGCTAGCAACTGGGGTCCTACTGAGCACCCAATGGAGCACGACCACCTAGAAGACGGCCCGGATGTGTGCATGGGCACGCCTGACCACGAGCTAAACGAGTATCACTACGACGCAACTGATGCGCGACAGAATGATTCTGCCGCCAATAAGTGGGTCAAGGTAGACCACTGCTCAGGTGCAGCGGGCGCTAACGGAGACGCAACTGGCGGATTCCCGGACGGCCCTGGCCCTTGGAAGCAGACCTAGGTCTAGAGATTGATGCCCCGTGAGTATCGACGCTACCGCGAGGGCACTATCGCGCATAGAGGGCACGAGCTTCGCGCATCGTTGCCGTAATGGCAGTGTGCGCACGGAAATAGTGACCTTCGCTTCCAGTAACATCGGGTGGGTTCTCCTGCCCCGCACCCAGTACCCAGTACCGTCAATCGAATGCCCAGGCTGCCACAGTGTGGCGGTCTGGGTAAACGAGACCGGTGAATGGCGTGTACTGTCGGAGGGGTTCCTCCGCTAATGAGCCGCTTCCAGGACCACTTCCGGCCTACCATATTTGGTTTGGCCGATGGCATGATGTCCCTCCTGGGAGTAATACTTTACCTTCTTGGACACCAAGACCTCATATTCCTGACTGCCGTATCGGGAGCTATAACCTCAGCCCTGTCTATGGGTGGCAGTGAATTCATGTCAGACAGTGATAACGGTTTCTCAGCTTCTGCAATTATGGGCGCTGCTACAGGTATCGGAGCAATCCTACCCGCTCTTCCCTTTGCGTTCATGCGCGGTACACCTGCGTTCGTGCTAATGATTGTCATCTCATTCGTAATCGCGGTGTTCGTAGGCTGGATTCGAGCTAAGGCTCGCGGCAAGAAGATAACCGTGCTTTCTGTAGGCAGTACTGTCCTGTTGTTTGCCATCATCATAGCTGTGGGTAGCTTGGTGACCGTTTTCCTTCCTGGAGGCGCTGGTTAAAATGTCCCCTTGGCGTGCAGGCTACGGGTCAGCATCTAGAATTCGCATTCAGATACGCAAAGAGAATGAGTACTGGGTGTGGCGGCTAGTAGTCAATGCTCACGACCACTACGGAGATATCGGAGCATCAGGGGAACGGCGCACGTGGGGTGAAGCTTTTTCAGCCGCAAAGGAAGAGTGCATGTGGTGGGTGCGGTAGACTACCCCCATGCGAATATTGGCTATACATGACAGCTCCGGTTGTGCTTGGTACAGAGTCATCCAGCCTCTGCTAGAGTTCCGTAAGCACGGGTATGACGTGACCTTCGTTACAGCTCACAACGAGCGCACGCCTTACGACGAAACAGAGGGGTTCGAGCTTACTCGTAACTTCTCAGGCTTCGACCTTGTAGTAGGGCAGCGAATCAACAAGTACGACGGTCTTAGTGTGTGGCGCAGGGGACGCACTCCGTTCAGTCGACTCGTATACGAGAACGATGACGACCTGTTTAACGTAACACAAGAAAACTGGCAAGCCTTCCAGCACTATCAGCGTATTGACGTACGCGAAGCTGTTGTAGCTGCTTGTGAAGTATCAGACCTTGTCACCGTATCTACAGACCGCCTTAAAGCTATTCATGATGAGTTCAATCCGAACACTGTAGTACTGCAAAACCTTATCCCTGCATACGTTCTTAAGCAGTCCCGTACTGAGCGTAAGCGCCCTCGGGTCGGCTGGGTAGGGGGTGCTTCGCACGGACGTGATGTGCATCTTGCCACACCCTCGGTGAGGCGCTTCCTGAAGCGTTTCCCGGAGTGGGACCTTTACCTAGGTGGTGTAGACTTTCGGCCTAGCTTCAAAGTTGCCCGAGACCGTGCTTTTCACGAGCCGTGGATTAAGGTGACTGATGAGCCAGACCTCTACTACAAGAGCATCGACTTTGATATCGGGATTTGCCCGCTAATCGATACCGAGTTTGCTAAGTCCAAGAGCTATATTAAAGCTCTGGAGTACATGGCGCGCGGCATTCCGGTGGTCGCTAGTGACTGCGCTCCGTACAACGAACTAGTGGTCCACGGTGAGAACGGCTTCTTGGTTAAGCGTGACCACGAATGGCTAGAGGTCCTGTCTAATCTTGCAAGCGACAATGACTTGCGACACAAGATGGGAGAAGCCGGCAAGGCCACTGCGGCACAGCACACTATCGATGAGCACTGGACGCGGTGGGAACACGCATACAGTAAGCTGTATCCAGCCAACTGGACTTTCGGAAGAAATGTGTGAGCTTGTGAGTAAGAGTACGTCACCCTTGTTCTCCTGCTTCTTGCTGTCCCATAACAAGGGACCGTATGCTGTTCAAGCTATTCAGAGCGTCCTGAACCAGACGTTTCAGGATTGGGAGTGCTGGATTATCGAGAACAGCACCGACACCACGACGCGTCCCTTGCTCAAGCAGCGCATGCCTGAAATCCTCACCGACCCTCGGTTTCACTATGAGGAGATGACTGTTCCTAAGGAAATCAGGAAGACTAAGTACGTCCCGTCCTGGCTACTTAACGTATACCACCCTGAGGCTAACGGTAAGTGGATTTTTTACCTTAGTGACGATGACCTACTCATGGAAGACTGCTTTGAGGTTTGTGCGGAGCACATTAACGACCACGAAGACTGGGCAGTAGCTTGGTTCGGTCTCAAAGGAATCCGCGCGGTGGACCATCGTGTGGTTAAAGGCATGCCTATCTTCATGATTCCAGCTAATGGTACGCGCGGCAAGGACTCCACCAACTGGAACATAGATGGGTACATTGATGGCGGCCAGGTTATTTATCGCAAGGAATGCTTGGAGCAGCTTGAGAAGCCTAGATTCCCGGAGACTTTCGAGGGAGACGTAGCTCGTCACTCTGACGGCCTGTTTCTTCTGAAACTAGCGGAAAAGTACACTTTCCAGCCAATCTACCGAACGCTAGCTATTCATCGCTTCACACCTGTATCTACTTGGAGTAAGGCGTAATGGACGTACAGCTAGAGAAGTTGCACTATGCCCTGCTAGAGGTGGTTCGAGTATGGCGCAATGCGAACGCTGATTTCTTCGGAGATACACAACCTATCTCTCGTAATATGCAACAGGAGTGGTTTGACAGCTACATTGTGGACCCTTCGGACCACATGTATGCAGTTATCATAGACGATGTTCTTCCTGTGGGTACCATCGGTATCCGCTCAGATACGCGCGAAATCCAACGCGTGATGCTCGGGGCCAAAGAATATGCACGTACAGGTTTGATGTCGCAAGCACTTAATATGCTCATGAAAGCTTACGGGCCTGGTGACTTCTTCTTGTACGTTAAGCAAGACAATGATAAGGCCATTGAGTTCTACCGGAAGAACGGCTTTAACCGCACAGTGTCCGTAAGGCCGCGCCCCGGAATGGTTTCCATGCACCGTTACCTGCCCTACACAGAAATGATTACATCATGATACCTCTGTTCAAGCCGTCAGTAACTGACCGGGAAATTGAAGCGGTAACCCGCGTCCTTAAGTCCGGTTGGTGGGCACTAGGTCCGGAAGTGGAAGCTTTCGAAAAGGACTTTGCAGAGTACTTGCGAGTTCAGGCACACGCGGCGGGCACGAGGCACCAGTTCTCTACTTCTCCCTACGCGGTCGGAGTTAATTCCTGTACTTCCGCACTAGAATTGGCTGCTCGTTCACTGGGAGTTGAGAAGGGTACAGTTGTAGTGCCTGCACTCACGTTCGTATCTACAGGTCAGGCGATGTTGCACGCCCAGAACAAGGTAGTTTTCGCTGATATTGACGAGACTACGATGTGCCTTGACTGGGATGATGCCCTGAACACGCTAGAGAGCGCCACAGCCCGCCGCAAGGACGCCCCTAAGGCGATTGTCCCCGTGTGGTACGCAGGGCGCGTATCGCTCCCTCCGGCCCTTCCGGAGGGCATTACGGTTATCGAGGACTGCGCGCATGCCGCAGGCACGCGGCTAGCGGGAACTGTGGGCCACGCAGCAGCGTGGTCATTCCAGGCCGTAAAGAACCTTGCTGTGGGGGACGGCGGGATGGTAACCACCACTGACCCTCTGGCTTACGCCAAGCTCAAGCCACTACGCTGGTGTGGAATTGACCGGTCTACGTGGGAGCGGGACAATAAGAAGGGGTATAACTGGGATTACGATATTCCGGTTGACGGCGAGAAAGCTCACCTTAACGACATCGCCGCAGCACTGGGCCGTGTTCAACTATCGCGATTGAACGAAATGAACGATGCTCGCTTCCAGATTCTCAAGCAGTACAAGGCTGGTTTTGACGGCCTAAGCTGGCTTAAGATGCGAGAAGACTTTAGCCCGTATGAATCGAACCACCTGATGACAGTGCGCATTAACGCCACGAATCGCGACAGGTTCATTGACCACATGCTGGCTCACGGCGTATCAGCGGGCGTTCACTACAAGCCCATCACATATTACAAGGGCGTTTTCCCGAACGCGCGGAATTTGCCTGTCACAGAAAAGGTATGGCGCGAGCTAGTTACCTTGCCGCTGTACCCTGACCTAGCCTGGGACGATGTGGACAAGATTACGGGTGTAGTACGGGCCTTCAGTCCGGTTCGCGAAGGTGCCTAATGGGCGTTAAGACTGATAAAGAAACACTTAATTACGCGTCTACTTATAAAGAACTGCTAGCTTCCGCTGCACCTGCTCCGCGAATACTAGAAGTAGGAGTGTACTGCGGCGATTCCTTGAGGATGTGGAAAGAGTGGTTTCCTGAGGCCATTATCTGTGGGGTAGAAATTTCTGCTACACATAAGCCACTGTGGCCTCAAGACATTCCTGTTCTAATAACGGACCAGTGTGACCCAGCTCTAGCCGCTAGAGTGCTGTTTTACTCCAATGACGGATACGACCTGGTAATTGATGATGCCTCGCATTACGGAATGCTCTCCAAGGAAACGTACCGACTACTGTGGCCTGTAGTGCGGCCCGGAGGTTGGTACGTACTAGAAGACTGGGCTGTGGGGCTTGTAGACAATCCGCACTTCCCTAGTTACGCAGGTACTAGTATGGTAGACCTGGCTAAGGACTTTATTACTGACCTCAAACCTGAAAAAGACCTTACCGACCAAGGGGCTAAGAAAATATCCGCAGGGGACGTGAATAGTGTAGTTGAATTGCGCTACATTTACGGCATGGCGTGCTTGAGGAAGAAGGGCTAATGAGATACCTAGTTACAGGTGCCGGAGGCTTCGCCGGTCACCACTTCTTGGAGCACGTGCTAGCTAGTACGGATGCTGAAGTAATCGCTACAGACAGTTTCGAGCACAAAGGCTTGGAAAGTCGTATCACCCAAGTACTAGAAGACCGTATTGATTACTACAGGCGCACGAAAATAATAGTTCATGACCTGAACTACCCTTGGATGCACGCTCTTCCTGAGATTGACTACATCATCGCGTACGCCTCAGAGAGCCACGTAGACAGGTCTATCGATGACCCTGTACCGTTTGTCCAAAACAACGTTAACGTAGCGCTACAGACTATGGAGCTGGCACGAAAGATAAAGCCTAAGGCTGTCGTGTGGGTGAGCACCGATGAGGTGTATGGACCTGTCACGCGTCGTAGCGTTAAAGGCGTATCCGAGTGGGCACCCGCTATCCCCTCCAATCCTTACTCGGCCAGTAAGGCAGCGCAGGAAGCTATTTGCATCTCTTACTGGCGTACGTACGGCGTTCCGCTGATTCTCCTTAACTGCATGAACATGATTGGTGAGCGACAGGACGCCGAAAAGTTTGTGCCATTTGTCGTTAAGAGCCTGATGGCGGGTGAAGAGGTACCTATCCACACCACTAATGAACCTGTCGTAGACCCTACAGGCTCTAGGCACTATCTGCATGCGCGTAATCTGGCACACGCTATCACCTTTTTGCTAGAGCGTAACAAGCTAGGCATGTATCCGCACTGGGCGCAAGGTAGCCTAGGGCACGTTCGTTCCGGTCGGCCAGACCGCTATAACGTAGCGACAGAAACTCGGCTTTCCAACCTTAAGATGGCTTCACTGATAGCTGATTATGCGGGGTACGAACTGAAGTACAGGCTAGTGGACGCCCACACAATTAGACCGGGACATGATGCGCATTACGGCCTAGACGCTTCAAAGCTACAAAAACTAGGCTGGGAACCGCCTGTGCCTTTCGAAGAGAGCCTGAAGCGCACCATTAGCTGGACGGTAAATAATCCTGAATGGCTATTGCTTGATTAGCGGTGTCCCGGTAGGCTCGCAAACATGTGTGAGAATCCTGATAACAAGGTAAAGCCCAAGCCTGAAATCCGAGGTGGAGAGTCGGAAGAAGACTTCACTGGCGTAGAAGAGGCCCTTCAGTCAACGCTGCCCTACAGCGATATTCCTGACGATGAGCTGGGTGCCTAATGCGGCTGGTAAACGGTGACCTAGAAGAGTCACGACCATGGCGTATTAGGCGTCTCATGCAGCAGGTAGAAGAGATGGAGCCTGAGTGGCTAACTCACGGTAACCGTCACGACGACAAGTACCTGCCGTGGATGCCCTTCCAGCCATCTAACTTCATTGCAATGCTGGCAGAATGCATCACCTATACCGAGGGCTTCACATTTCTTGACGTAGGTTGTGGCATCGGCACTAAAGTAGCACTGGCTAGTGAGGTGTTCGGCCTTGATGCAGACGGCGTTGAAGTTGACGCGGACATGGCGGCTGAAGCGCGCAAGTGGAAGACAGGTGACATCCTAGTTCAAGACGCGCTAGAAGTTCCTGGCCTGTATCAGGACTACGACATCATCTGGCTGTACCGACCGTTCCGTGACATCCCGTCAGAGCGTGCGCTCGAAGAGATGATTCACAAGAACATGAAGTCAGGAGCAATCCTAGCAGGCGGTGCCTGGGAACTTCACCCACCGGGTAACTGGCCCATAGTCATTGATGACTGGGAAATCAGGCGCGGCGCATGGATTAAGCCCTAACGTGGATAAGGTAGAATTTCAGTCGTGACTAACATTCTCGTTACTGGCAGCAGTGGCTTTATCGGGAAGCCTACTTGCAATGAGCTAGCTGCGCGCGGCATGACCGCAATCCCGTATGACCTTCCTTCATCTGACATCCGTGATGTCAGTGCTCTACGGGAAATCGTGCGATTGACCGACGTTCAAGGCATCATCAACCTGGCTGGTATGCTAGGCACCCCTGAACTATTCGGCCATGAAGCCAAGGCGGCGGAAGTTAACATCATCGGTGCCATCAACGTTTATGATGTCGCTTCTGAAGTCGGCATTCCGGTAGTTCAGGTAGGGACCGGGCATAAAGGCCAGCCTAATCCATACGCGCTAACCAAGGCTTGCGCGGAAGACCTAGGTCTTGCCCGAGCACAGTGGCTTGGTCACGAAGTAACTATCCTGCGTGCGTATCACGTGTATGGGCCAGGTCAGCCGGTAGGGCCGCCACACGGCACTGCCAGCGTTCACAAGTTCTTCCCCACCTTCGCGACGCGGGCACTAACTAACATGCCGCTGGAGCTGTGCGGGACCGGTGAGCAGCTAATTGATACCGTTTACGTGGATGACGTGGCCGTAGCGCTTGTAGATGCTCTGGCGGGACCTTACGGCACTGTGGTAGAAGCAGGTAACGGAGTGCCTATTTCCGTAGACCAGGTCGCGCAAGACATTCTGTCGAAGATTCCTACATCCTCATCAACTATCACCACGGTGGCGGGACGCAGTGGGGAGCCGAGGGATGCTGTAGTAGTAGCCACTAAGCCTGTGTGCAACAACCTATGGCCGTATAAGGCGACGGAAACTATTGAGTGGTACCAGGAATGGCTGACCTCATCACGGTAGTTACGCCTACCTGGCATAGAGACGCATCTGTGCTACGGGCAGTATTGTCCGTAGCTTTGCAGGAGTACCGCCCTATTCAGCATGTTGTCGTAGCGGACGGTCCTAACCCCGAATTGCGAAGCCTATTCAAGGCAAGCAGTAAAGCTTTCCTGTATTCAGACTACGAGTTGGAGTACGCAGAACTTCCGGCTCATCATGACAATTCACGTTGGGGTCACTTTGCAAGACTAGAAGGAATACGGCGAGCTAAAGGAGATTTCGTAGCGTACTTGGACGACGACGATGAGTACTTGCCTAATCACCTGTCAGCTCTCATGGCTATGCTCAAGCAAGACCCACAAGCAGGCTTCTCCTATTCGCGAATTATGATTTACGACCCAGGCAACCCTAACATCTCAGGCACAGACCCACCTACATACTCCGGCATCTCAACTTCAGCTATAGCTCACCGCAAAGCAATTCTGGAGCGAGTAAATTGGCGAGATGAAGGACAGGACACTATTGATTGGGATATTGCACAGCGCTGGATGGCGCACGGTATTACCTGGAAGCATTACCCTCACGTTACTTGCCAGGCGTACAGGGATGCTCCGAACCCAGACAGTCCGCGTCAGAGGATTCTTGAGTGAAAGTTGTAGGGATAATCCCTTACTACGCAGGTTCTAGCCCCGAGTGTACAAATTCCCCTGAACGCATTGAGTACTTGCGTCGTACAGTAGAAAATGCTCTGGACTTTGTTGACGAACTGTACGTGGGAGTAGGTCGTGAAGAAGACGCAGCGGACGTAGAAGCTCTGAGTGTCAGTATAATCCGCGTGCACTACGAAAACCCTTGGCACATCCCGGCCCTAGTAAATACCGAAGCACAAAAACTGGGGTTGGACACGGAATACACGCACGTTTACGTCACCGAAGCTGACCAGCTACTTAACTACGACTCAGGTGTTCTAAGCGTTGTACGGGGCAGTAATTATCTAGTGCCGCATCGACTAGACAAGATATCGGCAAGTGGTGGGGGCAGCACTAGTGGACCTAATGTTATAGTTAACGGCATAGCTTACGCGATAGGCAGCGGCGCACCTTGGTGGGACAACTATCAAGAAGATATGCCTGGTGAGTACTACAATGCTACTCTTAAGTACGGAGGAGCATTCTTCTGCACTACTGACCTGTTTCAGCGCGTAAGTTTTCCTCTCCTAAATAGCGGCAATTCACCAATAGAAGCAGCTACCGGTTATGCGGTCGCTAACTCTGGAGGGAACTGTCTACGCACTACCGACTGGCGAAGGTTCTGGGCAGAACACTTGTCAGGCGAACGTTACTGGGCCAAACTAGCTGGAGATATCTAAAATGCACCTGCCATGGCGTGACATCAGCCCGATTCCTGGTAATCGTGGAATTTTTACGTCCCTGCTGGACGAAGAAGCGGAAGAACTCCGTACGCAAGCTACGGGCAAGAACGTTATGGAAGTAGGAGTAGCTTACGGTTTCTCTACTTCAGTTCTTGCTAGCACAGCCGCTCACGTAACATCAGTAGACCTATTCCCGCCCATATGCAGCTACCCTCAGTGGGATAATAATGTGATTGAGCAAGGTATAAGGGATAAGGTTACCGTGGTGGAGGGTGACTCTACCGTTATGCTACCGCAGCTTACTGACAAGTTCGATTTCATATTCATTGACGGTGAGCATGCTTTTGACGGAGTTACCGCAGACGCTCGCAATTCACTACCGTTGCTGAAGCCGGGTGGAACTATCATGTTCCACGATTACCACGAATACTGCTGCTGTCCTGATGTTAAGCCGGCTCTAGATGCGCTGTTCCCTGAAGGACTACGTACTGTAGGGTCATCTGTTTTGTACACTGTTAAGTAAAGCTATTTCGCGTACTCTAGACGTGTGTGCGATAACTATAACTGCGCAATAGAGCTTGCCCGACTTGCCGAAAAGATAGACGCTGCTGACAGGTTTAATGCTCAAGCCCGTGCTGACATGATGCGTTTGCTGGATGAACGTCAGGCATCTAATCAAGAGGCTATGAGTACTGCCTTTGAGGCTGCCGAAAAAGCAGTTAGTGCTGCTCTTGAGGCATCAAAACAAGCCACTACCAAGGCAGAAACAGCAGCGGAAAAGCGATTTGAGTCTGTTAATGAGTTCCGTGGTCAGCTTAGTGACCAAGCACGAACTTTCTTGCCTCGTGGTGAGTACGATGAAGCGCAAAAATATCTTGTGCAGAAAGTAGAAGAGACTTCTAAGCACATAGCTGACCTCGAACTCCGGCTTAGCAGCCGCCTGGACGTAACTCAAGGCGGTAATGTCGCAAACGCTGTAACAGGCCGTACTAGGCGGGAGAATCTTCTACTCATAGCGACAATTATCTCCTTCCTGGTAGCTATGGCTAGCATTATCACAGGCGTGATTATCCACTAGCTGATTAAGCGCTTACAATGAGTGCATGAACGACATTTTCCCGGCTCCCGGACTCATCGGGTTGACGCAAATCTCTGGAAGTGTTGGTGCAGGCATACGCCTAGGCCAGTTTCTTAACGGAGACGGCTTCAGCCTATTTGAGCATGCCTTTGTGTCCCTAGGTAATGGTCAGATACTAGAAGCTGAACCAGGCGGTGCCAGGATTGTGCCACTGCACTACAGGCCCGCCAGCGTCTACTGGTGTGAGCACATTTATGACCTACTGGGAAGCAAGCCAGCAACTCCTGGCTGGACTGATACAGTCGTAAAACTGGGAGCTACGTACAAGGGCATTAAGTACTCCTTTCTGGACTATGACGCGCTTGTTGCTCACAGGTTGCACCTGCCGATTCCGGGCTTGGAGCACTTCATCGCAGACACAGGGCATATGATTTGCTCTCAAATTGCTGATGACTTCTACCTTAAGCTGGGCGTGGAGGTGTTCACAGACAAGCGCTGGACGGGCTTTGTGACTCCAGGGTCGTTGTGGAAGCGTGACCTTGAGCTGGCGAAAGTAGGCTAAGCATGAGTCCTTCAGAGCGGGTGCCGCTGTCTCAGGAAGAGCTACGTTGCTGGCTGGATATCATTGAGCACGAAAGCTTCCCGGATTTCAGGCGTCAAGTCTCTGAAGCTCTTGGCAGAACGCAGCATCCGCTAGGACTATACGTAACAGATGCAATTTTGCGCCGATGTGTAATGATGTGGCGAGTGCACTGATAAGCTGAAGTCATCAAGGAAAGCTCCTAGGCGAGGAGGTGGTAGCTGTGAAAAGTAATCACTGCGCCCTAGGAGGTGGTCTTTAAATCTCGCCATAGGCCCTCCGCTCAGGATTCTCCTGGGCCGAGGGCTTTTGGTGTATTCTGAGTAGGAGAAAAGCTACGAGGAGGCATCGTGACAAGTGCGGTTTACTATGACCTGTCCGGGTCAGTGGTGCCTATCACCATAACTTTTACTGACCCTAGTGGTAGTCCTGTAGACCCTGGAACTATTCAGCTCGTTACGACAGACCCTCAAGGACTGCAAACCAGCTACACGTACACAGGTGGCTCAGGCCGCAACATCATTAGTAAAGTGGCCACAGGCCAGTACCAGTTCAACTTGCAAGCCTCAGTGCTGTACTCACCTAATCCTGTGCCTACGGGCCTTTGGTCCGCCATGTGGATTGGTGTGGGAAGTACAGGAGGCCCAGGCGGCACGACAGTACAAGCAGATACCTTCCGAATCCTGCCTTACAGCAGTGAATCAGGTACTTCTCAGGTCCAGTGGTATTGTGGCCTAGACGAGCTAAAGTCGCGCCTCAGCATAACTGATACTGCTAGCGACTATGAGATGACCACAGCTATCCAAGCAGCGACAAACTGGATTAACGAGTACTGCGCTCAGCACTTCTACCAGATTACGGAAAGTCGCACATTCGCACCTAGTGATATCTGGTTGCTAGACATTGACCCCATAGTAAGTGTCAGTGCTCTTGCGCTAGACTACGATGGCGATGGAGTGTTTGAGACTTCTTGGACACAGAACGTTAACTACCAGCTACGTCGTGGCTTTGAGTTGTACAACTCAAACTATCTCGGTGTACCACGTCCTTATCGCCAGGTGCAGGTGTTGATTGGAAGTCAGGGTGCTCCCGCCGGCGGTCAGTTCTTCCCGTTCATTTGGCCTTTCACGCATCTGGACCGAGTTAAAGTAACAGGCGTGTGGGGATGGCCGGTCATTCCGCCAGCTATTTCTCAGGCGTGCCTTATGCTATCGGCTGAATACTTCAAGCTAAAGGATGCCACCTTTGGTGTCCTAGGCGTCTCTGACCTGGGCATAGCCAAGGCTGGTTCTAACTCTTGGATTGTGGAACTTTTGCGACCGTATATCCGAAGTAATCGCAAGGTTGGGATGTAGGATTAGGCCATGCATATCGTCCTTGAGATGTTTGGTCGGCGTTTTGAGATGGCTTCCGCGTACCGAAAGGTAGAAGACGAGGAGGTTGAGCTTGAGGAAGGCGAAGAGGTAGAGCATTTGGCTCATGACCCGCATTCAGTGCCTCACGCTAGTGCAGAACGGGCCTACCCTCCCTTTGAGCACGCAGGAGTTAATGAGCTACCAGCTCGTATGCCGTTCGGCTTTGCCAGTTCGGGACCCGAAACCGTGCACTTGGAGGACTAGTGGCAGCTAAAGCAGGAGTATCCAAGACTCCTTTCGTTGCGCCTAAGAAGACTGCTGCGCAAAAAGCGCCTAATGCGCTACCTGCCTACAGCACGTCCCAAATGAAAGCTTACAACCAGGCTGCCAATCGTAAGTTCTTGCAACAGCTAGGGCAACAAGTCGGTAAGGTAGCTCCTTTTCCGCCAGGCACAGCACCTCAGCCTGCATCTGTTCAAGGTAATGCCGGAACTCAAGTAGTAGGCGGTCGTCTAAGCGCTGCCCAATTTGCTAGCGCTGAAAGAGCAGCGGCTAATAAAGCCGCAGTACGTTCTATGGCTATTAATGCCAGTGCTGCTCAGGGAAAGCGTGGGGGGTTGTCTAAGAGCATGCAGCGGCAGACAGGGAGTGCTGCGTTCTATGCACGCACAAAAGCTAGGTCTGCGGCTCAGATAGCGGCAGGAGCTAACGCAGCAGCCGCAGTGCCGTCAAGCCCTAAGACTGCCGTGGGCGTCAAGAAGTCCGAAGGCCCGTGGATTACCGCAGGCAATGACGAAAAGTATGACTGCTGTATAGCGGTCGCCATAGCTAACCACCTGTGGATTAGTACAGGATTGCGCCTAACGGATGAACAAGTGTGGATGCTTCACGCTGCGGGTGGCGGGGAAGACGTTGAGCAAACTCTGGAAGCCGCTACGTCCGGCGAGCTTTGGGATAACGTTAAGCTTGAGACTCATACACAGCTGGAAATAGGCGAACCCCTTGAAGGAGCACTGCTTATCTCGTTTCCTACCGACAACGGCGACCATGTAGCGCTATTGCTACCTGATGGTAAGATGGCTTCCTGGGGTGAATCTTACCCTGTACCTGACCACGTAGAGGAAGCTTGGGCATTGAAATGGCAGATGACGACAACGAGCTAAGCCCTGAGGAAGTCAACCAGATTGCCGAGAACCTGATGGCGGGCATTATGGGTGAGATGGACCCTCAGGACTCCACGTGCGTTGCCCTGGCCACGTTTTATCACAAGTTGCAGGATGCTGGTTTTCCGGAGCACCGAGCTTACGACATGGTTAAGTCGTGGTTCCTGGCCATCATGGTGAATGGTACTGACGAGGCAGAGTATGAGTAGCGATGGTAAAGGTATTTACACCGGACGGGGGCTGTGGAGAATGCACCCTCATGTGCGCACTGACAACCAGCTAACCTTCGGTGAACGCGCTGCTGACATTATGCGTAACGCCTTTGGCTCCTGGGCTTTCGTTGGCAGTTTCCTAGGGTTCATGGCAATATGGATGCTGTTGAACACCGTCGTGCTTCATGGCGGATTTGACCACTACCCTTACATCCTACTGAACTTGTCACTATCCATGATGGCTGGCCTGCAAGGAGCACTAATCCTTATCGCAGCTAAGAGAGCTGACCGTGTAGCCGCAGAACAATCTATCGCGCATTACACGGAAACTTCTAAGATGGACGAGCTTCTTACTGAGAACAACGATATGACAGCGCAGATTAAAGAAGCCACGGCTTTGCTTGAAGACCTGCAAAGTGATGTTCACGCTATCTTGCGCGCCATTAACGTTAAATCAGCTATAGCCACTGCGCCACCCGCACCTATGACAGCAGTACTTGGAGAGGAGATACAACGTGGCAACACTGACTCAAATCCGCCAAGCGCTAGCTAACCAGATTCAGACGTACTGCGTAAACCCGCAGCTACGAGCGCAAGCTGAACCACTGGACCAGGGAGTAGGGCCTGTAGCACTAATTCTGCCTGGCAGTCCCTACATCAAGTACGGCGATACCTTTGCTGACACCTTCAACGACCTTGGGCAAATGCAATTTGGCGTTTGTGTTAATCTTTGCGTACTAATTCTGGTGTCAGACAGCTCAACGGCTGACCGCGAGCAGCAGCAACTGGACGCTTTTCTTGACCTAGGTACTGCGGCTGACCAGATTTCCGTACCTATGGCCATTCAGATGGACCCCACGCTAGGCGGCATAGTTATGAGCACTGTGCCTATTCAAGTCGGGCATTATGGTAGGCTTCCCTACGGTGGTGTGGAGTACTTCGGTGCTCGCCTTGAAGTTCAGATAATGGCGTAAAGAGAGGTAGCGGATAGTGGCACCGCGTATTCTACTGGTTCATCCTGGGCCAGACTTTTCCGTAGCTGACGTTTTCAATGGCTGGAAGTATGGCCTAGAACGTCAAGGGGCGGTCGTAGCGACTTACAACACTAATGACCGCTTGTCGTTCTATGCGCAGGCTCAGCTTCGTGATTGGGACTACCAGAGGCCGTGTCCTACTTGTGACCAGTTTAGAGTGAAGACAGCGCTGGACAACGAGCAGGCAATGCTGCTAACCATGCAGGGTCTTTCTCACGCGGTGTGGACCTTCATGCCTGATGTCATGATATTCGTGTCAGCTTTTTACACGACGGCTGGCATGTTCGAGCTAATGCGCCTACGAGGCCGCAAGGTAGTATTGATTCACACGGAGTCGCCCTACCAAGACGGAGAACAATATCTCCGAGGACAATTCGCTGACCTTAACCTCGTCAATGACCCCATGAACTTGGCCGAGTGGCGGACTCTGGAAGCCCCCGCTTACTATGTTCCTCACGCCTACCACCCTCTTGTTCACTATCCGCAGCCCGCTGGCGAGGCGCACGAGGACCCGTCTGACTTCGCTTTTGTGGGAACCGCATTCCCCTCAAGGATTAAGTTTCTGGAGCGCATGGACTTCACAGGCATGGATGTAGCTCTAGGCGGTAGTGCCTGGGACACCATGGATTCTGAGTCACCCTTGAGGAAATTCTTGAGCCACGACCCTGACCACTGTGTGGAGAACGCGGAGACAGCTCGGGTATACCGGGGTTCTCGTGCAGGAATTAACCTTTATCGTCGTGAAGGGGAAAGCCACAACAACTACGATGGCTGGGCCATGGGTCCTAGGGAAGTAGAAATGGCCGCTTGCGGACTACCGTTCCTGCGTGACCCTAGGGCTGAAAGCGACGAGACTTTCCCGTTCCTGCCTACCTTCACAACCCCTGATGACGCCACAGAAAAGCTCCGCTGGCTACTGGCTGACGAAGACAGGCGAGTAGGGTTGGGCAACCAGGCGCGAGAAGCTATTGCTGACCGGAATTTTGATGCTCACGGGCAGTGGCTGATGAACGAAATGGATAATCTAGGCTTCTTCTAATGCACAAGGACTGGCTTGAGTGCGCTCAGTGCGGCACTTATTGGCGAGGGGTCCACGAAGAGGTGGACCTTTGCTCTCAAGAATGTGCTGAAAGCTACCTAGAGGGTATTTCTAAGGTTACTCAAGATAAAGAAAGTCAAGCTAAGCCGGGTCGCTTGTAGAATTGGGGTAGCGCGAGGAGAGTTTTTCCCTTACCCTTAAATCTGAGGGAGCCGTGTCCGCCGGATGCTCACGAGGCCCATCTGAACGTACCTAGTTACGAGAGGGTGACCCCGTGTCGCGTATTCACGGCCGAAATGGGATTGTGTACCTCGGTGTAAACCCCGCCGATGCTGCATCTCCCATGGCATTTGTGTCCGACTGGACAATTAACTTCACTGTTGCCAAGGTCGATGTGACGGCACTTGGCGACTCCAACCTCATCTGGGTATCCGGTCTTCCGGACGCTTCTGGTGACTTCAGCGGCTTCTACGACACCGCAACCGCGCAGACCTACATTGCTGCGAAGGACGGTCAGCCGCGTAACTTCTACCTGTACCCGAGCACCATCGGTGTTCAGGGCGCTAACCCTGGTCAGTACTTCTTCGGTACCATCCTGCCTGACTTCGCCGTAACTGGCGGCGTGGCAGCGGCTGTGACCATGAAGTCCACCTGGAATGCCGCGTCCATCGTACAGCGTTACCCGGTATCTGGCGTTTCCGGTACCTAATCCTGAGACAAACAGCCCCAGAGTCGCGCCACACGACTCTGGGGCTGTATTTAGTCACCCACGAAATAGCTTTGCAGAATTCTTCTCCGATTGTGACACGAACAGCCTACTACCGACTAAGCTGTGACACGTCCAGTACTTCATGATTCGGAGAAATTAAAGTGGCTTCTACGGAAGAGAACGAGCTTACTCAACTTCAGCTTGCGTCCGCTGAAAAGGAAGCGCGAGCTAAGGGCAAGCCTGCCGCGTTTGCACGCGATGGTTCCAAGTTCGTTGAATTTGACGGCGTGGAGTATAGGCTTGCCGACGAAATCGGCATCATTCCCCTCATGCGCTGGGCAGCCGCTGCTGACCTTAGCACAGACGACTCGGGCGCTATGGGCGCGATGTGGGCAATCCTCCAGGACATGGTTGACGCCCCTGAATTCCCTGCCTGGGTTAAGCACGCTACTCGCATTAAGTCGGATGCAGAAGAAGTCCTGGACTTCGTGAATGTCTGCATGGAGGCTATTACGGGAAACCCTACCGAGCGGCCCGGTTCTTCCTCGGATACACCGCCGTCAACTTCCGCAGAATCGACGGAGAACTCCTCCGTAAGCACGGTAAAGGCGTCGCCTCGTTCACGCCGCGCGAAGTCTGCAACATAGTATTCAGCATTATCCAAGATAACTTCCGTAATGAGTGTGGCCATCTTGTTGAAGGTGACGAGTACATGGTCATGCTTGAGAAGATAGGCATGGAGACGGACAAGGAAGAGGAAGCCCGTCAGGCTCTACAGCACTGGCAAAAGGTTCAGGGTATTGATACGGAAAACGTTGAAGTCAGCCCGCAAATGCAGGCTATGATGAATAACGCGTGGATGTACGCTGACAAGGATGAAGAAATTCCCGGAAACTTCATGGGGTCCGGACGCTCATAAGAAAAGGAGGAATTCAATGGCGGATTTTGTATCGCTAAAGCTTGACGATGCGGCTATTGAATTTCTCCTTTCTGAGGCTGATGGTCCTGTGGGCCGCTACATGTATGACATGAGCCAGCGTATGACAATTATCGCAAAGGCTGCCGCACCCGTCATGAAGGGCCGGAATTACTGGACAGCTAGGTCTAATGCTGTGCGGCCTCCGGGTACTACACGCGCATCAGTGCACTCCGTGTGGGGTTACGATGATGCGGGCAAACCTTTCGCTGGGGTTAATGCTTTGGCAAACCCTTCCATATTCTTGGAGCGCCCAGCTATTCAAATGCACAGGAGATATCCTTTCCTAACTCTGGCATTGGACCCTGTGATACTGTAAATAGACGTTAAATTCCCGCCCGGAGGTGTATAGTGACCCGGATACTCGGTGAAGCCGGTGTTGCTGTTGTCCCGATTACAGACGCTTTCCGGTCTCAGCTTGACGCGAAGATTCGCGCGCAGATGGCAGGATTGCGTCCCGAACTTAACATTGGCGCTAATACTAAGCAAGTAGACAGCGCCGTAGCCAAGATTATGGCTACCGTAAAGGCCGCTAATCCTGCAATGCGCCTCCAGTTCGTTACGACCGAAGCCGTAGCCGAACTAGCACGCTTTGAAACTGCCGTAAAGGCGCTAGGTCGTCCCTCCGTTAAGTTTAATATGGACATGTCTCAGGCTGACCGTCAGGTCGCTGTGATGCAGGGTTATCTGGACAAGCTCAAGGCAGCTATCATGCGCGGCGCTGAGCTTAACATTGATGACGCTAATGCTCTCAAGAAGCTGGGAGCGGTTGGCTCATTCGTCGCTGGCCTTGAAAAGCAAATTAAGAATCTCAAGGCAGATGCTGATGTTGCTCCGCTGATGGCAAAGCTTGCTCAAGCTCGTGGTATGTTCGAGGACCTTTCCAAGGACCTGCGTAACCTGCACATAGGCGCAGACGCCACTAAGCTTCAGGCTCAGATTGCTAAGGCTATTGGTGAGGCGAACACCCTTAAGGACGACCTTAAGGATATGGCGATGGACGTGGACGACGCATCAATGATGCGCAAGTTCGCAACATCTATTGCCCAAGTAGCTACCCTGCAAAAGCAGCTTAAGAACATGCCTATGGACGGAGACGTAACTCCGTTCTTGCTTAAGCTAGCCGCAGCCCGCAAGGAAGCTGACCTCCTGATGGAGGACATGACGCGGCCTGTAGTTATCAAGCTGGATATGAATCCGCTGCTGCAAGGACTAACTCGCGAAGAGACGCTAATTAATGCTCTTCAGGAAAAGCTAAAGCTACGGGCAGATATTAATGACCAGGACGTGGAAAACTTCCTAGTTAAGACAGTCTCGCAGACTGAAGGAATGCGTCAGCTACTGCTAAACCTGCGAGCTAACGTTAGTGACTCTGAGGCTAAGGTAGCCCTGGACGATTTGATGGCGCGTGTTCTAGCTATTCAGGAGCGCATGTCCAACCTGTCTCCGCACGCTAGCCTTAGCAACCTGCTAAATAATTTCGCGACTCTTGAGAATGTCGTTAATAAGGCGTCCCACGAATTTGGCACCCTGGACCAGGGCACTAAGAGCGTCTTCGCTGACATGAGTGGCCTGACAGGTGTAGTAGGGCGATTCGGAGACACCGTAGCAGGTGCTGGCCGGGATGGTACTAACAGTATTAACTTGATGACTGGCGCGGTAGGTGGCTTCCTGAAGGGCATGGGCCACGTCACCTTGTTCGGCGGCATGTTCAATAAGCTTGACACTTACCTGCTTAGCTTCGTTAGCGGTTGGCACTTGCTTGCTGACGCTATTTTTGAAGTAATCGCTGTGTGGGTACCTGCAACTATCGCATTCGCAGCATGGGGTGCAGCCGCAGCTCCTGACATTAAGTCGGTTGTAACTCAATTCCAGAACATGGGAACGGCTGTTGCTGCTACAGGCAAGTCTCTCAATAACTTCAAGGGCGAGACAAAGCTATTTAGTGACAACATGCAGGCTGCTGTTCGTCCTGCGGTATGGCAGCTTCTTGGTGACGCAATCAACGTGGTCAACGCTCGCTCCGGGGCATTCGTTGGCTTCCTGAAGCAGATGAATCCGCTTGTAGACAAGCTCGGTGCTCGTGCCACTGTGGCGCTTAAGAACGGCTTCGGCAACTTCTTGTCCGGTGGCGCGAAGATGTTCTACGAGCTGGGCACGGCTATCGGTAACTTCCTGGGAATCTTGGGTAACCTGGGTAAGGTAGTGCCTCACTACGCTGAAATCCTGCTGGGTCTTGGAACAGCATTCCTTAAGATTGTTGAAGACATCACAGGTTCACCGCTATTCCAGGCAATTGTTGGATTTGGCCTTAAGCTTCACGGCGCGGTAGTTTACCTGGGTATCTTGGTCACGTTGCTGGCAACTGTAGGTCGGAGCCTACTTGGAGGATTCCTTCAGGGATTTGCTAGTGCTCGTTCTAAGGTAGCTGACTTCGCTGATTCTGAGCGTGAGGCTGCGGAGGCCACCAACAACCTAGCTTCAGCTACTAACGCTGCGGGCGCAAAGCTGAAGAATGGCGCAGAGGAGGCGACTAACCTTTCCGCCAGCATGACTAACCTAAGCGACCGCACCAAGGAAGGCGAAGCGGGCCTTAAGGATGCGGCTGCGGCATCTGAAGATACTCGGGGTAAGTTCCAGAAGCTGGGCGGTGGCCTGGGTTCCCTTATCGGTAACTTCAGTAACATGGGTACCAAGACTAAGGGTGCTTGGAAGGCCCTAGACGAAGGTTCGTCTGTTACTTCTCGCCTGGGCAGTATGGCAAAGGGCGCAGGAAAGGGCCTACTAGGCATGGTCTCGTCCTTCACAGGACTTGGACCTATTGGCCTAGGCGTAATGGCTGGTCTTGCGGTAGGTGCAGGACTGCTGTACCTGGCCATTCACCACGTTGACAACGAAACGCAGTCCTGGGTCAAGACACAAGAAGACTTGGCACAAAATGCTCCGCTAGCCGATTACCTAGCAGCGGCCAAGAACAGCTATAACCAGATTTCAGACCGCGTAAATGTGGCTAAGGCAGCCATCATGAATTACGCGATGACTCAGACTGCGGCGGGACGTGCACTAAGGGGCACGAATGTAACGTTCCAGCAGGCTACAAACATCTTGCAGTTCCAGGCTAGGTATGGACGTGCCGCAGGAGAGTCCGCAGGACTTCTCCTTCAGCACTACCAGGACCTGAAGGCCGGCCTCGACGCCATGAATGGCCAGATGCAGGCGTACAACTCCGGTATTGCCGCTGTCACTAAGATGACGGGCAGCCAGACGGCTGCTATAGGTTTGCTTAACGCTGCTGGCATCACCACCAAGCAATTGATTACTGACCAGACTGCTGCTTTGCACGGTAACAAGGGTGCGTGGCAGCAGGACATGGTAATGATTCAGGGTACCTTGGTGGGCTTCCAGGCGATGTCCCCTGCCATCGGTGGCGCTGCTTCGGCCATGAACGCTCTGACCCTAAGTACTTCTAACACGCTTGGCGAAGTACAAAAGGTTACGCAGGCTTACTCACAGTTCATCCAGATGGTTACGGGCAGCGCACAGCAGTTCGCGCAGTTCCAGCAGGGCATGGGCACGCTAGCTACTTCGCTAGCGCCTCCCGGCGCGTCCGCCGCGTCTGGTGGAGCGGCAGGGGGTGCTGGGGGCAACACCGGTACCTTCACATTCGCTAACGGCAAGGTAAGCGCTAGCCAGCCTATCACTGGCAGCGGCGGTGTAATCGGTGGCGTTACTCAGGCAGGCGCTGCTTCCCTTGCTGCTTACGTACAGCAGATTCAGCAGGCTGAGACCCTGATGAACTCCTTGATGACTCAGGCTGCGCTGGCAGGTAACACTCCGGGCGCTAATCTAGCGTCTGCTAGGGCCGCTAAGGACACAGTAGCCATGCTGGGCAACGTACCGGGCGTCCGGGGGAATCCGGGCGCTACGTCGATGCTAGGCGCTCTGGCACAGACTGGGGGCTTTACAGGCAGTACTACTGACTTCCAGGCAATCACCAAGTGGGCAGGTAATGCCTCCAACGCTACTGGTGACCTTAACAAGCAGATGAACTTGTTGACGGTTGCTAGCTCTAACCTTAACCAGGACGTAGCACGGCTTTCTCAGACCATGAACTCACAGCTTCTGACAGCGGAGTCCAACGCCATCATGGCAGCGGAAAACATGGGGCCGAAGCTTGAGAACCTGGCTAAAGCTACTCTCGCGTGGGTAAAGGCTGGTTCTCAAGTCGGTGGTCAGGGCTGGGGCCAGATGTTGAAGGCTGCACAACCTGTAGCTCAGGCATTCTTGATGCAAACGCATAACGTTGGCATGGCACGGCAATCCTTGGAAGCCTATCTAGAGCAGATGGGCGTTAGCCAGGCTACAGCCACTAAGATGGCTGACGCGCTTATCAAGAACAACGCTGCCACAAATGCTAATGCTGCTGCTAACCGCACCGCTGCCCTATCCATGGCTCAGGTGGCTAAGGCCACGCAGATTAACATCACCAGCGTCACAGCTTCGCGAGCTGCCTGGGTTCACTTCGGTGAATCTATGGGAATGAGTGCCCAGGAAGCTACCAAGCTGTGGGGTCGGCTTAAGGAAAACGGTCTTCAGGGACTGCTCCATCAAACCGCTGGCACGCGAACTGAGTTTGAGAAGCTGGCAAGGCAGTTCGGCATTAGCAAGACCCAGGCTGACGCTCTGTGGAACAAGTTCCACGACGGTTCCCTAGACATGCTGAAGAACAAGGCCGCCGGCACGCTCGGCGCGTTCATGAAGCTAGCCCACCAGTTCGGTGTTACAGCTTCTAGTGCTGTAGTTTTGTGGGAACGAGCACACCAGCAGCAGTTCGACATGCTGTCTGGCAAGTCTCGCATTACTGTAGGTCAGCTACAGTCCCTGGCCCACCAGTTCGGAGTTAGCGGAACTCAGGCACAGACACTGTGGGCCGTAATGCACCGGCAGTACCTGGACGCGTTGTCGGGTAAGGCGGGCATTACTCACAGCCAGCTCGGACGACTAGCTGACACACTTGGCTTGAACCGGACTCAGGCTAACGCACTGTGGAGCATGCTGCGCCGTCAGTATCTGGACACGCTGACCAACAAGGCTAACGTAAGCTACAGTGCATTCATACGCTTGGCCAAGGGTTTCGGTATTACTAATACCGCCGCCGCACAAATGTGGGCGCAGTCCCGTCAGCAGCAGTTCGACATGCTGTCTAACAAGTCGCGAGTGACCAATAGTCAGCTGCAAAAGCTAGCTCACCAGTTCGGTGTCAACACAGGTGCAGCTAGCCAACTGTGGTCAATGATGCGCCAGCAGTACCTAGACGCGCTTACAGGCAAGACTGGCGTAAGCAAGAGCGCATTCGATGCCTGGGCACGTTCTGCGCACATCAGCACCGGTGAAGCTAACACTTTGTGGAACATGCTGCACCAGCAGTACTTCGACACGCTGACGGCTAAGGCTTCGCGTAACAAGAGCCAGTTCGATGCCCTAAGCAATGCGTGGCACGTTAGCACGGTAAAGGCTGACGCTCTGTGGCGCACGCTACAGCAGCAGTACCTTGACCAGATTACGCACAAGGCTACGATGTCTCACCAGGCATTCAACACCTTGGCGCAGAAGTTGGGCTACAGCAAGACTGAAGCCGACGCTATGTGGAACTCCCTTAAGAGGATGTCCGGTAACTACGGCGTGCACGTCCACACCAACGTGGATGGTGGCGGTAAGGTTGGCGCTGAGGTTACTGTTAGCGCGGCTATCGCTAACACCATGAAGGCTGCGGGTAACCTAGGCAGCAGTGTGCTGAAGTCTCTTGGACTCGCACAAGGTGGTCTAGTACCTTCACACTTTGCTGGCGGCGGTAGCGTCCCTGGTTGGGGAAATCACGACTCCGTGCCTGCAATGCTCATGCCTGGTGAACTGGTTATCCCGAAGAATCACGCAGCCGAGTTTGCAACACAGGCTAAGCGTAAGGGTATCCCCGGATTCGCTAGCGGCGGTATCGTAGGTGCCACGACCAGTCCTGTCGCTGGTTCCGGTGGTCTGCTGACCACGCAGACTGGCGGTAACGTAGCCGAAATGCCTGTTGAAGGCAGTCAGCTGCTAACTATTCCGGCTAAGCTAAGCGGCGAGCTAGCAAAGCTAGGACCGATGGTCACCAGTGAACTAGTCTCCAGTATTCAGGCTGTGCAGTCGGCCATCATGATGGCAGGCAGCAGCGGAGCTATTCCTGGAGGAGTAGTTTCGGGTAATGCCATGGCTAACCTGAACCAAATCGGTCGGTACTTGATGTCTCAAGGAGCTTCGGCTGCTGCGGCTGCGGGTATCGCATCTGTTGTTTACGGTGAATCTGCGGGTAACCCGGAGTCTGTAGGTTCTGGTGGTTACGGCCTTATTGGATGGACTGGCAACAACATTGGCTTGCCCGCTGGCTACCACGGCCCGACTGGTAATGCTTCACGAGACCTTGCAGTGCAGATGGCCGGAATCGTCGGTTACGGTAAGGCAAATGGCCCGTGGGGTCAGTTGATGAAGATGACCGACCCGGTTGCCGCTGGTGACTTGTGGTCCAGTGCATTCGAGCGTCCCGCCGTTCACCTTTCTGACACGCGCCCTGGTTTGGCCACCCAGCTTTACGCTTCTCTGCGGGGCTTCAAGGGAATGGGTCCGATTGCGCCCGGAGCTGCGGGAGTAAGTAGCGCCCCAGCGGCCGGTTCCTCACGCATCCTATCGGACGCAGAGCGCTACGTAGGCCACCCTTACCGCTGGGGTGGCGCATCCAACCCGACCACGGGTTGGGACTGTTCCTCGTTCGCTTCCTGGGTCCTGGGCCACGACCTGGGTCTGGCATTGCCTGGCGGTTCCTGGTCTTCTGTAACTGGTGGTGGTAAGTCTCACGGACCTACAGCATCCTCCTTCACAAGCCTGCCCGGTGCTCACCCTGTCGGAAGCAACCCAAGTCAGATTATGCCCGGCGACGTTCTAGTGTGGCCTGGACACGTTGGCTTCGGTGTTGGCCCGAACAAGATGTTCTCCGCTTACGGCACTAACTCTGGCACTATCTTCTCCAACGCACAGGCGGCCGGTAACCTGACCATTATGCGTTACGGCGCAGGTGCTCAGTTCGGTGGCGGCGCTGTAATGCCTGGACCTCAGTCCAACGTAGGAGCTTTCACCTTCAAGTTCGGAGAGGGTGGCCTTGTTGGCGACGCCGGAGCTGGTGGCAGCAAGACTGCGGCAGCGGCAGCAGCAAAGGCTAAGCACGCACCTGCTCATAAGCCTGCACCTCATTTCAAGAAGAAGCCTACTGAAGCGCAGGATATTAATGCCTACAACAATCTGCTAAAGCAGGTAGTGCACTACTACGACGAAGCTCTAGTGTTGGCAGACGCTTCTACGAAGCAAGCCACTACTAAGGCTCCCACAGCCGCGCAGAAAGCTGCTGATATTGCGGCTGCTAATAAGTTCACGTCTGAAGCTGATGCTCGCAGTACAAAAACAGCAAAGGACCGTAGCATCCTTAATAAGGCTAATAAGCTGACAGCACAAGCTCACGCATTCTCTCACACCGCAGCAGAGCGTAAGAAGCTACTTGCTGTCGCTAATAACGATGCGTTTGCTTCTACTCACGCAAATATTAAGCCTGCGGCTAAGAAGGCTCTCATGCACGAGGCGGCCTTGCTCACGGCTGAGGCTAATCGGCCTAAGTACAGCAAGAATCAGCAGGAAAAGTTGCTACACCAGGCTGCCGTTGACCGCAGCCAAGTATCTTACTCACACACAGGGGCACAAAGGAAGCACCTGCTAGCAGAAGCTGCACATGAGCGTGCCGCTACTCACACTAAGACTGGAAGTATCGCTAAGGCGCAGCATTACCTTGCCTTGGCTGAAGCTGCCGACAAGAAGATGGCTATTCTTGACCACAAGGATAACGGTCGACTGAGCAAGCTAATTGCTCCGTCTAAGCTGAAGACGCTTATGGCAGACGCACAGGAACTTTCAGACCTTGGCATTCTAGGCGACGACCCGCTGCTGAAGACCATGCGCGCTTACACCGGCGTGGTTAGCAACCCTAAGCTCAAGACTGCTTTGAAGACTGCAAGTGGTTCTACGCACTCTGACATCCTGGCCCAAGTAGCAGCCGCTAACGCAGCGGCAGGGCCTATTAAGGGCGTTAACACAGCGCTTGGCAAGAATGTTACTCGCTGGGCACCTGACGTAAGTAAGGTCCTGGCTATGGAAGGTGAGCCGCAGAGCCTGCTTAACCAAGTTCTATTCCAGATAAGCACAGAAAGTTCCGGTAACCCCAGTGCTATAAACCTATGGGACAGCAACGCCAAGGCAGGACACCCTTCTCAGGGACTACTTCAGGTAATTCCTTCCACATTCAAGTCCTTCCACTGGCCAGGGACCAGCAGCAATATTGACGACCCGATGGCTAATATCGCGGCGGCGATTAATTACGCCAAGCACAAGTACGGTGACCGTCTGATGACTAACGGCATGGGCCTTGGCTCTGGTCGTGGTTATGCGCTGGGCGGTATTATTCCTGAGCCTGTGTTTGGTATTGGTGCTTCGGGTAAGCGCTATTCCTTCGGAGAGCGTGGGCCTGAGCGTATCCTACCGGGTACTACACCTAACGGTGGAGGAGCAGGCGGTCCTGGTATGACAACGTATCAGGCGAACACAATGCTTCAACTGCTAGGGCAGCTAGTTACCATTAATCGGCAGCAGCCGCAGCAAATGGCGCAAGCACAATCACGTGGTGCCGGACATTCTGCGATGTCAGGGTTTACGCAGCTCGGTCGTTAGACTAGACTGTGCCATAGGAATTGAGAAGGGACTTTCATGCCTGTATACACCGGTAGCACCAAGTACCCCTATGCGTTGACTGTTAACGCGTCAGGGTCCAACGCTACTGTCGTATCTGAGAACGTCCAGCCCATCTATGTTGACAGCTTTACGACCTATCAGTTCACGGTAATTTGTCGCGTTAGCGCTACCTGGGCGTCCGGCGTTACTATCACAGTCAACTACTTCAACTCCTCCAACGTGTCGGTCGGAACTGTCACTGCTACGCAAACTTCAATGACAGCTAATACGCTGTACACCATTAGCACAACAGCGGGAACTGCACCGGCTGCTACTTCTTACGCCACACTCACTATCCAATTCAATGGCTCTCCTGCGTCCACTAACACACTGTCTGTCGTCCAGGCAGGACTTTACAACACTAATAACACCAACCTCGATTACGAGATTAATCAGAATGCCGCGTTTGCGAACGGTTACCAGCCTTGGAGCCAGTCTAACGCTAATGCGATTCTAGGCTGGGACTGGACCCCGCTAGCTGTTGGTGATGGTAACTACGACAGTCTGCTTATCAGTGGCATTGTTGAGCTTATCGGAGGACCCGCAGGTGTCCCTTCGGATATCCCCGAACTAATAGACGGTAATGGTGTAGGCGCTACCTTCCGACTTCTTGCTCCTCCTTCTACTAACTCCGTCGCCTTTGGATTCCAGAATTCCTATGACCTAGGGGCACCGCAGCCTACGTCTGACGTAGTTGAGTCACTGTTGCTAGACGGTGAACGTCCCTTTGGCTACAGGGCCTCTAACAGGACTATCACGCTACCTATCCTTATTGAAGGAACTTCCCAAGCAATCGTGCAGGCCGCCCGAGAGTACATAATGTACCTCATCGACCAGCAGCTTTGGAAGCTAACATGGACTCCCGCAAGTAATGGTTTGCCTCTTGTATTTGACTGCTTCAGGGCGCAGCCTACAGTCGTGTCTTACGGCTTCGATTACAACCGTGACCCTACGGCTGGCAGCGGAGGCACCGCTTACACCACAATGACGCTAACTTTCCAGGCAATGCCTTACGGGCATAGCGGAATTGATGGCACTAAAGACCTAGCATTCTCTAGCAATATCATTAATGGTCAGGCATCAGCCGGAGCCGTTACTATGGACGGTTTTGTCGGAGCTGGAACAAACACTAACTGGCAATGGGACACGCGTTGGTCCACTCTTAACTATCAGTTCCACGACTTTGAGACCAGTACAAGTGGCACTACGATTTCTACGGGTAACCTGGCACCTACAACTGCGGACCCGTACGTTACCGCAAACGCAAGCCCTCACACTTCAGGCACCGGAACGGCAGTCTACTCAAATGCGCACGCTGCGCACGGTTCACTGTCTGCTCTTTGCAATTCAGGCGCATCTGCGGGCGCTGCTTACCTGGAAATTGCAACAACGCTTTCAGCGCAAACAGCATATATGCGAGCTTACTACTACCTTCCGGCGCTCCCAGCAGCCGCAACGCAGGTCTGCCTGATGCAGTGTAATAACGCCGCCAATACTCAGGACGACGGAAGAGTATTCCTTAACCCTAGCGGTACGCTTAACTTCGTAACAGGTACAGGTGCTCAATACGCAATGAGTGTAGCGCTTTCTACGGCAACGTGGATACGCGTTGAAATGAGCCTTAGCCCCAATATAGTTAACGCGGCGGTAAGTGGCAGCGCTACAGTTTCATGGTATATAGGTGACAGTACCACACCGCAAGAATCAAAGACTTTCAACAATGTGCTAATGGGCAATGGCCCTGGTTCAGCACCTGCAAACTTCTATTTTGGTGCAATAGCGGCAACCGGTAACAATAACTACCAGGTTTACGTTGATGATATAGCCGCTGGACCTACTCCCATTGGTCCTTACCGTACACCTTCAGCTACTAATGTGAGCTTGCCTGGCGGCGTAGGTAACGCTGTTCACTACATGCCTCCGCGTCCTGTCACACAACCTTACCCTGCTGCTACCTTCACCCGGTCTAGCCTTGGTTTCAATCTTGTAGGACTTACTTCTTTGCAGTGGTGGTTCGGTCAGGCTTATGATTACGACTACGCTTATGACCCCACATTCAAGTCCACTATCGTATTCCGCTGGACTCTGACAGACAACGCTAATAACAAGCTTAAATTCAGTAAGACCTTTAATGGAGTTAAGTGGAGTAAGAACGCATCTGCTCCTACCTGGAGCAGGCTTACTGTACCTATTCCGCAGGGTAATAATGTATTCAATTATGCTAACGTATCCAGCTACTCCGTAACCTTCACTAACCACAGTAGTGGCGGCACGTCCGGTTATATTAAGATGCACGCGTGGCTAAGCATGTTGCAGGGCCTGCCCACTACCATCAACAATAATCCCGGAACACCTCGCGCTAATCTGTTCAATGTATTTGGCGCTCCTGGTTCGGCGCGTTCACCTATTTCCGTACAAGCTCAGCTACCGTCCCAGCCAGGTAACGTAGTACAGGAATTCACGCAATCTGGTTCCTGGACTGTACCGCAGGGCGTTTACAGTATTCAAGCTGAAGCCTGGGGTGGCGGCGGCGGCGGCTCGTCGTACAATACAGGTACTAATTACGCTGGCGGTGGCGGTGGCGGTGGCGAGTACGCCATGGAACCTGCTCTTACCGTAACACCTGGGACAAAGATTCCGTACTCCATCGGAGCGGGCGGTTCAGGTGGTCAGCTAAGCAATACCGTTCAAACGTGGACTGCTTCAGGAATTGGACACTGGCTGTGCCCGCCAAACGTTAGCTCTATTCAGGTTGAATGCTGGGGCGGCGGCGCTGCTGGAGCAGCAGGCGGCGGTGGAGGCGGCGGTGGTGAATACGCTAAAGAAGCAACACTAGCAGTAACTCCCGGAAACACCTACCAGTTTCAGGTAGGACGTGCGGGCGTACCTAACACAGGCACAAACACGGCGGCTACAGTAGCGCGAGACGGTATTGCCTCCTGGTTCATAGGTGATGCTGTTACCGTGCGTGCTAGCGGAGGCGCATCCCCGGCTACAGGTGGCGCAAGTGGCGGTAAGGGCGGTCACGGTTCGACTAACACTACGCACCACAACGGCGGCGTAGGAGGCGCTTCTCCGGGGTCTGCGGGCGGTGGTGGTGCCGCTGGTGCAGGGACTACTAGTGTCGGCGTTAACGGCGCTGCGGGCGTTAGAGGAACTAACACAGGACAAGGTGCTCACCTTACGGGTGGCGCTGGTGCTACAGGCACCAATGGTGGTGGTAATGGCGGCGTAGGCGCTAGTGTTCCCGGCTTCCCCGGAACTGGTGTTACACCTGGCGGTGGCGGTGGCGGTGGCTACAGCTCAAACGGCAAGAACTACAAGGGTGGCATCGGAAGTACCGGGGAAGTAAAGCTTACTTACCAGGTGAACCTAGGCTCTCCTGTTAACGGCAGCAACACCACTTTTGGGGCATCTGGCCTAACGAGCACTATAGTAACCGCCCACGGCGGTAGTACCGTAGCTAACAATACAGCAGCGGGAGCGGCAGGAGGCACCGGTTCTTCTAACTCCACACACTTCAACGGTGGTCAGGGTTATCCGTACTCCAACGCTACAGGCAATAATGGTCTAGCCACTCAGGGCAGCTCCAGTTCAGGACAGCTCGCTGCGACCTTTAGCTACAGTACTGGTACCGGAACAGTAACAGCCACGGGTACTTCGGTTAACGGTATTGGTGCGGTAGTTGTCCTCGCAGCGGCTGCTGTAAGCGACCTTACAGTATCGGATAGTGCGGGCAACGTCTATCAGCCAGCGGCTGACGTAGCAATAGGCACGGGACACATGTACGCCTTTACGACGCCCCTGGCTGCCTTGGTGACAAACGGTACGACAGTTCTGACAATATCGTCAGCTACAGCTCAGCAGTATGCGGCTAGCTGGTGGTATATGAATAACGCTATTGAACTTAACACGGCAAATATCGTCACTAATACCGGAACTGGAACAGCCGCTAGCTTGACACTCGGTAATACTGATGCTACTACTACTGAATTTAACTGGGGCTTCTGGGGCAACAGTTCGACCGTCTCCAGTACAGGTAACGCAGGCACAGGCTCTGACGACGCTGAGCTTTACACTAACCTAGGCTGGTCTATTTCTGGTGGCGCGCTATTCGGCGCAGTAACATCCACTATTACTCCTCCGAACACCAGTGGTCGTGGAAGTCACGGTATGACGTGGGCCTCCAGCACTACTTGGGGCGGTATTTCCCTGCCGTTCGTGCTTGCCAATCAAGGTGCAGCTACGGTATCCCTGCCTACTACTACAGCGGGCGACACGTTTACTGGAACTTCAGGAACTATAACGCCTCGGTTTACCTTTACGACGCTGAATACGGGTGTAATAGTTCTATTCGTAGAGCGCCCCGGAACTAGCACTGTAACCGCTGCGGATGTAGGAGGTAACACCTACACTGCGCAGGTAACTGGCAGCAACGGTGCTACAACTGCATTCCTGACCGTACTTACAGCCCCTGTAACACACAACCCCGGCACTATAACTATCTCTGATACAGTTAACCAGGCACATGTTGTAAGGTCTTTCTATATTCCTAACTGTACAGCCTGCGATACTGGAGGTACGGCCTCCACTAACGGCACTACTAGTGTGACACTAACGTCCGGTGCGCCTACTAAGGCCGGAGACTTCACCATGTACGCGGGCTTTACCACAGGCAGTAACGCTGTTACGCTGTCTGCTACCGGTGCCCTTAACGTAGCCATCAACAACTCTGGTGGCGCAGGCACAATGAACATGCAGATTAACGCTCAGTACAATATTGGCACAGCAGCCGCTTCTACGCTAACAGCAAGCACTACGGCTAGCGCTGCAATCGGTGCAGTAGCAGTATCTTTGTCAATGCCTTGGTGGGGCGGTGGCGGTGGCGCTTCAGCGAACTCATCGGGTCACGGCTTCCCCGGTTTTGACACCGGAGGCGCAGGCTATGGCGGCGGTGGCCAGGGCGCTACAGGTCCTCAGGCAACGTCTGCGGGCGTCCAAGGTGGTGCCCCTGGTGGTGGCGGCTCTGGTGCAATGAGTAGTGTGGGTGGTATCAACCTAGGTGGTTCCGGAGGCAATGGCCGCGTAAGGCTAACTTACGCGCCGCCGCTGCAAGCATTTGATAACCTAATTCTACACATGCCTGGTTACGAATCGCCGGACACCTTCAATCCTGTTAGCCCAATTCCTGTCACAGACCCACCAGACGGCCGGGAATACACGATGTCCTCTGTGATACCGTGGCGCAGTGCTGAATTCAACGGTACTTACGCAGTATTCCTGGCTAATTACAACTGGTCGACTTCGGTCGGAACTAATATCACGCGGCGAATTACTGTAACAGTTACCCAGTATGAATTCGCTGGCGGCCCTGGCTACAGTATGCAAGTTACTCGGCTAGTGACACCTGCAACTGATATTGTGAACGGCATAATCTCACTGGGTAACCTTCCGCTGCCTATCAAGCAGTACGACCCCAGTAACCAGGAGCCGTTCTACACCTACGGCGTAATTAGCAGCGAAAGCGGCGACCGATTCATGGATATACTTTTCCTTGATACTACCGGCCAGACCGTTCTAGTCAATGTTAACAACGCTAACCCCGGCTATGGTAAGTACGCAAACTACTACATTGACGAGCCTGACTTTGATACGGACATCAGCCCGGTGCTTGGTTCCCCGCAAGGTCCGGAGCGTTCCGTCAGTGTCTTGGATTCAGCTGTGCTTTCAGGAGGACCGTTCTTCCTTACACCGGGAGACAATTTCATCCTTGCCTACTCCACTTATGGCGCACCTAATATCGGCGTACGCTATAATCCAAGATGGTATACCGACCGTGTTAAGTATTAGCACGGGCATCGCCACTGTGCTGGAGGATACCTCCAGGTCTTATAGAGGACGGCAGCGTTCAAGGTTTGTACGGCTATACCGTAACGCTTAGCTAGCGTATGCTGAGATTCCCCTTCGGAAACTAGTTTACGAATCTCGCAAACGTCTGACCACGTTAGTTTCGCGTGGCCACTTCTCTCGCCTCTATTTGATTGCTTGTCTCTCACACGGTCTTCTCCCATGTTCTGGGACCTCGTTCCCCATTTCAGATTTTCGAGGCGATTATCGGTCTTGCTATTACCTCCATGAAGTGCTTCGTGTCCTTCAGGGCACGGACCTATAAAAGCTTCTAGAACTAGGCGGTGCACAATTTTTGAAACTTTACGCCTAGGCTCTTTATACAGGTAGACTTCTAGATAGCCGTCGCGACGTGGGTAAGGCTTTAGTATTTTACCGCCCCTTACACCGCTTCGCGTGACTCGCGGAAAGGAACGGACATGCCCCAGGTCACTGACCTCGTACAGTCCCTCATAGCCTGGCACAGGCTGCCAATTTTCGCTCACACTCTTGAAAACGTATCTCGGGCTGTAGTTATTCCGGATAGGGTGAAGTTCTAATGCCCCCCACACCAAAGATAACTCCCACTAATATCGCGTCAGTAGCGCAATCCGCGAATAATCGCATTAGCGCGTTGCTCCCGGATATAGCGTCTACTTCGAGTCCTATTACCGTATGGACTACGAATGTTATTTACGAGATGATAGCCCTGGCTGCGCCTCCTACTAACATTTACAGTCCTGCGTACTACCCTTCTAGCGGAACGTGGACATGCCCTACTGGGCTTTCTAGCGTGCAAGTTGAATGCTGGGGAGGCGGCGGCGGCGGCGGTGGCGGTAACGCTACTAGCGGCGGCGGTGGCGGCGGCGGTGGCGAATATGCTGCGGAGCAGAATTACCCCGTTGTACCCGGCCAGCAATATTCATACACGTGTGGCGATGGTGGTACTAATGGCATTTCAGGCGTCCCCGGAACTACTGGTCAGAACACAGTATTTGACCTGCAAGGTGTAGGGAAGTCGGGTGGTATAACCGCTCACGGTGGTCAAGGCGGTGACATTACTAGCGTAGGCAAGGGCGGTGCTGGCGGTACTGGCAGCACCAATACCACCGTATACGCAGGCGGTGCTGGAGGTACCAACACTAATGGTGTAGGTGACGATAATCCGTACTTCTCACCTGTGGCTGCGGGTACTAAATACTGGTACATAATGGATGACGACCCTGCTTACTACACCACTATTCAAGATAACACGGGTATCACCGCCGCCCAGCAAGTTAATACGATAGGTACAAGTAACTCTACTACTCTAGGAAATATCAGTAGTCCTGTTACTCCTGCACAAGTCCCTACCAGTTCTGTCATCGGTCAGCTATACCAAGCTAACGTAGCCTGGAACTGGCTGTCTCCCAGTAGTACTGAAATGCCATACTACCGAGTAAATAACTCTAGTCTATCTGTGGCTGGCATGACATTCTCGTGCTGGGTTTATGCTGATGCTGGCGGTAACTTCAGTGGCACTAACGTCTCTGCTGGAACTATCGTGTCCACCTTTGACTACTCTATAACTACGAAATCTCCTGGCTACTCTGTATGGATTAACACTAGCAACCAAGTTAACTTGAAAGTTTCACGGCCTAATGGCGGTACCTACAGCACTCAACTTCTGACTCTTACTACAGCTCTAGACACTAATGCCTGGAATTATATTGTTTGTAGTTATGATGCAACATCTTTGCGTATATACGTATATAACGGTAGTCATACGTCAGGAATATCAACTACAACTTCTACGTCACTTCCGGGTACCGGCAGTATTGTCCAGGTTAATAGTAACAGTACATACTTCGGCATTAATCCGTCCATTAACGGGCCTAGTAATGGCTTCAGCGGACTAATGTCTAACCTGTGGATGTCAACGAGCGCTATTACCTCCACAACCTGGCCTAACAGTGTGTATAACCCCACACCTACACCTCCCACTACAGGAGCCGGCGGCGGGGCGTCAGGCGGTGGCGGTGGCGTAGGTGGTACAGGAAGTCCCGGCAGTGTAGGAGGAGCAGGTGGCGCAGGCGGCAACGTACCCGCGGTTCCTGCCACATCTAATCTCACCGTAGGATACACAGGCACAACCGGAGGCGTAGCTACAGGCAACGGTGTAAATCCTGCGTCTAATTCATATGGAGGCGGTGGAGGAGGAGCTGGCAACTTCAGCCCGCTGCCTACGTTGAAGACAATGACGCTCGTTGCAGCACAGAGCGCTTCTTACGCAGGTCCTGACGCTGTGAGCAATCCGTCCAGTCAGTACACCTTTAGCCTCGCTCCGTTGGTGACTAATTCATCAGAGAAGGTTAACACCAGTGCGGCTAACTTGTCTCCTGATTGCTACCAGGGCGGTCAAGCCCAAGTAGACAGTAACTATCAGGGCACCATGTCTTCGGCAGTATTGCTCCCCAACGCAACGTCAACTGTCACGGCTCTTACGGGGGCCACTATCAGTAAGCTCACTATGAGTGCTGAAATTCTTAGCCCTAACGCCGCGTCGTTGATACTGGGCTACACTAACGACACAACGTTGCCCTCTGCTTTCACGGCTAGTAGTGTCACTACAGTAACTGAATTGCCGGTTCCCGCAGGCGCGCAGAATACTGTAGTTAGCTGGGACCTAACTAACAATCCCACGCTTCTTACGGCGTTGGAAAATGGCACTGCCTCTACCCTGATATTCGGTCCTGGCGCAACACCCGGCGATGCTTCGTACGTTAATACAGATACTGCTTCACAATTTAGTGTCGCATTTATCGGAGCTGGCGGGGTCGCATCAGGTTACTTGCAAGACCTCACCCTTACTGTCCAGTACAGCACAAACAGCTACGCTACGGCGGCTTATGGTTGCCCTGGTGCAGTAAGAATTGCTTATATAAATCCCAATGGTGTACCTATAGCCTCTATTCAGCCTTTGGCTACTACAGATGCGGCTACGGACCAGTTCGCACAAGGATTTACAGGGGACATAGTGGCCTTCCACCCTACAGGCGCTACGCCTGTGTCTCCTCGTCTTACTGAAACTTGGCAAAAGCCCAATGTGTTGTCCAATGGATGGGCACAAAGTAGCCCTGCATTCCAGTATCAGTACTTGCCGGGCAATAAGGTGTTCCTAAGCGGTGTGGTTAATCCGGCTGCTGCAACAAACGCAGTAATGTTCACGCTACCCGCAGGCTACATTCCCGCTAACCAGGTTAACTTTCCGCTATCGTTTGGCGCTACAGGTGTGGCTAGTAACGTATTCGGGCGCGTCACAACAGGCGGTGCGGTCACTGTAGTTAACTTCACTACGACCACAGGACTAGTATTCTTTAACGCTATTATTCCGCTAGACCTGACGTAGAATTATACCGAAATGAAAGGACGTGATTAACGTGGCCGCAGGGATTCAGCCTAACCTGAGCACCCTTAACCAGCAAGCTGGAGCCTTGATGGTTAACTTGAGGAACTCCATACAGCAGGCTCAAGCATTTTTTGACTACCTTAGTACTGTAGGTACTGCTGGTCTTGAAGGTCTTGGCATGACAACGGATGATGCGGACTTGCTGATGGCGGCTTACACGAACCTATCTGCTTTGTCAGCGGTCTTCTACGGACAGGCGTATGCAGGTCCAGAACTCCCTTTCAACTTCTACAATCAGATAGTGCCCTTGACGGGCGGCCAATAAAAGTCAAAAGCCTATACGACCACGTAGTAGCGCTATCAGGCGGATTTTAGGTAAAAGAAGGAGCTTAACGGATGGCACTTGAGAAGAGGGACGGCTCACAGATAGTGACGTTCCTGCCTCCGCGTCCGGCTAAGTCCTTCAGTATTACCCTAAGTGGGTCCTCCGCAACTTCGGAAGCGTTTGGCGGCAGTGACACCGATGGCAGGCGTTACGGCTGGATTAGGATTAACTCGTCTCAGTGGGAGACTGAGAACGACACGCAAGCCGACTACTTCAACGGCACTTCTGCTAACACACACTCTCCTTTGGAAAATGGCGAGCAGTTCCAACTATGGACAACTAATATCGTTGGCCTGAATTACCCGTCGAGCGCTACTCTTTACGACTCATCAGGTGCAGCAGACCTATACGAAATCTTTAACCTGCAAAACGCTTTGCCGAATGTATCTGGTGCACAAGCCCCTCTGGTAATGAAAGACCCTACAGTTTGCGTTGTGCAGGGAATAAAGCAGGTAGCGCACGGCAGCTGGGAAATTTATTTTTCACCTGATATTACGGAATCCATAAACACTAGTACTGACGGAATCATAACACTTCCGGTTCCGCGAGACCCGCGTTGGCTTAACGCTTACGGTCACGTAGACCAGGTTAACTACACCTTTACAATTCCTGGTGGTCCTAGTGCCTTCCAGTGCCTATTCGTAGTGCCTCCTGACTTCAGAACTACCGCTATGGACCCAGGCCGAATCCTTCAAGTATTCCGTGGAGGGCAATGTATCTGGGAAGGTATTACTACAGAACCCACGCCTAGCTCTACTGGTTGGCAGATAGCTGCTAACGGCGCAGGTGCGTATGGCACGAATTTCACGTGTTTCTACGACGTATGGGATATTGGCCGACCTCTTCAGCTAGCGCTTGACCGAGGACTTCGCTGGCTGTTCCCGCCAATTATCCCTGCCACTACTAAGAACAATCCAGAGCAGGCTTATCTTGGTCCCGCACAAACTTCCGGGTCTATGACAATAACGGACTTCCTCAACCTGGTGTGCACAACAGGGCGACTTTACTGGACGCTTATTCCACCTGTCAGTGCAGGCATTCCCGCATGCCCGTGGCGACTTGAGTTCCTGGAATTCCCGACTGACCAAAGTGGTAACCCACTAGCTAAAGTCGCATCGGACCACGCTAACTATCTCAGCCGTGAATGGCGCAGGGTTGACCAGCCTTTGGGTTCTGATTTGAGTGCTACGCGTCGACCCCCTGATTTGTATCTAGTGAGCACGTCTCCTGTAGCTCGGAACATGAATGCCACCTACAACACGCTGATACTAAATTACATGACACAAGCTGACCAGCTATCTAACTCGCAAAATGCGACAGGTACGGCTGCGGCTTTCAATACGGCGGTTGTTGACATTCCTGAGTCCGTAGCTCGTTATGGTCGCGTCGAGTACTTCCTGGACCTCACCAATGGTGGGGCGCTAAGCCACGCTCAGGCGGTCAGCATCGGCCGTAACGTCCTTAACAAGTACATCAGAGTGAACTTCACCACGCCGTTCTCCGTACAGCCAGGACAGCTCCTGAACAGCGGCGGGCAGCCTGTAGACCTCGCGTGTGACTGGTCAGGCAGGACCATATCCGTAGTCGCGTACGGTATTCCTTTTGGTGGAGAAAGCCAGTTCGGGCCTTTGACGTTCTTTGCTGGTGGTTACCAGTATGACGACAATAGTCAGACCGCTACTATAACGCCTTATCAGAATGCAGGAACTGATATCGCAACGGTAGTGGCTATGCTCTATCCCGGCACTTACGCCTAGAGAAACGCTAGATTATTGATAATTGTCTGCAAAGCCTGGATTTCTTGCTGGGCCTGAGCAGCCGTGGCGTCGCCGCCGACCATAATTATCTGCCAGAACGTGCTGCCGCTAATGTACAGGTAAAGAACAGAAGCGAACAGGTCAATTCCCGGCTTGTAGCCGTGAACATCAGAACCGTGCTGAACGCCTGCCCAGCCGTGTTGTTGCATTGACTGCGCGATAGCGCCGTACACATCACCGATATCTTCGGCCGCAGGCGACAGCTCATATTCGTGCGCAGCCCAGTAAAGTTCAGCCATGGTGTCTCTCCTTGCTTAAGGTTATTGAGCACTCCGCTATTTCAAGGCTATCCGATATCATTAGGGGAGACATAAGGCAAAGGGCGGTATTCGAGATGGCGTTGTCAGAAATACTTCCCGTGCTCATAAGCGCCCTAAGCATGATGTTTACAGGGTTGCTGTGGTTGCACGGCAGAAGTGAACGGTCAGACAAGAACACTACGGCACACATTGAGCATGTGTTCACAGAGCACACGCAGCCTATCATAGACCGCATAACTACGCTAGAAGCACGAACTTCCCCCGAGTCCCGTGACAACGAGCGGGAAGCGATAAAGAATATAATCTCAGATAAGCTAGCTCCTATAGGAGAAAAGCTCGCCAAGCTCGAAGTTAAAATCGATGTGTACTGGACTAACTTTTCTATGGACGCTGCAAAGATTCTTCACCAACCAGACCCTGCGAGGCACCACATCGACGTTTTGCTAGAAGCCTACATGGACGGCACCATCTCTGATGCTGAGCGTCAGGAACTTAAGAAGTTCCTGTACATTATTCGTAACTGGGAGCCTGGACAGGAAGTTGGCTTTCCTGTGCATCCCGGTGAACAAGTAGCGGCTGCTATACTGCTCCGGACTATGGATTATGTAATAGCTGCGACTCGTAAAGCCCGAACTATTCCGGAAGTAATGGAATAACAGTAAAGTTAGTTATGTAGACTTCCTTGCTGAATTGAGCTAACCATGCCTGAAGACCCGACTCCCTCCGAGGTTCCGTCAACTGCGGCTGAGGATAGCTTTGCCGAGCATCTGACCAGCGACTTTGTTAAGGCTGCCGAAAAGCAAGTTGACATCCTTATCAAGGCTGCCACTAGAGTTCCGAAGCTTCAGATTCGCATACTCACCGTAGTGTGTGCTGCACTGCTAGTTATATCAGGAGTGCTAGGCTACCTAATATCCGAGCAGTACAGCACAACCCAGGAACTACGACACGACGCTGTTGCTAACTGTCGGGCCGGAAATGAATTCAAGGCAGGACAGCAAGACGTATGGATATACTTTGTTAAGACCGCCCTTAACGGTAAAGGTAAAGATGCCCCTACACCTAAAGCTGTAGCATTTGGTAAGGCTCTACTTGCTAAAGCCGCTAAGATTGATGCTCCTAAGAATTGTGCTCAGGCTTACAACGTCAAGGCAAGTGGCGAATAATTAGAGTCGGTCGAAATCTGTAGTAGGGATATTACTTGCGAGGTAGGTAGGCTTAGTTGTGTGATATGTCCCGTGTCCATATGGCGGGTCAACTCCACCTAGTCCATTATTACCGTACCATTCTTGAGTGGCAGTAGCGCTGATACATGTGTAACGATAACCCTTCCCGTACAGCGCAATTACGACAGGGCCGCTAGCGTAGCGCCCAGCGAAATAAAATTCGTACTTTCCGGTTCCGTGAACTTCAGTAGAGCTGACACCCGTCCAACGAATTTGATACAGTATTCCTACTGCTGCACTAGAAGGGGCGTTTAGTAGGTCCCCGCCCATAGGGTCGGCATTCTGTAGCTTGTACCACTGAGGCTTAAAAGAATTATTAATTTCTTCAACAACAGCAGTGGACGGTGTGTGCGGAGGAATGGTAGCAGCCGAGGCTACACCCATCGTGGTGGCTGTAAGAGCAGCAGTTCCTGTGAGTAGCGCGGCTAGACGCTTGAGTGTCTTCATGTCTAAGTCAACCTTTCTACAAGTCTCAATATTCCTGCGGGTTACAGCTCATCTATAATCTCGCGTACGAGGTCCCCCATGCGCCTGACCTCTCGCGCTGCTGCCCAGCCTTGGTTAGTCTCCCAGAGAGCTTCACCTAGGTCCCAGCTAAGCGTGGTGAGCTTCAACAGAACTCGCTGGAGCCAGTCCTGGCCCATAGCTAGTACGTCTGGGCACCTACTTGACGCATAGCCATAATTCTTGTCGTGACCAAAATAAGTGCGCATCGTACTCATAGAGCAAAACACTTTAACCGAAGGGTAAAGCTCTTCTAGAGTTCCCTCAATTTCAGCGACCGCACAGTCAAGTATTTCTTCAGGGATACTGGCGTCAACAGCACTTTCTATCTTTCGCCCCGTAATCTGAGCGTGTGTGTTAACTGCCCCTTCAGTCTTAAAGGTGGGAGAGCGCCAAGGGCCTGCGGTTAGCTGATTCTTATACGTCTGCGTAAAATAGCCATCGAAGTTTCGCTTACGCTCTTCTTCCATAGTCCGGCGCAGGTGGTCTTTATCTATTGCTAGGCCCTTAAGGCGCACCTTACCGCAGCGAAAACCCTTATCGCCAATAAGTACAGTACCGAAGCCCTCTACTACGCCCTGGATTGTGATAGCCGTCTTGTCCAGTATTACGCTGGCATCAGCCGGCTTCCAGAACGCCCAGAAACCACACCCGCAGCTAGGCTCAGGAGCCGCATGCTCGGGTACCTTACCGTACAACCGTGCCCTGCGGCATTCACCCTCGTAAAAGGCGTCACCAGGGTCCCAGCGGCCTCCGTAAGCGCCTATGAGCGCGTCTTGTTTCATCGGGTACATCTTCCACCACCGGTACCCTTGAACACTCCCTACGGCCAGCTCTGCCTCGCCTGTGAAGCCCTTCATGGCCGAGCTATTATCCGTTAGTCCTTGCCATCGGCTAAAGGAGGTGTTGCGCACTTCATCGACGCTGGCATTTAGCAGAAAAGTAAGCTCATCAAGCTCGTTACTCATAGTGCGCCTCATCTATCGCCAAGCACAGGCGCTCCAGCGTATCCATGTCCTTGTCTGCGATATAAGCGTAGCCAGGAACAGATGATTCTAGTGTATCCATCTCTTCCCACACGAATCGGTAAAGACTTTCCAGGGCTTCCGGCCTATTCATCGTCTTCCCACAGCTCCTCAAGGTCTGGCGCATTAAGCTTACGGCGTTCCGCCAGCATCTTAATAGCCAACTTAGCTGCCTTGTTCGTCAGCAAGTCCTCCGGACCTACTCCTAGTGCTATGAAAAGCCGCCTGAAGTATGCACCGGATGGCTTTCGGATGCCTCTTTCGTATGAGCTGATACTCTCAACAGAGATGCCCGTTCGGCTAGCAAGCTCAGTCTGGGTCATTCCAGCTATCTCGCGGCATACCTTAAGCTTCTCCGGGTCAATCCTGACGCCACCCGTGAACGGCTTAGCAGGCATGTTCCTCGCCTTTCTTGACTCCTGGCAGCCTGGCGAAAGAAGCTCCCCGCTTAATGCTGTTATTGACAAATCCGGGTTGCAGCAACCCGCAACGTTCCATTGCCTTAAGCAGCTTCTTATAGTCTTCCCACTTAACCCAGTGGTTGAGGTACAAGTGGTAGTGCCCCGGTGTTGAAGACTCGACTAGGGTAGCTTTGTAGTCAATGTCCAGTACAGGCATGTGGTAGTTATCGTCTACGCCGAACATCTTACTAGATACCAAGGTAGCTTCATCTTCAGGGCACACCTGACGGTCGCCCAGAGCATTGTCCGGGTCAAGCTTCTGCGAGTCTCCAAGCAATGGCTTTAGTGCCCGAAAAGGCGTACGGCCCTTCATGAAATACGGCCAAGGACTCAAGATTCCCCCCACGTAAGGTCGCTTCCAAAGCACATGAGGCACTGTGCGCCTCCTTGCTCCAGCATCTCACGGCATTTCTGGCACAAGAATATGACGCCTGCTTCGCCACAAGAGCACTTAACTCTCATCCTCACTACAGACGGCTCACCGCACGGCTTACCGTGGGCTACATCGTAAAACTCACAAGGAGGAGCGTTATCAAGGTCAAAGCCTGTAAGCTCCTCAATCTCTATGGTGGTAGCCATAAGTCATCCACGTCTGGCTGCGCCTCAGGGTGAGCGAAGGTAACGTTATTCTCTATCATGTAGTCATAGACACAATCGTCTTTGCAGAAGTGATGTGTGCCTTGCTCTTCCCACTCAATGCAAGGATGCTCAGTGATAGGGCATTCAGCGTCACACTGCTGGCACTTGAATACTTCGCCTACAGCCCGCATCCATTTACTGCCGCACTCAGGCGTGCATACAAACTGTATGCGCTCTCCTGCCATCTTTATCGGATGGTAGCCCTCCTCCAGAGACTTCGCGCAATTCGCGCACGACAGGTAACCTTCATACGCCTCCACTAGTCCTCCTCAGGTCGCTTGTCTCCCGGCCAATGCGGCTTCAACGGTGCATCCTCGTCTATCTGATAGTCAGGACCGTCTTCCACCAAGGGTAGCTTAGGTCCTGTACCCACCTGACCATTAACGATGATACCCTCAGGAAGCTCATCGAGACGTGTAGGGGCGTCTACAGGGTCGATATTGAGATAGGAGTAGTCCTCGTCGTCATCGTCTTCAGGCGGCCCTCCTGGCCCTCCCCAGCCACTGAAGTCCTCTGGCTTCTCCCTGTACGCACCCTCGTGGTGGAAGCCAGCATCGACACCAGGCTCAGGGTCTACAGTGTAAGGATTGCTTCGAGCCGGAACCTGAGGCTCCTCGAATTCCTCATCCTCTGCGGCGTACTGCAATTCCTGGCGCTTGAGCTGGCGCATGATGTCGGCAGGAGACAAGGTGCGCTTGCCGTTACTCGTAGGACGACTTACTGCCTCGCCTGGTGCGGCAATAGCGGGAGCGTGAGTGCCCCAGTTAGGTGTTAGCTTACAAGCATTAGTGGCTTCACCTAGGCTCACGGCATGCTGCCACGTTTCACCCGGCCCTGGCACGGCAGCACGCAGCAAGTGAGTCTCAGCGAGGCTAGCGGCCTCAGCTTCCGACTCTGCCGTTATTCCCGTGCCGCAGGTGCACGCTGCTATCCACACGTCTTGTTCAACTCCTTATGCTCGATTTGTATTCCCGTCGCCACGGGCAATGAGCTTGCCGGGAGACGGAAACGTAAGGCCGATTATCGAATCTTCATGGTCATCATCGTGGCCGTCCGCAAGGCAGCACCTTACTCGGCGCATCACGCCTTTAAGGTCATCCTTCCACGATTCAACTGCACATGAGGCATAAGGTGGTGGATACCGCTTGATTATAGTGACGCCGGTCCTGCACTTCAAGCACAGTATCTGGGCCTTTTTCTTGGAAGTTACGAAACCTTCCTTATTTGCCTGCACTCCGGGAAGGATTGCGAGGCACCCGCAGGATAGCCTGAAGGTAAATGCGCTGGGGGTTGCTCTTGCCATAGTGTCATTATTCTACACCTTCCTGTGAGCCGGAATCCATTCTCCGTTTTCCTCACGGGTAAAGTCTTGCATTAGCTTAGGAACTTCTGTCTTCATGGCCTCCGCAATAGTGTCGAATACCAGGCGAATTTCCTCTTCAGCTCCTGCCGCTGTGCGAACTTCAATAACGTGGCGTAGCGTGCGGATATTCGCCGTCCAGAGAAGAGAAGTGGCTACCCCATCTGGCGCGAAACGCCGCATGAACGAGGTCTTAGCCTTTTTCTCGTGGAAGGGCACACCATCGTCGTCCAGCTTGAAGTGCTCAGCCATCCATTTCTGGTGCTTTTCCAGCATGTGCAGAACCTGAAGAGATTCCTCATACAGCGCAGGGTCATCCTTAGCCCATTGTGGCAGCCAGAAAGGTATGTCCGTAAGCCGTACGAACCGCATTGACTCCTGGCTGATAGCACAGCCCGCGCGATGCCGGACAAGCTCGTGAGTGAAAACGCGGCTTACGTTATGCAAGGCGAATGAGAAGTTAGCGTGCTCGACCACACTGCCATGGCCGCTCTTGAGGATGTTCTTGAAGTAATCAACCTTGTCAGTGCGTACCTTGGTGACGTTAGGGTTAAGCCCCGGCTCGAAGGACCGGTAGCAAAGACGACCACCGAACTCTACTAGGTCTTCAGCGTGGGGCCCAAACTCATCAAGAGTGTCCATCCAGTCTCCACCACCCACAAGCTCCAGGTAGCGAGCAACCTCATCGTAGTCCACCTCAGGCTGAGCAATGAGGAAAACTTCAGGTTCTACGAAACGCGGCATTCTTACTCCTAGTAGAGTGGGTCCTTGCAACCGCCGTCGCGAACGGCAGTGAACAGCATGTGCCCGAGGGCGTCCCTGGCGTCCTTGAACTTGGGGCCGAGTGGGAATTGCACAGCCTTAAGGCGGTTGGTAGTGAGCCAGGGCTTCATCATAGCGGCTGGCCGCGCGTGCCACGTACACCCTGGCGTGTGCGCGAAGTAAGCCTCAACCATGTTCAGCACGAACCTGGCTACTTCTGCGTCCTTGCCTTTACCGCCCGCACCACGACCTGCTACGAACTTCTCACCCTGAATGAACCATTCATCCTTGGGAAACAGGCGCATCAGGCTGCGTACCTGGAACTCGACAGTGTGAGCGTGACATTGTACGATGCCGTCTATCGCAGGCTTATCGTTGTCACCCTTGTGGCCCCAGACCAGACCGGTAGACGGTCCTACATCGATGCCGAGATATCTAGCTGCCATCAGACCCTCTATAGTAAGGAAGCTGGTGTTTAAAGCCGTTTTCTGTAAAGAGAGTGGGGAAATAAACCCACGGTTCACGTTCTATTGCGCGGGAAAAATCGGCAATTGTAATAAGCAGTTGTGTGACCTGTCCTTTAGGGTCTTCAGTGACATTCTTAAGCCAACTAAAATCAAACCACTCCGAAAGGACAGTAGGACGAGAACTTATAAACGGCCGTGGTGTTTTGGCCCACTTACTGAGCACGGCTTGCATGAACCTTTCGTCACTGAAACCGCCTTTGGCCTGCCAGAGGTATTCAGGCTTACAGCCTATCCCTACCTTAGTACGAACTGTGTCCTTAACATACCCGATAGGGTCACCGTCAGGAGTTTGGGCACATCCGCTTTTGAGTATAAAAAGTTCAGGTACCCATATCCCGTAGTTACGATACACGCGTCCCTCCTTCTTATGCCTACCACTCACCGGATTTTTAGCGTTACGACACTTAATACAGAATCCACGGCGTCCCCACACCCACCTATTTGTAGCCTGTATTTTAGTTATATCTATGTACTCTTTGTTAGTGCACCCGTCAGTTTTGCATGGGCGAGCCTCAGGTTTAGGTGTACCTTTAAGCTCTTCTTTAGAAGCACAAGAAGGCACAGGCTCTTTAGGCTCTACACGAGCTTCAACTTCACCTACTGAGCCAGAACGCTTCAACCGGGACCTATGCATAGAGCACAATTTGTGCCCACCATCCGGGGTGCGTTCACAACCTTCAACCCCACACCCATTAGTTGACATGTAGTGGTTCCCCTCCCAAAAGTTCTCTCACAATGCGCGGGTCTTGGATAAGCTCAGACAGATTCTGAGCCTTGTCCTTCAAGGCCATACGGACCTTGGATTCGATGGTATTACGGGCTACGACATCAATTATATTGACGGGTTCGGACTGACCTCTACGGTGCAGCCGGTCTTCTGACTGCGCCGCTTGCCAGTAAGCCCATGGCCGCTCAAGGAACACCGCAGTGTGGCTCTTGGTCAGGGTAATACCCACGCCCCCGGCCTGCGTAGTGACGCACATCAGGTCAAACTGACCGTCTTGGAAGCCCTGGCGAGAAGCCGTGCGCTGCTTCTGGGTCTGTCCGCCTACGATGTAGGCAACGCGATAACCCTCGCGCTCAGCACGCTTCCCTGCCAGTTCCATGAGCTGGCGGTGAGGACTGAACGTAACTATAGGAGACCCTTGGCTATCATCAAGAATTTCCATGAGCACGTCCACTTTCCAGGACGGTTCCTTCATCTCCACGTGGACTTTAGGAATCATCTGGCCGAAAGTTTCGCTCTTAGGACGGTCATCCAGCTCTTCGGTAATAGTGACATCACACGCAGCACTGGCTAGCTGAGACAACCGCTGCATTTGCGCGAGCGTGGACATGACAGGCAGTGGCTCGTCAGAATCCGGCAAGTGCGCAATCATGTCCTTGGCCATCTCATCGTAGGCAGCACGCCATGCAGGCGGAATATCTACTACTCGCGTTGAGTATGCCTTAGGCGGAAGGTCTGTGAGAACGTCAGCCTTGGACACGCGCCGCATCGTGCCCTGCATCAACGTATAGAACTCTTCTTTGGTGTGAGGACTGATGCCGTTTACGATGTCCTGGTAATCAGTTGCCACGAAGTCCGCATAGCGTTCCTTGTATCTGTCCTGGTTGGGGAACGAGCGAGTATCGATGATTGTCAGTCCCCGCCAGAAGCCACGGATATCCCGTGTAATGGGAGTTCCTGACATCAGGATGGCGTTGTCCACCACCTTTGCTATGCGCCCAGCCGCTACAGACTGCTTGGTCGTGGTGTTGCACAGCGAATGCGCCTCATCAATGATGATGCTCTTAGGAGTCAGGTGCATCAAAAGAGGCGGAAGTTGCTTGCTGCTCTTGTCTGCTTCTTCTTCAGGCAGGTACGCACTACCGCAATGCTTGCACCTGTCAGGAAAACCCGCAACGAACTTAAGGTCGCGATTCCTAGTCCAGCGCACGGACTTAGGAGGGTCGCACTCGCACCACGCCAAGTGCGGAATAGTCATATCAGCCCGGAATACGTCATAAGACATGACGTAAATATTATAGCGAGTACTCAGCTTACGCCTGTCAGGTATAGCGAGCTGTACTCCTTTGATATAAGGCTGAGTACGGTATGCTGTATACGACCAGCTAGGAAAACACTCTTTTATCTCTTCCAGCCACGGGTCCACAACAGAAGCTGGGCACACTACGAAAGCAGGAAACGGTTCCATGCCGCGCTCACGCATCTCCGCTAGCGCCAAAAGTGCAGTGCAGCTCTTTCCGGTGCCCATATCGTCAGCAAAAAAGAACCTGCGGTTCATCGCACCTACAAAAGCACCTGCTTCCTGATGCGGCATGGGCACACGGTCACCTTCAAACGAAGCCTTAAGTTCGCCCTCAGTAGTGCCACGCCGTAGTACTTCGTTGAATATCCACTGGCTAAGTGCTTCATCAGGCTGCCATACATGGCCGCGTGCAGGCAGTGCATTCGCTAGCTGGCTTACCATCGCCCACGTGCAGGGAAGAGTCAGCTCTCCGCTGTCGTCGTGAGTCTTCTGGGGAAGGGCCGTAAGCTGCTTGAACGCAGTTACTATCTCGCCCATCTGCCAGTCAAGGCCCTCAACGCTAAGCCTTATAGTGTCCCCGTCAAGTCGTCCGTGAACAACTCCGGGAGCATAACGCGGGTCCACTGCGTTCCTTAATCGTCCGCGAAGGTGATAGATACATCTTCTACACAAGCGTTCACAGACAAGTCCCTTAGCTTGTGCGAAATATCCTCCTCTATTTCTAGAGCAGAAGCGCCGTATGAAGTTACATCTACCGTAAGCACGTAGATACCAGTTGAACCTTCAGGCATGTCAGTTCTCATTGAATATTACGCCCCCATGTGTACGCCCAGAAGCAGATGATGGCGTAAGGAGTTCCTAGCACGAGCCACCACCAATCCTCCGTCCAGCCTGCTAGACCCGCCCCTAGAATCAGGAGAGCCACCGTGGACCAGACTATGATGTGAGCTATAACGCCGTCAGAGACCTTCATATTCCCCCTAAGGGGGTGAGGGACACGGTATTGAGCCACTGTCTTTTACATCCGGTCCTGGCACGCCCGGAATCCCTCACCTTTACTTGTTACTACAGACTGTTCCGCTGAACAGTCACGGCCCACGCCGACCCGTTAGGAAAGGACAGGAGCATGGCGCATTCATCCGGATTCTGCATTGCAAGATGCTCAGTACGCGGAAGGTCATCACAGATAAGACCGTGAAGAACATCACCCTCCGGGGCGTTCACATCTAGCAGCGCGTTTACTACACCTGCGGCACACGCAGGTTCGTAGTTCCGGTTCAATTACTGACCGCCGTTGAGCTTGGCCAGCATTGCCTGCTGCGCCTCAGTCAGATTGACGCCGGACAGGTCCACCGGGCTAATCGCAGGTGCAGGCGGGGCAGGTGCAAAAGTCTGCGGGGCCACCGGAGCACCAGGAACAGGACTCGGCAGCGGCGCAGCCGCGACAGGGGTAGGGAGCGGAGCAGCCTGCGGGGCTGCAACCGGAACCTCTACCTGAACCTGAGCAGGAGCACCGCCCTGCGAAGGGTACAGCGTCACCTGGTAAAGCTTAGTGGCACTGAATCCGGGACGGTTGCTGGCCTTTTCACCAGCGCTGGCCATGATGATGCGCGTACCACCAGTCAGCTCCCGAATTCCGGCAGCCGCCATGGCACGAGCGAACTCGTCCTTAAGCGCGCCCTTCACCCAGATGGTGCCAGCACCTTCAGTGAAGAGAGCACCGTGCGTACCATCAGAGGAACCCGTCACTGTAACGGGAATGATGAGGACGAACTTCGGGCGACCATCCTTGTACGCCTGCGGGACACCGTTGATGTCCGTCTGCTGACGCGTGTCGCTGTGAAGCAGGTCACGGGTGACAGTCATGTCAAGCCATGAACCCTGGACCTTACCGTTGAAGTACTTGGTAACGCCCGCTCCACCACCTGTTACGCTCGGCTGGTCCCAGAAGTCCTCTAGGGTACCGCGAGCGAGAACAGGCTCGGGAGCTGCCTGCTGTGCAGGCTGTGCGAACTGGGGCTGAGGCGCGTACTGAGGCTGGAACTGCGGCTGCTGGAATTGAGCCTGGGGTGCGGGGGCAGGTGCCTGGGGAGCGTAGTACTGGGGCTGCTGCGGCTGGTACTGGGGCTGGTTCATTAGATGAACTAATCCTTGTCTTTAGAGTGAACTGCGTATGGCGGTCTTACTGCCTCATGCCTTACTGCGTCGGCTTAACTGCCTTACTGCGACCTGGCTGACTGGCTTTCGTACGCGCCTCTTAAGTTGTCCTCAAGGGGTCTCCCTCTTGGGTACTCCATAACTCTACCACGAGGTCCGGAGTGCTTGTCTCACGTTGTCGAGGTAAAGTATGTCAGTCGTTGTCAGGACGCCGCTGGCGTAGCAGAAAACCGTACTCCCACGAGTTGATGCACTCCTGGCAGTCCACGCCGTCAGTGACCTGAACCGCGTCTTCCATCGTGACTTCACGCCCGCAGGCGCTGAAATTATTCTTGCGAGTACGCGCTAGGTGCGTCGCCACTAGTAGCCCTTGGACGCTAGGTACTGCGAGAACTCCACCCAGTTCGAAGCAATCATCTGCTGGGCCGTGGCAAGCGGGACCGCACCGTCACAAACAGCCGTATGTGCCCTGTTCTCTACCGCGTCCTTGTCGTTGTTGACACCACCGTGGTGGTCCGTAGCGGCCTTAGGCTCTGGCCACAGGTTCTGCTCTACAGACGCGCCGCCTAGCTCAAGGGAAACCAGGTGGTCCAGCTCAGTAGTGCTGCCGCTGCCTGTGTAGCCGTACGCCGGAAAAGCAATGTCGTACTTGAACTTGTCTGTAAGCGATGCTGGCGGACGCACCGACGAACTGTAACCAGGTACGCAGATGGTCTGCTGGATATTCGCCTGCGTTACATCACTGGCCACTGCTCCAGGAGTGCACTGACTGTCCGGCAACGGCTCACCTTGGAACATGCCAAAATGGCAACTGCCAGGCGTCATGGGTGTCAGGACAAGCGAATCCCCGTTACCAGGAACCGTCACCAGACGTGAAGGAACCGGAGTTGAAGTGGTTGGAGGCTCCGTAGTAGGCGATGGCGTGGCAGTTGGAGCTGGGGTAGTTACTGACGGCGCAGGAGGATAAGGATAGGGCTTAGGAGAATAGTGATGTGGAGTGTAACCACAAGCGCTAAGTGCTACTACACCTGCTGCTACAGCGATACCGCCTACTAGCTTTACCTTCATTACTTACCTGCCGTTCCGGGACACCCCGTTACTGTTGGGTCAGTAGCAGCCTGCGGACGGAACAAGGGACAGTAGAAGCAATCCTCATACGAAGGAGTCATAGGCACGTCCCAGATTGACATCCTGCCCTCGTTGACCTCCACGGCTACAGCTTCACGAACTTCAGTCTTTGCCAGGACGTTCTTTACTAGCTCGAAGTCCTCAGCGGTAATGATATGCTCCCACACATAACCCTCGTCTAGCGAAGACTTGGTGCGCGGCCAGCTAGCTAGTACTACACGGTCAACGCGGTAACCGAGATACATGTAGCCAATTGCATAAAGCAACATCTGAATGTAGTAGTGCTGTGGAGGACCTTGCCTGCGAAGTTTATCTCGCGGTCCTTCACCTTGGCACTTGTGGTCTACCAGCGAGAATGTATCGCTATCGTAAAGGTCGGCCGTGCCCGGATGAGACTGTAGTGCATTAGGGTCCGGACAGACCTTCGTCTCCGTCTTCCACCGCTCCTTGTAAGCACGCTCAACTAGGTGTTCCTTGTTGTCCCAGTCAAAAGCTTGCTCAAGGAACGCATGGATAGCGGTGCCGACCATGGACGCCCATGGGTCAGATACGTGATTGTCTGAATGCAGCTTGTGGCCTGACATCTTCGCGATGAGGAGCCTGTCACACTCGTGTCCTAGCTCGCTAGGACCGAGATGACGCTGCACGTTGCGCGGAAGCCTGTTGGCGTAGTTAATCGCAACGCTTTTCAGCTCACGCCAGTATGATTGCGCCCACATGGAGTTGCCGTTAAGAACGGCAGGCGTAGCGTCCGAGAAAAAAGACGACGGATTGGTGGTCGGCATGAACGTAAGTGTAACTTACGACTTCGGGTGCTTGCTAACAGGAGACAATGACCACTGACCGTTACCCGGTCGCTTATACTCTTCGTACAAGTCAGGATGGTCTTCTGCGAAAGACTTCTGCTGGAAGCGCCTAGGGTTGCTGAAGGTAAGAGCGTAAGCTCCCCACGCACCGTTCGGGTGTGCCGGAATGTCGAACGCCTTGCCTGGCTGCTGTGGCCAGCGAGCCAGTTCTGCCATGATGGCGGCCTTGGTTTCGTCAGCGGCAATTTCTGCTGCTGCGGCCTCAGCTTTTTGTGCGTGATAGATAGTGAGCAAGGTCGCCAGTCGACTGTTACTATCCGGCTCTACTGCTACGCGCTCAGGGCGCTCAGGCGGCTGCGGTATAGTCACCTTTCCTCCATGTAAATGTCAAAGGTGTTTCCTGACCTAGGACGAATGCTGACCCAGGAGCTAAGAGCCATCACGTTCAAGTACTTACTGCCGTCATTACGCTCATGTACGCGAAGGTGAACTGCTCTTTCGTGCTCATCTTCACCTAGCTTGAACTTGATAATTGGACTCTTACCAAGCGGACGCGTAGGGTACGTGCTGTAATGTTCAACGAAGGTGTCAGAGTCGTCAGGTCCTTGCGATAGCTCATCTACGTGAGCGTTAAGATTTTCGATGTACATCTGCTGCGTACGGATGTAACGTTGTGCCCACTTAGGTAGCTTAGCTAGCTGCTCGGCTGTAGGTTCCATGTTCACGCGTTCCTTGGCTTAGACGGGATGTGCAAGAGTGCCCAGTGAGTGACGCTTGGCAGTACCCTCTCGGTGTTCCAGTGCAACCAGTGCTCACCGTCGTTCACCGCAAGTACAACACGGTCGTAGGTGTAGTCCCACACCCAGCACAGCCTGCGCACTGGAGGCGTAGTCCCGTCCTTGGCGTCTCGCCACTCAGTCGTCATCACGCGCTTGTCAACGTTGTCGGCAACGTAAGTATTCCCGGAACTAGACCTGGCCAAAACGTCGTTACAGCCAGCGGAGTGCTCACCTTGAGGAGTACCCTGGAGTCTTCCCCGACAGGACGGAGCAACGATGCAGTTTGCCCTCACGCCTCGTGAGACAGTGCAGGACCTAGCTTGGGAGATGGTAGACAAGGGCTGGCAGCCGGTGTTCTGCCTAGCCAGGCAGAGCGGTTCCTTCACCCCGCAGCACGGTTCCACTGGTGGCTCAGCCCCCTACGGGTGGGACGGCAGGCAGCCTGATGGTGCACATCGACTGGCGTTCCGGCCGCCAACTAACGTCGTCGTCTTCGACGTAGACCATTACGACGGCAAGCGCGGAGCCGACACCATTGACGCGGCCGAAGCCCGTCTTGGACCGCTGCCTCTCACCTGGAAGGTGTCATCTCGTGGAGATGAAAACCCGTCAGGGCGGTATCTATTCCGCAAGCCCGTAGACCTTGACTTTACCGACAGTGCGCTTTCCGCATTCGGCACTGATGGTGTCACCAACGTGGAAATCGTGCGCACTGCGCACCGCTTCTCCTGGGCACCAGGTGACATCAACCACAAGAATGGCCAGGTGGTAATGTGCTTCGACCCTGACGGGGAGCCTGGAAAGCTGCCGAACGTTAATGACCTGCCCGAGCTGCCGGAAGCTTGGGTAGCTTATCTGCGTAACCCTCCTGTTCCGCAAACTGCCATGGCTTACAACGCTCCTTGCGACGGCCCGGAATGGTGGCTAGCGCAGGCTGATGACTCCTTGGGAACGCGCCAGGAGCTGGCCGGCTTCGGCATGAAGATAATGAACAGCCGCCAGCCTGTGGAAGTAGCTATGGAGCAGATGCTCCGGTGCTCACTTGCCCTGGACCCTGCACGTCCTTGGCGCGAGTCCGACCTTTGGCCGCTGCTGGACACCAATACTCAGCGCAAGGTAGCGGAGAACCTGGCCCGCCAGGACTTCGAGTACGAGTTCGTCAAGGACCAGTCCCACGCCACTGACGAGCAGCTAACTAAAGAAGCAGAGCGTACGCAAGAGGAATACCAGCGCAAGAAGGCGTTTGATGAGGCTGCTAAGCAGCGTCTTCAGGCTGTTACTAACTTCGTGGTAGAGCAGAAGCCGGGTATTCCTATCTGCTTTGACCCTGATGACCCCGACTTCGAGCCTGAGCCGCAGGTAACCACCGCTAACTTCCACGACATGATTCGTGGTCTTCCTGTGTACAAGCAGGAAGTAGGCCGGATGCTAGCGCGCAAGATTGCGGAAAAGGATGTCCGCGACCTTTTGAAGAAAGAGTTCAAGGGGTTTCAGGACATCACTCAACAGCAGGAAATTCCGGAGCCGGAACGACTGCAAGTAGTAGGCAAGGACCAGAAGTCTTCAGCGGTAATTCCGCGCAAGACTGTAAGCGTGCTGTCAGGACACCGGGCGTCAGGTAAGACCTGGGTCGCAGCTGCTTTCGCAGCTCAGGAAATGCGGGCAGACCGACACGTAATCTGGGTGGACTTCGAGCGCCAGCCTGCACTGCTGCGGGAAAAGCTGAAGATTTGCGGCATAGTCTCAGATGAGGTTGTACGTAATCAGCTTCACTACACTGATGAACTTCCTCCGGACCTTGCGTTCGAAGCTGCTCAGTATCCTGACTGCCTTATCGTCATCGACGCCTGGCGCGGTCTGCAACAGGACGTGGCCCCTGCTACCTCAGCTAACGACGGCGACGCCGTAGAGCAGGTGTACGCAGACGTGCTTAATCCTGCTGTAGGCGTAGGCGCTACCATCGTAATCCTTGACCACCTTGCCAAGACGGGCATAGGGGGCACGTTCGGTTCTGAGCGGAAGGAATCCGCTGCTGACTACGTGTTCAAGGTGGAGCAACTACAAGCATTCTCCCGTAAGTCCGAGGGTTACTCTGCCATGACGGTCACCAAGGACCGTTACGGGCACCACACAGTGGACACTGCGGTTGCTTACCTGTGGGTGCCGGCTGGTGATAGCGGCGGACCGTCCATCAAGGACTACCCCCGGATGCCTGAGCTACGTAACTGGTCGCCTGTGGCTGATGAAGTACCGACACCTGGAGAGGTGCTGAACGGCGACGAGACGCCCGCTAAGACTGTCAAGCAGCCGAGAGAGCGCACTAGCGACGAAGACGTAGCACGCCGTGACAGAGCCATCCTGGCCATCGTGGGCGAAGAACCTCTGAAATACGGCCAGCGTGAGCTAAGTCGCGAAGTGTGGGCACAGTACCCAGAAATCTTTGCGTCAGATGAAGCAGTGCGTTCTCCTATAAAAAGGCTAAAGCGTACCGGTCATCTAATTGCGGACAGCAGTGGCAAGTTTGAAGTACGTCAGTCTCCCATCCCTACACCTACTACTAAGGACATCGACCTGAGCCTCCCGGAGGACTCTGATGAAGATGACTAAGGCACTGGGTCACTGGGTTGGGTCACTGGGTCATGACCCAATAATCACCCTCAGTGTCACTGGGTCAGTGGGGTGGGTCATGGGTGCCCTTCTATGAAATAGAAGCCCTGACCCAACCCAGTGACCCGACACACGGTGACCCAACCCAAAAGAAAAGACACACCTGATGGTGAGAGTCGAAGCAGTGGAGACTGGAGGTAGGCTGAGCCAGTGGCAAGCCGACTGAGTGAAGATGAAAAGCTGGAGCGTGCTCGCATCAAGGCCGACAAGGCTGCTGCGAAGCTAGCCGAGCGGGAGGCCGCTGCGGCTGCCCGCAAGGCAGAGATGGAATTCCGCAAGCAAGAGCGTGCTGCCGAGAGCGCCAGGCTTAAGGCCGAAAAGGCCGAGGTAAAGATTCGTGAGAAGCTAGCGCTAGCAGTGGCCAAGCTGGAAGAGGCCGAGGGGCCTAAGCACCAGCTACCTGCTGTAGTGGGCCGCGATGGCGTAGTGGTCTCCGTCGATACCGCGACTGCCTGGAAAGTCCTTCAGGACTACCTGAGCGCTTTGTGCCTGGACGTGGAGACTTCTGGTTACCCGCCAGGGCACGAGCACTACGCGCTTCGTACGGTCCAGCTAGGCGGCGAGCATTACGCCGTAGTACTGGATGCTGATGACGAAGAGCAGATGGTCCTGGCGTCCCTGGCGCTCAAGATGTCTGTCAAGCTTCATGCGCACAGTGCTGTGGCTGACCTGGTGCCTTGCGTTATCGCGGGCCTTATTGGCTGGGACGAGGCTTGGGTCAAGATGCACGATTCCGTGCTCTACGCCAAGCTGACGGACCCTAAGCAATCTGGGTCCGATGCCGAGGGCCTTAAGGAGCTAGCCGCAGCCCTGCTGTCGCACTACGCCACCGCGCCTCTGGCCGAGAAAGCCAAGAACGCGTTGTTCAAGGTAATGGGTTGCCTGGTCAGTACTGAAATCACCACTCCAGTTGAGCGTAATGGCTGGTACATGGTGAACAAGAACTGCGAGACCATGATTGTCTATGCAGGTTCTGACGTACTGGACCTAGGTGCAGTGCTACGCATGCTGCCATCGCTGCCGGTGGACAACAGTGTGCTCGACCGTGAACGAGAGTTTGAGGCTATCTGCTCACGCGTTGCCTGGACCGGGTTCAAGCTAGACACTGAGCACGTTAAGTCAATGATTGCTAAGTACGAAAAGGAGCGCGAAGAACTTCTCGCTATCGTTCAGTACTTGTCAAGCGGACTCATAGAGAACCCGTCTTCACCGGATACAGGCGAGAAGTTGTTGCAACTTTTCCCTGAGCTTGACGGCAAGCTGGAGCTAAGTGAGAAGACTGGTAAGCCATCCGCAGCTAAAGCATCTCTAGAGCGCCCTGCCAAGGAAGGTAACGTGCTGTGCAAGGCAATCCTTGCCTACAGGCACGCTGTGACCACCTTGGGTCTTCTTCTGCGGCCATTGGAGAACCTGTGTGACTACGGTGATGGTCGCATGCGACCTACGGTGTACACCATCAACGCAGACACTGGTCGTACATCCTGCGTGCGTCCCAACGGTCAGCAGTTCTCTCGCCAGGGCGGCATCAGGCAGTGCGTGCGTGCTGACGAGGAGTTCCTAGGCATCTCAGCTGACTTCCAAGGGTGTGAAATCCGCGTTGCGGCAGCCCTGTCAGGAGACAAGGAAGTTCTAGAGGCTGAGATTTCGCCTAAGTGCTACCTGTGCGAAGGTAATCCTTGCACTTGCGGTAAGCACCACACCGGACTCCACTGGCTGGCGGCTCACATCGCGTGGGGCGAAGGAGCTACCAAGGAGAACCGTTACGTTGCCAAGCGCATCATCTTCTCCAAGCTGTTCGGTGGCTCGCCTGCTGCTGGCGCACGTCAGACAGGCGTTACGCTTGAAGAGTCTCAGGCAGTACACGATGCGTTCTCCAAGATTGCTCCTGTGTACACGGCGTGGGACAAGTGGTTGCGCAAGTGCTTCTACGAGGGCAAGATGGTGTGGCGGGACTACGAGAACGGGCAGAACTACTGCAACGACCTACCTGGCAGCCGTCGCGGTATCTATCGCACATACTCAGGCCGCAATATCTACATCAACAGCGGGCATGCTTTCGGTAATTACGCTATCCAGGGCACTGCTCGCGAACTCCTGGTAGATGGTGTCCTGCGGTGGAACAAGACGCGCTGGGCGCAGTATCCTATCCTACCTGTGCATGATGAGGTAATTTGCTTCGTAAAACAGGAGGAGGCAGACGAGGCAGTTCAGACCCTAAAAGAGTGCATGGAGACTGATGTTCTTAGCACACCTGACTTTTACGTAAAGATTGGGGCCGACCCTGACAAGCCTTTCGCCTATTGGCCCGACAGCTCCTGATTTTTTCGCAGATAAGTGCGGTGAATGGATGCCTAAAGCCCGCACTTGGTGTGCCCGGAAACCGGGTCACAAGAAAAAAGCTCACAGTAGTCCACAGAGTATGGAGGCTGAGAGAGCCTACAACAGTATTAAGAATGGCAGTACGTACGAAGCGCGAATGGCTAATCCGGATTTGCGTAATCGAGAGAAGGAATACGCTACCGCTAAATATCAACGCCGAATACATATGGTAAATATCATAAAACTTATGTCTGGTTGTGTTGACTGCGGATACGATAAGCACCCAGCGGCTCTAGAATTCGACCATTTGCCGGGAACAGTTAAGTATCGAGACATAGGTAAACTTTACATGCAATCGCTTAAAGTTTTGTTTACTGAGATAGCTAAGTGCGAGGTAGTTTGTGCTAATTGTCACAGAATAAGGACGGCTACTAGAGACCAGTATAAGAATCCCGGTGTTTTGGTCCTGAAAGGAATTCCTGATGGCTAAAATCCAGAAGCCGGAGCGGAGCCGGAAGCCAGAGCCGTGTAAGAGTTGCGGTGACGACGTGTGGAATCCTTACACTGGCTCGTGCGATGCGTGTCATGCTAAGGTATATGCAGTGTTCGTAGAGGCGATGGGATGGGACGATGAATAACCCTAATGGTTTGTACATCAGGTTTCGCCTGTGGCTGGCGCGCAAATTGGACGTTGGGCCTGATGCGGGCGAGGGCTGGTGTCTTAACTGTGCGATTAATGGGGGCAAGACTCTCATAACTTCCGCAGACGGTATTATGAACCACGTTAGGCTTGACCATCACGGCGCGACAGTTACTGCACGCACATCCGTACCTGTGTGTAATGATGAGGACCCTGACGAATGGGTTTAAGTGGTAAGCTGTCGCTCATAAGTCCTCAAATTTACAGGGAGACTATAATGAGCGACAGTTCTTACTATTTCTGGCTGGACGACGAGTTGCTGACCCACGTGCTAGGTGCACTGGGTAGTGAGTTCGTTACTGTTAGCCTGCTGAAGACCGTAAAAGGCAAGCGTATATTCAAGACCCGGATTACTTCTGACCAGTTGACACGCCTGTTCCTTACGGGTAATTACCCTGACGAGCTAGACGGTTGCCGTGAGGTAGACGTAATAGAGAAGGGGCAGTTGTTCCGCAGGCCCAAGAGCATGGGGACGCCTAGTGTGGTTTAACAACGACTGCGTGCGCAGGACTGCGGCGGCTGAGGTAACCTCGCTTGGCGTGAGTACTGATACTGATTTCAAGGAAGCAGTTTTCGTTAAAATTCGTGAAGCAGTACGTGAATTCCGGTGGGGCGGTTACGGACTTGATTACGTAGCGGAAACAATCGGTGACGCCGAGGAATGGCTAGATGACCTATCCATGGATATCGTCTATGCTGTAGAAGAGACAACAAACTCCTGGAAGGAAAAGCAGTGAGCCTAAAGTACGGTCGGCTTCCGGCCCATCCCGAAACAACTCACCCGCGAGTCCACCTGGCTGATTACGTTCCTGCCGAGGCTCGTGCGGCGGCAGTAGCAACACTGCCCGGCACCATCGACTGGGCATCCAAGGTGCCCACTTGGCCGATGTACCTCAATGACCAGATTGGCGACTGTACTTGTGCAGGCGTTGGTCACGCTATTCAGGCGTTCACGGCATTTGCGAGCACTGAGAAGACTGTTGCCGACAATGACGTTCTCAAGGTTTACGAGGCCGTCTCTGGTTACAACCCGTCCACTGGCGCTAACGACAACGGCGCGGTAGAACAAGACGTTCTCCAGTACTGGCACGACACAGGCATGGCGGGACACAAGATTTCCGCTTTCGCTTCCGTGAACATCAGTAGCCTTACCGACATGCGCCTGGCGCTTCGCTGGTTCGGCTCTGTTTACCTAGGCATTAACGTTCCGCAGTCTGCTGAGGACCAGTTCTCTGCTGGCCAGCCGTGGGCAGTGGACCCGAATGCTAACAACTCCATCATCGGCGGTCACTGTGTGGTCATGCAGGAGTGGGACCCCCAGTTTGCTCGCGTAGTTACCTGGGGCGCTCTTCAGCGCATGACCTGGGGTTGGTTTGAGAAGTATGGCGAAGAGGCTTGGGTCGTAGTGACCCCCGACTTCGCAAAGTCCAATGGTCTTGAGGCTTCGGGTGTTTCTGTTGCCCAGCTCGTGGCTGACTTCAAGGCTCTTGGAGGCAAGTCCTACACGTAAGGAGGTTGAACATGGTTACTGGCTGGTTGGCAGTGCTCGTTGCTGTCGCTCTCATCCTGCTAATCATCTTTTTCATCCGGCGTCTATAGTGCGAAGGTCCCCGGTGTTCCGGGGACCTTTTGCGTTACGGTAGGCTTGTGCCATGCTCAATATCTTGACTTACGGTGGCGTTGGCGACGGCGTTACAGACAACTCAGTGCCTATTCAAAAGGCTATCAACGCTGCCCTCACGGCAGTACCGGGTGCAGACGCCGAGATTTACTTTCCAACAGGTAAGTACCTAATCAAGAGCAGGTCGGTTGTTCCTGCCATCTACAACTTCACCACCGGAGTCTGGACAGGTAATGCAGGCGGGACGGTCACCTTCAAGGGCGCGGGTATTGGCAATACTTCACTAGTAGCAGGGGCCTATTTCCAGTACAGCGGCATGGTCAGTTATGCGACGACTGTTCCTGTGTCTCAGTTCAATGCTGAGGACATTACATTCGATGGTAACTTCCAAGGCGCTGGCGGTACGCTGCCTATGCTTACATCAGGAGGTGCTGGGGCGCTTATCTCCTTGCCGTGGCCGGGTAATCCTATGGCGGCGGGGAACACTCGTAATGGCCGTTATCACACCTTCACACGCTGTCGCTTCTACCGACCTACCGGCTACGGCTTCCAGCCTACGCAAGGCGTGCGTCTGCTGGGCTGTGATTTGGAGGCTATGGGCCAGCCTGGTCAGACAGTGATTACCTATGACAGTCTAGGTTCAGGCGCGGGTGAGGCTTTTGTCATCGGGTGTAGCTGGAAGGACTCACAGGGTAATTACGCTGACTTCGTAAGTGGCACTCCGGGTGATTTCATTCGGCTCGTCATGACAGGCTGCAATAGCTCCAATCACCTTACGGGCGGCATCTATGCCTGCGGACAGCACTCAGTAATCACTGGTAATTCTCTGACTAACACCTATATGGGTGACCACGTGGGCTATGATGGCGGCACAGCCGCAGCTAACCGGGCCTACAACGTAGTGTCGGGTAATTGCTTCGTTAACCTGAACCTTGAAAACGGCGGCCTTTCCGCCCAGTACCACGACCTGTTCGAGGGTCTTAACATCGCGACGGGAGCATCTTAATCATGAAGTACTTCGTTAAGACAGTGAAGCTACCGCACCTTAAGCCAGGCGCATCTCCTGTTGACGGCGTTGAATTGCATGAAAGCCAGCGAATTGTTAGCGTCGTAGGAGCTACGGCACCACTAGCGGGCGCTACAGATATCGAACTCATCGTGCTAATCGAGGAGTCTCCCTATTTTGCCAGGGGCGGCCTTGTTCCGTTTAGCGTAGCTCCAGTTGAAACTAGGGACGGCTGCTAGACTGTACTAAAGTACACCCTTTTAGGAGCTGTCGTGACTTATAACACCGTTACGTTGCAAGGTAACGTAATCTACACCAATAACAGTGGTGACGTTGTTACGGTCACGCTGGTGCCTACTACGTGGTACTACGACATCCCTAATGACACGATTGTAAACCCGCAGACGCTTTCAGCCACGGCTAATTCGTCTGGTTTTTGGTCTATTGCTGGGATTATCGACCCTACACCAGATGGCTCGGGCATTCAGTGGACACTTACCGTCAAGGACGCTAACGGGTCCACTGTGCTGTACAGCCAGCACGTCCAGATTGGTTACACGAACGGGGCTACACAGCAATTCCTGTCACTGGCCCCTTCAGTTACTAATCCCTCTTTGCTGACTGCGTTGCCTCTGCCTGGAGGCACGGCTACAGTCGGTCAGGTGCCTATCGCCACCGGCAGCACGTCTAACACGACTTGGGGAAATAACACCGGATTCCTTAACGTGAAGACTGCGTACGGAGCTAAGGGTGACGCTAAGAATGTTAACGATGGTGCTATCACCGCAAGTAGTAAGACCCTTACTAGTGCTAGTGCCAGTTTCACCGCAGCGGATGTCGGTAAGACTGTTATCGTGGCGGGAGCCGGGGCCTCAGGCACCTTTACTACGCTAACTACTACTATTGCGGCATTTGTATCTTCTACGTCTGTGACGCTTACAGCGGCTGCTACGAATACAGTCAGTGGTGCGGGCGTATGTTATGGTACTGATGATGTTAACGCTATTCAGGCTGCTGTTAATGATGCTCTGCTGGCTAGTGCTGGCACTCCCGGTAATGGAGCGACGGTCTACTTGCCGCCAGGGCGCTACTTGATAGCTGCCGCAGGTATATTCCCTGCTTACTATAACTTCACGAGCGGAGTAGCAACAGGCTATCCGAGTTCTACGGTGACGTTCCAAGGCGCTGACATGTCCAGCACATCCTTGGTGGCAGGCTCTCAGTTTATCTTTAATGGAATGCTGTCCTATAGCCGTGGAGCCACTCACGTAAATGTGTGCCAGTTTAATTTCTCAGATGTAACGTTTGACGGTAACTGCGCTAGTGGTCTAGGCGGGGCGCTTAATATTGACGTGGCGGCCGGAGGGGCACTTGTCTCACTTCCTTGGCCTGGCACTAGCGCTTACACAGGTGCAGGTCTTATAAACAATGTTCGTTCAGGGCGCTATCATACGTTCATGCGCTGTAAGTTTTACCGACCTACAGGTTACGGCTTCCAGGCGACTACAGGTATCAGGTTGCTAGGCTGTGAACTCGTCAATATGGGCCAGTACAGCACAGGGCTTGGTGGCTATGACAATCTAGGTTCGGGGCCGGGAGACGCTATCGTAATCGGCTGTAACTGGCATGATTCTAGTGGTAACTTTGCTGACTTCGTTTCTGGAACTCCCGGTGACTTCATCCGGATGATTATGATTGGCTGCACTAGCACTAATCACACGGGCGGCGGCATCTGGGCGCTAGGCCAAGGGTCGATAATTGTCGGTAATAGCATGCAAAATAATACCGATGTAGGTTCCGGCGTGTTCTATGATGCGGGTACTAATGCGGCAAATAGGAGTCGCAATATTGTCGTAGGTAATGTATTCGTTAACATGAATGGGACGGCCACCAACGCTAATACTGTCCACTGGAATGGATTGTACGGAGATATTTACTCTAACAACTCAGTCGGAGACGGCACGCTAGGCACCACGCTTGTTTTGGACAGCACGTCGGGTAACTCTAACAACCTTAATTACTCTCCGGCAGTGCTGAACGCCGCTCTAACAAATGTAGCGCTGCCAGGTGCAGGTGATGGTGTTTACACGAGGCTTATTACCTGGGGTAATCCAGCCCCTAATGTTACAGTGAACATCGCCAACTCTTCAGGCAATATCTGCATTGCCCTGTACGCACCTAGTTCTACGGGTGGGCCTGGTACTCAAATGGCTACTACGGGTTCTGTTGCCTCTCCAGGCACGGGCTTGCAGACAATCAATTTCACCACTACGGTCACGCCGGGGCTTGGCTGGTGGATTGCTATTGCGGCAGACAATAACTCAGTGACCTTCAAGGGCTTTGCTTCTAGTGCGACAACAGCTCCGGATGGAGACTCGTACTGCTTCGCGGCTGCTAGCCAGATGCCGTTGCCCTCTACAGCCCCTGCTATTTCGGCGTCTATATCACCTAACTTCGTGCTGCTCTCAGCATAAATAACCTCTATCATATACCCTGGGATTCAGGAGCTGAATTCCGGGGTATATATTGACGTGGAGGTCCTTAAGTGACTACGAATAACGTGACCGTCATCTGTGACCTTTACAACGGCGACGGAAGCATTAACTCAAGCGGCGGTACTATTGCGTTCACGCCTGCTTCTGTTGTTGCTAACGCCAGCAACCAGATTCAGAGCAGCACGCCGATTACTACTATGTTTACGGGCGGTTCTCTGCCCAGCGTCTCTTTGTTGGCTACTGATAACTCAGGACTAACGCCTACTAACTGGGCATGGGCTGTGTCTTTCAGTGGCGTACAAGGCGCACCGTCGCCTTTTGCCGCTTTCGTGCCCGCTGGGCCTGTAAGTTTCACAGCTTCTGGAAGCCCAGCCGCGTTCACTTGGACACCTACCACTGAGCTAACTGTACTGCCTAACGGCACGGGTGTTCAGCTTACGGGCGGTTCTTTGCCTGGCGGTTTCAGCGCGGCTACCACGTATTATGTAGTGCAGTCCAGTGGAACTTCTTTCGAGCTAGCGGCTACGCCTGGGGCGGCATCAATAAATGCTTCAAGCTCTGGCTCGGGCACGGCGACTATCGTCAGCATCAACCTGAGTGCGCTACAGGCCAACTATAAGACGACTGTTGTTGCGGCTGCAACCGCACTTCCTGTTGTAACTACAGGTGTTGTCGTAAGCACAGCGGGCGCACTTAAGCTGAACACGTTGACTAGCGTGGACACCACTAGCGGTGGCCTTACCATGACGCTGCCTACGTCTGCTCCTAGCGGCTCTATAATTACGGCTGAGAAGTACGACAGTACAGGTAACGCAGTTACTCTGTCTGGCAGCATTCGAGGTATTTCGAGTGCTACTCTGAGCCTTTTGTATCAGAACGAGTCCGTTATGTTCACGTGCTTCGGTGGCACGTGGTGGCCCATGGCTTCTCACAAGCCGCTATCAGCGCTGGATAAGCGTTACCCGCAGGTTTACAGCGTAGTAGCTTATGGTGCTGACCCGACAGGACTTACCGACTCTACGACAGCATTCACTAACTGCATTAGTGCAATCCTAGGCGGCAATAACACTCCGTCTACGACCACTCGGGTGGCGCTGGGCAAGATGTACCTGCCTGCCGGAAGCTACCTAATCTCCAGTGACATTCTTATCCAGTCCGTGCAGGGCTTCGTGATGGAAGGTGCGGGAGCTGAGCAGTCAATCATCGTAGCGTCAGGAACAGGCTTCACTACTGCGGTATTGAATATTGACGGCTCTTACGCGGGACTCTACAAGGGATTTACGGTCAAGGGTGACACCACAGAGACGGTTACTAACGGTATTAACCTCACATTCACCACAGGCTCTCACCGGTCTACGACGGGCAACCGTTTCCAGAACATCCGAATCCGGAATCTGAACTTTACTAACGGCTTCAGCATGATGGGCATCGGCACGCGTCAGGTCGACGGTACGCACCTTGAGAATATCGTAATCGCAGGCCAGCAGACCACAGGTTCATGGTCTAACACGGGTAACTGGCAAACCGGATTCGCTGTCGGAAACGGTTCCTTCGGTAACATCTACGACGAGGTAATGACTCGTTGCGATGCTGCGAACTGCTACTACGGTTACCAGGTTAACGCGTCGGGAATTGCACTATACGGTGCACAGCCGGCTAACAACTTCTGTGACTTCTGGATTAAGCCCGGTGCTCAAACCACCATCTCCAATATTCAGTCTCAGAACAGCGGTTACTTCCTTATCGCTCCGTCTAATTTCTCCGCTATTCCGGTAACGTTCAGCGACGTACAGTACATTTCTAATTACGTGCAGAATGGCAGTTACCAGATTATCCAGCTCAACGGTGGCACCTGGAATTTCAATAACTTCAACGGAGCCTACACTGTTGTTAGCTCCACTTACGAACCTGGCACCATTTTCCTAGCGGGCAGTACAGCTACACGTCCTTGTGTGGTTAACTTCAACGGCCTTACCATGAACAATGACCGGGTTAGTTGCTTTGGTTCACTTAGCCACGTTAACCTAACGGTCCAAAATTATAATAACTACGCGCCTAACACGGGTCTTTACACTTACGCTTCAGGTGATGTGTCATCCTTTAACACAGGTAACCTGTGGATTAACGGTGGCGGCGTTACTGTACCTCAGGTTAACTTCATCTCCGCGACGGGCAACACGCAGTACACCGTACCTACAGGTGCACAGACAGTTTACGTAGCACTTTGTGCCGGCGGCGGCGGCGGCGGTAGCGGTGCGCTAAGTGCGTCGGCTGCGGCAGGTGGTGGTTCAGGTGGCTCAGGCGGTGCGTACAGCACAGCTACATTCCAAGCTTCTCAACTTACAAGTTCCATTACTGTATCTGTAGGCGCAGGAGGGACTGCCGGAGCCGCACAAACTACGCCAGGAAGTCCGGGAAACGCGGGTGGTAATGGTGGCACTAGCGCATTCGGTTCTTACTTGTGGGCACACGGCGGTAGCGCCGGCGGTGCTGGCACAGTAGCGAATACGTCAGTTGTAGCGGGCGCTGCGGCCCCCACGGCGGGCATGTTTGTCGGAAGTGCGGGTGGCCCTACTGTAACAGGTTCTGCGATAGGTGGAGCGGGCGTATCTAACGTGACCAGCGGTGGCGGCGCGGGCGGTGGCGTTATCGCGGCTGGTACGCCGTTTGGTGGCGGCGGTACAGGTTCAGTAGTACTTAACGCCACTAATAACGTAGGTGTCGGCGGTGTAGTGAGCGGTGCTCTTCCCTCTGCGGGGCCGGTATCCGCGCAGGGCTGTACTACAGGTGGTGGTGGTGGTGGTGCTGCGGTTGCAGGAGCGTCTACTACAGCTCAGAACGGCGCTAACGGGGCTACGAGTACAGGTGGCGGTGGCGGCGGCGGTGGCGGCTGTTCTGGCGGGACATCTTCCGGCGCAGGTGGTGTAGGCGGTTCCGGTTTCGCGCTTATAATTGCGTTCTTCCAGTAATGGCTGTTAAGTCTGTAACCTACACCTACTGTATTGGTGACGAAGGTGTCACGCAGTATGCTCGTGAAGAGGGCGGCACTTACGTTACTGTCGGAGGAGCGATAGTAGCTCCTGAAGGTTGGAGAGTGACAGCGGTAGTTGCCGGTTATGGGTGGCTTGGAATGACTGAAGCCGCAGAATTTTATTCCGGTGCGCCCAGCGATTTTAGAGGTGACAACTGGCTAGCAGGCGTTTCTGTGGAGTTCCCCACCTTTACGTATCCTATTGCTAACGGTATTCCTGTAGCACAGATAATAGTCATGGTTACTGACAGTCAAGAAGAGCGCTATGATGGACTACCGGGGGCGAACGTTCACCTATAAAGTGGAAGAATTACACGGAGGACAGTGTGCTTGATAACCAAGAGTCGGAGCAGGTGTCGGACAAGTTCACTCGTGAAGACCAAGGCGGTAGCCAAAAGTAATTAGGTATCTTGTTCTCTCTCCCTTGTGCTAGACTCGGTCCTAGCTCATGAGGAGCACAAGGGAGAGAGAACAACGTGAAGAATATAGTTATCCATACTTCGTTTAGCGAGCCGAACGGTTTCACTACAGAGGGCGACTACTGGAAGACCACAGCCACTAATGGCGCAGGTCTAGTAGCAGATATTTATAAGGACCCTGAAAAGAGGGTTGCTACTTTCGCGCATGTTACGGGCATTAAGTTCGAGGATGTCCCAACGGATGCCCGTGTTGCTACTGAAAAGCTTAAGCGTATACAAGCCCGAGACACCACTATTAAGGCTGCGGATAAGGTAGCCGCTAGTATGAAGGCGCTTAAGTTTGAGTGCCGAAATCTAGTTGTCTGGGTGAGTGAAGTCGACCTAGAAGGCAATCAGGTACTAAGTGTGTATGTTCAGGCAGCTTGGGCAGTAGTGCTGTACCACGTGGCCACGGTTAAGGTGACGCCTGATGCGTTTGACGTCACTGAGAATGCTACAGTAGCACGAGCTGTGCTACGTCCGTTCTACACGGACCTCAACAACCTAGCAGGCGACCTTCAAAAAGCTGCCGATATCGTTAAGAACAGCGAAAACAAGCCAAAGGCGGGGAATACGCCGTAGCCTGACAACGTTGTAGCGAGGGCAGGCGGGAGAAGAGTTCCCAGCGGCCACGAGGGTCGCACCCGCGCCACGCGGGTTATCCGGGGAGTTGAACTAGCTCTTCTCCCGCCTACATCTGACTTAGGAGACCGGTTTGTCGGGGTTCATGACGCAGTACCTGCGGGGGGACGGGCGTCCTACGCATGACCTGAGCAACCTGATGCTCGGCTACAATCCGGAAGTCCGGTACGACCGGGGCTGTCGATTGTCTGACATCGATGGGGTACTGGACAGTCGCGGTAAGGTCTGCTTTGTGGAGATGAAGCACCCGCACGAGGGAAGTGACCGGGGCCAGAGGCGTCTGTACGAGGCGCTAGCGCGGCTAGGAGCGGTCATGGAGCTGACGGAGTACCCCGACAAGCAATGGTCTGGACGTGTCTTCTCGCTGCGCTGGGGCTTCGACTGGGTACTACCTGATGTAGCGGCGATAGAACAGTTTGGTTTCTACTGGGCTAAGGACGCTAATATCTACATCAGTCAGGGGAGCACTCCGGAAGGAGCATTGCCGTGAGCATCACACCTAAGATAATTCCTGAGGTCATGTGTCCTTGTGGTAGGACGATGATGCCGTGGAGTACTTGGCTGTGTAGGATTTGCTATCTCGAAAAGGAGATAGGCTATGCGTTGTCTGAGCTTGAGCGTGGGGGAAACGCACCGGGTTACGACCCGCCGAAGACTTGGCATGAGCTAGGACTGTCTAGGCTGCGGAAGCTTATCGGGGTAACCTGAGTAGATGAATGAAAATGAATGGGACTACAAGCCTGTAACCGTGCCTGCTGAAGACGCGCCGAACGTTGATGACAAGGCTGATGCACCGGACCCCACCGGTGCTGTAACTGAAGTTGAGAACGTGGAAGGGCCTGACCTTGAAGCAGCGTGGGAGGCTGAGCAGCCGGATAGGGATGCCCGTGATGCTGGTTTTGAGGCTATCCTGTGTGCCCATCACTCGGCAGCGGACCACCACATCTCTGACCGACAGCACCACGGCTCTTGGGGTCCTCACCATCATTAAGTGAGCTGTCGCTCACCAGGTTTTCAAGCCTTACCCTAGTAAGGCAACCCCTTGTATCGCCACCTCTGGAGGACCCGTGTCTTACTTGTTCAATGCCGAATATCTATCCTTCCAGCTAGGCTGGGACTTCCTCCAGGAATACAAGGACAAGAAGCCTAACTGGGGTTTTCAGGCAGGCGCAGGTAACTCACTAGGTGAGTACTCGTGGATTTCAAAGTACGCGCGGCGCAAGGATGACGGAACACGTGAGCGATTCTGGGAAGGACTCGCGCGCGTAATCAACGGCATGTACTCAATTCAGAAGGACCACTGCTCTCAGTATCGGCTGCCGTGGGATGAACGTAAGGCACAGGAGTCAGCAGAAGAAGCTTACATGCGAGCATTCGCAGGCAAGTGGTCACCTCCAGGTCGTGGCTTGTGGATGATGGGTACCGAGCTGGTCAACGGCAAGGGTGATTCCTCCGCACTCCAGAACTGCGCCATGGTAAGTACGGAACCGTTCAATGGTGACGCAATACTGCCTTACGTTCGCATCATGGATATGTCTATGATGGGTGTAGGAGTTGGCTTCGACACCAAGGGTGCAGGCAAGGTAGAAGTACACGAGCCGGGGCAGCCTTTCCCTCACCAGATTGCTGACAGCCGAGAAGGCTGGGTTAAGTCTGTAGCAGCTTTGCTGCGTGCTTTCTTCACAGGTGCTCGGATGCCTAACTTTGACTACTCACAAATTCGACCCGCAGGGGCACCAATCAAGGGCTTCGGTGGTATCGCGGCAGGGCCAGACCCTTTGCGTAAAGGGCATGAGACCATCGTAAAGCTGTTGTCAGGTCGTCAGGGCCAAGTTCTCACCAGCACAGACGTGGTGGACATTGCCAACGTTATCGGCAAGCTGGTGGTCAGTGGTAATGTACGGCGCAGTGCACAGATTGCTCTTGGCGACATTGATGACAGAGATTTCCTGAAGCTAAAGGACTGGGAGCTTAACGCTGAGCGCATGGGTGCAGATGGATGGGGCCACCTTTCCAACAACAGCGTTATCGCCCACAGCGGAGATGACCTAAGTCACGTTGCTGATGCTATCCGCATGAATGGTGAGCCGGGAGTAATCTGGCTGGACATGTGCCGCGACTATGGCCGTGTATCTGACGGCAAGGACGGCAAGGACTGGCGTGTAGCTGGTATTAATCCGTGTGCAGAGCAGCCTCTTGAGAATATGGAATGCTGCACCTTGGTGGAGACTTACCCCACTAACCACAGCGACTACCTGGACTACCAGCGCACGCTTAAGTTCGCGTACCTGTACGGTAAGACCGTGACGCTGCTGCCTACTCGCTGGCCGGAGACTAACGCTGTCATGCAGCGTAACCGCCGTATCGGCCTGTCTATGACCGGGCTGGCACAATTTGCTGAGCACCAGGGCACGCAGGAACTCACGATGTGGCAAGACAATGCCTATGAGCATATCCGCATGCGCGATGCCCAGTACTCGGAGTGGCTAGGTGTCCGCGAGTCTATTCGCGTCACTACCATTAAGCCGTCTGGCACTGTGTCGCTTCTGTACGGTGTTACACCAGGGGTTCACTGGCCTGTGGCTAGCGGCTACTATATCCGCACAGTACGTGAAGCTAAGGGAAGCGCTGTTGCGCGTGCCTTTGAGGCCGCAGGTTACCTTGTTGAGCCGTCTATCATGGACCCGGACAGCACGGTTGTTATCACGTTGCCTGTGCAGACGCCGCCTATGCGTAGTCAGAACGATGTTTCCGTGTGGGAAAAGGTGAGTCTTGCGGCTAGCTGCCAGCGCTGGTGGTCCGACAATGCCGTGTCAGTAACAGCTACGTTCCGGCCTGACGAGTCGAACCAGATTCCTGCTGTATTGCGTGCATTCGATGGTCAGCTAAAGAGCCTAAGCTTTCTGCCCGCAGACACTGCAACGTACCCGCAGATGCCGTATCAGATGTGCAGCCTGGAGTACTGGGAGAGCCTGCGAGACAACATCATGCCCATTGACTGGGAAGGTTTGTACAACGATGAGTCTCTGCCGGACGCTGAGGGTGAGCGTTACTGCACCACGGATGTGTGTGAAATCAAGCGCTAATGCAATTCGCGATAACGTTCTGGAAAGATGGTGGCACGCCTGACTGTCACGAATTTCTTAGCGTAGCTTATGCCACGTCATGGGCGCTTCAACAACAGCATCAAGGGCGCGGCATAAGCCTGACCTATGACGACGGAGAAGATACGCACGATTTGTTCTACCCTCCGGGTTCCGGCGAGTGGCAGCATTTGTGCTGTCGGTCCTAAAGGAAGGTATACTGAGAGTCATGACTCTACTACGCAGAATTACAATCGCGCTAGGAGCAGTGTTCGTTTTCGCAGGGTTCGGGGCAGGTGTGGCAGCAGCCGCTACCGTCCCACCCCATACGCCGTCCTATGCGGTGATGCATGAACGCAATATCAACGATACCCCTCAGTGGTTCAAGCTACAGGACGTAGACCCGTTCACTGGGCGGTTTGGTTATCAACCGCTAGGTAACGGTATGGTCTCGCACGTCAGATGGACTAGCGTTAACAGTACGACAGCTAACGGCACGGGACAGTGGGACTACGGTTTCATGGGTAACTGTCAGAACGGTCCTGTGTCTATCGCTATTCACGGTAGCGGATATGCGTATACCACCATCAGTGTGACCCTGACTCAGAATTGGACGACTACGACCGGAGGTGCTTGCCCGTCTTACGGGCACGGCGCTCACCACAGCACGGCTCATGTCCACCTCGCCGTCAATGACCCGACCCTCAACCTGACCAAGTTCTAACGGAATAATTTCATGGCCCTGAGTGCTATACTCAGGGCCATGACTATTCTCGTGATTCTTATCCTTTTGGCGGTAGGCGGGTACTGGTATTACCAGGCCCGCAGTGAGAGACTGAGACAGCAGCAGGCCATGAGGCGTCTCTACAGAGGCCCAATACGCCGTGCCCGTCGTGCTGCCTACAGGCAGCGTAAGTCTACTCGCGGTGGACGTTACGTCTCCAAGGAGCTGCGTGCCGCCATCCTGCAACGAGACAACTTCACCTGCCAGCACTGCGGCATCAACCGACAGTCGCACCCAGACGTGCGCCTGGAGCTAGACCACATCACGCCTTATTCTTGGGGCGGCAAGACCACTTACGCTAACCTTCAGGTTCTTTGCAGGCGGTGTAACCAACTAAAAGCGAATAAGTTCGCGGGGTAGTGAATGAAGAGTAAGCAGATACTACTAGGACTCGCCATAGGCGCAGTCGTAGTCGCGCTGATTCAGTTCTACCCTGCCTGGCAGCATTGGCTAGCTTTCGAAACCGGAAGCCAGAACTCACCCGGCACAGCTCATGACTACAATTACTGGTCGGGTTTCGGTAGTGTCTTCCCGTGGTCTATGGGAATGCTTGCGTCGCTTTGCACGCTCATCTGGGTGCACACTAAGAAAGCTAACTGTCATACGCATAAATGCTTGCGTATCGGTAGTTATCCAGTCGGTGATTATAAGGTGTGTAAGAGGCACCACCTTGAAGCGACAGGTTCACATCCGACTATGGAACATCTTAGAGAGCATTATCATAGGAAGTTTTCACTTACCCAAGAATAGCTAAGCACGGTATCCTTTGAGTGAGCAGTCACACCTGGAGGATACCGTGCCTATCGTTCGCTCTCTTAAGACCCTCAAGACGAGGGTCGCATCGGCAGTATCGCCGCAGCTAGGCGCGCTTAAGGGCACGCCTGTTATCTATATGGAAGATGCGGTTACTGTATCTGACCTACAACCAGGCTTTCCTGCCTACGCAGGCTACTACAACGGTACTTATGCCAACTTGACGGAGATGCGCGCACGATTCCCGCGTGCTTATATTGTAAGTGTCTCTCCGAACGGCGCTAACGGCGCTATGTGCATTGACATCGAGCCTGGCGACGCTGTGCCGGCTAACGCTCCCGGCTTCTGGCATAACTCTAGTCACGGTGGCGCTGTTAAGCCGTGGTTCTACGGCAGCGCTAGCTGGACTTCGTCCATTGTGAACGCTCTGACCTCAGCGGGAATTCCTCGCTCGTCTTACTTCATCTGGTCAGCGCACTACATCGGCGCGCATATCTGCGGTCCCGGTACGTGCGGTTATCCGCAGGCAGACGCTACTCAGTACGCCACTAACAATGCTTACGATACGTCTATCGTGCCGACGTACATGGTTGGCACCGGGCCTCTTCCCCCGCCGCAGGAGCCTACCATACAGGAAGGTAGCACGAACAAGGCTGCTGTTGACAAGCTGCGAATTCTACTGGATTCTCACAACGCTCAGCTAGGCAATGCTGATGGTGGTCCGGATGCGTTCGGTCCTACCGTCAAGAAGGCTGTACAGGAGTTCCAGTCAGTGAACAAGCTAGCAGCCGATGGTATCGTAGGACCTGCTACGTGGGGCGCTCTAGTAAACAAGAAGTCCAAGCCTATTCCGAACCCCACTCCCGCTCCCCCGGTTCCCCCGGTACCACCGACGCCTGCTCCGGCACAACTAACGGTATCTGATTACGTAACAGCGACGATTAGCTGGGACGTAATTCCGGGTGCGACTAAGTACGTAGTACTGCTGTCACAGCAGGACGGTAAGGTTACTTCTCAGGTAGTTAGCACTAACGCTGCTCAGGTAAGCGTTCATCGTGAGTGGACTTACAAGGTAACTGTTCGCGCCGATGTTGTCGGCGCTAAGGCAGCCACCTACAGCCTCGTTGTCTAGTTGTAGCTTTCGTCCCAAAGAATTATGCGTCGTTTACTGCCTGTGCTTTCCTGCGAAGGGAAGGTACAGGCAGTAACGTTATTAGTGTGCTCAAAGATAGCTAGCTTAGTGTCATCTAGGTAGACTTCGGCCGTTACAGTTTCGTGTTCCTCACGCCATACTATGCGCCCCCTATTCCCGGCAACCATAGCGTACAGCCGTTCCATGCAGCGCTTATCGCTGCTATTTAGCTTAACCATTCATGACACCATGCAAGTCGATACCAAATTCGATAGCTGCATACTCAACCATATCGCGGACGCGCTCTAGAGCTTCCCAGCAGTCGTCTCCAAGCTTGTCTTGGAGCGCTCCGTGATACATCTGACTATTAATTAGTCGCCACGCTAGCCTAACGTCCCGCGCTGATTTGATAGGCGGGTTCTCGATATCGCTAGGCATTAATCTTCGCTGTCCGGGTAAGGGCAGTGGTCAAGGGCGTTAGTTAGGTAGTCCTGCACTAGCTGGAAGTCGTCTTTAGCATCTATACAGCGCAAAGCAGCGTGGTACACGTCTTCAGGCAGGTCAGGAGGTAGGTCACTTAGCGCAAGCCCGTAGCTCATGACAAGTTCAGTGAAGTTTCCTTCCCAGTCAGCCTTTGAGGCCAGCTCGTAGCTGTTGCGGTATCCGTCAGTAGTCATCGATGCACTCGCTTCCTTTCTCCGGGTCAACTTCTGAGCAGTTAGTGCAGATGGTCATGACCCCTTGTAGCGAACCAAAGTACTTCACGGGCACGTGACCTTCTGGATGAAATCCTGTTCCAGCCACTATATCCTCTTCCCGCCATTGCGATAGGCCCTAGTGGCGTTGTATTCCATCTTGCGCATGTAGTCCAGCTCAAGGTTAAGCTCGAACAACTGCGCACAGGCATCTACCGTACCTAGCAGCAAGCCTAGGCCACGTCCTACTTCTCGTTCACCAGTAATCCTGTAGGACTCTGTTACAGCAGCAGCACAAGCATGCATGTCATTCAGGCAGCGGCTAACCATGTCGTACTCGTCTAGTGTGCCCATGTCCCAGGTGACGTAAGGAACAAGGTCGTGAGAAACAGGAACTTCGTAGCGTCCGATATTGTCCATAGTGCGAATGAAGACATCAGCCAGTTCAATACCGAATCCGTCAGGACCGCCAGACGGAGACTGGTAAGGGATGAAGCGAGCGTTCTTGTACGCTTGCCAGGCTTCCACAATCTCTGTGTGCACCAGCGCCATAGCCTCAGGAACCTGGACAACCATGTCGTCCCAGCCATGCTCGGCACACCAGTTTCTGACTTCATCCTTAATTTCAAGGAGGCGTATGGTCGTGAACATTACAGCCCCAGCTCTCTCAGAATCTTGTCGGCAAAATCCAGCGTCTCGCGTGTGTACTCACCGACAGGTACCCACGTATCTACATTAAACCATCCGTCATCGACAATATATTCCTGAACCCTGACAGTTCCTTTGTTAACGAACGCGCGGTAGCGTCCATCTTCAGATTCCCAGTCAGCACTCACTGATGTCTCCTACTGATTCCTGTAGGCTTCTGCGAAGCACTCGTAGTCTGCTTGAGTAACTTTGCCGTCTGGGAGCGGGCCGAAACGAGCCACTACCCACTGAACGAACTCGGGATATTGTACGGTTAGGTCTTTCCAGGTTACGTTAGCACTCATAGTGTCTTCCTTCCTGCGGTCTTAAAATAGTGACGGGCCATGACCTTTTCTTTAAGCCTCATAGGTAGTAGCCAGAACCACCACGATTCCATGTACGCAAAGCTGTCCTTTTTCTTAGGCATCGTCCACCACCTTCCACTGCTTGCCGTCCTTTATCTCCACGCGAAGGTTCTTGTCCTGCATGTCTTTATCTACGCGCTGCTCGGGAGACTGACCGCGATACCACAGTTGCCTGTTGACCCACAGCTTGAACAAAGCATGCTCTGTCATGCGTCGGAATGCACGTCGCTTGTTCATTAGCTGGGAGCGCTCTTCTCGCGACTCGCCACGTGCTCCGGACGGGTGATGGATGATTCTGATGCCTGTGTTACTAGTGTTCTGATGTTGCCCACCGGGACCTCCGGCAGAGAAGTCTTGGACCTCACAGTCTTTAAGGGTCACAGAGAACACATGTTCTTTCTTAGGCATGCTTATCGCTTTCGCCGTCTTTGTAGCCTATTTCGTAAGCGTCACCTAGCACGTCCATCAGTGCAATAGGTATTCCCTTGTGCTGAGTTTTCTGCCACTTCTTGCACAGCTCCCAGACAATAGTGTCCCGCCGCCGCTCGTACTCAGTCTTCATGTCCATACTAACGCTGAGCCATGGTACGATATTCCTATGAACGAACTAATTCTTCGCCTTAAGGCCCTGTTCCTCGGAGTCGAGAAGACCGCCAAGGCCGACGAGCAAATCGTCGCCAACATCGTTGCCAAGGACCGCGTGGCCGTTCTCACTGCCCTTCAGGCAGCGGAGGACGCTGCTATCGCTGCCGTCAAGGCAGACACCCCCGAAGTAGAGGCACTGGTTAAGACGGCTGTCAAGGACGTTGTAGACGCCCTGCTGGCCAAGCTCCCCACCATCCTCACCACCATCTAGTTCACTGCCGCGCATGAGGTAGGCTAGGGACATGAACGAGAACTTCGGGCAGGTCCCCGGTGCTTACTCGCCGGAAGAGATGATGGCTCTCGAAGGCTATACGCCAGAGAGACTAGAGTCATTCCGTGAAAAGGCCAAGACAGATATTGAAGAGGCGCACCGCGCTAGGCTTAAGGACAAGCTGCATTCTCAAAAGCCTGTAGTGCTGGCAGAAGAAGAGAAGAAGCTTCGGAACGTAACTGTTTTGCTAGGTAACGGCAAGCTGGTTACGTTCCGTAAGGTAGCTGACCTTGACTTCGGTTCCAAGAACGATGAGGGATTCAGCACTCTGTTCTTTCTTGACGCAGACGATAACGTCATTGCTCAGTTCGAGCCTACGACGTGGGCGGCGTACTACTTCACAGACCATTGCCAGGGAATACAGTAAGCCGCGAGAGTGTTATCGTTGTCATGACTGTGCAGCAGCTACTCACCCAGCTCACCGGACTCGGCTTGGGCGGTCTTGACGAGAGCGATTCTCAAGTCGTGTTCAAGGACGGCACTCCGTTGACCGCGGTAGCTACAGACCTTACAGGTAAGGTAATCCTGTCATGAAGTGGACTGAACGTGAGCGGCAAGTACGAGACGGGGAACGACTGTACAAGCTCACAGCGCTAAACGAGGAAATGTACGGTATCACCGGCGCTAGTGACCTGGCTGCTACGGACTACTATCTCCTGGAGGCGCTTATCGAGAAAGCTTTCAGCCAAGGTGAGGCGTTCGGTTATGACGAGGGATGGGCAGACGCTCCGGATGGGTGGTAATCATGTACCTGCGTTATGCATTGTTTAGTTTTGCCGCACTTATCTGTGCGCTGTCAACACTCATCAGTATCGTGAAGCAAGATAACTCAGCTATACGAGCTATTACTACTGTGCTGAACTTGTTCATCATTTGGCTGCTAATTTGGGGCGCGTTGTCCTGATGTTTACGCCAGAGCCTTACGACGTGTGCACCTGCGGGCATCCGCGTTCGTCTCATGGGTCTTCCACCGTAGATACCGAGAGTAGCTGTTTCAAGTGCGGGTGCTGGGGGTTTGAAGAGCAATGACCGAGTTGCGAGTATACATTTGTGATTACAATCTTCAACGGCCGGACGGCACATGGGGCCCTTGCAAGCAGGAAGCTGATTACGAACTAGCCTGGTGCAGCGCGAAGATACACGTTTGCCGTGACCACTGGAGTAATTGATGACGGCTCACTTTGAGATAGGGACTCCTGTTGAAATAGGCACTCCCGGCATGTGCCAGCGTCCTGTTTACTGGCCCAGCAGTAACACCAGCTACCCGTGCGGGCAGCCGGGAACGCTTCAGCGCGACCCTTTTACCGGTGAAATCTGGAATAGCGAAGACTACGTGTACTTCTGTGACTACCATTTCTCGGAGCGCGCAGATGATATATAACCACGATGGCAAGCTTAAGCTAGTCGGCCGCTATCTAGCCACTAACGAGAAGTACGAGCAGTTCGTTACTGACGATGCCGATGAGCTGCATGCGTGGGTGAACGCACAGCAAGGTCCCTGCCACATGCAGGATATCGAATTCTACCTAGGCCCTATCCTAGAGGATATGAACCGTGGAAGTTGAGCACATCGGCCACGCCGGTTTCATCATCACGTCAGGTGACAAGAAGCTAGTCTGCGACCCGTGGTTTAACCCTGCGTTCCTTAAGTCGTGGTTCCCATGGCCTGATAACAGGCACCACATGAATGCGGCGCGCACCGCTGACGCCTTGTACATCTCGCATGCGCATGAGGACCATTTCGACCGTGAGTTCTTGAAGACGATGCCTGACAAGGGCATCGAAGTTCTCGTTCCTAGGTTTCGTTCGCGCTATTTGGCTAAGGAAATCAAAGAGCTGGGCTTCACCAACGTCAAGGAAATGTCACACCGAGACAGCTACTGGCTATTCGATAGCCTTGATGTCACCATGCTAATTGACCAGTCCCACAAGGAAGACTCTGCTCTTCTGTGTGAAGACCTAGTAACAAATTATCGTTTTCTGAATAGCAATGATTGTGAGCTAGCTGCAAGTGATTGGCCGCAGGGCATAGACCTGCTAGCTGCACAGTACTCTGGGGCTTTCTGGTACCCTCACTGCTATGATTACACACAGTCCCAGCAAGTTGCCAAAGCCGATGAAGTCGTCAAGAACAATATCGACAGGCTTTGCCGTCGCATCAAGCTCACAGGCGCTAAGCAGTACCTGCCATCGGCTGGGCCAGCTGTATTCCTGGACCCTGAGTTGCGACACTATAACTTCAGCGGTATCTTTCCTCAGTTTGTTGATGTAGAAGAGGAAATTGAACGGCAGTGTCCTGATATTAAGCTGCATCGAGCTATGCACGGCGGTATCTATTTCTTCACGGACTACCTTAACGACCGTCGCCACGAGTGGCGTTCTTGGTTTGAGGAAGACGATGCTCCTGCTGAATCTCACGAGCTAGCAGCGCACTTCAAGAATCTTGAGCGTGCAAATAGCAGGTTCATGGGTGACTATCGTAACGACCTAGCCGTTTACTCCGGGCGGGATGACTGGCAAATCCAGCTAGGCGTAGTGGAGGACGAGCTTGAGGAAAGCTTTGACCCTCATTACTTCATGAACGTCCCACCGCGCGTGCTACGTGCTGTACTGGACGGCCGGGCAACGTGGGAGACGGCGCTGCTTTCTAACCGCATCAAGCTTAAGCGCAAGCCTGACAAGTACGATTACAAGCTCATGGGACTACTTTCGTTTGGAGACAGGCCGGCTCAGACGCGTGCTATGCATCGGGCACAGCGAGCTAGCGAGACCATTACTCGTGACGGTCTTATTCTGCCTAAGTACTGCCCCCATGCCGGTGAGAGTTTGTCCATCGCAACTATCTGCGACGGGGTTATTGAATGTCCTAGGCATAACTGGACATGGACAACTTCTGGTGAATGTATCACTGCACAAATTCCCATTGAAGTGAGAAAAAGCATAGACTTAATACATGAGCTTCGCATGGTACTTCGCTATTTATCATTGGCTAGAACTTAACGGTTTCTACAGGGACATCCTGGCCAGTGCTATTGGCTTGGGCGCTGCCCGGACTATAGCCGCACGTCCTCTGCGGGGCGTCAAGGCTGCTCAGGCGCGTCAGGAAGACCTGCTAGACACCAGCACACCTGGTGGTCTTACTGAGGTCAAGGAGGAGCTTAGGGCGCTACGTCACCTGTTGTCAGGTGGAACCAATCAAGAGCATGAAGAGGGCGAAGACGAGTCACCCGAGATGGATGACAGCGATAAGCCAGCCGTGCCAGATGAAAAGTCAAGCTGGCTGGACCATTATCGCAGGTCTCGTAAGGGACACGGCGGTGCGGGTGGTGCCAAGGAGTCTGAAACGGTAAGAGAAACGCCACACATTTTGCCACCGGGACGACACTAATGACTTCTAAGTACGCCTCTGGTTCCGTGTATAGGCGCATGACCAAGTTCGTATTCGAGCGCTGGGGCGACCGTTGCCACCTTTGCAGCCATCATGATGCTAAGCACCTGGACCACGTTGAGCCACAGACTGAAAATGAAGCTCGTAAGCACGACGTTACAAACCTACGTCCCGTTCATGGTTCGCCTGGTAATCCTTGCCGTGAGTGCTCTCGTGCTGCGGGCAAGAACATTTACTGTAATCAAATTAGGGGTGGCTACACCATTGAGCGGGCCATACGCAGGCTACGTGAGCTGACAGGACTGCCGATTCCTGATTACGGGAAGCCTACTCTTCAAGCTCCTGCTCGGGAGTGGTAATTTCTACCAGCTCCGGGATTCCGTACTCATCGCTAAGGTCAATCCAGTAGCCGCGAAGGTTGCCGATGATAATCCCGGCCTGCTCAGGATGAGCACGCTGCACATCCTTCAGCCATTCCTCGCTCATGCGCCACCGGAAGCGCTTGTCTAGCCAGCCTGCACGAGAGTTCTCAATTTCGTACTCTAGGTGGTCGCGTAGCGCCACGTAGAATTCAATCTCGTCCTTGGTGTAAGGGTCAGCGCCGACGTACTTCCGGTACTTACAGTTCTTGTCCGCAGCCTTGAACTGCTTCGCAGTAATCCTAGCCATCAGACTATATTCCTGTAGGTAACGCCATTCACAATCTGGCGCACTGTACTGCGAGACGGCATTCCAGGCTGCTTTGAAATCTTCCAGTCACTAAGTCCCTGTGCATTAAGCCGCTTGATTTCTCGTACGGTGTCGTCACCAAGAGTGCGGTCACTGCGGGCCTTAATGGGCTTGCTGTGGCTGACGCCGTTCAGCACGTTGTAGATGGTAGCCGGGTTAACATCGTACTCTTTAGCCAGCGCACTAACTTTTGCGATAGAGCCTAGCACCTTAATCATCTCGGCGTCATCTGCCGTTAGCTTACGAGTCATGTCACTAAACCCTTCCGCATCCGCAATGGTTCATTACCTGTGATAGTCTTGCGCCATGGATGAAACGCACTTGGTTCAAAATCCTGCGACGGACCCTATCACTATGGAAGAGTACCCCGTTGAGGTGTCGCAGAATATCGGACTTAGGCTCGCAGCCTCCGAAGGACTTACTGAAGCCGAGGCACTAGATGCTTTCATTGAAGCCCTTCCTGACATCGTGACTACCGACAAGGGTGACATCCGCCTTATGTTCGTGGTCAGCTAGGAGTGACATGAGCGGTACTCTTGACGATAACCCTGGGGGTGCAACTAAGTTCACCCTGCCGTACGTAGAAAAAGTCTTGGAGAAGTTTCCGTTCATTGGGGTGTCTGAGCGGGACCAGATTCTGGCCAACCTCAAGGACGGTAAGCAAGTACTCCTGCACTTGGAGAAACGGCCTGATGCTCAGTGCTTCCTGATGATTGTCAAGGTAGGTGAAGGACTTTACAGCGCTAAGCTGATGCCTCACGACATTGGCCAGGCGCTGCTTGCAGCTAACGAGATTCTGTTTTCTTTGGAGCAGCCTGATGAACCAGAAGAATAGTTCACAGGGACGCGTATCCACTTTCCGTAGAGCCTCACACATGCCGGCAATGATTCTCAACTCAGTCAGTTCACCCTGCTGTAGCGCAACAGGTGCACGGAACTAACGAGGAAAACCTTCACCTATTCCCTACCCGAAGCAAGTGGCTATTGTAAGCGGCGAAAGGAGGAAGACCGCCCGCGTCCCTGTGAATCTTAGCCCAGCTTGTTAGCTGGAAGTACGGTACATTAGCTTCGGCTTATGCTCTTCAAAGAACTTATCTATAGGGCGTGCTAGTCCTGAACCCGCCCGTAGTATGGAGCTGTAGCTAACTGAACAAGACGTGAAGGACTCAATGACAATACCGTCAGCAGCCGCCCACAGCTTTCGCACGTACCAGTCAGTTCCCTGATTGCTGCGCCACACATCGCCTACCTTGACCTCAGGCCGGACTTTATCCATTAGGCTATAAGGCAGGAAAGCCTGGCGAGGTGAACCTTCCGGGTCAGGAATGGTGACCCACGCTCCGGTAGAACCCGGCATGTCAATCTTGGTGCGCAGTTCCCGGACGATGACCTCATCGCCCTTACTGAATAGCGTCATTGCGAATCCCCTTCTAGCACTACTTCCCCCTCAGGCCCAAAGCGCTTGACCAGGACCCTCTCGTCACCGTACAACGCGAAGACGTTCTGGCTTATTCCGGCGTTCACCGCTAGCATCTGTGCGTCCTTGAGAGCTTGCGTGACGCCCTTGAGCGTACCGGGGTATATCGTGGCGCTAGGCCATGGACAGGGCTTCTCCGTGCCGCTACGGCGCAGGTAGCGGTCAGCCTTACGTTCCGACACGAGCTAGCTCGTCCGGTACTAGTTCTCCGTCACGGAAACGCCAGTTATGCCCGTAATAGTTTGCGTACTTTTCAGGACCCTCACTACTTAGCATGTCTTCAACAGCTCGCATTACTTCCAGAGCCTCTTCTACGATGAATCCCATGACCGATACCTGCCACAGCTCATGTTCCAGGCCGCCAGCCCGGTTCCAACGCTTGCTACTGGAATGAATGAACACCGTTGGGCCGCCCCAGATATTGTTGGACAGGTCAGCCGCGTAATCGTAGGAGACTTCTGCTGTTCGCACGTTAATAGTTTGCAGGTGCCTCGTGCACGAGTCCCACAGGCTGGAAATAACAGGCGCACGGAACATGCGTTCAGTCACGGCAGCTCCTGAATGTCCAGTTCAGCTACCCAGCCATCGAATTCCCTGTACCACGACGGTGCGTTAGACCGACTACTGAACTCAGCGCTGATGTCAATAAAGTCTTGCCTCGCCTGAGCTAGCAGTCTCGTCAGGGCTTTCTTGTCTACACTAACCCGACTCATTTACGACCTTCAATCGCTTGGTAAGTTCTTCCTGCATGTACTGATAGCCTCGCGACAGTGGGCGCGCTACACCATGCTCTTTGAGCATGTGCACGCACAGCTCTACCTCACAGTCAGCATCACTTTGATAGCGTCCGCACTGCCACTCCCAGTCACAAAGCTGTATGCCGTCATCATCTTCGCTAAGGTCACAATAGGCTTCGTAGCTGGTGTAAGGCTCAACAGGCATGTTACTCCTAGTTACAGTACTTGTAGCCAGACACTTCCACCAGGAAGCCGCCTTGTACAGCACGCTCCAGTAGATAATCCACCGTGCCCGCTTCTGAGTATTCGTCTAGGTCGGCGGGGATGCGCAGGTTACGGCTAGTGGTGCTGTTGACAATGCCCGGCGCGGAGAACACTACGTTGATTGTCTTGACATTCTCCGTCAGTGACAATGGCTCATCACACCCACAGTTCTGGCACGTGAATCCCTCAGGCGGGAGGTAAAAGCACTTGTGACAGGATGCCTTGACCTCCCACTCCCTGACTTCAAAGGCGTTAGCGATAGCTGCTAGCGGTGGCGTGCCGCGAGTGCCCTTTTCCATGCGCAGGACGTGGCTCTTGTGCACGCCTAGCAGCAGCCCTACAGCCGCTAGTGACATCTTGTTTTCAGTGCGCAGCCGTCGCAGGGAACGACGTGCTAGCTCTTGGTCTTGCTGGAGCTTATCCATCTACAATCCTAATAGTGACTTGCTTAAGCGGAGGTGATGCGAAGGTAAGGATGGCAACATCTGCGTCTTCCATAACCAGGTCCAGGTAATGCAGAAGCTTGCCGACTTTCTTTCGAATCGCCGGGTCATACCTGAACCAGTCAAATACAAGAAATTCTGTATCCGGCAGGCCGTCGCTTCCGCTCACCGGGCTGAGAAGGACCTCACCCTGTAGCGGTGTCTCATGGGAGACACCATGCTCGTCTATGCCACCGACGTGGAAGCCGAACTGGTACTTCTCTAGCTCCACTTCTATCATTCGAATTTCTCCACTCCGCAGAACAAGGGGCCTAGCTCAATGTGAAGCCAGTACACCGAACTGTTAAAGCTAATGTAAAGGTGTACCCAGTCGCGCCAGCTTCTGCTACGGATAGGACTCTTGGCTAGAGGCGACCAGTAAAAGTAACAGTGCTCTTTAGTGAGGACAATTTCAGGTTTCACGTCAACGCTTTCCTCCCCGTAGTGCCAAGCACTGCTATCTCCACGAGCCTCATGGTGTAGACGTGCTCCAGAGCGTAGCGCATAGTGCGCTTCCAGTAAGGAGAAGCCCCGTACTGACGGCACTCAGGGTTGCTGCAATACCACTCCCACAGTTTGCCAGAGGCAGCGGTTGGCCGCTTGTGCACGTGACAGTGATGTTCGTGGTCCCAGTGCACTACTGTTCATCCCAAGGCAGCTCTTCCTGATTCTCCAGTAGCCGCTTGATGGCAGGTTCTGCGGGCATGTAGTGCGGTCCCTTTAGAATCTTGCCGTCGTCGCGCAGAATAGGTATCGCGTCTGAACCAAGCTTGGACATGTTAGACGCGTGAACCAACCGCAAAACCTCGTCCAGGTTGATGCCGTAAGTAATCGCAGTTCCATAGGCTACGTAAACGACATCAGCAAGTTCCTTGGCGATAGCCACGAGTTCATCTGATTCAAGAGCCTCAACAAGCTCACGCGTTTCCTCCCACTGAAGAGATGAACGCAGGCTTATCTCCTGATTGTCAATGCTTGCAGGCTGCGCGGGTGTGTTGCGCATGGGCAGGTCGAACATCGCATGGAAGTTAGCGACTTCCCACGCAGCCATAGAGACCCCATCAGGTACAGGCATTACACGTCCACCCCTTTCTCTTTACTGCCCGCCAGGTGCGCTGTATGCAATTTGTCAAGAATCCATGCTTCACCCTGGCGCATTGCTTTCTTGCGGAACTTCTCGCACCCTATTAGCATCCCGGACTGAGACTGTATTACCCAGCCTCGAACAGGCCCACGGCTGACAGCAGCAAGCTTCTCGTATCGCCCCCCTGTTTTCCTGAGCACGAGAATTCGGGAGCCGTCAGCTTCATGTTCCCAGAACATCGTGCTCTCACCAGGGGCAAGCTTAACGCGACGCATCCGGCTGCCACAGCAGAGTGAGATTTCCCCTAGCGCTGTTCCGCGAGTAATGGCCAACGTCTCCGAACCTGCGTAGCGGTACCTCCGCGTTAGTGACCTGCCAGACTACGCCTGCATCATCTCGGTATATAGCGCCGGGGATTAGCGGTTTTTCAATAGACTTAACTGTCACGATGTGAGCCGGGTGAACGTAAGACTCCATGCCGGAGTCATCCTTTACGTTAAAGCCATTAGCGTCCGACAGCCTAACCCAGCCCTTGATTGTAACTTCTACGAACTCGCCGTCGTGTGGGTAGATGAATGCGTTAGGCATTGCCTTGTGACTCCTGTCGTGCTCGCTCAATTACCTTAAGGGACAGTGCAGGAAACAGCTTGTCACCTTTAAGGAACAGTCCCATGTCCAGATAACGTTCGAATGCCTTTAGGGCAGTACGGTAGAGGACCGGATTAGCGTCCCCCGACTCTTGGTTCTTACTCATCCGGTCCTCCACGTGTGTACTGCTAGGCTGGAACTGGCTCGCGGGCAGGCTCGGGAGCAGCAGGCTCAGTGACCGGGGACTCCGCTGGCTCCTCCAGCGGCTCCAGCTCAATCTTCCGCAGGGGCTTGCCGATATCCCCGTTGCGTGGTGTCGGAATCATCTTTACCTCCGTCATGTCGTATGTTGTAACAAGTTGCCAAGGGTGAGTATTCCCTAGGCTGGCGCGTGAGGCGGTCCCGGCTGGGAGAAGTCAGCGTAAGGAAGTCGTTCCTCACAACCGTCTTGTCCCCGCCATATCTGGTAGTCGTACTTGACTTTAGGGAGATAACCGTCCCTGTCACACGACCTCGCCATCCAGATAACATCACACGTAGTGCAGTGCAGCATGTAGTTAAGCGCTTCATAGCGCTGTCCTCCACCACCGCACAGCCAGCATTCAAGGATGGGTTCCCCGTAGCCAGTTGCAGGACCCACGGGGAACACCTCCTTAGTAGTGGTGAGGCTAGGCACTCTGGAACCGTCGCACGGGTGGTGCGAAGAATGCCCCAGGAGAGTACTCGTCCTGTATGTCTAGCAAAAAACCCTGCGTCTGTATCCAGTCTTGCAGAGTCCTGTTGCTAAGACCATCACACGGGAACTCTTCGTCAAACGTTGAGTCGTCCATGTCGTCTACTTAGGCTCGTAGACAGTGATGGTCTTAGGCTTAGCCTCTACCTCTTCAAAGGTACCGTCCCAGTCGTAGCCATAGTGGGAGGCGTAGTAACCTTCCTTACGGAATAGCTGGTCACCGATGCGGATAACCATCCACGCTTCCGACCCCAGGTCAAGGCCACCGTAATTCTCTTCACCCTTAAGGCGAACCTCTTCGCCTCGCAAGGTGATGGTGTAAGTATGGCGACTGCCGTAGCTGCTATATAGGTCGGAGTTCAGCTCACCCCAGCCAACATCGTCAAGGATTTCCTGAAGGGCTTCTAGAACTTCCGCGCGAGTGTAGTCAGTTATCGCTTCTCCTAGTCGTTCTTCGGCTCGTAGACGGTGGTGTACTTCTTGGACGCCTTTACCTCAGTCACATTTCCATCCCACTCGGAGTCTCCGTAAGAATCAGACCATCCCTCTTTCTTAAAGAGCTGGTTGCCTATCTCGAAGATGACGAAGTTCTCTTGCGCGTCTTGCTCGTAACCATCGAAATGACTACCGACCTTGGCGTCCACGATGGTGAACGTAACAGGCTCGTCATGAAGCCACAGGGCACCGAGATGCCCGGCCCCACGCCGGGCCACCACGTCCCAGTTGAGAGCTTCAGCGGCTTCCTTAACCTCAGCGAGGGAGTACTCAGTCATTGACCTCTCCTGTCAGTTGCAGCTTGTGCTTGTTGTCTAGGTGCCTGCTCACGTAGTCACAGTCAGGCGTCATGAGTAGGTCCAGGTTAAGCATCAAAAACAGTGCCCACTCTCCCTTAAACAGGCTCGTGGCCGTACGCCGTAGCGCCCAGTGGTAGGCCGCTCGTGGCGACCCCCGGTACTGCTGAGGAATCAGGATGCGCTCCAGTGCCGTGGTGTAGATTTCCTCGCGTACCAGCTTAACCTGAGTTTCGAAGTCCATCGACCAGAACTTGGCGTTGTCCACGAGAACGTCCGAGCCGTCCCGCAGGATGGCCTCGTATAGAGGCCGCTCGCCGTAGGCTACCGAGTCGTGCACCGAGTCGTGCACGTATTTACGGACTACAGCGTCAGCAAAGAACTTGTCAGCGTTCTGGTTCAGGTTAGTCGAGTGCTTCTTGTAGCGTTCTTTCCAGATAGGGAAGAGGATATCGTACAGCGAACGTAGGAACTGACAGCCTTTACGTGACAAGAACACGATGTCATAAGCATGCTTATCCCAGTCACGCGGGCCGTTAATTTCCCAGAAGCTATGAGAAATCTTAAGCGTGTACAACTCATTAGGACTTGCCAGCGAACACCACGGCCAAGCATCCAGTCGCTCGTCAGTGAACACATCATAACGGCGCTCGGGGAAGAGGTCCGCAGGTGGGTTGGTTGGCTCGGCGCTGATGTAGTCCCAGTCACCATTAGGCTCCCGCGCATCTGGATACCAGCGCTTCATCGCACGGGAACCTGTCAAGGTCACCGTCATGACATCTCCTACTTCTCTGCGACGTTAACTATAAAGGTCTGTGCGTTGCGAAGCTTCACTTCAAACTGGAACACGTTACCTACTTGTCCCATGAAGTGCGTGTTCTTCACAACAGTAAGCTGTTCTACCGCTGCCGCTAGTACAGCGGCCATATCTCGTTCAGACCACTGAGCCATCTATCCCCCGATTTGCTCTATGAGATGCCTGATGAGGGTGCGCGCTGACTCTGATGACGCAGCCTGGTGAAGGACGAAAGGCTGTTGCGGACCCACAACAGAAGCGCACACTTCCCACGTACCTCTGGTGACGTTCTCCCTGAAAAACAGGCGAGCAACGTGGTCTACGCCGATGAAACTACCGTCAAGTGCGGGGATGAACTTCATGACCGGAACAACGCTGTCCCGGTCATGAGTATTCCCTAGTGGCCTAGCGCGTGAGTGGCTGGCCCGCCCAGATAGTTCAACCAAATTCCGAACCCTAGCAAGAACATGAGCACCGGAATCGCAATGAATAGGGCCACCTTCAAGACCTTGCTCTGGTTTGCCACGCGAAGCGCAGCTTCCTGCTGGTCGTCGTATTTGTCATCAAGGTAGGCGTAACGGTGTCGGTAGTTCGGCGGGAACCACTTAGGCGGCGGGGACTTGCGGGCAAGTCGCTTCTCCGCTTGCATGGTCTGGAACGTCCCGAACACCGGAGCCAGAATCTTATGTGCAGGAATACCAGCGGCGATACCAATGATAGTTAGCTGCCACGACCCCTTGTTAACCCAGTCAGCAACCCACGGGTTACCACTCTTGGTACCCCAGTGCTCAGCAAACGCAAGCCCGTGAGACAGCAGGACAATCATGATGGCAGCAACAGCAGCCGAAGCTAGGAACGCAAGGACAAGATGTCCCAGCATTGCAGGCCACTTAAGCTTCTTCACATACTTAAAGCCCACCATGATACCCAGCACGAGCAAGGTACCCAGGAAACCAATGAGCACATGTCGTGCGTCATGCCGAGCGGTAACCCACCAGGTAGGTGCTGACTGACTGTGCAGTCCGAATGCCTGGTAGACATGTCCTAGGTACTTGTTGTGCAGTGCGTTCTGAATGTGAACAGGCAGGCGGTCCCACGTGTCCTTCAGGCCGATGAAGGTGGTAGTGGTGTTACCGTACCTGGTCTGGTATGCGACCTGAGTGACCAGAAAGTAGATAGCCGAGCCAATAGGCACAGCGACCTGCGATAGTACAGCACCCCACATCAGCAGCAAGCCACGGTCAGTGACCCTAAGCTTGTGCTTCTTTAGCAGAGCATCAGACATGCTAACTCCTTATCCTCGAACAATCTTGCCGCCGGTGAGAGCAGCAAACCCTAGTACATCAGCGGTGCTGATGCTGTCAGTGGAGCACGTCCAGCCGTCTAGCCTGACGCCGCCCGTAGCGTTAAGGGTGAAGCCCTTGCCGGGGTAGCAGGTCCATGTAGTCCCGTCCAGGGCGGCCACGACGTACGGAGTGCCTTGTGCGTCCACCTTGACGACAGGATTCAAGCCATCGGTGCGGAACACAGACACCAGTGCACCGGGCTTGACTGGCTTAGGCTGAGGGTGGACTCTCGGGTGTGGCTTCGCAATCTTCGTAGCCGTAGGGGTCGTCGTCGGAGAAGGAATCGAATGATGCCAACCAGGAACGGAACAACCGGCCAAGCATGCAATGGCTCCAATCGTAATCAGAGGGTAGATGAGGTTTCGCAGCTTCATGAAAGTAGCCTGTTCATTTCTTGTGCGATGTAGAACGCGAAGTGTGGTGGGATGCTTTCACTAAGCGCTCGCTGAGGAATGAGGTCATCAGGGTCGTAACCCATCCCCGCTCTTGTTACGTGCAGGTTGGATACGTGCCCTTGGCAGGAAATCCTCTTGCCTAGTTCTGCCGGACGACCCATCTTAACTACAGTTTGCTTGTGCGGGTAGTGGTCAGGCTGCGCCAAGCTTAGATTGCTCTCGAAATGCCTCGGCCGATACACGCGAAGACCGTAGAACATACAACCGCAAAGCATCAACGGAGTTACCAGCGGAGCCTCAGGCACATTCTCTATCACGTAAGGCTTGCCAATACTAAGTAGTCTTTCACGCACAGGACTTACAAGGTCTTCATATCCCTCCCCACTTAGCGGACTAGTCACGCTGTAAAGCTGGCACGGTGGACTCGCCCATATCCAGTCTGCCCAGTCGGCATGCTTGTCTAGCGCATCTTGCCAGGGCAATACCTCGATAGTAGATAGCGCGTTTTCCGCTATCCACTCCCAAGGTTGACGAACAGGTGCGTTGAATCCACCGTGTGGTGAACCATCATATGAATCGATACCAATAGGGTTGTGGTACAGGTAACCAGCATCGATGTCAGTAGCTATCACCTGATTACCAGCTGCAACTAGGCCGCGCGATGCCCCACCCGCGCAAGCGAACAGCTCTAGAACCTTCACGCGGCTATTCCCTGCCTCACGGCTTCATCCCACGGTGTCGTCGCAGGATTCGCTTGACCATCATCAGGCACTGCAAGGCAGTAAGCACGGCAAGGATACGCCACCCTGTAAGCAGGGTGTAGTCCTGCCAGTCACCGGGAAGGTGCTGCCACGCAGTAACTACTCCGTAAACGAATCCGATGAGTAGCAAGGAGAACCCGACAATCTTAGGGCCAAAGCCCATCGACTTACCGGACTCTGCTTTCTTCTGTGTCGCCCAGCCATCACTGCCCGTGCCCGTAAGGACCTTGAACGTTGCCACTGTCATGGACGTAGCCCGGAAGATGAGGTAAAGCTCTACCGGAACCAGCGTTGCCGCTGATACCACATCCAGTGGTGTCCTGTTAGGCATCCGCATTGTCTGCCGGATGTTCAGCAAGATAGCTAGCGCTGGCGGGATAAGCCAGTACCAAGACCAGTCAAACTTATGCACCGACAGTGAAGCGGTAAGCATCACGACAAACATCAGTCGCATGAACCCATTGAATAGCAGTCCTGCTACCTGAGTAGCCAGAGTTGCCGTCCACTTGTTCAGTCCCGATGTCATGATGAGCCGTGCGATACCCTGGTCCCACTTCTGGCGCTGTGCCCACAGGGACTTCAGGTTGTGCATGGCACCGGGGTAGGCCCTAGCCTCAGGGTTAACTGTAGTCTTGTAGCCAAGGCCACGCAGGTCACCCGTGAGCTGCATGTCCTCAACCTGGCTGGAGGTGTCCCACGGGACGCCCATGCGCTTCTCAGCCACCTTCAGCAGCGCGCTAGCACGGAACAGGCTGAGCTGACCGCCAAGGACGTAGGTGTTGCGCTTGTTGTGCAGGAGTGAGTCAGTCCAGTCACTGAACTCCACTCGCTGCATGCGAACTAGCATTCCCCCCTCTTGGTGGAACGTGTAACGTGCCATTACGCCACCAACGTTTCGGTCCTCGCGTAGTTCCTTCTCCAGATGCTGCAACGCATCTGGCTCAAGAACAGTGTCAGCATCGACACCCGCGATGTATTCGAAGCCCTTGTGGTGGTGTTCCCACCCCTGGTTAAGGGCACCGGTCTTCTTGTCGCGATTACCGACAGTCTCCATCACAGTGGCACCGTACTGCCGCGCAACACCAGCAGTGTTGTCACCACAGTTGTCAGCAATAACAACGATGCGGTCTGGCGTACGAGTCTGACGCTTAAGAGCAGTGATGGTAACGCCGATGGAATCCTGCTCGTCGTGGGCGGGAATCATTACGAGAACTCTGCCAGTCTTAACAGCCTTAGCAGGGTCACGGTAGCGAATCTTGTCCACCGCACGGGAAACTTCACTGACAAGAACCCTAGCGGACTGCTTGAGCTTTGCAGTCGGGCTGAGTCGTGGTGCGCGAGCGGCTGGCGGTGTCCACAGAACGACATCGGTCCCAGTCATTGAATTACCTTTCGGGTTATTGTTACGGGTTTAGCGTGCTGAACCAGGACTGGAGGTCTTGGCCCGCGCCTTGGGTGGGTGTGTCAGGAGTCAAACAGGAGTAAGGTGTTGTGTTGTAGTTGTTAGCCGTAGCAGGACTACCATCATCTTGATTCAGGATGCCGTTGCCGTTAACGTCACCCGTACCAAGCGTCCAGCCCAGCAGTCCTATTCCCTCGCCTTGCAGGTAGCGCAAGTAATGCGGAACTGACACCGGAGCGTCACCCCAGCATTCATTTACGTCTCCATTAGAAAAGGGAGTTCCGGTACGCAAAGTGCGCTGGCTCCATTCACCGTTAACTACAGCGGCTTCCTGGTGCTTTACCAGGTTGCCGAACTGCACATCCCAGTTAGCCCACGTGCGAGCGACACCGTCTGAAGTAGGGTGGTGGAATTCGTACACGGTTAGCTTGTCTGGGTCTGTGATGTGCCAGTCGGTGAAGTCAGAAGCAACTCGTCCCAGTGATTGTTCTCCAACGTTTCCGGTGAAGTCAGGAGTCTCTGCCCACAGCATGTTGGTGTAGCCCTCACTCCGTAGTGTCGCAACTAGTGAGTTCATGCCAACGTAGGTAGTGTCACCCGAGAAGCCACCGTTAAGCCATAGGTTCCACATTGAGTTGTCAGTCATTGTGTCGTCCGAACGTGGCTCGTTGAACGGGTCAACGATTACTGAGTTGTCACCTGCGAAGTAAGGTGCAAGTGCGTTCCACACGTTGACGGTAGTGTGCGTGGGTAGTGGTTGGTTGTCGTGGGCAATAGCGTCTGGCTCAGTCTGGTCCACTAGTACTACCATCAGTCCGTCTGCTTGAGCATGACTAACTACTTCCCTGAGTCCGGCAAGGTAATTAGCGTCTACATCTCCAGAAGCAGGGTCCACGAGTGTGTCTTGGCTAATGAAGATGCGAACTGTATTGGCGTGCCAGGTGTTAACGCTAACGTCTTCCTGGTCTTCTGCTTGTGTTTCCCACGAGGTGTACTGTGGCTGACCTTGACCGTCAAGGTACCAGGCATTGTCAAGCTGACCGGGGTCAACGCCGTAAGGATACTGCGTGCCATTAAGGTTGATGCCTAGCGGAATGTAGTACTTGTCTCCCACAACCATGTTCAGGCCATGAAGGGACACGTCTCCGCGTGTAGTACTGAAGCCGGGGAAAGCCCCGCCGTTCATCACCCAGTCTCCATGGAAGCTTGCACCAGAACCTTTAGCCGTTATGATTCCTGGTAGGGAGTAGGTCCAGTGCTGTGCGTTATCTACATTGCACTCCCACATCTGAGCTTCTAGCGGGTTGTGGTTAGACGAATTGTCCAGGCAGTAAGCACCACCGCTAGCCCTCATGGTGAGAGTTCCGTCTAGTGACAAGTTCCACTGCTGCTCGTTAGTACCATTGCAAGTCTCTCCTGCCACAGCAACGCCGTTCTTAGGCGTACCCGTAAGGCAGTGCCCGCCACTTGTGATGGTGCCCCATGACATGGAATTAACGGGCTTGAAATGGAGCTTAGGACTCTTGTGCGACGGAGCTGAGTACGCTGGTGCGGCAGCGAATACCGATAGTAGTACGGTAGGCAGCAAAGCTGCCGCAAGCCAGCGTATCTTCATTACATAAACTCCTTAAGCTTCTCTACTTCATTAACGATTGGAACCCCCGGAACAATCTGCTCAACTAGCTGCTTAATTTCATCAGCCATTTCTTCAGCTGTCTTGTCGAAGAACTTTTCCATGGAGGCGTCGAATATAGGATGCCTATTCGGCGTCACCACAGCTAGCGCAATCATCTTCATCTTCTGAGACCGGAATCCCTTTTCACCTATGATGGTGCGGCCGGCCCCCTCGCCTACCCCTTGAATGTGGGCCTTAACCCAGGCAGGCTTATCACGCAGTGAAAATTCTGCCCAGTAACCGTCAAGGGTAAACGCTGGGTAGCTGAAGTCCACCGGTCCATTCTTGTGAACATTGCGTGTAGGCTCCCAGAACGCCCAGAAACCACAACCACACATCTCTGCCGGGATATCGGAAGGGCTGTGAAATTCAGGCAACATCGTCTGAAGGGTATTACTATGAGCGTCCTGCTCTAGGTGAGCCATTCTCTCAGCGAGGTCGCAACGTGCTTCCTGCCAATCACTACCCGTCCACTGCCCACCCCAGTGACCCATAAGATAGTTGTCGGGAACCAGAGGCTCCTGAGGGAACTTGCGAGAGTACTTAAGTTGCCATTCCCTGTAGCCCTTCACTGTTCCGGCTCCGAACTCCCACTCCCCCGCCTCACTGAAACCCTCCATACCAGAAATGCGTCCGGGCATAATTCCCCCTAGAAGAATGAAACGAGTGCCAGCACTCTAGGCCCTGGCTGCTCAGCAGGGTCGAATTCCAGTTGCATGAGCGTGACAGCGCGATTAAGAATCGCGTCGTAAGAGTTCAAGGTAGCGGGGTCGAACCAGTTACGATTAATTTCCAGGATGTCGTAACCTGACCCTAGCTTTATGCCAAAGGCCCACTGGTCATAATCATATGATGCGCCCCGGCTATCGAAAACCAGCTTGTCAATGCCAGCGGCCTGCTCGGCCGCTTTCTTGCGTGCGAAGTAGTCACTAGCGGACGACGCCCGATACTCTTCTGTGAATCCTGCCATCTCTCGTAGAAGATAGTCACCTGCTTGCTCAGCAAAACCCTCGTCCTCAGAATCGTCGGGGTAACCGTCTTCGTTCAGCTTCACCCAGGACGGCCACGCTGTCTCGTACTTACCAGCCTTGTTGAACTTCCAGCCGGCTTCCGACCCGCCAAGGTCGTAGCCATACACTACCGTCACGTCTAGGGAGCGTCCCACAGTGGTCCTCTCGTAGTCTCGACCGATGCCAACAACTTGTCAGTCGGAAGTATTCCCGTAGTTATGAAGGACGTATTCGAGCATTTCTTCAATAGCGTCTATAGCACCGAAGTTGTAAGCCTCAGCCACTTCATCGAATCGGGAATCGGCTAGCTTTCTTTCATAACGATTCTTTGCTTGCTCTAGGAACTGCTTGATGTACGCGTCCATTACAGGTCCTTAACATCAGTCATATCATCCGGATAAACCTGTCCGAATACGTACGGTGGAAGCTGGCTCATCAGTGCTTCTAGCGTGCCGAGCCCAATCTCACTGTTGTCCGGGTCCGTCGTAAATCCCGAGCACATCACGCTGATGAACTTAGCCGTAACATTCTTCATGTCAGCATTCCCCTCCTAAAAAGCGATTAGGCAACTAGTTGTCATTAAACTTGACTAGCAAGTCTCTCGGGAAGTAGACAAACAAATCCTCTAGGTAGTTCTCATGAAAGCACCACCCTACCGGATAAAGCTCTTCAACGCCTAGAAGCTCACGCAGAGCGTGGACGCCGTAGTCCCTGTTTTCCTTATCGTTTTCGCCTGTGAAAACCACTTGAACCTTACCGTCTTCAGTGAAGTGCCCGTAAGGGTTGTACTCACAGCTCCACTCGTTCCAGCACTCACAAGAGAACCGGGTAACTACTCCCTGCTTCCACAGTGCTTTAAGCAGCTTAACCATGCCGCTATCCACACGGATGCGCTTGTAGGGTGCCCATGGCGGGGCGCTGACTCTTGATTGGGTGTGTTGCCAGCCGTTAGCTGCGAGCATCGAGCAATCCTCCCCTAAAACCCTATTAGTCAACAAGTGAACAGATTACGGACGCCTGGCTTCTACAATCAGTCGCGCCATCGGTATCGCGAGAAATATGAACCAGGGGCTATGTGTGATAACCACCATAGTGACCATGATGGCGTACAGGCTTACTATTAGAATTGCGCAGGCCCACGGTTTCGTAATCACATGACTTCCAGCAACATTCCGGCCACTTCATCATTAGAGATTTCCAGTAGCCGAGCCACTATCTGCATAAGCACGCCGCTGATAGTCATAGACCCCAGAAGCATCTCCGTAACGCGGTCAGGCTCCCGGATAAAGGTGGCTAGCTTGTCCCGGACGGCACTATCGTCGTCATTGGCCACCATCAAGGCGATACCCACGGCTTCGCGGTCTACGACATCCTGACGTTCGTCACTCATGAGGTCTCCAGCACTGTGAAAGAGCTACGGCGCACGTAAAACAGTGCGTTTTCCCGCAACCCGAATTTACGCTCCATGCCATCCGGCCATAGCTCGTAAGCAACGCCATCGGGCCAGTGCTCTTGTACCGTACACTCAGTAAGGTCGTATCGCTGGTGAGGGTCACAGTAACCTGCAACGCGATACTCACCGTGCGCGTAGTCGATGCTACCGTGGTAGCGGACTAGGGTCTCTAGTGCAACACGCTCTGTCATTACAGGTACTCCCAGGTTATTAGCAGGCCCTTAACGGCACCGTGGTGCGGACACCAAACCTTGCCGTCTAGCAGCTTCTGGTGGCAGCCCTCGCAAACGAATTTAGCGGTAAGCCAGCCACAGTCTGCGCACTTAGGGCGGATATGGTATGCGCTGGGGTGTCCGCAATCTCGCCTGATAATCGACGGCAACGCACACGGAGGGACGTTATCTAGGTCGATGCCCTCAATTACGACTTCTTCTATTGCTGCTGTCATTAGAACCCCGTGATAACTCGTATCGTCTTTCGCCACATCGGGTCATTGGGATGCCAAGTAGGCCCGTAAACAGGGTCAGCTTCGGTGTTTTGCTTGATTGAATCGTGAACCGGATTGGTGAAAGGCGTATTCTTGCCACCCCTGAAGACCGGAATCCCGAATGTCTTCTCCAAGTCGTCAGTAACGTCCTTGGGGGTGTTATGCACTACGAACAGGTGGGTTAGTGTGGCCTTTTCGCACCGGAAGCCCTTTTCCCCAATTACGACGCGACTGCTACCCTCAATACGCCCCGCCACTGGCCAGTAAACAGCACTACCGCTTCTATCCATGGCGAAATCAGCGTCTGCTGGCAGGTCCCAGTAGGCCCAGATGCCACACCCGCACTCATCCGGCTTGTCCAGTACTCGCGGGCAGTTAATAACTGCGGAAACTCTAGAGGGCCAGCCACCGATAAAAGGCCACCCCACTGATTCATCGCGTGAGCACTTAGCTTCCATGACCTTAGTGGGCCATTGCTGCCCCCACTTACCGAACAGTCCATGAGAACAACGGCACGCACCACCAGAATACCAAGACGAGTGGTAACCGAGCCGTTTAAGCAGCTCCTCAGAACTGTAACTGTATGCGTCGAACCTATCGTATGCGTCCATAGCATTGTTCATAATCCGGCACGTGTTGTTATGCCGCCGGAAATTCCAAGAGCGGTAGCCGATGACCTTACCTAGCCCCAGGTCCCAGCCATCGGGTTCCCGCTTTTCTGTAAAGCCCTCTAGCGGCATTACTCCCCCTCTTGAAGCGCTTCTAGCTCTTCGACTTTCTTAGCCGTTATCGCCAGCTTCTTTGCAAGCATTCGCACTGTTGCCCTGAGGTCAGCGGCTTCTTCCTTTAGGCACTTTAGCAGTTCAATTTCTAGTTCAGATTGCTTCTCCGGCACTTTATGGCTCCTACTTAGCGAATGCCTTGCAGAACTGCTTGCCAGCAGCGTCACTCAGCGCGTTCTTGGAGTACACCGTGACGGTGTAGCCCTTGGTGGACGTAGCCGAGCACACCGACTTGTAGGACGCCGGGATATCGGTCACCTGCGTAACCGTGACGTGCTTCTGGTGCGTGGCGACCTTGGTAAGCTCGTGGCACTGGGAACTAGCCGTAAGGCCGTCTACGGTACCGTGGAAGTCCAGGTAAGCGGTAATGCCCTTGGCGGTCAGGCTGACAGCACAGTCAGCGGCGGGCACTGCCCCGCCAGCAACGCCCACGTTTTCTAGCTTGACCTTGTGCGTAGCACCGGAGCTGTTGTGAGCAGGGCCACATGCAGTGAGCGAGATACCCACGATGCCCGCCGCCACAACGCCGCCGATGACAATCTTACGGTTCATGACTTTGTCCCCTTAAATGCGTCACGCGCTTCTCGTCGCGCTTTACTGATTTGTTCCCTGCGCTTCTTACTGTGCATGAGAGAGATGTCGAACCTGTTGAAGAAAGACAGTAGGAACACGTAGTAGTCGCTGTTGATGCTCAGGTAGAACGAACCCTTGTCTATCTTAATCCTGTTCATGGTGTCACCTCCCGGTGCACTAACAACGAACTTGCCAAGAGTATTCCTACCGCCCTGGTACAGGCGGCCCTGGTGACAGCCTTTTTCCGCCGGTATCCACGTCCACCCACGGTTCCTCGTCCGCTAGCCCTCTAGCGCCGGGAGGGTGCCCAAAGGCCGTAGGAGGCTTAGGCTCAGGAACCAGCAAGCCAGCCTCACGCAAGGCAGTAACAATCTGCTCTGCTACGGGAGCCACCTGAGCACTTCCGGTAACGCCCATTTCTCGCAGAGCATCACGGACAATCACCTTGGCTATTAGGTCGATGTTCATTTAGTACTCCTATAGCTCGCATAAGCCGCTGCCAGGTTATTGATTGAGCTTTCGAGCGGTACGTCAATTCCTGCTTGCGTTAGGCCGTAACTAACTAGGTCAATAACGCTAACGCCTATTAGTTCTTCAATCTCCGCTCTAACTTGGGTTTGCTTACTTGCTATGAACCCGCCTCCTATAATAGGTTCAGGAATTGCGAGATTCTTGATTACTGCTTTCTGGCAGCGGAATCCTCTTTCACCAATAATGGTGCGTCCGAATCCCTCGATAATGCCCTTTAGGGGCACATCCAAACCTGCAATAGGACACTTGTACCACGCCTCATTGAGGTCTCGAATCCAATTTACGTCGTCTACCCCTGTATATTGGGCGGTATCGTACGGTGCAGCTTCAATCTTGTGATATTCCGCGCTCAACTGTCGATGCGGATAGATACATCCGAGTGGCTCGTGTGCTTCCCAGTACGCCCAGAATCCACACCCGCAGTTTTCGCTAGGAACCGATTCGTGAGGACTGTTACAAAGACGGGCATCCGGATTTTCAATCCAGTTCTGCGTCATGGCGTATCTGCATGAAGCTTCCTGCACGGCAGAAGACCAGTGTCCTCCCCAATGTCCCGTAACCCTGAAACTAACCTCTGACAGCTCCGGGCCGGGATTACTGACTTCCATCGTCCATGAACGAAAACCGTAGACACTTCCGGCTGCGAAATCCCAGTCTCCGTCTTCGCTGAAACCCTTCATGCCCGTAGTCATCAGATAACCCTTTCGCCGTCCTTGCGAAGCTCGAATTGACCACCGGGACACCGTAGTGTGTAAGCACCGCTCTTAGCTGTGAAATCGATAGCGTCGAGTGGTTGCCAGGTCTCCAGAAGTTCTAGCATTTCGTGCACAACACCTTCCGGAACTTCCAGAAGCGCCTTTAGGTATTCGTGCATTGCGGCATAGGTCACTAGTCACCACCTGCCTTACGGTGCGCTTTCAGCTGCCCCAGCACTTCCTTGCGCCAGGTGAACAATAGCGCCTCACAGTCTTCCAAGGCGTACAACTTGTCGTAGTAGTCGTCTATAGCGTCAGAACGAGTCAGATAGTGCGTAATGAGCTTGCCTATTAGCAGGCGAGTAGCTTCGTCGTCCAATCCTCGTGCCAGGTTAAGCAACGACGTAGTTACGATGTCTGTATAGTCTACAGTCTCGACTGTTTCGCGCATCATTCGATATCGCTCGTTCACAGCGGAACTTCCTCCAGCATGAGACCCGTAACGCGGTAGCGCTTGGCATTGCCGTAACTGTCCAGGACCTGACGAACGCCGTTATCCTGAAGACGCTCATAAACAGTCCATTCACCGTTAGGCCCTGCGAGCCACATGTAACCGTCTTCCTCGCGACTGTCACCGGGCTTGAACGCGCCACCGGAAATGATTACTGAGTGCGGGGGTGTCATTACTGCTCCTGTATGTATTCGATGTGGGAACGCCTGAGGTAACGAGTGCAGCCATCTCGGATGACGAACTCGTTACCGTAGTCTGCGCGTTCAAGGATACCCGCGTAAACAAGGGCAACGCGTACGCGCTTACCTTCGTAGTCCTTCAGCTTTTCGAGTGGGATGGCAGACAAGTCATTGCATGGGCCACCCCATTCCCGTATCCAGAACTCAGTCATTAAATCTCCGTAACTGTCTTAGTCGTGCGCACGACCCGGAATTCCCAGCCCTTAGGGCCAGCGGACAGCCGCCACCGGTTTACGGTGGCGACCATCTCAGCTAGTTCCACATCAGTGGCAGAGCGCTTGGAGTACCCTACAGGCGTCCAGCTATGACGCTCAGCCGGACGACGCTCTTCCACGTGAAAGGAATCTTCCAGAACCATTTAGGCGACACTCTTCCTACGCGACTTAGGCTTGTCCGCCTTACTTGCGTCGATGGTCTGCTGGATTGCAGTCATCATGTCCGTGAAAGAGGTAGCGTCCTTATCCGCACTGATAGCCTCATCAGCCGTTACATGTGTCGGGCCATTAGCAATCTTGGCCATGACGATATTCTCAAGGCGCTCAGCGCTCTCGTCCTTGTGCTGCGAGAAATCGAACTCGTCATCAGACAGAGTCTCGATAAGCTGGTCAGCCAGCGAGTTGTCCTTGTCCGAGAACGTGGCGCTGGGAGCCTCAAAATCAGGCCGCGTCATGTCATTGCCCCAATGAAGCTGGGACAACACCAGGTAGCCCTCATCGTCTGGCGACAGGATGGCAAGGTGAACGCTGTCGCGCATCGCGAAGCGAAGCACTCCGACCTTCCCAGCACGCTTCAGCGCCGCGTGAAGCAGCGCGTAGCCCCTGTCGCCCCCGTCACCGGGCTTGACGTGGTAGGACTTGTCGATAGCCTGAGCAGGGATGTCAGACGCCTTGGCGAAGGTGACGATTTCCCCGCAGTGCCTCTCGTCCCCCTTGACTTCCGCTAGCTCAGCATCAGTGAGCAGGACATTGCCGCCAGGAATCTCAAAGCCACGCCCGATGTCCTCCCAGCGAACCTCGTTAAGCTCCCCCCTCTCCCGGTCAGCCTTGGCAACGCGCACGTACTCGATACGAGAGCCATCAGACTTCCGCATCATGTGCAAGCCGCCGTTCTTGTTGCTCGGGACCACTGAGCCAAGACGGACGGGAAGAGAGAAAGGACCGAAAGAAAAGACGCCTCGGAATGCGGTATGGATGATAACCACTCCTTCTTTAAAGACGAACCGGATTACTTAGTTACCCGGACGCAACCCGAGCGTGCGCAGCTCGCTCATGGGGTAACGGTAGGTGTAGGGTTCACCATCGTTTCGCTCAACTCGACGGTCGTTCTCAGCGTAGAAGCTAACAATGGGGTTGGTAACCCGGTCACCGAATTCCACTCCCGTCACGTGATAGCGCATAGAACCGTTGAAACGGATGACATCTCCGACTACGGGCACCCAACTGGAATTCGCTCCGGGAATGACGCCAACTAGTCCTGCCTCCCGTAGTTCAGGCATAGTGCGCTCGAATACGTAGTTGCCGCCTAGAACGCGAAAGCGGACACCGCGCCCTACCAATTGGTCAGAAGTACCGACCACCTCAAAAACCGTATTGGCACTCATGCTGCTGTCGATGTGAGTTGTAGCGCGGTTACACCTGAAATTGTCTCCCACCTGTAGGTCGGTGTCAGGAACGTTAGCCGGGGCAACATCTTCCCTGTCAGTCCGTCGCATGCCTAGCGCTCGCAAGCGGGCCACGCGACGCGTGTAAGCACCATCGGGGTTAGCAGCCGTCGTAAGGCGGACGTTGGGGTTCGGCCGACCATCGTCATCGAAGACCGTAGTGTCCTGCGTAACGTGGTCCACCGTGAAAACGGTGATGTCGGTAGGGTCGTTACCTGAAAGGCCGTTAGGCAACTCGATAACATCACCAGCACTCGGGATGTAGAACTGCGGTAGCATTTGCAGTTGCTCCTCAGTGGCACGAACAAGCCCGTTAGAGCGCATCCACGAAAGACTACGCGTATAGGCCATTCCACCCTGGGAGTCAGTGAACGCAAAGCTAGCATGGTCTAGGCTGCTAGGAGTGCCCACGCTAGGCGTAACCTGCATAATGCGGCACGGACCCGCTGCGAATTGCGGAATCATCACGTAGTCGCCCTCAGACGGCACGTAATCCGTTGTGGCAGCAAGAGCTTCAGCGAACTGAAGTGCCCGCTCTTCAGCCTGGGCTTCCGCGCGCTCGTTCCTGATACGGTCTGTCTCAGCCACCAAGTTACGAGATTGCCGAACCATGTTCGTGAAGATAGCAGGTGCAGGGTTGATTGCGCGGGAAGCGCGAGACAGATTCTCTCGCGCACTCCGGACAATGTACTTACACTCTTCCATGTACGTTACGCTAATATCCTCTTCGTTGAGGTAACCAACGGCTTCCCGGAGAGAGCTAAGAGCGCGCTCCATCTGCGTGATGGAGCTGTCAACCTGCGCACGCACTTCGCGCTTGCGCTCCTCAAGCTCAGTCTTAAGCCGCTCGACAAGAGGCTGCTGGATAGCAAGACGGGGCATCTCATTTCCTTCCGGATAGTAGTTAATGTTCCACGACAAGCGGTTCAGACCGCTAGTGTTACTGTTGTATGCGTTGACGGTGTAAGGCTCAGTGCGGCCTATGGTTGCGGGTATCGCATCATTGCCGCTGTTCCTGCTTGTACGGATTCGGCCACCGCTAGCGTAACCGCGATAGGGTGTAGGAGTTGCCCATTGGATACCACCTATAGGCTCAGACTGATTACGACCTGTAGGGGAACGGTGAGAACTATCACCGTTTAGGTAATCACGTAGTTCCAACTGCTCTGGAGTTAGCGCGTGGATGTGGCCGTTATCATCAGCGAAGCCGTAGTCTTGCGGATATCCTCCGCTGTTTTGAATACGTTCGCGAATAGCCGTAAGCGCAGCTAGTGCTTCTAGCGATTGTGTATCCCGCCGTTGTTCTTCGCTATCGTCAGGGCGTCGTCTCGGCATCATTCACCTCCAGGTCAAACTTCTCGTCACGACCACACGTAACGCATGCGCCAATCAGGTATTCCTTGAACCCCGCACTGCCCGCATTACGCACATCCTTGCCCATTGACGCCCATGCATGACGCCGTTCTTTCTTGGGCAGGTCGCTGCGATTACCGCAAGTTACTGGTGCCGACTGCGAAAGCGGGAAGTGATTGAGGTCCACCATGACGAATTTGGCTGCTCGCTTGCTGATGGCTCTTCCCCTTCCGGTTCAGGTTCTGGCTTAGGTGGCTCTGGGTAATCACGATGACTGGCGGTAATTTCTACACTTCCGTCATAGTGGTTCTTACCTATGAAGAACACAGGCGCGTTTACAGGCAAACCCAGTAGTTGCAGTGCCTCACGCTTATCGAATTCCCACGTCTCGTGAGATACGTGGTCTACCTCGCGGCCCCAGGCATCCTTGTTCTTTTGTGTTTTCACGTTCACGTGAACGATTATCTTTTGTTCGTAGGAGCGAAATTCCACGTTAAAGAAAGGCGTTCCGGGCGGCATTCCCAGTCGCTTAACGAACTCCTTATTAGAGAATGTCCACTTATCGTGCGCCCACTTATCTACCTTGTGATTAGGCACTCGTATTCCTATTCACGAATTTTTCGACCTTATCAACTAGCGCGAAGTCCTCTGTGTTAAAGAGGTCCGGCATAGGGTCGGGTCCTAGTGCATTTACCAGTAGCTGACCCAAGCGCATAGTGGGCTGCCTTTTCCACGCTAGCTCTAGCCTGCGCATTACCTGCTCTTTATCGCGTTCTGTTTGCGCTCGCTGGTGAATGTACTCAGGCATTTAATCCTCCATGCGGAGAAGATGAATAAGGAAACTTTCCTGTGTGCCACAGAAAGCGCTATCCTCATTCACCCGCTGCAACACAGCATCCAGCTCTTCGTCACTCACTAGATTTCCTCGCGGGTCTCGTCCCAGCCAATATCACTGTTAAGCAGGTTCACCACAGCCTTGGCCCGTGACTCATCCTCCAGGCGGATAACAAGTCGCTTGTCACCTTCGGGGGTAACGCCTACGACATCGTGAGAATCCGTCAGGGAGCTGTAGGTGCACTCGTAGTGGGTGTAACCGTGCTCTCGTCCTAGTTCGCTCAAAGCCGCTAGTTCCTTTAGCTTGCCCATCACTGACCCCATCTGTAGTCCTCGTCCCTTAACCCTTGTCAACAAGTGCCGTGCTCTGCTTATTCCCGCGCCCAGTCTCGCACGAACGCATCCAACGGCTTCAGCCCGTAACTGCCATCACAGTGCGACTGGTGGTACCAGGCAGCGAGTACCTTACGGTGAAAGCGGCTCCGCGTGTTCAGGTCAAACTTGCGGTACCAGTCTTCGTCTTTAACTATGCTGTCAATACGATTCTGGAAGTAGTAGATAGAATCTTCTGAAAAGTCTTTCAGCTTCTCATCTATAACCGTGCTCATCGCGCCCACTCCTCTACCCAGTGCCGGATGTGAATGCGCGGGATGTTACCGCTAGCCTTTTGCTTGTCCATGTCTGCGAACATAGCTTGCAACGCCTTGTGCACCACAAGAGCTTTCGTATCGGAGTCCATAAGAACGAACCACTCGTGCTGCTCAAGTACGGATTCGACTTTCGTTAGCAAGTGCTGATTGAACGCCGTCTTCTCCATTACCCCACTCGATTCCGAAAGAAAGCTGGTCCTTATCGAAGATAATCTCCGTGTCCTTAAGAACAGCTACGCCTGTCATCATTGCCTGACCGACTGCGATTACCGCAACATCTCGATTAAATTTTCGAGTAAGGAGAGTTACCGCATAGTCAAAGTTTCCGATGTGCATCTACCACTCCGGGTTTGGGGCCTCAGCAGACCAGTGCTCACGGTGGCCGCCTGTCTTTAGTTCCTTCAGCAGCAACCGGCCAAGTGCCGCCGCAACTTCTTCCTCAACGTCATACAGCATAGAGCCATCGTAAGCGCGGTAAGCGAATTCCTTGCCATTCATGCTCACGTTGTAACCGCTATAGCCGTCACCGGAAATGCCAAGGATAATGCTGAACGTGCGTGCCATTACTCTTCCTCACTATCGGTAGTGACCTTAAGCTGGAATACGCTCTCGTCAAATTCACGCCCGAAATTGTTTGGATGTGAAGGAAAGCCAACAAGCACTTTTCCCGCCAAATCGGGGGTAGCCAGCCTAGTAGCTCCCTTAAAGAGCCAAGAGCGTCCATCAGGGTCTAGAAGAATATCACCTCGCCGGATAACAGCCCCAGTCACGTCCCGAGCTATAAGGTGAGGCACCACTACTTAACCGCCTCCAGGCATGAATCAGGAACGCAAGTCTCCTGGTCATGGAACATAATCCACCAGCTCAGACCTGAGCGGCTTGCCCTTACGAATTCGTAAACGTGATTTGGTGTAGTACTCCAGTAAGAGGAATACAGTTCACGAAACCTGACCTTCGTCGGTATGTTTGGCATTGTTTCCCCGCTTAACGTATTCGCGTTCAATCTCACCAATGCAACGGTAAAACCGCTTGTACAGCGGCTCCAGGCCAGGATTAAGACGCGCCCATTTGTTTAGCTGGTTGATACAGTCACGCAATTCATGAAGGGAAGTCAACTCGTCTTTGAGCTGCTCCCCGTGACTGTATGACATCTAAACCCTAGGGTCGGCAGTGGGCCTCCACGCACTAGCCTTGCGCTTGACCTTCTTCTTGGTATAGCGCTTATAAGCGAACTTAAGTGCCAGGAATGCTAGTCGCATGGCGAGAATACGCATTTCCTTCAGGTCCTCATCTTCGTCTTTACGAGCTAGGAACATATTTAGTGGTCCGAACCCTGAAGCTTGTTCTCGTTGGCCAGTGACGGGTGCTGGTGCGGCTCGAAGCCGAACGCGCGCCCATGGTGCCCGCACAGGCTCAGAGAGCCACCCTGCGGGAGCTTGTCAGTAGGAGGCAGGCAGACCTCAATGAGCGCGATAACGCCCACTCCGCAGCCGTCGCAGGTGTGGTCGGTAACCGTCTCAAGCATGGTGTAAACCGGCTGGGTGGTGACTTCCGGCTGCTCGGCTGGCAGGGCAAGAGTGGTAACTTCAGTCATCATGGGTCTCCTGTCTGGGTACTACTGTTGTCGTTAGTTTACCGCGTGTTAGGTGTATAGCGCGCTCTTGAGGCCATCTTCCAGCTTGAGCAGGGTAGCCGCCGTGCCATCGGCCGCCAGAACAGGCAGCATGACAGGAACTGTCCGATTGCGGTGCAGGGCACTCTTGAGCCGAAAAGCCTCCTTTTCGGTAAGAACTATAGTGATTGTCTTCTCTGTCTTTCCCGAGATGTCCATCAAATCACCTAATCGTGTTCAGTAGTGCATGACGCAAGCCGAGTAGCCTATCTACAGTGCCGTTATTGGCTAGGTCTGGGCTCTTTTCAACATCCATCTCGGATAGTTCGTGTCCCAGCGCAACCTGAAGCTTGGTGGCTTCTATATCAGAGAGTGTAACTGTGTACTTAACTGATGCTTCGCGTCGAACGTCCATCTACCCTCCTAGTTGGTGAGCGCCCTCTTCAATAAGAGCTTGGACCATTGTTGCCGAGTTATCCTCGTAGTATTCGCCTAGTAGCCATCGCTTGAGCATTCCCGCGCTGACTTCAGGAGTAACAGGCCCCAAGTCGAATAGCTGGACAATGAACCATGCGAGTACTTCTGCCGCTGCGTCCTTGTCACGCTTACCAGTTAGGATGTCTACCTGAGCTTGAGCTACTTGCAAGGCATCAATAACATAGCGGTTACGGTGGAAGGTCACAGCGTGTCGCTTTCTCCCAGGATGGCGGCTAGTCCCTCATCCATGTGCAGGTACTCTAGCTCCTCACCTACAGGCACCAGCGTGTAAATGTCGTCAACGAAAGCATTAACCAGCTTCTCGTTCATGACGAAATTGGCAACGCCATAAGGCGATGTGAGCGTCATGGAAATGAGCTTGCCCGCACCAGTTAGTGAGAACATGGAACTCTTGTCCTGAATCAGGCCAGCAGGCCCAATCTTAACGTCTCCGTCACCACTGAGCTGGGTCAGCCCGCTCTTCAGCAGCTCTCGCGAAAATGTCCACACCACGGCCCCGTCAAGACCCGTGTTGAACGTAACCTCTACAGCGTAGGGGTCAGCAGTCGTGTAAACGAACTCAGCGCTAAGAACTACAGCAGCTTCGTCCATCATGAGACGAACGGGGACACTCTTACGCACGACAACAGGACTACTCATCATAGCTTTCTTCCTCTCCTACTTCTGGAGAACTACCCGATACTGACAGGATAAGCTTCCTGAATTCCCACGGCGTAATCCCTGCCTCTTCCAGGCACGCCTCCGGCACTACAGCATTGACTAGCTCAGCGAAGCCGAGCCAAGTCATGGCGAACATGCCGCCCTGGGAGAAGTCCAGGTGCACGCGAGTTGCAGTAACGCCAACAGCAAGGTCAACGCGTGGACAACGTGAAGTCGCCTTGTTGCTTCCCTTGCTCAGCTTTCTAGTGCCCTTAATGATTACCATCGCATCCACTCTCGCTATCGTCAGCAATTCGCGCTGCCGCGCGCATGCGGGCAATGCGCTCAAAATCCTCACGTTCCTCGGGATGCATGGCAGCCATACGCTCTTCCAGCGTGCCGAGCTTGGCGTTAAGGTACTCGCGTAGTGTCATTTAATAGCCTCTGTGTCCGGGATAACCGTACTTGTGGTGCTCGGGCTGCTGTAGTTCCTGAACCAAGCTAGTTACCTTGTCTAGTTCTCGCTCAGCGTTCTTGATGTCTTCGTTAAGCTTGTTAAGCCGTTCCCTCTTACGTGTAGCCTTGCGTTCCGATAGCGGAACAGGCTCCGTCATTATCCACCTGCTTAGGTTGGTTGCTCTAGCTGTAGCTCTCGTGCCCTTATACGCGAGCATCACTGGGACCGTTGCAGGCCAGAAGAGTGCTACCATACCTATGATTGGCGCGTCCGCGCTAAGAGTTTCACTTATATCGCGGCCTCCGTATAGTGCGGGATACTCGCGCCTGTTGTACCGATGCATGTGCCACAGCACTTGGCGAAAGGTAATAACACTCCCGACGAGGTATGAGATTACGGAGAAAGCCCACCAGAAAGCAATCATGATTACGAGCCTCTGTGTCCGAGAACTTCATACTTGTAGCCAGGCAACGGCGGCGGCGGGGGCGGCGGTATAGCAGGCTCAGGAACGGGACCGGCTTGCAGCGAACGGAGGTTCGCGTTGACCTTGGCCAGTTCTACCTCAGCAGCCTTAATGGCGTCGTTAAGCTTGTCCAGGCGTTCCCGCTTGCGAAGGGACTTGCGCTCAGCGCGCGGCATTGGCTTGCTGTTGAACCAGCGCCCTAGTCCTACGCCGATAATAGTTCGCCTTATACCTAGGACAAAGAGAGTGGGGGGTGCGCACGCAGGCCATAGAAGTGCGTATAGCGCAACTAGAATCCATTCCTCTTCAAGGTCTGTAAGTTCGCTGTAGCAGTAGTCCTTATCTACAAAGAACCAGCCAACGCGCTTAACTGAAATACCCGCACCGATTATGTACGAGATTACGGAGAAAGCCCACCAGAATGCAACCATTACACTCTGCTCCATTCTTGAATAGGCTCAATGGTTACCAGGAACTTGCCGCCATCAACTGTCTGGAGAATGAGCTTGTGGCTATTGCCGGTAACAAAATTTTGTCCCGGATGCGCATCGCGAATGCGAGAGAACCTATGGTCAGACGACAGAGCGTGCTTAATGTTATTACTTACGCCCTTAACGCTCCATGCAGTCATCGCATGTCCTTTCCGGGGAAAGCGGGGCGGCGTCGTTGCCGCCCCGCGCTATCTACTTACTTACTTATCAGGTGCCGGGGCATCCGTCTGCGGCCCACGCGGACGCGCCAACGGTCTCGTAGATGTGCGTGAACGCAGCCTTTTGCTGCGACAGTGGCTCACCCGCGTAAGTACCGTCACCGGAAGCCGAGATAATACCGTACACACCGCCGTCCGCGCCCTGGTTCGTTCCGTTCGTAGACTCCCGGAACGCCACGCACTGAGCGAAGCTGCTCGGGACGCCCGGAACATCACTAAGGCTACCGCCCGACGAACCGCCACTAGGCGCACTCTGGGAGCTGCCGGACGAGTCTCCCGAGATGATGGCGGACGAATCGCCAGACGTGTCGGTGCTAACCGACGACGGGGACGGGGACGACTCCGCAGGCGCGGAAGCGCTACCGCCAGAAAGGTTGATGGACTCGCCAACGTAGATGAGATTAGGGTCGCTAATCTGAGGGTTGGCGGCTTCCAGCTGGCTCAGCGAGACACCGTTGTTAGCGGCGATACCGCTTAGGGTGTCACCGGACTGAGCAGTGTAGATGGAAGTCGCAAGTGCGAGTGCATGAAACATTAAAAGTATTTCCTATCTTTAGGGTGTATTAGTACTGCGCTATCGAATAGGCGTATCACCTCCCTAAGACCCCTTGCTTCCCCTGCCGTCAACAGGGCTTACAGTGCGCGCCGATAGGCGGCAAGTTTTGTAGAAGCGGTAACCAACTTAGAAACAGCTATTTGCAGTTCCTGCTTAGCGTCCTGCACTCGGCATTCCAGGCGCTGAATATCGTCAGCGGTTGCATTGCGAATACCGTACGAAATGTCTTCCATCGTCGTACAGACTTGCGCTAGCGTGAAATTGCCCAGGCTAGAGTGCCCGCTAGCCTCATTAAGAGGCTGGTAAGCGTCGTGTCCTAGCTGGCTGCGCTCTTTCCAGTTATCCGTCATTTCCTGTTGTCCTTGCGGTAGCGGAGATACAGCCGGGTCAGAGCGTAAGCCATCAGGGCTAGCCCTATCCAGAACAACGGTTGCATCACATCTCGTATTCCGGGTAGAACTCCAGCACCTCTTCGTAAAGCCTGCGAGCGCAGCTCGCAGTCAGCTCACTTAGTGCCCACACCACACTGTCAACAACTTCCGCAGGCTCTCGGGGATTGCCCTCTACAGCGGAATTAAATTCCTTCTGCTTGACTTCACGTAGCTTCGCAATTAGCACGTCTAGTTCAATCTGCACGATGTCCTCCTGGGCGGGCTCTTTACTGGCCATCTGCTCAAGTTCTCCACTCGTGAACACGAGACTGTTGATACGGCCGGGTAGCTTTCCAACATCACCCATTTATACTCCTAGAGAAGAGGCGAAGTTAAGTAGGTCGCTAGTAGTGTCAGCGTTAACCACGAGGAAACCCTGCGAGCAATTAACGGAAACCTTGCCACTATCGTGGAGGGACAAGATAGCTTCCTTAAAGCCGTTCTCACCCTGGCAGCCCTGGCTCGCCCACTCTGCTTGACCAGCACCGTTGATGCCGATGTCTGATGCGGAAGGGTTGGTGATGCCCGGAGCTTGCGTGTAGCCGTCGTGCTGAAGCTTCTGGAGAGGCGTGGTGGGGGTAGAACTACTCCCGCCCGTAACCATGACTACGATGATTCCAATTATCACGCCAACGAGGATGACGATGCCGCCAAATAGAATGGCCTTGCACGGAGACTTGAATAGACTCATTATTGGTGTCCTTACAGGCTCAGGGTAAGAACCTTATTAGTTATTGGGCGAAGTTATGGCACGTGTCTGGGTAAAGGCATTCACCACGTGCCATGCACGCGCAATGCGCGTACCAGAATTGATGACAGTTCTTGCATTTATCTACGGGGGTAGGCACCTATTTACCATCTCCTGTTACTATCTACCCATATACCGAATGTGGTGCAGGCTAGCCCGCATGCGAAGCCGATGAGGATAGCGCCGATATCTGAATGCACATGACCGAAGTAAGTAATAAGGACCGCCATGACGATACCGGTTATGATGCCGATGAACGTGAACAGCATTAGTCGCGCCCCTTCTTGGCGAGGATGATTTCGTATTCGCCTACACGCGATTCCTTGAACAAGGCGATAGCCTCGTCAAAAGAGTCAGCGTCTATTAGCGTGTTGAATGGCTTCTGAATGCCGTGCGCCGTGTACTTAATGCCGTAAGTGTTCTTGGCAAGCCTGTTGTTGGCTTCCGATGGCGTAAGTCCCTCTAGCCGCAACTCAAGGAAACGGGTTAGCTTATCTATTACCTGCTGTGAGGGGGTTTGCTCTCGCAGCGTCTTGAGCGCTACCTCGTCTGTCCAGCGGTATGTCAAGTTAATACCCTTCTGGTCCGGGGAATACGAAACTCGCGATTATCACTAGAATTGCGGGGATAAACAGCACTATAAACCACCAGCTATGCAGGCCAATCTCTACGTACAAGCCCGCGCCCATACAGGCAAGCGCGAACAGCCTGAACAGCATTACAGTCCCCTAGCTCGCAGCTTGGCCGCAACTTCTAGTGCTTCCACGGCGTGTGTGTCCATCTTGGCTCGCTCCCTGGCAAAGTACGCTTGCCTGCTGACGATAGGTGCCGGACGCGCGCTAACCGTAACACCGCTCTTACGCTTGCTCTTAGCGGCTGAGTCACAGCCCTTGGCAAAGGCCCAAATACCGAACGCAAGCCCGATGACAAGCACGAACCAGGCAGCAGCATGCGACTCGGGGTAGGGCTGAGCAATACCGAACGTGATGAACGACAGTGCGATAGCACCGATGCCACTAAGGATGCCAGTCAGGCCAGGGTGAGTCTGAGCAGGGCTGCCACCCCACTTGCGCTCTTCCTTGTTTATGTACCAGGCAGCACCCATGACACCAGCGGCGGCAACAGCCTCAGACGCGACCATGCCAGCGCCACCAGCGCGCATGATAGGCCCTGCGAGGTTGGGACCGCCCCCGCCTAGGCCCTGAGTGATAACGGCGTTCATGCCGTTGCCAGCACTGCCCATCGCACGGGTCTGTCCCCGAGCAGCAACACGTGCCGCGAACAGCGGCCAAAGTCGAATCATGATAGCCTCCGTTCCTTCCACCCATCGGGATGAAGTATGAACACCCAGTCTTGAATGCCACCCTGCCCGCCACTAGAGCGTGACGGCTGATACTCTTCTAGTTCTTGCAGCTTAGCGCTAGCAGCCTCTTGGGCTTCAGCGTAGCTGTCATAAGTAGTCTTGTACGGCTTGGAACTGATGTAATAGAACTCACCATCAAACCGGTCCATGCCCATCAGTCGCCACTGCATTGCGTGCTCCAGGAATCTGCGTAAGGAATCGAAAATCTGTGTAATGTGCGTAAGGAATTAGTCCAGTTCTCCGCTACCTACGAATACAAGCCAGAACAGGGTCATCAGAATTGACAGAATAATGGGAATAGCGATGAGAGAGCCTACGCCACCATTATGACCGTGAAGAGAGAACGCTGCATGCTGGTGCTGTCCAGCCTCAGTCATGAACTTAATCGCCATGTACGTAGACCAGATAAACCAAAGACCGATAATCTCGCCAGTAAACCAGGTACCGAACCGACCCATGCAGACCCCCACTTGGCAATCATTGTCAATAAGTCCCGGCCCACGAGCCGGGGTTAGATGCCCTCAAGCATGTTACAACGCGCGCACGCGCCATCTGATTCCCCACGGAGAAGACCTAGCGGTCAGCACTCAGGATGATGGTCCGGCTGTGCCGGATTTAGCGGGTCAGGGCAACACCACGGGTCACCGGAGTCTAGCGGTGCGAACCACTGTCCGGTCCTGTCTTGGGTCACTTGCTTACCGCAGCCGGCGCACGGCTGCCAGTCTGCGTGCCAGATGTCTAGGAAATGCATCAGTGCCCCGTAGTAGGGTCGTCGTCTGGTGCGAGGGAAGACTCACCCGGCAGGTACTCAGCCAGTCGCGAAGCGGCATCATGCAAGGCGGTCTGACGCGCTGCTTCAGCCTCGCTCATAGCCTCAGTGAAGGGCCAAGATGTATTCCACGGGTTAACGTGAACCTTCTGGCGTTCCTTCTCCTTGTCAAACTCTTCCCAGTAGTCCTCACCGAAAAGGTCTTCTGTCATTACATGTCCTTAACTAGAGTCCTGACAGTCTCCAGGCGTGCTAGTGCGTGCCGCAAGAACATGCTCTCGATAGTATCAAGCCTAACGCGCACACCCTGGTAATCGTCTTGATTGGACAAACTCACCAGACTATCAACCTGCGAAGCAGCACCGCTAATCAAGTCACGCATTTCCCCCGCAAGGGCCTGTACACGTGAACGCTGCTGCATAATCGTCACTACGTCAATGCGCTCGGCCGCACCCTTGATGTAGTTATCCGTGGTAATAGTCTTATGCACTAGGTCCTTAAGCTCGGAAACCTTAGGCAACTCGAACATGGTGAAGATAAGCTCCGACAACGCTTCGTCGTAAGACTTCACCTCGTTGTAGTTCGTGTGGCTCATGATGAACTTGTTATAACATTCCCGCGCGCCCTTAAGCGCGTCAATCAGAAGTTCCTTATTCATAATCAGCTCCCATACTCTGCTACGGCCGCGTCATAACCATCACTGTAACCATCTTCATAACCGCTATAGGCTTGCGCAGCATCTTCATACGCAGATTCCGCACCGTACGCATAACCTTCCTCGTACGCAATGGAGCGAACAGCTTCTACAAGCGCGCCGATGGCAAGCTGTCGGTCTGTCACGAGAAGGTCAGGACCACTGATATCGGCAACAGCAGCGGCAATAGCCTTATTGCTCAGCTTGCCACTATCATCGTCTAGTTTCCGCACTAGTCTTCCCCCTCCGTATCCGCTTCCGGCTCAGGCTTAATCACAGTTCTACCTAGTGTGCCATGGAAGGGATTACTCCAGTGGTCGTGATTCTTAGGCTTCCAGCGTGAGCCAGCGCCGCGTCCCGCCGGCCTGTCATAAGGACGATTAGGCATTAGCTAAAGAACCTCCGGACGTTACGGATAAGTACCCGGACAGTGAAGAAGACCACCATTACGGTGGTCCCCTCCACGCCCATGATAAGCAGGTCCATTACAGGACCTTGCGAAGCACCCGCCGCACCATAAAGCCAACGGCCATGCCCGCCACAAGTCGGATAAGCATCTTCATACTGCCTCCTAGTGCCGAGACCTGAAGTACGAGATAAGTGCGATAGCTAGCACGATTGCCGTAATCGCTTCTGCACCTGGCCAGTTCATTTACTCACCTCCCCATCAACTTGTTCAGGCGGTCCTGCGCACTGTCAGCGCTGACAGGCTCAGAGACGGACTCAGACGGCACGGGAACCTCAGCCTTAGGCGTGGCAGCGCGTGAGCGCTTCAGTCCGTCAGCGTTGGCCTTGGGGTCGTCTGCAAGCCCTAGCTCAATCTCCCACTGCTCAGGGTCATCGCTGGTCACCTCAGGCTCAGGGTACTTAGCCTTGATGAGAGCGTTAGCGGCCGGAACAATGTCGTCACGGAACCGCACGCGCACAGTCTTGCCCTGCCCGCTATCCCACTTAGGGGTGGAGTCACAGTCAGCCGCGCGGTGCATCAGGTCAACTAGTCCCTTGCTAGTCAGCCCATCGTAAACCTCACCAGCGTGCGGCATGGTCAGCAGGCCATCAAACAGGGTCTTAACCGGGAGGTGCTTCGCGCCCTTGTTGGCACGGAACACGTCGGCCATGTCCAGCAAAGCCTGCTCACGCGGGGTAAGCACCGGACGGTCAGACTCATCTAGAGCCAGTTCCTCAAAGGCCATCAGGCAACGCACGGGCCAGTCTCCACCAGCAGCCGCAGCAATACCGAATAGCCCAATCCAGATTTCAGCCTTACGGTTGACCAGCTTGGGATGAATGCGGTGCCCCGGAGTGTTACGCGCGAACTCCTTGACAAAGTTCTGGTTAGCGCGCGCCCAACGGTGCAGAGACTTACTGTAGGCTTCTCCCAGAACAATGGTGTCATCGGCACCAGAGTTACGCAGCATCATCGAACCAGGCTTAGGGTCCATGTCGATGATGATGCACCGTGACAGAAGGTCAGCGGGAACGGCATTGCCCAGTCCAGCAAGAAAACACATGCCGTAAATGCTGACGAGGTTAGCATTGTGCCCACTGCTGAACAGGTGGGTGGCGTTCTTCCGGTAACCCCGAACCATCGGGTCATACAGCGGATGCGACTGGCCACCAAGACCGTTACGGCCAAAGATATGGTGAATCTCATCCTTGACCACGGACAGTGCAGGCTTACCGTCGTTGTTGATGTACGCAGACGACAGACCGGGAGTAGTACCCGAGCCATCAAGAGGATTGCCCGCTAGCAGCTTAGCGATGTCCAGACCGGTGGTCTTACCGGACTGCGGGTGCTTGCCACGGAACAGGACACGGGGAACAGCGGTAACCGCATCACACAAGTGCGACAGGGCAAGCGCAAGGGTAAAAGCGTCCAGCTTTGCACTGTTCGCGTAAAGAATCTCAGAAACGAATTCGCGCGTCTCGTCAAGAGCGCTGGCATCAATAGTGTTCTCAGTCATAAGAGCTCCAACCTCTCTAGACTTGGACGCGCTAAGATACGCGCGTGGCCCTGTACAAAAGGAACAGGCAAATGGCTTCAGGCAACAGGAATACCATCGCCCATGAATGAATGAACGGAAGCGTAGCTATCAGGGCAATCAGGGATACCATCATGCCAGCGAACCACCACATTGGATTCACGCACGCCTCCTCATCACTATGCTGTAACGAGCAAGGCAGAAGAATTCAGGCACGAGGAAAAACGTACCAAAAACATGGGGATGCAGCATCACGTTCACTATAATCATGGCAGCAAGGCAAGTTAGCGCACCTGCCATCCACCAAAACGCTTCCCTGCTCATTGCCGTCCCCTTAAGTCTTTTGGAGGCAGGCCAGGAGTAGCGGCGCGCGCTGCTCCCAGCCTGCATTTACTTATTTAATTGTTTATTCAGTTGTACCTGCGATGATTAGTCACGCTTGCGCACGGTGGCAACCGGGTAGGTACCCCGGCCATCGTTACGGACGCGCCGAACGCCGGTCACGACGATAGGAGTGTCCTCACCACTGGCAGCCTGCGCAGCAGCAACCGCGCTGAAAGCGCCGTCCGCCTCCACCTCAACGGTGTCAGTGGAAAGAACCTTGAAGTCGACCTCATAGCTGTTAGCCATTTGAAATCCTCTGTTTGTGTTTTCCCTTGCAAGGTATTCACTTATTATTCAGTTGTATCTACCCGTCGGGTTACGACGGGAAGCCGGCCGATTCCATGAACCGGTTGCGGTCGAACGCATCGTTATCGAAAGCGAAGTACGCAGCGAAATCCTCAGCGGTAGCCTTAAGCGCGGTCATGCCGCCTAGTTGCCCGCCCATAGTCTCTCGCGACCGCTCTACCTGCGTTCGCAGGATGCGCGCTACGTCTTGAAACTGCTTACGTGTGTACATCTCGCGTCCCTCCGTCTACTAGAACCACGCGGGGCGTGGGGTTATTCCGGCTAGTCAGAGCCAACCTCAGCCTCAGCCTCGTCAGCCATGGCCAGTACCTCAGCCGCGACTTCATCGGCAATCTTCTCTAGCTCGGCTTGCGTCATGGGCACGTCGCCACTGTCCTTGAAGATAGCAGGAGCAGCCGGACGCATGACCAGCTTGATTTCCGCACGTCGCCAGTTGTCGAGACTGTCACTCACAATGGACTTACCGCTCTCGCTCTTAAGCGACACGCGGCCATCCTTAATCTCGACAACAGTGCTAACGCCCTTAGGCCACTCACGGATACCTAGCCTTACACGGTCACCCACCATAGGCTCATACACGTTGGGAAGCACGTCCTCAAACGTGATGTCGTCATCTGGCAGGCAACCAGACTCACCACACCACACCTGACACGAGCAACCCCACGACTCGCCGCACGTCAGCTCAAGAAACTCCCCATACGATAGCTCTCCTGCCTTGAATGCCAGGTGTGCAGCCTCCTTTTCGTCAGGTGAGCAAATCGCAGGTGAATCAGTGGCACTATCATCAGTACCCTCTAGCAGCGCGCGGTCTTGCGCCAACATGCGACGCATCCACTCAGGCTCCCAGCCATCATCACGCGACCGCGCGGGAACCTGACTGCCAGCAGGAGTGAAGCAACTGCACTCATCGTCTGTCATGTAGCAATCCTGGCACGAGTCACACGCGCCACAGATGAGGGTAACAACGTCTACCCTAGGCTGGCCACACAAGCAGCACGTGATGTCTTCGCGCTCACTACCACCCTCCTCAGCATCGCGGAACTGCGTGCCAAGCCCGCATGTGTCAGGCGCACTACTAGCCCAACCGTCATCACTGCGCGTCCACTCGCCCGTTTTGTAGTCCCACGTCTGGCCGACGTAGGCCGACCTGCGAGGAACCACGTAAGCGCTGTTGCTGTGCCACGCACCTTCACGTGTCCAGATGCCGGCGTCCTCGTTGTAAATCTTGTACTCCCACGGAGCACCAGCAGCACGAGCAGCAGGCGACATAGCCTCAGGGTTAACGGTGATAATGGCAATCTTGTTACCCCCGCCTAGGTAGGCTTCAATTTTCTTGACGCCACGCTTAGACCAAAGGCTTGCAGGCTGCCTGAACTTGGCCTTGATAAGGTCGCTCGGGTCCTTAACCCTAAGCACACCCTTAAGCAAGTCCGGCATAAGGACTTCCGCGAAGATTCGCGTGTCACTACGCCAGTCACCAGCGTGCGGAGAAAAGAAAACACCGTTGTGACAAAGCACCGTCTTATCGTCGGCACCGTTACCACTCCAGTTAGTGTCAAAGGGATGACAACCACGCGTGTCCTCAACACCGCCAGTAGCGAAACGGCTATGGAACATCGCCGGTGTCCCCGGATTGTCCTTACGCAGCTCACAGAAGCGCAGTGCCAGCTCATAGCAGGCATCCACGTTAATCACGTTCTGCGTAAAGAACGTACCAGGCTTAGCCTTGGACTCACGGGTTTCGGTGAACGCCTTGCCAATAGCCTTTTCGACCACTAGCGTCCCATCGTTAAGGACAATGGCGAATCCACAACCATCGGGGTTGGACTGAATACCCTCACTCAGTTCATCATAGTCAGGCTGGACATTCGGGGGATAGAAGCTAAGTAGGCACATATTACAGACCTCTTAAGTAGGAATTGCGGCGCATCGCAGCGCACGCGCGAATTGACAAGGCGCACACGAGTTAGGCAGCGGGGTCTAGGCTGCCGTGCGGGGGACGGTGCATCTCGTGTGCGCCCTGCCAAGTATTACAACAGACCCGGTAGAGCGGCTATTCCCTAGAACAGCTCTGCCTCAACGGTTTCCTCCGACGAATCATGACGGGACAAGAACTCCGCAAACGAGAGCAGTTCATCCGATGTCATCCACTCGCGACGTAGCCGCCTGCGCTGTTCGCCCTGAACCTCACGCTTGGCTTCAGTCTTCTCACTCTCCTGTACGACCTTCTCAAAGGCTGCAAGGTCCGGGTACGTCTCCCGGTTTTCCAGCAGCCATGTACGGAACGCTGACCAGTCCCAGCCACCCTTAGCCACGGCGTTAGCCGTAAGCTGCCTGGTGTACTCAACACTAGCGGCCACGAACCCAACCCTGGTGCGGAACACACTAGGGTCAGTGGTGGAAGCGAAGATTCGCACTTCCAAGGTATGGCGGTTGCACGTGTTGATTGCCGAGTAACGGCTAGCAATGGTGTCGTCGGTGTCGATGCCAGTACGCGAACGGTAACGCTCACCGCGCGACTCACGCTCAGTGCGAGCGCGTAGCTTCATCTGGTTAAGGGCATGCGCCTTTTGCGTTTCCCTATGACCATCACGGAAGCCAGCCCACTGGTCCGACCTACGCCCTGCGATGCGCTCGGCATGCGCCTGGTTTCGGTAGACGAACTTCATCCACCTGAACATGTGCGCTTCACTGGAGAAACCGTCACGACTGACGTGAACGTGAATGCCATTCTCCCGCTCGTTAACGGAAGCACCTTCACTAGCAAGCTTCTTCACAATGTCAAACGGGAATTCGGCCGTTGCCCACGCCCATGTCATGGGGTGAGTGTTCAGTTCAAATCCCGCAACACTGCCGTCGCTCTTGGGGTAGATAAGTTCCTCAGCCCTCCCAAGGTCCTTAATCAGGTCCATCTCTTCCGGAGAACAGTCTGATGTCATCTCGATTTCGATGCCGTAAAAGGTCTTAGGCTGAGGGTCGTCAGCCTTAGCCTTGAAAAGCGGTGTGGGCTTGTAGTCCCACGAGTGCAGCCCAGCGGAATCGGAAGAGTCGTCATAGCGACTGTCGCCATAACGGTCTACTCCGTCTTCATCGTAACCCTCAGGGTCGTAACCCTCATCATCGTAGCCATCGACGTTGTAGCCGTCACGGTTGTAGCCATCGGCGTTGTAGCCACTAGAGTCGTAGCCATCGGCGTTGTAACCCTCCTCATCGAATCCATCAGGGTCAAAGCCATCGACATCATAACCTATGGCAATTCCCTCGTCTTCATTACCGTCGTAAGCACCGGCGGTGTCGATAAGGGTGAAGTTCCAACTGCCGTAACGACGCGACTGCTGGCAGTGCGTCATGAGGACAAGCCCACGGTGCAGGTGCATGAGCGCGCGACCATCATTGGTGTTATTACGCGCTTCATCCTGAGTACGTGACAGAATGGCGTAGCCATACGTCCCGCTACCGTAGACATTACGGTCGTAATGGAACGACAGTTCTTCCGCACGCTCCCCGGTAATCGGGTACCGCTCACCCGCAGGGATGACCAGCGGAGGGTTTGCATCGGCAGGCTCAGAGCCAACAGGCCCCATACCCGGACGCCTGCCGTCCGCGCGGCGCATGCCACGCTCACGCCAACGCGCAAGGTGGTGGTCATGACGAGTGCCATCGGCATTCACGATTTCCACAACGGTACGGTTCTCGTACTCATAGTGGTCCGGGCACCGACCGCACGGGCGTACGACATCAACAGTTAGCGGTGCCGGGCCATAGTAGTTCTCATAGCGCTCATTGACGGTGATGACATCGCCAACAGCAGGCGCATAAGGCACGTTGGTCTCCTCTACAGTTGGGTCAAGCCACGAGTCAAACGACTGCCTACGCATGGGCGTACGCGAGTAACTGCTTGGCAGCCGGTAGCCGTAATCAGTGTGCAATGTCTGCCAGTACTCTTGGTGAGCATTGTTATCGCTATCGCTATCGCTATCGTTGCTGGTACTCGTGAAGTGAATGACGTGGTGCCCGTAATCCTCGCTGGGATACAGGATGCTGTTGCTGACGCGCGTGACAGTGAAAGGTCCCGCGCCGTAAGGCGAGTTACGTGATAGTACGAACTGGTCAACAGCAACGGGAGGCTCAGGCATATCAACCTTGTGCAAGCCATACATACGCCAGTAGAAAATCGTGTCCGTAAACTCTTGCACCTCTTCTGAGGTGTTGCGCCCACGCAAGACGACACTAGCCCGGTCACCACTGCCCACGACAGAAGCCACGCATGCGATGCCGCGCGGCACAAAGTTATTGCCCACTGACACCAGGTCGCCAACAGACGGCGTGTAATCGCTATTAGGAGTTATGCGGGGCATTTAGCTTTCCCTCCAAGGAGACGTGTACTTGACGTAATCGCCATCAGGAATCTTAGTGAAGCCAAAGTCTTGGGATGGTCGCACGAGGTTAGGATTGGAGACGTAACACCATGCATCAACGATGTCCCCGTTGTCAGCAGCCTGAACCTTAACCCCACGTCGCCAGTAGTTGCAGTGCGCCTCACGGTTAGGGTGATAACCCTCGTAAGTATCAAGGTACCTAAGCGCGGCGGCAATGTCAGATTCGTGAAAGGAAACCAGGTCACCCGTAATGGTGCCCGTGCCGGGCAGAACGTAGGGAATCCAATTGCGCTCACACATCTCGTATCCGTCTAGGTAGGCAGTTCCTACGAACATGCCGCGCAAGCCCTTGATGGCATTACCCGCGCCACCTTGGGCACGCAAAGTTCCATAACAGAACAGATGAGTTGTGCGCATTTGGATTCCCCCGTCCCGTGGTGTTACTTAGCTGGCAGTCTTGCGAGCGCGCGGCTTAGCCGGCGGCGACGGCACCGCAGTAGGCTGCGTAAGGCCCGTAGCGCCATCCTCAGGCGTGTCCGTGTCATCCGTGGCGTCAGCCACCGACTCAACAGGAACCTGCTCTAGCGGCTTCACGATGGCCTTAGCGCGGATGAGAACATCGCCATCGGCAGTCAGGCCGGTCTTAACCTTCACGCCGTAGCGTCGGCCAGCAGCCTGCACAGACACGCGCTTGGCGTTGGGGTCACCCGTGAAGTCCACACCCTTTTCAAGGATGTGCGGCTCACCGTTGAAAAGCAGGTTGTAATCGTGCTTCTCGTTCTGGCCCTTGCGCGAAACCATGGCGGTGAATTCGGCGTCAGTAATGGTCTTCATTGTTATGCCTTTCGTTGAATTGAATTAATTGGTATTGCGCGGCTTAATCCAGCCGTTGCGGCCCCACGTGGCACCGCAAGTATCACATGTGGGAGGGAATTCGCGGTAAGAGCGAATAGGATGCACCCACACCTTATGCATGTAGAAAAGAATGTGCTTGGGGATGTGCTCAGCTAGCTTCACGGTGGCCCCTTTCACTTAGTGCCCCAATTGCTCTTTCCGGCCAATGGTGAAGCCAACGCAATGCGCACTTGGCATCCCATCGCATTGACGGACCTGCAAATGGGTCCTTTAGAACGGCTATTGCCTCATCTTCTGTCAATTAATCCCCTAGGATTTTATCGCCTACGAAAACAAAGCCACTGAATAGCCAGTCTCCGAATAGGAGGAAATCATTCTTAGCGATGAACGTGCCAACGCACCCAATTATCATGGCGGGAAGCCATATCGGATTGAGAAGCGCCACCACCATTATCCACAAGCACAGCAGCGCTCGCCTAAAGGCGGTCACACACGCTCCCCCGATGCGACCTTGATAGCAAGGTCTGGCCATCCAAGGTCAGCGAGCACCTTGCGGGCGTCATCCATCATTAGTTGGCTCATGTTGCAGTCTTGCAGCACGCGAACCGCTAGCCACTCAGCAGGGTCACGGTCAGCGGTTTGCTCAAGACGCTGTTCGTCGGTTAGCCAGCCTGTAGGCATTACTTGGGTCCTCTCTAAGGTGGGTCACGTGGTGGGTCATGTGGTGGGTCACACCTCTGAACCGTGGGTCATTAAGTCTTGGGTCAGGTAAAACCGCAGGTCAGGAGGTGGGTCACGTGTTGGGTCACGTGACCCAAGCTAGGATTTACCTAATTACGCTTGAAAGCACTTGCCAGTAAAGCTTTTTGGTGGGTCAGTACCCCTCATTTGCTAGTGTGTGGTAGGCTGTGTCGTAGAGCTAGCGGCTCGGAGAGCCTAGCGCTCGAAGACACAGACCACACAGCAACACCTTTAAAAGAATAACCCACTAGGGTTACAGGTAACAACCAGTCTGGACATCGCTACCAGAGTGAGGCTTGGCACCTAGCAGTTCCTTGCACTGCGCTAGCTCTCTGGTAAGCGAGCCAACAGTGTCCGCAAGCTGCGCAACGATGGACTCTAGGTCAGACTCTGCGGTGCTGCCATCTGGCAGCCTAACGGTCACGGGGTAACTCATGGCACTAGATTCCTTTCGATACGAGATTGCCGAATTTCCAGTCGCTCAATTTGGTTTTTCATCCGGACAATGGCAGTCGTGTAATACACGATGGCGAAGCCTGATGCGAAAGCCAGGGCATCGTTCGCGAAATGCGCGCCTAGGTAATGCTTAGCCAGCCAGAATGCCCCAATGACCAGCGCATAGGCAATTCCTATTACGTAAATCATTAGCTATCCCTTACTGCTCGGCTGGCATGAATTCGAATTGGCGGGATAAGCGGGCGGTAATCGCCAGTCATGCGAGTAATGAACATTTCTTCGCTCTCGTCATCCCATTGGATTACGGCTTTACCCTGCCACAATCGCACGTCGTACTTATGCATTACCGCCCACCCCCTTTCTAGTAATTCAACTTGCAATGCGCAATGGCATGGCAAATGTCGTACTCATTAACCAGGAGATGATTAATGCCAATTGCCAGCACTACGCTCATGACGATTAGCGTCAGGACCAGAATCCAAGTACTGAGTATCATTGCTTACCTTTCGGTAACAGGCCGATGGCCATCGCGTTGCGCTCGCAGCGTGAACACACTGGCAAGCCAGTCCGTGTCATGGGCGTACTCACGCATTAGCCTCTGAGCCATCGCGTGAGAGAAGCCGAACCGCGCGGCGAACGCATCCACGGTAGCCTCTGGCACGACGAAACCCGCCGCACTGGCCTGGTAGTTGCGCTGCGCAGGAATGAGCGCGTCTGGCGACAGACCACGCAGGAAACGGTTCATGATGCCGTACCACGTACGATACTCAGCTATGACAGACCGCGCACGGGTAACCGTGTCGCTATCCTCGTGAGCAGCGAACCGCCGCATGGCGGTTACGTAGGTGTTCGACACGCTGTACATGTCCATTAGCTTTTCCATGTCGCTACCGGGAATGTAGCTGGAACCAGGCGCACCGTACTCTAGGTTAAGCTGACGCCCAATCTTCCAGTAGATTTCGGCGCGCTGCGCACGGTTGCGGTTAAGCGTATCCGCGAGGGACTGGTGAACGTCAAGGTTCAGAACGGTCATTAGGTTAGGCATTGTTGTTACTCCGTTAGGTAGTTTGTTAGGTGGTTTAGCGTTAGAGCAGGACGATTGAGATAATCATGGTGATAAACCATGTGTTCCACGGATGCACGGCGGGGAAGTTGTGTGCCCACCACACTAGGAACCAAATCGCAATCACGCGGGAACCTCCTGAGTTGCAACGGCATTGGCTTCCCACTGCGAGTGACCCGCTAGGCGGGCACGTAGGTACGCCTCTGCGCTAGCCGCGCGGAGATTGTCGTATTTCATCTGCCAAAGTGCGGCATCATCATTCCATGACCAGTCAGTCATTACTGTCCCGTCTTGATTGAGTACTCGCGGGTGTTGCTACCGCGCCTGATGTATTCGAGCGCATCACCAATGATGTCAAAACCTGCCACGGGATTGTCCACCCCATCACGGTGAACGTGATAGTGGAATCCGGCCCACGGGGCAGGCTTAGGCTTTACGGCCACAACGCGATGCGAAAAAGTGAACACTTCCCTATCGTCAACATGCACGTCATACGAACTATATTCTCTATACTTATCGCTAGGACGGACCGCTATGATTATCCCCTCATGTCCAACGAGAGCATTGCCTACCGTGGGTGAGGAAATGAACTTAACGCGCGTGCCTACAGGCAGCAGTTCCGTCATTATCCGTATCCTTCCGAAAGGCGGCGTGAGAGGTACTTGCGAGCACTGTTCTTGCGCCACCGTGGCGCACTGACAGACTCCATAGTGGAGAGTGCTTGCGCGTCTGTCCATTCCGGCTCGGGTGCTTCTGATACCGTGACGATTACGGGCCGACCGGAATGGTTTTCCACGTACAGATACGGTTCGCTAGTGTAGCGACTTGGACCATTATCGTGCCCATTCAAGTACAAGTTTTGTTTCTCGCTAGGGTCATATGTCTGTTGCACGATAAGGTCAGGCACGATAGCGTCAGTCATCGACATCAGCCCACTTCCACGAGATTTGCGCCGCATTAAGCGCGTCCGTTACGTCATCCCTGCCAATAGGCACGATGATAGGCGGTATGGTCATGTCAGTTACGGTGTCGATATGGCCTAGCATCTCATCACCCATCGATTCGATGCAAGCGCCAAACGTCATAAGGTCACGTGACCACGACTCTGCGGTTTTCAGCAGGTTTGACGTTAGTTCGATAGCAGGAGTGGTGAGCAGGTTGCGCAGTTGCCCCACACGTACCCGCACGTTGGCCGCATCGTTCTCAGCACGTAGCAGGTCCCGGAGTATCTTCTGCCGGATGTCCATGTGTCCCCCTAGAACGCGTCAGAACGGCGCGTAACGCTCTCGTATGGCTGATTGGTGTGAGATTACCTAGGCGCGACGGCTGCGCATCTCAGCGGGGCTAGGAACGCGGGCAGTGGCAAGGTCATCACGGGTGAGCGGTCCCTTGTAGCCATGCGCGCGGCGGTCGGTAGGCTTGGACTGCTCAGGAATGCGCGGCTTGAAAACATCACGCGGGGAAGGAACGGCAGGCTTGGCAGTCGCCTTAACGAATCGACCGGACTTAGCGTCGCGAACGGGAAGAGCCATTGTGTTACTCCTTACTTGATTCGGATTGCCAGCGCGCTAGGGTCCGGCGCATTGCGAATGAATTGCTCGGCGTCATCGATGAATGCGAACGTGGCTAGCCACGCACCATGAGACCAGTTGAATACCTCGTAAGCAGATGGGTCGGGAGTGAACATCATTTCGCGCTCATGCGCTAGGTGCATATCCTTGAGTAGCGTGTCATAGTCGATTCCCATTGTTACTCCTTTAGTGAAGGTGTAGGGCTAGCATTATTACGATTATTGCAAGGTCAACGATTATCACTATGCCTAGAATGCCTACTAGTTTGCCAAGCAATTCCACGGCTACCCCATGTCGTCAGTAGCATCGGCCATTAGCGCGGGCGTCCGCTTATGCGTGTGCAGCGTGAACAGCGTGGTACCGTCATCGGCAATGGAGTGAAAGCTAACCTCCGTAATGCCGTACTTGGTATTGATGAACGAATGCCCCTCATTTACCGCGCGGGTAATAGTGCCGCTGATGTCGCCCTTATCGAGAGCGAAGCGATACAGCGATTCCCTCACCATGGTCTGTGTCCAAGTGCCAGCGTTATACACGGTCATGCGGCCACCTTTACCTTGTCATCGGGGTTAAGCGTAGGCTCGTGATACTCACCGGTATACGCGTGCATTAGCGCAGTGCCGGCTGGCGTGTAGCTATCGCTGTAGGTAGGCTGCTGAATTCCTCGCTTGCGAGCGCAGTGAATAGCGTGGTCTAGCAGTTGGGTACCTACGCCCATGCGCCTATATCCGTGAGTGACATAGACGAGCGTGACGTTACCGTATGCTTTCCATTCAATGAACGCCACGGCGTAATCGTCTTCCATCGCGAATACCTGGTGACGTTCGCCGTACGGCACGTATTCGAATTTCAGCCCTTGCATTGCTTCCCCTAAGCATTGACTAGTTCCGGACTAGCTTGGATGTGGTAGTACGTTTGACTGTGTACCCGTGTGCGATTGGCTAGCAAGGATTCGGCATCATGAATAGCAGCTTGCTTGGCAGCACGTGCCTTAATGGCAGCGGCCTTAACCTTTCGCAGCGATGAACGCGCGACGAACACCGTAACGACTGACGTTGTGATTAGCCCGTAGGCATGCACGCGAATGTCGTATGGAATCCAAAGCGCTTGGATAGCGAGGTTAACCCACCATCCAATTCTTGCCTTGTGGTGGCTGATTAGCCATAGGCTAATGCAACCGGAGATTGCCAGTATGAATGAGATTGCCAGCAGCACTAATTTGTTCCCCCAAACGAATTGGCTGCTACTCGTTAATGTACTCGCAGTTAGTGATGGCCGCACTAGGCCGACCAATGGTGTACTCCGGGGGCATCTCCTCATTGAACGGGAGACGCATACCCTCAGGGTCACAGATAACCTCTACAGGAGTGCACGGACGGAAATCGAACCTGCCTAGTAGGTCGATATTGATGTCGGTAATGGTCTCACCATAGGTGGACGCATCATCGCTCACGGTGCCCACGTAGACCTGAGTACTAAACTCAGGCTTACGCCCTTCACTGTGATGGAATTCGGTAACGGTGTCCTGATAGAAGCGAATGACATGCCCCTTGCGCAGTTCACGCGCGGGCATATGAGTGGAGACGGCAGTCATTTCATGCGTGAACGGCATTGCTTACCCCTTACATTCGTGAGTGAATGGATTAGCCTCATGTCCGCAATCGGGACAGTGAGTCATTTGCCAGTCAAGCATGTCGCGATAGGTAGCGAAGTTCATGTCATGCCTAACTGTGCGGGAACGGTATGTGCTCGGGTGAGATTGGATTGCCCACCTGATAGGCGAGGGTTTCGATTTCCTGGTAAAGCCGCATGTGCTCGGCTGTTGACCAGTTGCGCTCTAGGAACGTGAACAGGTCTTCTGTCATGGTGACTACCTCTCGGCTAGTGACTTCTCTTCCGTGAGCTCTAGGATGAAACCAGCGCTGCCTACCTGCCACACAGTGAAGCCGTTGCCTATGGCACGGTGGCCGCCTGCAAGGTCTGACGCGAATTGCCACGCGACGTTAGCGGGCATGTCGCTCATTAGCCTGAAAACTTCCCGGCTGCTCAGCATGGTCGTGGTCATCTGAGTAAGGTCTCCCGATTCTGAGTAATGTGCGTAAGGCTAGCGGTCATGCCAGGCGTGCCAGCCACTCAACATCGCACAGCCACCACGCACGTAGCTACGTGTTGTGGACTTGCAGCGCGGGCATGCCGCAGTGTCAGCGGGCAGGTGGAAAGCGCCGGCCATCATCCATACCAGTTCGTTCACGTCATCTCCGCATATGGCTGTAGGTGATGCGCGTAGTGCTAATGAGCGCTGAGACTAGCCATCCCAGTATCCAAAAGGCACCAAACATGATGTACATGGCCGCCGTTACCGTGGCGTAAAGCAGGTACCCGAGCATGCGGAACGCTGTGATTGTCAGGTACACGGTTAGCTCCCCGGTAGGGTTGGCCCGTAGTGGCCAGTGAATACGCACACGATAGTGATGAGTGCGATAGTGACGACTATGAATGCCGCTATGTCGAGTGAATCGACACGACGCATTTAGTCATCCTCCGCAATGACGGTAAGGCCGAACACCTTATCGTAGTACTCGGAAGCGGTGTCATCGTCTCCCGGAGTAGCGTGCCATTTGACGACTACCTTACCGCTCTTGCCTAGCGAGCTAGCGCGCGTAGCGCTCTGGAACGTGGCAGTGTCGCCACGGAAATCGGTTACGGTCTGGCCACGCTTAACGCGCTTGCCATTACTGTCGATTGCCACTAGAGCCATGGTCGTACCTCTCAGTTAGAACGGTGGGACGTGTGCGTCTTTGGTGAGCGATAGTATCGCGTCGCCCATGTGTTGGACGCCTAGCGCGTATGCCTCATTCAAGGCGTTCGCGATATGCTCCGCTTCATAGCGGGGAATGCCGTTGCCGCCTAGCATGTCTTGACTGACGCCAATCTTGTCAACCGTGAAACTGTGCGGCCCGCGTGACGTATGGCGCACACAGAATGAAGCGCCGCTAGGGTGGCGCTGCACGTACCACCAATGGTCAGCGCAAGCGGTCACTTGAAATCACCTCGCAGGTACGAGATAACAGGCAGGAACACAGCGCGCTTGGATGCTGGCTTACGCTGCTTACTGCTACGCGGCTTAGGCATGGGGTAGTGGCCATGGGTGTAGTTCCATGACGTACCCTCATTGTAGTTTTCGGTTTCCGACACTAGCCGTTGCTCGGCTTCCGTGGCGTCCGGGGTTTCCCAGACGCTAGCGATAAGCGCGTTCACTTCATCGGGTGACCAGTTGCGGTTAACCAGGCCAGTGAACTGACTGTCAACAAAAGTCTTTTCCATTGTTCCCCCTACTGCGGATTGTCTAGTGCTAGTTCCACCGTGCCCGCAATCTGGTCTTTGATTGCTGTTAGCGCAAGCGTTACCGCGTGGTATTGTGCCCACGCTATTTCAGCTGTTGCGGCACGGGAGATTACCTTACCGTTCACCTTTAGCTCATACATGGCAGCCTTACAGCAGGCACAGCAGGATGAGAAAGAGCAGGACACACGCGAGGATTGCAGCCCATGATGCGCGCTCCGCTTGCTTGCGCTTTGGACGCGCTAGCCGCGTACCGCGTGCGTGCATGTCGATTAGGCGTTGCTGCTGTGGCGTGTAGGTGCTGCTCATTTCATCCCCCTAGATGTTCGTGGTATCGAGTACGGGACTGCCGTTGTTTTCACACAGTTCGATAGTGACCGGTGCTGCTAGCACTTCACTGTGGCTAACCGCGCGGATAGCGGCAATGGTCACGCTGTAATCGTCCCACGCGCGAGTGTAGTCGAGTCGACGGCTAACGCATTCACCATTGACCATTACCGTGTATGACATCCTCGTATTCCCCTTCCCACCATATAGCTACGATTTCCTGCCCGGTTCCTGCTAGGTGCGGGTACTCGGCACAGTGCTTAGGCAGCGTGCAACCGTAGTAGAGATACATGGCGTTGCATGTCGGCTCACTATCATCGCGGGCACCGTAGTCTTGGTAGGTGTCCCGTAGTTCACCCACTAGCTGACCAGCATCGTTACGAACGATTGCCATGGCTACCCCCTACGGCGCGCGGTGTTGAAACCGGCGATGTAACCGTCATCGTAACCGTCTAGGTACGGAGTACGGTCGGGATTGTAGATGCGCGTAGTGTCGTGCTTACCGCCTAGGTAGTCGTTTGTGCCGTCTACCTCGCCATCACGAACACCCTGCTCGTATTCGATAGCATCGTGATGGATGCTTTCCTCTTGCCACTCCTCTAGGGAAGTGTAGTAGTCCTCACTGTAAGTGCTCACTTTATTCCCCTAGTCTATTTCGTCCTTATAGAGTCGCGAACGGTCGCCACTGTTGATGACGGTATAGCTCACGTCACCATTGACTGACCACACATTGAACGTGCCGCCTGTTGCCATGCTAGTAGCGAGTGATGCGTTGTTGCGAAGTATTGTGGTGCGCAGGTATTCGCGCATCTGCACGGCGGACATCTCCGGAGTGATGGCGTACCATGACGTGTCTAGCCACACGAAATACTCGCGGGTCATTAGCGCTTCCGACTTGAGATTGCGCTTCTCCGGCGCGTTGCACACAGTACACATCTAGTCTTCATCCCCCATCATGCAATTCATGCACGGACAGTGGCAACGCCTACCGGGGCAGTTGCTTGTTTCGTGGTCGCACATGTCTACCTCGCTAGCCTGGTCACGGTCACTTGGGATGTGGGCGATAGGTCAAACGTGCCGCCGTCTGTTTCAACGGTGCCGTGCGTCCATCGCGTCAAAACCATCGCTGAGTCCCTGTTAGGGTGTGGGTAGAGTGCAACCACGTCGCCACGCTTCAACGCGCTAGCGTCCATCGTGACGCGCGGGAAGGGCACTCCGTTGGGAACATCGTTAGGGTTGTCGTCCACCGTGTTGTAAGTGAAGGTGAGAGTGATGCCGCGCGGCATGTTCGTTCCCCTAGTCCACAGTTGCGCTTGCGTAGCAAGCGGTGTCTGTCCATCGCGTGTAGCTGAACACACCGTCTAGCTTTCCGTAGCCCGTGGCATCCATGTCGTTTAGCATCGCTGAGAATGCCTGGTCAATCCCAAGCAACTCCGTTAGCGAGCGATATATCAGCACTACCATTGTCGTCCCCCCGGAATTCAGCCCTAGCTGTGTGCCACTGGAATAGCGCTAGGTGGATTGCGTCTATGAACGTGAGTCGCCTAGGCGAATGACTCTTCTGTTTCAAGCGCTTCTATCTCCGTAGCAGTGAATTCATAGCCCGCCGCGTTAGCAGCGAAAGCGAGGTATTCCGGCCACCGTGAACCGGCTTCCGTAATCGATGCGATAACGTCGCCGTCATCATCGATTAGCGTAACGACTTCTCCGGTAGGGAATGGCACGCTTACCCAATTGCGCATGGTGTGCGTGTAGTATGGCTCATGGAATTCGATGTGCATTGTGTGTTCTCCTTGTGATTGTCGATTGGTAGCGATACTCAGTAGGGCATTCCCTAGTCTCGGTTAGGCCATGGGGGATTGGCCACTAAGGAATGCCCGGCTCATTAGCGCTACTGGAATGAATGCTTAAGTTCGATGATTGCGTTCGTGACCTTTGCGCGATTCTCAGGATTGGTGTACCCGGTAGCCTGGTCTTTCGCGTTAACAGCGGAAAGTGCCTCCGCTATCTGAGTGATTTGGCTAGCGCTCACTAGCTGTGACTCGCCACTAGGCAGCGTGACATGTACGCCACTGAATTCGGTATTGGCGTAGCCATTGGATATCGTGAACGTGTTACCTTCATCGTCTGTGTACGTGGTAGCCACTAGCTGATACCCCCCGCGCAACGGAGCGCTTCCATCTGAGTTTCGTGAGCAGAGAAGTCGGTACCCTCATAGCCCGTGCGAGCTATCCAACCGCCTAGCTCTGTGCTGTGGTACACCCATCCAAGCAAGCCACCATTGGCTAGCCGGACATCGGTACAGTCCTTAGTGAGAGTCTGGTCTGCCGTTACGGCTACCTGACTAGGCGTACCCTCATGGCGGTACCCGATGACGATGTGACTCATGCGTGGGACTCCTGACTAGAGGTACGGAGAGTGAAGCGTACGGGTGACGTGACGGTTGCCGCTAGTGCGCTTGCGCGCGGGGGTGGCGTAACCCTCTAGGTAGGCTTCCGTCTCCGCTGCTAGGTGCTTCTCTGCGGCGTACGCGGTGTCTGTGGCGAACGCTGCCACGGTGTCGGCATCGGCTTCCATCTGAGTCCAGTTCTGGCTAACGATTGTGGTGAATTCATCCATGGTGTTTCCCTTATATGGTCGTGATTGCTATGGCCATTACGCCACTGATTATTGCTAGCAGGAGTACGTAAAGGACAATGACTGTCCCTATGCCCATTGGCTTAGCGTGCTTAGCAGGAGTGCCGCCCATACGGTGGCTCATAGGCTCACGGCGTAAAGGCTAGTGGCAGCCTCAAAGGTAGTGGCACCGTCCACATAGCCAGCGTGCCATAGGGTCAGTTGCCCTAGCTGTGCGCGGCCATTGCGTTCTGCCTTGATGAGTGCCTTAACGGCAGTAGTCGTGTCGTGAGCTTGTTCCGCTATCTCAGCAGCGGTCATCATTCGTGATTGCTTCACTGTGTCCCCCTAGCCCATGTACGGCGCGTACAGTCCCCTACGAATGTAGTACTGCGGTTCGATAGGTATCTGTGCGTCTGTTTCCGCTTGTGTCTCAGGTCGCCATTGTGGTGATGGCGCGAATTTCGGCTTGGCTGTTATTGAGCCGATGACAATTCCCATTGCCCTACCCTTACTGTAGTTTCCGAGTACCCGTAAGAGTGTGGCATGGGCTAGCGCGTTGCTAGCTCACACCATACGCCGGCGATTACCGTGCCCGCTTAATGGCGCAATCGATGCATGCGGTGTTCGCCCTTATTCGCTTGTGGCAGTCAGGACATATACAGGTCATCCCGCGCGACCTTCCCGCTTGAATGTGGTATCGAACATTGCCCCGCCACCATTGGCCTTATTGTTCATGGTGTTATAGCGGCGTGTTTGCTTGTGGTCTAGTTCGTATTCCGGCTCTAGGCCAGCCACGGGGTTGTAATCGGTGTAGGCGTAGGAGATGCCCTTACTACGATGCACGCGCTTACGCTGCGATGCTGTGAAGTGCTCACCCGTGTTGGCTGTAGTGTCCCTGCGCTTACCCATTTTCGACCTCTATCACGATTGAGCCATTGTCGCCGGCGTGCGTGTGGTATGCCCATTCCGGATGACTGGTGAGAAGTCGCGTAACGCTTCCCATGTCATTGCGGGTAGCGATTTCCAGTGTCATGACTTCACTCCGTAGAACTTGTTAAGGCATGCTTGGCAGTAGTAGCCGTTTAGCCGTGACCACTTATGGCACATAATGCAGTAGTTCTCAGACATTAGAAGATTCCCCCGATATCTGTGTCATCGAATGAGTCATCACCGATAAGGTGATGGATGATGCTATCTGCGATTTGCCTAATACGCGCCATCGCTAACCCCCCGATTAGCTAGCTTGCGTATAAGTGATGGAGTCTTGCGGACTCATCATTGCCCTAGAGGTAATAACTTGCGTTGCCGCAAGTGTTTCCTTGCGTCCGCCCGGTTGTGGGTGATTGCGACCGTGGATACCATCGGTGCATGCCATAACCAGCGTAACGGCAATAACGAACATAACTATTAGCTTTTGCCACGTGGTGTACATGGCAGGTCACATTCTCTCGTATGAGATAGCGTGTCTTGCATCGTACGTGGCACATTCGGTATCGAACCGATTAGGACGTATCCAACGTCCAAGCCGTAGCTAGCAACACCTGTTGCCGGTTAGTGCCGAGTGAGCATGGTCGGTGCCGAACCGATAGCCCGCATCCTTAGTCCGCTTGAATTGCAGTCTGGCTAGATATAGTTCCCGCTTAGACGTTGCCCTAATAGCATTTCACCCAACGAATTGAGTTACTAGACTTTCGGAACATCCCGCGAGTATGAGTCACGTAGTGGATTGCCGTATGCAGGTGTTCACTAACCATGTCGCAAAGCGAACGTCACGCGTCCATTGCCATGCCCTTGATTGGTTAATTCGCATCATCTTACGGCTGTTAACCGATGTGTTCATCGCTTGCGTTCGCGTCATGCCTTAACGTCACCAGGCCAAATTCACCTGTCAAGATAGCTCGTATCCCCCGATTGGCCGTTTGATTGCTTCCGTACCGTGTACCCTCCGCTCTTGCGAGCATTAACCGGGAATGGTGCTAGCTGACTTAACAGCGCGCTATCTGGCTATCGTCGCTACGTGCTAGGGCTAATTGCTCACTTCGCACACATTGACAATGCTATTCGGTTTATTCACTGCGATTACGGCAAACGCAGCTAGCGCTCACCGTAAAACAGCCCACAGAGAACCGAAACTCTGATTCATAACAGGACTGGTATGCTCACTGCGTTACAGTGTGCCAAACCATTCTGACATCTCGCGTTGCTCTGTTACGCGCTTAACTCCGGTAACCCTTACCGCCGTTATAGCAACTTTCGCTATCCGTATACGACTTGGAATGACGTTCATTGGCTAGTTTAAAACGTATCGCCATAGGTAATGACGTTACCAACTAATTGTCACGACTGTTGACCTTACTTCCACGTTGCCCGTTGCATGCGATACTTCCGTCAATTCCCTCCCACACCGTAATGGTGTGCTTAACCGGGTATTGGCTAGATGGAACGAATTCCATCGCGTATCTAACGTGATTTCAGTCCTGTAGTTGTATGTCCAGTTTCGCACTCCGGTAACATAAGTCCCATCCGGATAACTTATGTCCGATATCACCTATGGTGAACCGTTACCGTCTGACTGGTATGGAGTTTGGGAAGCGCTTTGAGTCTTCCACCTACCTAGTCACTGTCGCTACCGGTTTTCTCAGCGTTCGCTTCCGGTGTGCTGTTGTGACCTTCACTTAGTAAGACGCTAGCTAGGGGTTGGATGGTTGCTCCGTTCCGAGAAAATCTTTGATGACTTTCTGTAACCGGCCGGTGCTTCCGTCCGCGCTCTGTGCTGTTGTCCATCTACTAACGACTCTACTCCGGTCTAGAGCCGATACAATCAGGTTTCCTGTTGACAACGTTGGTAAAAAAATTTGCTTTTGCAAGCGCGTTGTAAGCCTGTTGCAAGCGGTATCGCAGCGATGCGCGAACGCCGGCCACACCGTGGATTCATGCTCGGCACGTACCCCGAATCTGCCCCTAACGAGCTAGCGGCTACCCGCATGGGTAACCACTGCTAACCGGGGGTCGCTTCGCTCAGAAGCCGAATGACAACGTTGCAATCCGGTTGACCGATATATCCGATTTGTCCAATTTGTGTATGCAGCACGAACAATTCAGGAAATTTCACGAAATGCGAACGATATGCGCATAAATCGGACATACCGAAATGACAGCGTTGTCATGCGCGGGTAAAGAAAAACCGGCCATGTCGGCCGGTTCTCCTGCTGCCTACCTAGATGGGTACTCGCGGTAGCTGTGGGCACTGTGTCCGGTACGTGGGCACATACCCGTGCTGTGTGGCGTACCTGCCGTGTGTGGCCCGTATGAGACTGTTGTCATGGCCGTGTGGTATGCGGCTAGCGTTCGGTCATGCTCACGGGTGAGCGATGCGTAGGCAAGCTCTGTGATGCTTAGGCTTCCGATGTTCATCATGTCCGTTACCTACTTCCGATTGCGATTTCATCGGCATGTCGGTCTTGCGCTTCCATCACGGGGAGCGTGGTAACGCTCCAACGTGAGCGCTTCCCGCATGAGCAGTTCATTCGGTATTCGTCCGTACCGTCCACCGTGCGGCTTTCCCGGCTGTAGTCGTGGTTCATGTCCGATGTCCCTTACAGGTAGCTAGCTGATGAGTTGTAATCCCGAGTGAACGCGATTGCGATTGCTTCGCTCATGGTGTGCGTTCCCTCTGTGCTGGTCAGGTATCGGTCACACTGTCCGCTGTAGTCAACCGGCGCACCATCGTTGGTGTCGGTAACGAACGCGACTCCGATTGCCATTGCCATCGTCATGATTTCCAACTCCCCCCGGTTCATCTCTTAACTTCCCTCTAACACCCATACTAGTCACGCAACAGTGCAGTGCAACTCACATATCGGACAACAAAGGACATCCTGAAAACCAATATCAACTACTTTAAGTTACTGCACAATCAGCATAAGTTGGACATTCTACAGCACGCATCGCGATGCTTTGCACGCTGCCAAGTCATTAATAGTTGAAGCTCTGTACGTATGCACGACAGTGGGCGACTGTTGGTGATTCCAGTAATCCCCTCCCGTTTGCTATTAGTCAACATGTTGTCTAGTTGTTACTGCACAGTGCATATCACACAGTGTCATGCAGTCACAGTTACAGTTAGCTACAGTTGTCAGTGTGTATCAGTGCATAGTCATAGTTAGCTACAGTCGTACAGTTACTACAGTGCACAGTTAGCACAGTGTATTGCCAGCAGTTCCTATTGATGGTCGACCACTAGTGAGTGCATGGCCATAGTCTCACCCCTTGCCATAGTCTCACCCCTTGCCATTGCAACGTTGTCATTCGGACGCTACGCCATTGTTGCGTCTGAGCCTTACGCTCACTCCAACCATCGGGTGAGCGCGCGTCAGGATGGATGGGTGGTTGAATCAGTACAAATCAGACATTGTATAAATCAGTCAGTGAACAGTGCTCACAAATATAAAGTCACAGTGATATCGATGTCATTAGGCACTCCTGTCAGTGCCAATTGCAGATTGTATATTTGATTGTATAAAGTGTGACAGTGGTCGACCATCTCTAGTGAGAAACGCCGATAAAGTAAAACAACGTTGTCAATAGAGGAATAATGTTGGCATCAACATTGTTGATATAGACATGAAGGACAGATATGCCGACAGTTCCCTAGTACCATCACGCATAGACGTGCATGGTCTAGTGCACGCACTAACGCTCAAAGCTTGTGATGTACGCACAATAGAGGACGACCTTCCCAAGGAATGGTCGACTAGTAGTGAGGGATGGTAGGATGGCTACGAGGATGGTCGACTACCGTCAGCCATGGTCGGTTTTTTTAGGGGACAGCTACGCGGGAC